>Ga0068855_100000028_pt1 | contig 171801 bp, 128 predicted proteins | sample KBSCornC52_FD_66592 | JGI IMG/M metagenome (GOLD analysis project Ga0068855, IMG submission 66592) | Corn rhizosphere microbial communities from Kellogg Biological Station, Michigan, USA - KBS Corn C5-2 | ecosystem: Host-associated > Plants > Roots > Rhizosphere > Soil ...
CGCGACCTGTACTGGCAGCTGAACTTCATGCTCGGCCGCTACAAGTACCGCAACCGCCAGTTCGAAGAGTCGATCCGCCTGTTCCAGAAGGTGGATCGCCGCAGCGAGTACTACGTGAAGGCCCAGTTCTTCACCGGCGTCAGCTACGTACAGCTGCGCAAGGCCGTTCCCGCCGTCAAGGCCTTCCAGCGCATCGAAAAGGCCTTGGACGAAGGCGTGGAGGGCGTCGACGACGAGGATCGCATGCGCGATCTTGCGTACCTGTCGATGGCTCGCACCTATTACTCGTCGTCGATCACGCTCGACGCCGAGACCAACGCGCCCACCGTCAACACGCAAAAGCTGTCGGCCGCGGTGAAGTACTGGAACCAAGTCGACGTCACGAGCGAGTACTGGCTCGACGCGCTGTTCGAGGAGTCGTGGGCCTACTTCATGGCCGGCGACTATCCGCGTTCGCTCGGCAACATCCACACCCTGGGCGCGCCGTACTTCCCGAACTCGTTCTATCCCGAGTCGGAAGTGCTGAAGGCCATCATTTACTTCACGAACTGCAACTACGACGCGGCCACCACCGTCGTGGCGAAGTTCAACCTGCGCTACACGCCGATCAAGGACGAGCTCGAGAAGATCCTCAAGAACTACAAGGGCGAGAACCGCGAAGACGCCTTCTTCAAGTTCCTGCTCGACGTTCGTGAGGGCAAAGGCGACATCCCGGCGTCGGTTCGTCCCATCGTCGAGATCGCGCTGTCGGATCGTCAGCTGCTCCGCAACATCGACTACGTGAAGCTGCTCGAGGAAGAAGAGAAGCGCTTCAAGAAGTCGCCGGCGGACTTCCAGAGCTCCGGTCTCGGTCTCGAGGTGTCGGACGCGCTGAAGCTGGCTCGTGACTTGGCCGTGCGCCAAGCCGGTGAGCTCGCGCTCGGCCGCTACCAGCGCTACGTCGACGAGCTCAACGAGCACCTGCGCAACGGTGAAAAGATCTTGATCGATATCACCGCCGCGCAACGCAACTTGCTCGACGAGAAGCTGCAAACCAACCAGGTGAGCAAGGCGGAAGCGAAGATCTTCGGCGTGGTCAAGCCCGACGAAGAGCACGTGATTTGGCCGTTCAACGGTGAGTATTGGCGCGACGAGCTCGGTTTCTACCGTCAGGTGGTCGAGTCGGCCTGCGGAAGGTGATGCAAATGAGCGTGAAGAAAGCCTGTTCCGTCGTTCTTGGTGCGCTGGGTCTGTGGTTGACCACCGGCGTTGCGCACGCGGTTCCCGAAGCCAAACCCACCGATCTGAGCTTGGAGTGCGTCTCCAAAGAAGCTCAGACGACGCTGATGACCTGCCCCGGAGGTCCGGCCAAGTTCGATCCTCATCAGAAGCGTGCCGTCGCCTTCAAGAGCGCCCCGCCGCCGCGCGAGGTGAAGAAGCGTGAGGACGACGTCAAGCCCGTCAACCCCGACGAGCTGAAGAAGTACGCCGAGCGCGACACGCGCAAGAACCGCTTGCAAGCTCGCGCGCGCGCCCTGCTCATCACCGAGATTCAGGGTCTCGAGCGCCTGTACAAGCGCACCGCCAAGAAATCGCCGGATCGCCCGCAGCTGACCCGGCGCTTGGCGGAAGCTTACGTCGAGCTCGAGAGCGCGGCCCAGCGCGACAAGATCGCGGCTGACATTCAGGCGCAAGACGCCAAGAAGAAGAACCCCGGCGCCGCCGGCAAGTTCAAGGCCGACGCAGTTCAGGCCGAGAAGATCGTGAAGGCCGCTCGCGACAAGGCGATCGTCTACTACACGATGATGAAGAACGACTACCCTGACTACTCGAAGCTCGACGAGGTGCTCTATTACCTCGCGTACGAGCACGAGCAGGGTGGCAACCTGAAGGATGCCCGCTCGATTTACTTCGAGCTCATTCAGAAGGCCCCCAAGTCTCCGTTCATTCCGTACGCCTACCTCGCGTTCGGCGAGCTCTTCTTCCAAGAAGCCCAGGGCGATCCAGCCAAGTGGGACTTGGCCGCGGCCGCGTACAAGGAAGTCGTCAAGTACCCGCCCCCGAACAACAAGCAGTTCGGCTACGCGCGTTACAAGCTCGGCTACGTCTTCTGGAACAAGGGTGAGTACGCGAACGCGCTCAACGAGTTCAAGAAGGTCATCGAGTACGGCGATCAGTTCACCGACGTGCCGAACGCCACGCAGCTAGCCAAGGCCGCGCGTCGCGACATGATCCCGGTCTACGCCGTCGCCGGCGCGCCCGACAAGGCGTTCAACTTCTTCAAGCCGGTCAGCGGCGACAAGGGCGGAGAGCAGGTCAAGACCGTCGGCATGCTCAACGACCTGGGCATGGCCTACCTCGATACCGGCCATTACAAGGAAGCGATCGTTCTCTATCGCGATCTGCTCAGCCGCGATCCGGGCGTGAAGGGCTGCTTCTACCAGGGCCAGATCACCACCGCCACGCAGGCGCTGATGTCGGGCGACAAGGAAGCGGTTCGGAAAGAGATGGACCAGCAGGTCCGTGTCTTCAACGACTACATGAAGGGTGGCTCGCCCGAGAAAGAGAAGGGCGAGTGCGCCAACAAGACGGCCGAGCTGCTAGCCGAAACGGCGATGAGCTGGCACTTGGAAGCGGTCGGCACCGGCGGCGTGCGCGGTACCGGCGACAAGAAGACGATGGATCTGGCGGCGTACCTGTACAAGAAGGTCGCCGACAACTTCACCAGCGCGGATTTCGCCAAGTTCCAGTTCCCGCGCATCGTGAAGGACGACTGGCCCACCATGTACAAGATCAAGTACGCCATGGCGGACTTGCTCTACTTCCAGCAGCGCTGGGAGGAATGCGGGCCGGCGTTCGACGCCGTGGTCGCGGAAGATCCGAAGGGTGGTCAGGCTGCCGAAGCCGCGTACGCCTCGGTGCTCTGCTACCAGAAGATGTACGACCAGATGTACAAGGGCGACTCGGATCGCAAGTCCAAGGGACTTGGGCCGACCGGCGCCGACGAGAAGGACCGCGAAGCCAAGAAGGGTGAGTGGGAGAAGTTCAAGCCCAAGCCCTTCACGTCCATGCAGCAAGGCATGGTCACGGCATTCAACCGCTACGTCTGCTACATCACGCCACCCAAGGGCGACAAGGAAGCCGAAGAGCAGTACGTCGAGGTGAAGTACGCCCGCGCGCGCACTTACTTCGAGTCCCAGCACTGGGAGGAAGCGGCCCTGGCGTTCCGTGACGTGGCCATCAACCACGCCGACAAGGACGCCGGCATCTTCGCGGCTCAGCTCTACCTCGAGTCCGTGAACGTCCTCGGCAGCCGCGCGGAGCCCCCGCGTCCCAGCTGCTTCGACGACATGGCCAAGGACGTGCCGGTGTTCCTCGAGCTGTACTGCAAGGGCAGCAAGTTCGAGGACAACAAGGACCAGTGCGAGTCTTTGACCCGCATTCAGTTCGACATCATGCGCCTCAAGGCGCAAAAGTTGGTCGAAAAGGGCGACTCGCTCTCGGACAAGGGCAACTACAAGGAAGGCCTCGACACCTACAAGAAGGGCGCGGAAGCGTATCTCGACTTGTGGCGCACGTACTGCGAGCAGCCGCTCAGCAAGGGCGAGAAGCCCAAGCAGTGCGAGAAGGCCGACGAAATCGTCTACAACATGGCGAAGGCCTACCAGGCGGCACGCCTCCTGGCGAAGGCGATTCAGGTACGCCTGACCATCCTGCTCAACAAGAACTACGGGTTGCAGGACTCTCCGCTCGCGAAGAAGGCGCTCTACGAAGTCGGCGGCAACTACCAAGCCATCGCCGTCTACGACAAGGCGTCCGAGTTCTTCGAGCGCTACTGCGAAGCCACGGCTTTCAAGGGTGAGTTCGCCGACCAGGCGCTGAGCGACGCGGCCGTGCTGCGTCTCGGCACCGGTCAAGACGATCTGGCCATCAAGGACGCCAACAACTTCAACAAGTACTACGGCGCCAAGAAGCCCACCCAAACCGCGCAGATCGCCTTCGCCATCGCCGCTCACTACGGCGAGAAGAAGGACTGGGGCAACGTCGAAAAGCGTCTCGCCGGCTCGATGAAGCTCATCGACGGCAAGGCAACGACCGACGTGCGCGCTCAGGCTCACGCGCTCTTGGGTCGCGCCTACGTGAAGGCGAACAAGGGCGCGGTGGCGTCGAAGGAATACGCCGCGGTGCGCAAGCTCTGGGAGGACCCGAAGGCGGCCGTGGCCAGCATCGAGGGCATTCCGGACGAAGATGCGAACGCCAAGCAACGTCGCTTGGGTCGCGCTTTGGAAGCCGTGGGCGAGGCACTGTTCTTCACCGCCGAGGAGAAGAAGGCCAAGGTCGATAAGGTCGCGTTCCCCGAGTACAAGGGCAATGGCTCGAAGGAAGCGGTGCTCAAGCACATCCAGACCAAGGTCAAGGACTGGATTGGCAAGAAGCGCCCGCTGATCGACGAGGCTTCGGCCGAGTACATCAAGATCGTCAACCTGCAGCCGGTGCCGCCGCCGCGCTGGGTCATCGCCGCCGGTTCTCGCGTCGGCGACATGTGGGGCAAGTTCGTCAAGGAATTCCGTGCTGCTCCGATTCCGGACAGCATGAAGAAGGACTACGAAATTCGCACCGCGTACTACGGCGCTCTCGACGAGGCTTCCGAGCCGCAGAAGCAGCAGGCCAAGAGCGCCTACAGCACCTGCCTCGGGTACTCGGTGAAGTACCAGTACTTCGACGAGTTCAGCCGTACCTGCGAGGTCTGGTTGGCCGAGAACTACAAGAGCGAGTTCCACGTCGTCGATGAGTTCCGCGGCTCTCCGAACCGCGTGAACAGCGTGCTGCGCGAGCAGGGCAGCCCCCTGCGCATCGGCGGTGAGCCGATGGTGGTGCAGAGCGCCGAGCCGGCCGACAAGAAGAAGAAGGCCGACGACAGCGGCGACAAGAAGAAAGACGACAAGAAGAAGGAAGGCGGAGCGTGATGATGAAGCGCTTTATGGGTATTGCGCTCGTGGGGATGACGGCCGCGCTCGGTGCCTGCGGCGGCCCCACCATGGTCAACGGCAAAGCCGTGCTAGCGCCCGAGAAAGACAGCGGTCGAAAGGCCGCTGCCGGCGTCGCCGTCAGCAAGGAAGCGGCGTCCACTTTCGACGGCGCGCTCGACCAGTTCGTCGACCACGACAAGAAGCAGGACTGGGCGGAAGGCATCTGCTCGAGCGTTGCCGACACCTTCACCAAGGCGGCCAGCACGCAAAAGTCGGACGCGAAGGCCGAGTTCCCCGAGGCCATCTACAACGCAGGGCTGGCCTATCAGCGCTGCGGCAAGGACGCCGAGGCGCGCGAGAAGTTCGAGGACACGCTGAAAGCCGACGCCGGCTTCCACCGCGCGAAGGCCCAGCTGGCCCTGTACGACTATCAAAAGTCGGGCGACGTCGACGCCACCATCACCAAGCTGGACCAGATCATCCGCGACGCGAAGTTCCAGAACGTCGAGGGTCTGGTCGCGCTCGCCGCTCTGCAAATGGAGCGCGGCAGCGATCAGGCGGACGGCGACGGCAAGAACGACCTCGAGCGCGCCCAGCGCAACTTGCAGCGCGCGTTGGCCATCGACGATAGCTACATGCCCGCCTTCAACCAGCTCGCGGTGTATTACCTCGAGCAGGCCAAGGCCAAGGCAGGGGCGTCGGCCAAGAAGGGCCGTCGCGGTCGTCGTGGCATGGAAGTCTCGGGCGTGAAGGGCGTCGACGTCGACGAACAACAGCTCGACCTCGCCGCGCTCGTGGCGTCGCAAGCCCAGCGCAAGAACCCGAACTACGCGCCCATCCACAACACGACCGGGCTCATCCAGGTTCAGCTCAAGAACTTCAACGGCGCCGTGAAGAGCTTCGGTCGCGCCCGTGCGCTCGACTCCAAGTTCTTCGAGGCCCACATGAACTACGCGGCGGTCAGCCTCTCGTTCCGCGGCTACGAGGAAGCCGAGAAGGCGTACCGCGACGCGCTGAAGCTGCGCCCGAAGGAGTTCGAGGCCCACCTGGGCCTGGCGCTCGCTCTGCGCGGTCAGATCAACGACAGCAACTTCGAGAAGATGGTCGCGTCCGCGCAGGCCGAGCTCGAAGAGGCCAAGAAGATCGACGGCACGCGCGCCGAGACCTACTACAACGAGGCCATTCTCACCCATGAGTTCAAGGCCAAGCGTGCTGCGGGCCCCGCCGCGGTTCCGCTGCTCGAGAAGGCAGCTCAGCAGTATCGCGACTTCGTGGCCAAGGCCGCCGACGGCGCCGAGTTCGCCGACGCCGTGAAGCGCTCGAAGGAGCGCAGCACGGACATCGACGACACCATCAAGTTCATCAAGGAAGGCGCGATCGCCGAGAAAGAGGCGGCCGAGGCCGAGAAGGCAGCCAAGGAGCAGGAAGCTCAGGCGGCCAAGGACAAGGAAGCCGCGGACAAGGCGGCTGCCGCCGACAAAGCCGCAGCGGACAAGGCCGCCGCTGACAAGGGCGCCGCCGACAAGGGCGCCGCCGACAAGGGTGCTCCCCCGGCTGGTGACAAGGCCGCTCCGGGTGGCGCGGCACCTCCGGCAGGGAAGGCGCCTCCGGCCCCCCCCGCTGGCAAAAAGTGAAGTGAGCTGAAGAAAAACGGGAACCCTCGCGCAGGGTCGGTGTCGAGTCACCGGCCCCGCGCGAAACCTCAGGCGGAGTCGACTCGGTGATTGACGGAGCCGGGTCACCGTCGCTACAATGTGACTGTAAAGATTCGTAGAAAGTTTTGAGGAGGCTGTAATGGTGTCGAAGCGCGTTCGAATCGTATCGGTGGCTGTAGGTCTCGCGGCTTTCATGGCTTCTGGCGCAGCTTTCGCTCAGGCGAAGGATGCGGCTGCAGCTGGTGATAAGGGCGACGGTTACGGCTACGAGTTCGACGACGATCCGCTCGCCGCCGGTGGCTTCGGCCCCAACGACGCGACTATTCGCGTTCGGCCTCGCGCGGCGCGCACGACTCTGATTCGCCCCCGCATTCAGTTCGTGGACGAGATGCTGAAGTCCGTCGAAAACCTGTGATTTTCGGAAGCGCCGCACCCCGTTCTCCGACCCTTTCCCAATACCGAGACTGAGAAAAGCAAGATGGCAAAGGCTGTTCTAACGTTCGCGCTCTATCAAGCCGACCAACTCACGCGTCGTGAGACGGTGACTCAAGACATCGTCAAGGTCGGCAAAGATCCGAAGAGCCACTTGCGTGTCGACGACGAGCTGGCCTCGCGCATGCACGCGGTCATCGAGGTCGCCGGTCCGGAGGACATCACGCTGATCGACCTGGGCAACGAGCCTGGCACGATGGTGAACGGCGCCCGCGTCAACAAGTGCAAGCTGCACGTTGGCGACCAGATTCAGGTCGGTGACACGAAGATCATTCTGGAGAGCGCCGAGGCCGCCGGTGCCGAAGCGGCTCCGCCCCCGCCGGTGCCAGCCGGTTACGGCGCCGCGCCGAATCCGTTTGCGGCCGCGTCGGCTTCCAGCCCGTTTGCGGCATCCAGCAATCCGTTTGCAACGGCTAGCAATCCGTTCGCGGCCGGCGCCGCACAGCAGCGCGTCCAGCAAGCGCTGCACGTGCCGGACGACGCCGCGCCGGGCACCTACACCTACACGATGGTGAAGAGCGGCCCCGACGTCAGCCCGGACGAGGTCGAGATCGCGCACCTGGCGTCGGTTGAAGTGATGGTGCTGTGGGGCACGAACGTGCTGCACGTCTCGCACCTCACGCCGCCCCGCAACTTCTACGTCGGCGAAGAGCAGGGCAAGAACTTCGCCTGCGACTTCTTCATCCCCAGCGAGCGCCTGGGCACGACTCGCCTGCCGGTCGTCGTGGGGGACCGCGCCTCGGTGGCGTTGGTCATTCCGCCGAACGCTCGCGGCTCCGTGGAGATCCCCGGCCAGCCCAAGATGACGCTGGACGAGGCTCGCGCCCGGGCTCAACCGAGCGCCGAGCTGTCGGGCGGTCACCAGCTGTCGTTGCCCGGTGGCGCCAAGGCGCGCGTCGAGCTCGGCGACTTCGTGTTCCAGGTGGCTGCCGTCAACGCGGGCAAGCCCATCAAGCACGGTGTCGGCACCAACTTCGAGTGGGCCGTTGCCATGTACTTCGGCCTGTCGTTCCTCACCGTCGGCGGCCTGTTGGCGGCGATGGCGTTCTTCGTCCCTCCGATGGGCCTGACGGACGACGAGGAGCTCGACAAGGACGCGCTCTACCTGATGCAGCAGTACCTGAAGGCTGCTGCTGAGCGCGAACAAGAAGAGAAGGAAACCGAGGTCGTCCAGGACAACTCGGACAACAAAGAAGGCGGCACCGGCACCCGCGCCAAGGGTGAGGAAGGGTCGATGGGTAACCCCACGACCAAAGCCACCAACAAGCGCTACGCAGTGCAGGGGCCGAAGGACAACCAGGATATGCACCTGGCCCGTCAGGCCGCGCTGCGTGAGGCGACCGAATTCGGCATGATCGGCCTGCTCAACACCGGCGCCGCTGGTGATCCGAACGCGCCGACCGCTCCGTGGGGTCGCGACACGTCGCTCGGTTCCGACGAAATCAGCGCCCGCGGCAACATGTGGGGTGACGAAATCGGTGACGCCTTCGGCGCCGGCGGTCTCGGTCTTTCCGGCATCGGCGAGGGCGGTGGTGGTCGCGGCGAGGGTATCGGCCTCGGCAACATCGGTACGCTGGGTCACGGCGCCGGCGTCGGCACGGGCCAGGGCTTCGGCGCTGGTCACGGTCGCCTCGGTGGCTCCCACCAAACGAAGGCGCCTAAGGTGCGCATGGGTGCGACCACGGTCAGCGGCCGCCTCCCTCCTGAAGTCATTCAGCGCATCGTGCGCCAGAACTTCGGCCGCTTCCGCATGTGCTACGAGCAAGGGCTCGGCCGTAACCCCAACCTCGAAGGTCGTGTGTCCGCACGTTTCGTCATTGGTCGCGACGGCGCGGTGTCTAACGTGTCGAACGGCGGGTCGGATTTGCCGGATAGCGGCGTCGTGAGCTGCGTGCTCTCGGCCTTCTACGGCTTGAGCTTCCCGCAGCCCGAAGGCGGTATCGTCACCGTCGTGTATCCGATCATGCTCGCACCGGGTTGATCCGAATCTCGAGACGAGCGCTACGGCGCGTGTCGGTGTCCCACCGCACGCGCCGTTTCGCTTTTGTGCCCCAGCGCCGAGCGACGCCGACGAGACGAGAGCGCAGGAAGACAGAACGCCGGGAGGGATCTCGGGCTGAAGGCAGACCGAATGGCCGAGAGCGCTAGATGGCGAAGCGATGCTGAGAACGAGACACGCATCGAAAATCGCGAGCGTTTTCGCTTACGATGCGGCTTTACTCCATGGGGGGCGTCCGCCTATGCTCGGTCCTCTTTCGTGGTCCGGAAATCGCCCCGGATCGAGGCTAGTTCGCCTCAGAATCGAGTCGCTTGAAGGTCCTGCGCATGGCTGCCCACGCCCAGCTTGGTTGCCGCCCGCGCCTCGTAGTTCTGGGATTGCGTTACACAGAGGAATGCCCGCGATGACACTCCAAAAGCTCCTGAAGGTCAGTCTCGTTTCCATCGGCCTGTCTGTCGCCCTCACGGGTTGCAGCCGTGACCACATCGAGGCTGTGAACCTCGCCAATGAAGGCGACCAGGCCGTCAAGGTCAACGTCGAGGGCGCCATCCAAAAGTTCGAGCAAGCCGCCCAGCTTGATCCCACCAACCACCGCATTCTCTGGAAGCTGGCGTCGGCTTACGAGAAGAAGGAAGACTGGGAGAAGATGGCGTCGACGCTGCAGCGCGCCGTTACCGTGGCGCCGGACTTCGCCAACTACTGGTACAAGCGCGGCAACGCGCTGTTGATGCAAGCGCAGAACGGCAACCCGGACGCGTACGAGCAGGCGAAGGAGCCGCTCAAAGAGTGCATCAAGCGCGATCCGAATTTGGCCGAGTGCTACCACCAGATCGGTGAAGCCTACGAGATGACCGGCGACGAGCAGGCGGCGGTCGAGAACTACTCGAAGGCCATCGAGCACGACTCCACCAAGCCGTTTTTCTACGGCCCCCTCGCGGATCTGTACCTCACGTACAAGCTGTACAAAGAGGCCGAACAGGTTGCGACCGAAGGTTTGAAGGTCGTACCGCCCGGGCCGAAGACGAACGGCGGTCTCTACAACCTGTGCATCTTGCAAGCCAAGGCCGCTGAAATGCGCGGCGACGCTGCGGCACAGCTTGCCGCGGTCGAGCACGCCGAGCAGTTCGTCGGTGAGGACTCGCATCCGGACGCCGCGTTCAACTTGGGCAGCACCTACGCCAACATGGATCCGCCGCAGAAGGAGAAGGCGTTGCGTCTGCTGAATCAGTTTACGAAGCGCACTTGCCGCAGCGGTAACTCCGCCAAGTGGAAAGAGCAGTGTGAGCAGACGGCATCGTTGATCCAAAAGTTGGGTCAGTGAACCGAAGGCTCGCAAACACCGCAGGGGATTGTTGATGGAACCGAGGCTCGCGTCGCGATCAGCGCAACGCGAGCTTCGCTCTATGTAAGCTTGTCCGAGGCAGCAGCATGGATCTTGAGCAGCGTCTGAAACAGCTAGAGAGCCACCACGACTGGCAGGGGCTCGCCGAAGCACTTGAGCAAGGCCTGGCAGCGGCCCAGGACCAAACCGTCAAAGCCGAGCTGCACTTGCGGCTCGGACGCCTTTTGTACCGGCAGTTTCTGCAGGGCGTGCGTGCGCTGAAGCACTTTCAGGACGCTTTCAAGCTGAACCCCGCGCTGATCGAAGCGCTGGGGGAGGCGCGGGGGATTTACTGGGAGCTGGGCAAGCTGAACATGGTTCAGAAGCTGCTCGAGCTGCAGCTGAAGAGCGCGCAAGACGCCGCGACGCGCGTCGCGCTGTTTCGTGAGCTGGGGGACGTGCTGTCCGACGTGGGCGACTACGAGCGCGCCACCGAAGCTTACGCCAAGGCGCTGCAGAGCGCGGAAGGCAAGCCCACCGACGCGGGCGAGCGTCTGGCCGACGTACAGGCGAGCGCTACCGACTGGCAAGATCGCGTGGGCGAGCTGCTGCGCACCGCGCACGACTCCGCTTCTGCCGCGGACAAGTCGGACGCGTTCATTCGCGCTTCGCGGATTGCCAAGCGCTACGCGCCGACCGAGTTCGAAGGCATTTTGGCGCAGGCCTACTCCGCCGATCCGACCAACGTCAAAGCGGCCGCAATCTACGAAGGGCTGCTGGTCGAGACCGAGCGCACCGAGCGCATTCTGGAGACGCAGCGCGAGAGCTTGAAAGCCGTTACCGATCCTCACGCCAAGGCGGCGTTGAGCTTCGTGTTCGCTGCTCGCTGGGCCGTGCGCCACCAAAACGCCGAGGTCAGCGCGCTGTTGTTCGAAGAGGCCCTGCGCCTCGACGCCACGCTCGAGCCCGCATTCACGTTCTTGAAGGACACGTACGGCGCCAAGGGCGGGGATTACGAGCAGGTGATCCGCCTCGCCGACGAGCTGGCCGATCGCGCCGGGCTCGACGAAAAAGGCTCGTATTTGCTGGCCAATGCCGGGCTTTTGGCTTGGCGCGAGCGCGGGGATTTGATCCGCGCGCGGCGCTTCTTCGAGCGCTTGGCGCGCGTCGATCCCCAGCACCCGGCCCTCGCGGCCTTCGAGGCGCAGATTGGCGAGAAGCTCACGGGCGCGGCCGCAGCTGCGGCCCAGCCGAGCGCCAAGCCGGCCGCCCGTGTGAGCGAGCCGGCACCAGCAGCGGCCGCTGCGCCCAGCGAGCCACCGCCCCCGGCTCCGGCCCCCGTTGCGGCGGAAGTAACGCCGGCTCCGGCCCCTGTCGCGGCCCCGCCGGTCGCGGCGGCGCCCGTCGTGGCACCCAGCAGCGGCGCGAGCCCGGCGTTGATCGCCGATCTGAAAGAGAAGCTGGCGCAACAAGAAGCCGCCAAGCGCTTCAACGACTACGTCAAGACGCTGATCTCGCTCGGCGATGCCGTGGCCGATCCGCACGAGCGCGCCGACTACTACCTCAAGGCGGCGGACCTCTACGTCAACAAGTTCGCCAACCAGGCCGAAGCCGTGCGCGCCTTCGAGAAGGTCCTGGACGTCGACTCGAACAACCCGGTCGCCATCCAGTACCTGCGGGAGATGTACGAGAAGCGTCGCGACTGGGAGAAGCTGATTCAGCTCTCGCGTCGCGAGGCGGAAGCGCTCGACTCGGGCGCGGAGCGCGCGGCCAAGTTCAAGCAAATCGCGCTTTTGGCGACGGAAAAGGTCAAAAAGCCCGAGGTTTGCGTGGACCTGTGGGCGGTCGTGCTCGACAACGACCCGGAAGACGTCGACGCGCTCAACGCGCTGTCGCAGCTGTACGAGCGCTCGCGCGAATACGAGAAGCTGGCCGACGTGCTGCAGAAGCTGGCCGAAGCCACCTACGACACCAACGCCAAGATCGAGCTCCTGAACAAGCTCGGTCAGGTCGCGGGCGACCGGCTGAAGGACGAAGAGCGCGCTGTCGACGCTTATCGCATGTTGCTCACGCTCTCGCCGGACGACCGTCGCGCGCAAGAGCAGCTCAAGAAGCGCTACGTCACGCTCGGTCGCTGGGATGACCTCGAGGTGTTCTACGCCGAGAGCGGCAAGTGGGACGAGTTCATCCGCGTGCTGGAGACGAACGAGACGCGCGCCACCGACACGGCGCAGCGCATCGGCATGCTGATCAAGATCGCCGAGCTCTGGATGACTCAGAAGGGCAAGGCCGATCGCGCCGCCCGCGCCTACGAGAAGATCCTCACCCTCGACGAGAACAGCCTGCAGGCCGCCGAGCGCCTGATCCCGATTTACGCCAGCTCCAATAACCCCAAGGGGTTGTCGTCGGCGATCGAGGTCAAGCTGAACCACATTCAGGACCCGGGCGAGCGCCTGAGCCTGCTGCGCGAGGTCGCAGGCCTGTACGAGGGACGCATCAACGACAAGCCCAAGGCGTTTGAGCGCTATTTGGCCGCTTTCGAGATCGCTCCCGGCGACGAGCAGAGCCAGGCCGACATCGAGCGCGCCGCCGCTTCGACCGGCAACTGGGAAGCAGTGATCGCCGCGTACAAGGCGGCGGTGGCCGCGGCCGAGGACGCAGCTGACGGCTTCACCGAGAGCGCGTTGCGCCTGAAGCTCGGTCGCGTGTTGGTCGATCAGGTCCAGCGCATCGACGACGCGCTGGCCCAGTACCGGGCCGTGTACGAGAAGGAGCCTGACAACGAGACGGCGCTCCAAGCTCTCGAGCAGTTGTACCGCCACACCGAGCGCTGGAAAGACCTGCTCGACGTCTATACGAAGAAGCGCGAGCTCACCTCCGATCCGAACGAGCGCAAGCGCATCTTGTACGAGATTGCGCGCTTGCAAGAGGGCCAGATTGGCGACTCCAGCGCCGCGATCGAGACGCACCAAGCCGTGCTCGAGGACGATCCGGCCGACGCCACGGCGTTGGCGGCGCTCGACGCGTTGTACGCCAAGACCAAGGCTTGGGACCGCTACGCCGAGGTGCTGCGTCAGCGCATCGACCTCGAAGGTGACGAAGCGACCCTGGTCGATTTGAAGTACCGCTTGGCCGGTACGCAGCTGCAGCACCTGGACGACGAGCGCGCCGCGCTGGAGAACTACCGCGAGATTCTGTTCATCAACGGCGATCACGAAGGCGCGCGCGTCGCGCTGGAAGGAATGCTGAAGAAGAAGGGGCTGAAGGCGGACGCCGCGGCGATTCTCGAGGGCATCTACGAGGCCCGTGAGGACTGGGAAAAGCTGATCGCCGCCTTGGAGATCTTGGCCGCCAGCGACGCTCAGGTGGAGCGCAAGGTCTCGCTGTTGCGCAAGATCGCGTTCGTGGCGGCCGAGCGCCTGCGCGCGCTCGATCGCGCTTTGGACGCGCAAGCGCGCGCGCTCAAGGAAGATCCGAGCTTGGCGGACTCGCGCCTCGAGCTCGAGCAGCTCGCCGAGCAGGCGGGCGCGTGGGATCAGCTGATCAAGATCTACAACGAGGTCGCGGGCGGCCTCAGCGATCCGGAGCTGGCGCGCCAGTACTGGATGCGGCTGGCTTCCATCGAAGAGCGCTTGGGCAAGGTCGACGAGGCCGCCGAGAGCTACGAGAAGGTGCTGGCGCTCGATCCGGCCGATGCCGAGGCCCTGCAGGCCATGGATGCCCTGTACCGGCGCACTGGTCACTGGGAAGAGCTGATCGGTGTGTTCCGCAAGCGCATCGAGCTGGCGCAAGACGGCGGCGAGCGCGAGCAGATCTACGCGCAAATGGCGCAGGTCTACGAAGAAAAGCTGGGCAAGCCGGACGACGCCATCGCGGCCTACCGCGAAGTGCTGTCGCTCGACCCCACTAGCCAGGTCGCGCTCCATCAACTGGACGGCCTGTTCACCCGCAGCGGTTTGTGGAGCGAGCTGGCCGAGAACCTCGAGACGCAGCTCGGCTTGGCCGACACCGACGAATCGCAGCTGGCGTTGATGCTGCGCTTGGCGGCGTTGCGCGAGGGCGAGATGAAGCAGGTGGAGGCAGCTATCGAGGGCTACCGCCAGGTGCTCGATCGCGATCCGACCAACTACGCCGCGCTCGGTGCGCTCGAGCGCTTGGGCCAGAATCCCAGCCATTCACTGGCCATCGCCGAGATCCTCGAGCCGCTCTATCGCGGCCAGGGCGACTACCAGAAGCTGATCGGCGTGCACGAAGTGCAGGTCGCGCGCGCCGAAGATCCGGAGCGCAAGGTCGAGCTGCTGCACCAAATCGCGCAGCTGCACGAGGACGCCGCCGGCGACCTCAACGCCTCGTTCGAGACGATGGCCCGTGCCCTCGCCGCCGACCCCGGTAGCGACGGCACGCAAGAATCGCTCGATCGCCTGGCGCGCGCCACCGGCCGTTTCCAAGACCTGGCTCGGGTGTTCGAGCAGCTGGCCACGCAGCAACGGGACCCCGAAGTGGGCTCGCAGCTGTACAGCTCGGCGGCTCGGGTGTTCGAGCTGGAGGTGCGTGACGTCGATCGCGCCATCGAGCTCTACCGCAAGGTGCTCAGCATCGATCCGACCAATTTGGCGGCGGCCGAGTCGCTTCAAGGGCTGTTCCAGTCGGCCGAGCGCTACGCCGACATGTCGCTGATTTTGCAGCGCAAGGCGGAGATTCTCGAGGACGTCGACGCGCAGAAGAACGCGCTCTATCAAGCCGCCGCCATCGAAGAAGAGGTACTGGAGCGGCAGGAGCAGTCCATCGCCGTCTACCTGAAGATCCTCGAGATCGACGGCGAAGATCTGAAGAGCATCGACGCCCTGATCAAGCTCTATCTCGGCCTCTCGCGCTGGGAAGAGCTGTTGAGCGTGTACTCGAAGAAGGCCGACTTGGTCGCGGACCCTGAAGAGAAGAAGCTCATCTTCTATCAAGTGGGTGCGGTGTACGAGCGCGAGCTGTCCGACGTGCCGCGCGCCATCGACACCTACCAAAAGGTGCTCGAGCTCGATCCCGACGATTTGACCGCGCTGGGCCGCCTGGACGTGTTGTTTCAGGCCGCTGGCAACTGGCAAGAGCTGCTCAGCATCTTGCAGCACGAAGCCGAGCTGACGGCGGACCCGGCCGAAGCGGTGAGCTTCCAGTACCGCATCGCCGAGCTGTACGAGAAGCACCTCAACGACGTCGATCGCGCGGTCGAGCTGTATCGCGAGATCTTGAACATCCAGTCCGATCACGCGCCGACCTTGAACGCCTTGGAAGGCATCAAGAACGGCGAGCGCGCGCCGTTGGCCGCGGCCTCGGTGCTCGAGCCGGTTTACGACGCGATGGGCGACTACCCGCGCTTGATCAGCGTGCTGGAAGTCACGGTGCGCTTCGCCGACGATCCGTTTCAGAAGGTGGAGCTGTTGCACCGCATCGCGCGGCTGTACGAGGAGAGCCTGGGCGATCACGCGCGGGCTTTCGAGACGTACGCGCGCGCGGTTTCGGCCGACAGTCAGAACGAAGAGTCGCTCGGCTCCCTCGAGCGGCTGGCGATGATGATCGAGCGCTGGCCGGCGGTGGCGCAGCTGTACGACGCCGAGCTGGACAAGCTGCACGGTGAGCCGGAGCGCTTCGTGGAGCTCGGGCTGCGCACGGCGCAGGTCTACGAAGTTCAGCTCGAGAGCCTCGAGCACGCGGTGCAGCGCTATCGCTTGGTGCTCGGAAAAGATCCGGAGAACCAGGTGGCGGTGCGTTCACTCGACCGCTTGTTCACGCAAATGGAGCGCTGGCAGGATCTGGCCGAGGTGCTGGCTCGCGAGAGCGAGATTGGCCAGAGCCCCGAAGAGATCCTGGGCTTCAAGTTCCGCTTGGGTCAGGTGTATCAGTCTCGGCTCGGCGACTTGGACAAGGCCATCGCTGCTTACCGCGAGGTGATCAGCGCCGCTCCCGAGCACGAAGACACGCTGCGCGCGCTGGAAGCCCTGTTCGAATCCGGCACGAAGCAGCTGGAAATCGGCGAAATCCTGGAGCCGCTCTATCAGTCGATGAGCGAGTGGGACAAGCTGATCCGGGTGCGCGAGGCCGAGCTGGCGCACACCACCGATCCGGCCGAGCGCGTGGCGATGTACCACCGCATCGCCGAGGACGCGGAAGAGCGCCTGCTCGATCCGGTCTTGGCTTTCAACGTCCACGTGCGCGCCATCAAGGAAGCGCCCCTGGACGAGCGCACCGGTGAAGAGATCGAGCGCCTGGCGGCGATGCTGGACGGCGGCTGGGAGCCGCTGGCCAACGCCTACGCCGACGTGCTCTCGATCGAGGGCGTCGACGCCGCCACCCAAGCCGCCATCGGCAAGCGCCTGGCGCGCGTGTTCGAGGAAGAGCTGGCGGACGTGGCCAAGGCCGAAGAGACGTACCGCTACGTGCTCACGGTCGAGCCGCGTGAGAAGGACGCCTTGGCGAACCTCGATCGCATCTACAGCTCGCTCGAGCAGTGGCCCGAGCTGGCGGGCGTGCTCGAGCAGCGCGCGGTTGCGGCCGAGGACACGCTGGACAAGGTCGATTTGTACAGCCGTTTGGGGCAGGTCTACGAAGAGCGCCTCGGGCGTTTGGACGACGCCATCCGCGCGCACCGCGTGATCTTCGACACGCTGGCGCCGACCAACGAGGAAGCGATCCTCGCGCTCGGTCGCATCTACGAACAGAATCAGGCTTGGCAGGAGCTGAACACCGTGTTCCAGCGCGAGCTGGAGAACGCGGCCGGCGACGTCCAAGAAGCCGAAATTCGCGCGAAGATTGCGCATTTGTCGGCGGAGCGCCTGGGCAACGTCGAGGGCGCCATCGAGGGTTGGAAGCGCGTGCTCGACTTGCGCGGCGAAGATCCGGAAGCCTTGCGCGCCCTAGCCGAGCTGTACGAGCAACAGGGCAAGTGGGCCGAGCTCGCCGACGTGCTCGACCGCCACTTCGACATCGCCGAGGGCGACGAGGACCGCGTGTTCGCGCTGACCAAGCGCGCCAAGCTGTTCGCGGAGCGGCTCAATCGCGACGACGAAGCGCTGGAGACGTGGCAGCGCGTGCTCGATATCGATTTTTCGAACATCACCGCGCTGCGTGCCATCGCCAACGTTTGGCGCACCCGCCAGGACCCGCAAGAGCTGGTGTCGGCGCTGCACGCCACCATCGATCGCGCCGCGGCGTTGCTCGAGGCGGAAGAGCTGAAGGGCATCTACCGCGAGCTAGGCAAGACGTACGGCGGTCAGCTGTCGCAGCCGTACGACGCCGCCGAAGCTTGGCGCAAGCTGCTCGAGGTCGACCCGAGCGACTTCGAAGCCATGGCGGAGCTCGAGGCGATTTATCGCCACGAGGAGCGCGCCGTGGACGTGGTGGGCGTGAAGATGCAGCGCGCTGAAGCGCTGCAGGAGCCGGCGGAGAAGATCCGTGAGCTGATGGAAGTCACCGAGATCTGGAAGAAGGAGATCAACGAATACGATTCGGCGACTCCGGCTTTCGAGAAGATCCTGGCGATCGATCCCGCCCATCAAGAAGCCTTCGAGGCGTTGGAGCGCCTCCACACCGCCGCCGGCCGTTGGGAGACGCTGATCGAGCTGTATCTGAACCGGCTCGAAACGCGCGAGACCGTGTCGGAGCGCAGCGATCTGTTGCGGCGTATCGCCCGCGTGTTCGAAGAGAAGGTCGGCGACAAGAACCAAGCCTTCGACGCCTTGGTCAACGCCTTCGCCGACGACTTCGGCGACGACGAGACGGCGCGCTACCTCGAGCGGATGGCGCAGGCCACCAACCGTTGGGGCGAGCTGATCAACACCGCCAACGCCTGGCTGCCCGAGCAGACCGACAACAAGACCAAGATCCAACTCTGCCTGCGCCTCGGCAAGTGGTACGGCGAGGACCTCGGTCACTTCGAGTACGCGCAGCCGTACTACGCGCAGATCGTCGCGCTCGACCCGAACAACGTTCAGGTCTTGCGTCAAATGGCGGCCATTCACCGCAAGGGCGCGGCCTGGCAAAAGGTCGGCGAGACGCTGCAGCGCGCGCTCGACGTGGCCGGCGCCAACGACGACCGCAAGGCGATCCTGTTCGACTTGGGCGACCTGCTGCACAAGCACATGAATCAGCCCGACCAAGGGCTGGCCTACTACCGGCGCGCCCTCGAGGTCGACCCGTACTACCTGCCGCCGCTCGGCGCCTTGGAGCAGGTGTACGAGGAGAGCAAGAACTACCCCGAGCTGGTCAAGATCCTGGCCAGCAAGGTGGCGGGCTTGCACAACAGCGAGGAAATCGCTTCCACCAAGCTGCGCATGGCCGGCTTGTACGAGCAGCAGCTCGGCGACTTCGACCGCGCTGGCAAGGTGTATCGCGAGGTGCTTGAGCTGGATGGCAGCAACATCGCGGCGCTGCGCGGCCTCGAGCGCGTGTACCAGACGCTGCAAGATTGGCCGGACCTCGTGGCCATCCTCGAGCGTCAGCTGGACGTGGTCGAGACCGAGCGCGAACGCGTCGAGGTCTTGCTCAAGATCGCGCAACACCAGGAAGAGCACTTCCTCAAGTTCGACGTTGCCGCTCAGCGCTACGAGCAGGCGCTCGAGATCTTCCACGCTGAAGAGCGCGCCTACCAAGGCTTGGAGCGCTGCTACCGCCGCCTCAAGCAGTGGCTGGACCTGATCAACGCTTATGAGCGCCACATCAGCGAGGCCGCCGGCACCGCCACGAAGGTGGAGCTGTACGGAGCCATCGCCCAGGTTTACGCGGAAGAGGTCAGCGACGTCGATCGCGCGATCGACGCCTACCGCAACATCGTCGATCTGGACGACACGAACGTGCCGGCGCTGGAAGCGCTGAGCAAGCTGTACGAAAAGCAGGGAGACGCCGCGCAAGCCATCGAGTCGATGACGCGCGTCGCCGACCTGACCACCGACGGCGGGCAGCGCGTCGAGATGTATTACCGCATCGGTAAGGCTCTCGAAGAGAAGCTCGGCGATCGCGGCCAGGCCCAAGAACGCTTCGAGATGGCCCTGGATCTCGATCCGGCGCACTTGCCGTCGCTGTCGGCGTTGCGGACGATCGCCATCGACGAGCAGGACTGGGACCGCGCCGCGCGCTACCTGGACCAAGAGCAGTCGAACACGCCTTCGCCGCGCACGCGCGCCAAGCTCTTGGTCGAGCTCGGCAAGCTACGCGACGAGATGCTGTCGGAGCACGACCTGGCGGTGCAGGCCTACGAGCTTGCCATCCAGTGCGACGCCGACAGCGAGGACGCAGCCCTGCCGTTGGTCGAAGAATACATTCGCACCGAGCGTTGGGCGCAGGCCGAGCCGCTGGCGGAGCTTCTGGTTCGCAAGAGCAAGAACCGCGAGCGCGGCGAGCAGCACACGTTCCACAAGCTGCTCGGCAAAGTGCACGCCGCCCTCGGCAACAACGAGAAGGCGCTCAAGGCCTATCAGACCGCCAACCAGCTCGATCTCACCGATCAAGAGACGATCCGCGGCATCGCCGACGTGGCTTTCCGTTTGCAGGATTGGCCGAGCGCTCTCACCAACTATCAGAAGGTGCTGACCGCGCTCGACGAAGCGGACAACGAATCGCGCACCGACGTGTACTACCGCTTGGGCTGCATCAAGCGTGAGCAGGGCCAAGCCAAGCAGGCCATCAACAACTTCGAGAAGGCGCTCGGTCTGAACGGCGAGCATCGCCCGACGCTCGAAGCGTTGGTCGACGTCTACGCCAAGAGCAACGACTGGAAGCAGGTCGCGGCGTACAAGCGCCAGATCCTCGACAGCGTGTTCGACGGCGAAGAGCGCTTCAAGGTCCTGGTCGAGATTGGCGACATCTGGGCCGAGAAGGAAAAGAACCCGCAGAAGGCCATCGAAGCCCTCGAGGAAGCCAAGGACCTCAAGCCCGTCGATCACATCCTGCTCCACAAGCTGCTGCAGCTGTATCAGCAGGCCGCCGACTGGCAGAAGATGGTCGACACCCTGGCGTCCATCGCAGAGATGGAAGAGAAGCCGGAAATTCGCGCTCGCTACGTATTCACGCAGGCGCAGATCTACCGCGACAAGATCGAAGACAGCGACCGCGCGGTCGAGCTCTTCAACGACGCCCTCGATCTGAACCCGAGCTACCTCGAGTCGTTCGAGCGCATCAACAAGATCCTTACCCAGCAGAAGAACTGGAAGCAGCTCGAGCGTGCTTACCGCAAGATGCTTCATCGCATCGCCGGTAAGGGCAACAACGACCTCGAGTTCACGCTCTGGCACCAACTGGGCTTGATCTACCGCGACCGCCTGCAGCAGACGGAGCCGGCGGTCGAAGCCTTCAAGATGGCTTCCACGGTCAAGGCCGGAGAAGTCACGGTTCACCAGATCTTGGCCGAGCTGTACGAGGTGAGCGAGCGCTGGGACGAAGCCATCGGGGAGCAGCGGGTCATTCTCGACGCCGACCCCCTGAAGATCGACGCCTACCGCGCGCTCTATCGCTTGTACCTGCACAAGCAGTCGTACGACGAGGCCTGGTGCTTGGCGGCGGCCATGTCGTTCTTGCGCAAGGCCGACGACGAGGAGAAGCGCTTCTTCGAAGACTACCGCCCGCAAGGCATGTTGGCGGTGAAGGGCCGGCTGTCGAACGAGCACTGGGTCAAGTACGTGTTCCACGCGGACGAGAACCTGTACGTCTCGAAGATCTTCGAGATGATCGCGCCGGCGGCGCTGCAGGCGAAGGTCGCGCAGCTGCAAGCGCAGGGTAAGCCGCCCGTGCTGGACAAGCGCTTCAAGCAAGACCCCGCTACCTCCACTGTCACCTTCGCCAAGACCTTCGGCTGGGCGGCGCAGGTGCTGGGCGTGCAGAGCCCCGACTTGTACGTGCGCAACGACGTGCCTGGCGCCATCGTGGCCGTGCCGTCGATCCCGCCGGCGTCGGTCGCCGGGCAAACGGTGCTCACCGGCTTCCAGCCGCAAGAGCTGACGTTCATGTGCGGCAAGCACTTGGCGCTGTATCGCGGCGAGCACTACATCCGCACGCTGTTCCCGACGCAGGCCGAGCTCACCATCATGTTGTACGCGGGCGTGATGATTGCGGCGCCGCAAACGCCGCTGCCGCAAGACATGCTGGCGCAGATCCGCGCGACCGCGCAGGAGCTGAGCAAGTACATGCAGCCGGTACAGCTCGAAGGCCTGCGCATGGTGGTCAAGCGCTTCATCGAAGAGGGCGCCAAGGCCAACATCAAGCGTTGGAACCAAGCCGTCGAGCTGACGGCGTGCCGCGCGGGCTTGATCGTCTGCGGTGATCTCGAGATTGCCAAGAAGCTGATCGGCGCCGAGCAACAGCTGCCCGGCGACCTGTCGGCGGCCGACAAGATGAAGGAGCTCCTGCTCTACTTCGTCGGCGAGCAATACACGTCGGTGCGTAAGGCGCTCGGAATTCAGGTCGCGGCCGGCTGAGGTCGGCGCGACCCCGGCGCCGCCTCACCGCGGCGCCGGTCGTCGCCTCACCACGGCGCCGGTCGATGGTGTCAGCGACCGGGGACGTCGAGCAGGAAACGTAAGCCGACGGTCAGCTCCGTGTTGACGGCGGCTTTGCCTGCGTCGGCGGGGCGGCTGCTGTACGAGCTGAGTCCAAGGGCGCCATACGGCCCGAGCCCGAACCCCGAAAACACGTAGTAGTCGGCGCCCAGCTCGAAGTGCAGCCATTCGAGCCCCGAAAATTTCTGCTGCGCCCCGACGGCGTCCGTGTAGCTCAACTGGCGGTAGCCGCCGCCCAGCGTGAGCCAGGGATCGAAGCGCAGACCCTGTGACAGCTGGTAGCGCACGAATGGACCCACCGCGAAAGCGCGGCCCGAGCAAGACGAGCCGCAGCGGTCCCCGTCGGCGTACGTGGCGAAGCTGCCCCAACCGCCGAGCACCACCGAGCGGCTGATGCCAAAGCCTACGTCGGCCCGAAACCCGATGCCGGTGCCCAGGCCACGCACCGCGGCTTGGCTGGAGCCAAGCTTACCGAGCGACCAAGACGGCCCTACGGAAGCGCCGACCAGCACGTGCGAGCCGAGCAGATCCGCCGCGCGCGGGACCACCGGTGCCTTGGGCTCGCTGTCGTCCAAAACGTGGACGTTGGGCGGAGCCGCAGGATCCAGCGCGGCCTGAGCCGGAGCCGGAGCGGGGGAGGGTGGGGCGGATTGGGCGAGCGCCAGGGCCGGGAAAAGAAGGGTCCCGAGGCCGGTCAGCAGGGCTCGATTCATGGCGCAGCCTCTTACCACGATTTTTGGTGCGCAACTGCCCGCCCCCGACGGCCGATGAGGCGGCGAAGGACGACGACCATGACCGAGCAGCACGACTCTCAGCAGACCCTGGAGCTTCGAAGGGGGCGCGAAACGGGGCCTTTCCAGGTGGAGGTCGGCTCCGACGAAGGCGAGACGCAGGTGCTGGAGCTGGCCGTCGGGCAAGCCGTGTCGCTAGGCAGCGGCTCTGGTGTGGGCCTGCGCCTGGCCGACCGCACCGTGAGCGCGCGCCACTGCGAGCTGGTGGTGGACGAGCTGGGCGTGCTCGTTCGTGATCTGGGCTCGAAGAACGGCTTGTACGTTGGGGGCGCGCGGGTGCCGCAGGCTCGCCTGGACGCAGGGGGCGCAAGCTTCGTGATCGGTCGGGCGACGGTGACGGTTAGGCCCGCACGAACGTTGCCGACGGCCACGGCGACCGCTTCGGGCTTACCGGGCATCGTCGGTAGCTCGGAAGCGATGCGCCGCGTGGCGGACGACGTGCGCCGCCACGCGCGCACGCGCGCGCCGATTTTGATTCAGGGCGAGTCGGGCACCGGCAAAGATTTGGTGGCGCGTGCCATCCACGAGCTGGGGCGGCCGACGGGGCCGTACGTGCCGTTGAACGTCGGCGCCATCGCCGAGTCGCTGGCGGATTCAGAGCTGTTCGGCCATCGGCGCGGAGCCTTCACCGGGGCGGTGGCTCACCGTCAGGGGGCGTTCGAGCAGGCTCATCACGGCACGCTGTTCTTGGACGAGGTGGCCGAGCTTTCGGCGGGCGTACAGGTGCGACTGCTGCGCGTCGTCGAGGATGGCAGCGTGCGACCGCTGGGCGCGCAAACCTCGACGTTGGTCGACGTGCGCATCGTCTCCGCCAGCTGGGCGAGCTTGGCCGAGCGCGTCGACGACGGGCGTTTTCGCAGCGACTTGTATCATCGGCTGTCGACGGTAACGCTGCGGTTGCCGGCGCTGCGCGAGCGGCGGAGCGACATTCCGGTGTTGGCCAGCGTGCTCTTGCGCCGCTTGGAGCCCGAGCTGGGCCCCAAACAATTGTCGAGCGACGCGCTGGCCGCGCTGGTCGCGCACGATTGGCCCGGCAACGTGCGCGAGCTGGGCAGCGCACTCTACCGCGCCGCCGCACTGGCCAGCGGCGTGCAAATCTCCGCGCAACATTTGGCATTCGGGGCGCGCACGGTGGGGCCGCGGCGGGTGCGTGACATCGGCTGCTTCGACGCGCAGGCGCTGCTGGCCAGTCACGAAGGCAACGTCAGCGCCGCCGCGCGGGCGGCTCGCATTCCGCGCACCACGTTCCGCGCCCTGCTGGTGAAGGGCGAGCTGCAGCCGACGTCGCGCCCGCGCTCCCCCGGCGGCTGAGGAAACGTCGCGGGCGACGGACGCCCTAGAAGGTTCCGGAAATCAAGCCGCCGGCAAAGCCCGGCTGGTAAACAGGCAGCACCATCAAGCGGCGTTTACGCGCGCTCAGGGCCGCGCTGTCCGTCTTCTTCGAGTCGGCGACGTAATAGATGATGGTGCCGACGGCCGCCGCGCCCGCGACCGCGAAGCTGACGATCGCCAGCGTTTTGAAGGTGTCGCCGGATTTCACGTTGCTCGAGTACTTGTCGCAGCTGCTCTTGTACTGCTTTACCCGATCGGTGCGTCGGGGGGTCGTGGCGGGCAGCCAAGCATCCGGATTGGTGCATGCCCCGCTCGAACTGGCTTTGCCGTTCTGATCGACTTTGCCGTCCTTGATGGCCTCGTCCGCAATCTGCCCCGCCACGCTGTCGGCGGCGTCGTAGGAGGACTTGGAGCTGAACGCGAATGCACCGCCGCCAATCAAACCCGCGCCGGTGAGGCCTACGCCGATGATCGCGCCGGGAGTGTGGGTCAACCAGGGAAAGAAGCCTTGTCGCGAGCTGTGCGGCTCCTCGGGAGCCGACTCACCGCCGGCTTCGGGCGGCGTGGTCTCGCCCTCGGTGCCGGTGCTGGCGCCGGGCGCCGCTGCCGCCGCGGGCTTGGCGGCGCGACCCAGGCTCAACCGCAGGCTGGTGGCTTGACCGGCAACGGCGTTCACGTCGGAGCTGGCGGTTTTTCCATCCTTGCGCGCCTGGAGCTGGTGCGCCCCGGGAGTGAGATAGACGGGTCCCGGTAAAGGTGCTTGCCCCTCGAGATCGCCATCCACGTAGATTTCGGCACCGCTCGTGTCCACGTCGAGCGCGACCTCGGCGACCAAGGCTTTGGCGGCGGTCAAGCCGGTGTCGGCGCCCTGGCGTTCGGATTCGGTCGCGTCCTTGTGCTCGCGCAAGTACTGCGCAAAGTGCTTGGCGGCGTCGGCTTCGTGTCCCGAACGCAGCTCGCTTTGCGCGAGATTGAGCAGCACGGCGGGGTGCTTCTTCAGCGCGTAGGCTTGCAAGAATGCCACACGGGCTTTGGCGAAATCCTTCTTGTCGAAATAGCCGACGCCTTCCTTGAAGCGTTCGCGCGCCATCGTCAACGTCACGTCGTCTTGGGCGAAGGCGTGAGCGGGGGCGAGCAGCAAGGCGCCGAGCAACGCAGCGGCGGGAGCAAGCTGCGTCAGACTGAGAGAGACGTTTCTTCGCATGCACCAAGCCTCAAGTGTGCCGCTCGCGTGGGCTGCCAGACGGCCTGGCTGACGAGCTCATCGACAAGAAAATGCTCACTACCGACAGAAGCGTAGACGATAGATCGAAACCGCCCGCTCAAAACGGGGTCTCTCGCACAATCACGCCCTTGGCGGGCTTGGGCGTAGCCGCGGGCGCAGGCTCCGCGGCCGGCGCTGGTGTGCTGACCGCTTTAGGCTCGGGACGCGCCGCAACCTTGCGCGGTGCGGGCGTCGGCGCAGCTTTCTTGGCGGGTCTGCCGCGTTTGGTGGGAGCCGCCGCAGGCTCGGGCTCGGGAGCCTTGACCTCGGCCGGCTGCGACGCGGCTGGGGTTACCTCGGGGGCGGGAGCTTGGGGCGTTGCCGCGGGAGGCGGTTCCGCAGGTGTAGGAAGCTGTGAGGTGTGCTCGGTCGGCGGCGCCGCGGCCGTGCTCGAAGGCGACGCGCCGGATGGTTTTGCATCGCCGCCGCCCAGCTTCAGCACGGCGATAGCGGCGACCGCGACCAGCGCCGCGCCGCCCAACAGCAGCGGTAGCTTGCTGCCGCTGCGTCGCGCCGGCCGAAACGTGTCGTCGAGCGATGACGACACCGGTGACGAGGCGACCGCAATCGGCGCGGGCGCCGCGGTGGGGGCGCTGCGCATTTGGCCGGGGATGGTCTGCGCCGTGCGCGCCTTTTCGGTGGCGGCTTGGCTGCTGCCCGCCAGCGCGGCGTCGCTGATCACGACTGCGGGCGTCGAAGGATCGTCCTTCGGAATGTAGGGCTTCGAAGGCGTCGTAACGCCGGTGGCGACCGTGCTGGCGTCGGGCGAGCTGGTGGGAGGTGGTGGTAGCGGTGCCGGAGGCGCGGGCGGCGCGCTCGCCACGAAGGCAGGCGCCGAGGTATCCACAATCGCGGGCGCGGGAATCGCGGGCGCGGGCGCAACCACCGGCGTTGCGACGTTGGGCGCACCCGCGACGAACGGTGCCGGCGCGACCGGTGGCGCGGCGACGGGAGCGGGTGCCGGCACTGGCGCGGCGGCGGGAGCCGCGAGAGGCGCGGGAGGGGGCGGAGGTGCGGACGGTGAGGCGGGCGGTGGCTGCGATGGACCGACAATGATCGGCGCGATGCCCAGCAGCGTATTTTTTTGCTTCGGCTTGGCCGCCGGGACGACCAGCTTGGCTCCCGCGACCGGACTGCCCGGCTCAGGCGCCGACTGGGTTGCCTGGGACGAAGCCAGCGGCACCGTGGGAGGGTCGAGCGTCGGGGGATCCGGATCGTCCCACGATGCCGTGAAGCGCTCAGAAAGACGATCCGCTTCGCTGTCGCTGAGCGGGGCGCCTGAAGGACGTTGGGGATCCGGCATGAAGCGCTCTGGTTCCAGTCAGGCTAGCATCGGCGCTCGTGCCTCGGCAACGCAGCCAGCTGAAAAGATTGATAGTTTGGGCCGGGTGCTCCTTTCCGGTGCTGGCGCTCGGCTGCGGTCGAGCCTCGCCGGGCGGGCCGGTTCCCACTGGGGCGAGCTCGGCGTCGGCGGGAACGGGCCGCGACGAGCCTTTGCCGAGCCGGCCGCTCGCCGTAGCGAGCGCTGACGCATGGGCGGTTCAAGCGAGCCGCTCGAAGGGCAATGATGCCATCCGCGCGTTGGAGCAGGCGGCAGAGCTGCGCACTCGGCTGTTCCGCCGTGAGCATCGCGAGGCGGATGCTTTGGAAGCGCTGGAGCTGCGAGGTCAACTGGCGCGAGGCGGCGAGCCGGGGCGCTGCGCTTCGGAGCTGGCTCGCGTGCTGCTTCAGGGCGAGCTGAACGCAGACGCCGACGGGACGTATGGGGCGCTGTACGGATTGTTGCGCACGGCGCCGCCCGCGTGCGCACCGCGCGTGGAGGCGGCCTTGGCGATGCTCGAGGCGTTTCGGCCGAGCGAAAGCCAGCTGCAAGCCTCCGCCCCGACCAACGGACCCGCGAGCGCTCAGCCAGCTCAGCCAGCTCAGCCAGCGCCGAGCGCGCTCGAGCCGAGCGGCGCGGTGGCCGCCGCGACGCTCACCCACATCGAACGCTATTCGGCGCCGGATGCTGCGCGCGTCGTCGTGTTCGTCTCCAAGCCGGTGCGCTTCGAGGTGGGCAGCGTGGAGGTCGCGCCGACTACCGCGCCCGCGATGGGCCCGCGCTTATTCGTCGATTTGCGCGGGGCACACTATACGGGCAAGGCCTCGCTGGACGCCGAGGGGTTGCTGCGCCGCGTGCGCGCGGTCGAAGGCGCGGACGGAACGCGCGTGGTGCTCGATTTGGCGGAGCCGGCCGAGCATCGCATTTTCTACGTGCCGGAGCCGTTTCGCTTGGTCATCGATCTCGCCAAGCCGGGCTCGAAAGCGGGGCCGACGCGCGACGTTCGGCGTGTCGTGCTCGACCCAGGGCACGGCGGGCACGATCCGGGCGCAACCGGGCCGACCGGCCTACGCGAAAAAGACGTAGCGCTCGACATTGCGCACCGCGCCGCTCCGTTGATCGCGAGGGAGCTGGGCATCTCCACGTTGCTCACGCGCGACACGGACGTGTACGTGCCCCTCGAAGAGCGCACTGCGCGCGCCAACGCTTTCGGGGCGGATCTGTTCATTTCCATTCACTGCAACGCCACCGAACGGAGCGGCGGCAGCGGGGTGATGACTTTCGTGCTCGACGATTCGAAAGATCAGCTCGCTTCGCGGATCGCTGCGCTCGAAAACTCCGCCTCGGCCGAGGCCACCAACGAGCTGGGGCGGGTGATGAGCCAGAGCTCGGATCGAACGAACGACGCGCGCGCCAACGAGCTCGCCGGCTTGCTGCAACGCGCGGCGATGGCATCGTTGCGGCCGAGCTACCCCGACGTGCCCGACGGGGGCGTGAAGCGCGCCGGTTTTTACGTGCTGGCAGGCGCCCGCATGCCCGCCGTGCTGTTCGAGACGTCTTTCATCTCGAGCGCGCGCGACGAGACGCGCTTCAACACCGGAGATTTTCGGCAGAAGCTCGCCGACGCCATCGTGAACGCCGTGCGCGCCTACAAAGAAGGCCGGGGCCGGGGGGGGTGAGAGGAACGGGTGAGAGGAACGGCTGAGAGGAACGGGGTGCGTCGAAGGTTGAGTCGACGCCGGAGACGAAAAGACGAGGACCAAAGACGAGGCTCGACGGCCGGGTGGCGCAAAGCCGGAAAATTCGAAGAAGCAGCCCGACGAGCCAAACCAAACCGCGCTACCGCGAAGGCCCGGCAGAGTAGTCCCGGTTGACGGGGAGAGGACTCGTCCTTATGGTGTTGGGCCATTTCGGTGGCAGATCGAAAGACAGAGGCTCCCATGCGGGACAAAGAACAGCAGATGAGCAAGGCCCAGCTGAAGAAATTCAAGGACATGCTGGAGGCCAAGCGGCAAGAGATCATCAAACGAGCCCAGCAAACGCTGGACGAGGACATGACGCTCGACGCCAACGACCTGCCGGACGAAATGGACTTGGCGTCCAGCGAGTACCTGCAGTCATTCACCTTCCGTCTGCGCGGCCGCGAGAAGGCGTTCTTGGACAAAATCCAGAAGGCCCTCGAGAAGATCGACAACGGGACCTTCGGTACCTGTGACGACTGCGGCGAGAAGATCTCGATCAAGCGCCTCGAAGCGCGCCCCGAGACCACGCTCTGCATTCGCTGCAAAGAAGATCAGGAACGAGTCGAAAAAGACTTCACCTAATCGCGACCCATCCGCTCGCTGCGAGGCGCCCTGGCTCATCCCACGGCGCCTCGTCGGCTTTTGTTAGCGGCGGCGCGAGGCCGTTTTGGCTTTGGGCGGTGAGGAGCGCTTGTCGCTGACGGCCACCGGGGCCTTCGCGCGGGGCTTGCCGATGCCGGCGTGCTGGTCGAGCGTCGCCTTCAGGAAGCGACCGGTGTGGCTCTCGGCGTGCTCCGCCACCGCTTCGGGCGTGCCCTCCGCGACGATGTAGCCGCCTTGCTCGCCGCCTTCGGGGCCCATGTCGATGACCCAGTCCGAGCAAGCGATGAGGTCGGTGTTGTGCTCGATCAAGAGCACGGTGTTGCCGGCGTCGCGCAGACCGAGCAGGGCGTGGGTCAAGAGCTCGATGTCCGAGAAGTGCAAGCCGGTCGTGGGCTCGTCGAGCACGTACAGGGTGCGGCCGGTAGCTTTGCGGCTGAGCTCGGTCGCCAGCTTGACGCGCTGCGCCTCACCGCCGGAAAGCGTCGTCGCCGGCTGCCCCAGCTGAATGTAGCCGAGCCCCACCTGCCGTAGCGCCACCAGCTTCTGCGCGATGCGCGGGATGGACTCGAGCAAATCCGAGGCCTCGTCCACGGTGAGATCGAGCGCATCGGCGATGCTCAAGCCCCGGAAGCGCACCTCCAGCGTTTCGCGGTTGTAGCGCTTGCCGCTGCAGGCGTCGCAGGTGACGTACACGTCGGGCAAAAAGTGCATCTCGACCCGCAGCACGCCGTCACCTTGGCAAGCTTCGCAGCGGCCACCCTTGACGTTGAACGAGAAGCGCCCGGGCTTGTAGCCCCGCGCGCGCGCGTCGGGCAGCCCCGCATACAGCTCCCGCAAATGGGTGAAGATGCCCGTGTAGGTGGCTGGATTCGAGCGCGGCGTGCGACCGATGGGGGCCTGATCGATGCTGATGACCTTGTCGATGTGCTCGAGGCCTTCGATGCGGTCGCAGCTGCCGACCAACCCGGTGGCGCCGTACAGGTGCGCGCGCACGGCGCTGAGCAAGGTATCGACGACGAGGCTGCTCTTGCCCGAGCCGCTCACCCCCGTAACGGCCACGATGACGCCCAGGGGCACCGACAGGGTGACGTTCTTCAGGTTGTGGGCCCTGGCACCGATCACGCGCAGCAGCGAGCCGTTCGGCTGCTTGCGCGAGCTCGGGATCGGTAAGCGCTTGGCGCCCGACAAGTACGGGCCGGTGACCGACGCCGGGTCGGACATCAGCTCTTGAGGCGTGCCTTGGGCGACGATTTGCCCGCCGAGCGCGCCGGCGCCGGGCCCCATGTCCAGCACGTGATCGGCGGCCAAGATGGCGTCGCGGTCGTGCTCGACGACCAGCACGCTGTTGCCCTTCACCACCAGTCGCCGCAAGGCTTCCAGCAGCCGCTCGTTGTCGCGGGCGTGCAAGCCGATGCTGGGCTCGTCCAGCACGTACAGCACGCCGACCAGCGAGGCGCCGATCTGGGTAGCCAGACGGATGCGTTGCCCTTCACCACCCGACAGGGTGTGGGTGGCGCGATCGAGCGCCAGGTAGTCGAGCCCGACGTCGATCAGAAAGCCGAGCCGCTCGGTCACGGCTTTCACCAGCGGCAGCGCGATGGCGGCGTCGCGCGGGGTGAGGCTGCTGTTCTTGGAGAAATCGAGCAAAAATTCGCGCAACGCGCGCAGCGGCAGCTGGCACATTTCGGCGATGTTCTTGTCGCCCAGCCGCACCGCCAGGGCTTCGGGGCGCAGGCGAACGCCTCCGCAGGCCTCGCAGATCTGGGTGACGATGAAGCGACCCAAGTCTTCGGGGCGGATCGCGCCTTCTTCGGCGTCTTGCTCCTGCTCTTCGCCTTCCGGAATTGCGCCTGACTCGAGCATGCGCGACAGCCGCGGCACGATGCCGTCGTAGCTGACGCCGGCGCCTCGGCCGCGTTTCGTTTTGAGCGTGCCGCCGTGCAAGATCGCCGCGCGCGCCGCTTCGGGCAAGTCGGCCCAGGCCAGGTCGGGGTCGACTCCCAAGATGTCGACGACTCGCGCGACCTCGGTAGCGGTGGCCACCGAGCCTCGACGTCCGAACGCGGCCACCGCGCCCTCGCGCAACGAACGAGAAGTGTCGGGCACGACGCGCGCTTCGTCGATGGCGGAGCGCACCCCGAGGCCGTCACACGTGGGGCAGGCGCCGTGGGGGCTGTTGAACGAGAAAAGCCGCGGCTCGAGCGGCGGCAGGGTGATGCCGTATTCCCAGCTGACCAGGCGTTCGCTGCGGACGACCGGCTCGCTGCCGTCGCCAGCGTCGAACAGCAGGGTGCCGTCGCCCAGCTTCAAGGCCAGCTCTACCGAGTCGGTGATGCGGCCTTTCGCGCTGTCTTTGACGACGATTCGGTCGACGACGACGTCCAAGTCGTGCGGCTCTTGCGGGTCGAGGGCAAGCTCGTCGGCCAGATCCGTGTTCCGACCGTCGACGCGCGCGCGCACGAAGCCGTCACGCCGCAGTCGCTCGAGCTCTTGCGACAGGTCGCTCTTACGGGCGCGCGCGATGGGAGACAACAGCGACAGACGCGCGCCTTCCCCCCGGCTCAAGATCTCGTCGACGATTTCTTGGACCGTGTAGGCGCGCAAGACCTTGCCGGACTTGGGGCAGTGCGGCACGCCGATGCGCGCGTAGAGCAGGCGTAGGTAGTCGGCGATCTCGGTGACGGTGCCGACGGTGGAGCGCGGGCTCTTGCCCAGCCCCTTCTGCTCGATGGCGATGGCAGGGCTCAACCCCTCGATGCTCTCGACTCGGGGTTTGGGCAGTTGGTCGAGGAACTGCCGGGCGTAGGCCGAGAGCGACTCGACGTAGCGGCGCTGACCCTCGGCGTAGATGGTGTCGAAGGCGAGCGACGACTTTCCCGACCCGCTCGGCCCGGTGATGACCACGAGCTGGTTCCGGGGCAGATCGCAGCTCACGCTCTTGAGGTTGTGCTGGGTGGCACCTCGGACGACCAGACGTTCCATAGCCAGAACGGCTAGATGTAACACACGCCCGAGGGCCGGGTCGGCTACCGATTGGCGCTGAACCGCCGGGGACGGGCGCCGCCCCCGGCCCGGCCGGGGTAGGGGCCGAGCGGCTCTCGTCGGCGGTCTCGTTACCTCGGTTGTAACCCCCCCGCCCTTCGACTAGCCTCCCGCCGCCGTGGAGCTTGCCTTAACGCAGTCCCGTTTTGCGGGGCCCGAACCCCGCCCTCGCGCCCCCTGGCGCAAGGTGCGGGACGTCGTCAGGCTCGTAACCCGTCCGAGGGTGCGCTCTCCACGGCGACGGGCCCATAGCTCAATCGGTCAGAGCCCCCGGCTCATAACCGGGTTGTTCCTGGTTCGAACCCAGGTGGGCCCACTGGCCGTCGCGGCGCGCAGCAGTTAGAGCTAGAGCTACTCGAGGAGCCGACACTTAACGTGAGCATTCAGTCCCAGATCGACGCACTTGAGAAACTGTCCGAGCTCGATGCCGAGCTGAAAGAGCTCAGCGATGTTCTGCGCAAGGAGCGAGGGGAGCTCGAGACTAAGAAGACGCGGCTCGCCGGGCTCGTCGAGCGCCTGAGCCGCGGCAAGCAGAGCATCGAGGAGATGGAGAAAGCTCGGGGCGACCTGATGGGTGAAGCCCGCCAGATGCTGATCCAAATCGAGCGCTCACGCGAGAAGCTGTCGCGCTGCCGGACCGAACGCGAATCCAACGCGGTCCAGCGCGAGCTCGAGGAGCTGCGCAAGCTCCATCGCGATCGCGAGGTCGAGATGGAAAAGATCGACGTCCTGATCGCGCAGGGCCGAGCCGACGTCACCTCCGTGCTCGGTGAGCACGACAAGCTGGAGGCCGAGCTGCTCAGCATCGAAGACGCGGCCACCGGGCGCATCGCCGAGGCCCAGAGTAAGTTCGACGAGCGCGGAAAGCTCCGCGTGGAGCTGGTCAAGGCCGTGCCACCGCAGGTCTATCGCCGCTACGAGCTGGTGCGCAGCCGCCGGGGCACCGCCCTGGCCTACACCCACAGCGGCATCTGCAGCGCTTGCAACATGCATCTTTCGCCGATGCTTTTCCAAAAGCTGAAGCGCGGCGAAGACATGGATCAGTGCCCGAGCTGTAACCGCATCATCTATTATCGAGCGGTCATGCCAGCTGGCTCGAGCGAGTCGAGCGACGCGTGAAGGCGTGCCCGCTGTGCGGCCGGCTCTACCCCGATGACGCGGGCTTTTGTCCGGTCGACGGGGCCCAGCTGAGCAGCGCCACGCAGGTTCCGGTCCTTGCCGACGATCAGGACGCGCGCATCGGCCAGCTGCTGTGCAATCGCTACCAAGTGCGTCGCGTCGTAGCCGATGGCGGCATGGGGCGCGTGTACGAGGCGCTCGACATGCAGATGCGCCGCAACGTGGCGCTGAAGGTGTTGCACCCCGAAGTCGCCGGCGATCAAGTCGCCGTCGAGCGCTTCAAGCGTGAGTTCGAGGTCAGTAAATTGTTGCCCCACGATCACATCGTGGAGGTGCTCGACTTCCAGCCCACGAACGACGGGTCGTTCGCGCTGGTCATGGAGTACCTGTACGGCGAAGAGCTGCGCGCCACCCTGAAGCGCGAGGGCACGATTCTGCCCGGCCGCATGGTGCGTTTACTCAGCCAGGCTGCCATTGGCTTGGAAGGCGCCCACGCCCGCAAGTTTGTTCATCGAGACTTGAAGCCGGACAACCTGTTCTTGTGCCAAACCAGCGAGGGCGACACCGTCAAGCTGCTGGATTTCGGCTCGGTCAAGGACAAGGGCGAATCCGCCAAAAAGCTCACGGTGCTCGGCACCACCATCGGCTCGCCGTACTACATGGCGCCCGAGCAAGCCCAGGGCCTCGAGACCCTCGACCACCGCGCGGACGTCTGGGCGCTGGCCGCCATCATTTACGAGTCGGTCGTGGGCACGGTGCCGTTCATGGGCGTCAACGGGCCCAGCATCTTGCTCGAGATCTTGACCAAAGATCCGAAGCCGCCCAGCGTTGCCGCCGCGAACGCCAAGCACCCCGTGCCGCCGACCCTCGATCGCGTGATGACTCACGCCTTCAAGAAGCAGGCGGCGCAGCGCATCGGCTCGGTCGGCGCGCTGGCGGACGCGGTCGGCCACGCCTACGGCCTAACCGGCACTCACCAAGAGTGGGCCAAGGCCAGCGAAGCTGATTTGCAGGCTCGCATCGCCGCCAAGCTCCCCGAGCTGATGAAAGCCGTGGCGCCCGCTGGACCCGCCAACGTCGCCGATTCGTTCTTCGGCGAGTCCGACGCGCTCGACACGTTCGATTCGCCCGGGTCGCCCAGCGCGCGGCCGCCGTCGGCTCGGCAGGGCGGGCCAGTGTCCATGCAGAACGACGTCCCGATGGGCCTACCCAAGCGCGGTGGGAATACCATGCTGTTCGTCGCGGTTGGCGCGGGCGCCTTGGTGCTCGGCGTGCTGCTCGCGGTCGTGCTCGTGCTGCTGAAGTAGCATCCCGACTTTGGCGTTGGTGCGGCCCCGGCTGGCGTGCGGGCCTTGGGCGGCTGTGGTAGTTCATTGCCTATGGTTGCTATCCGACTGGGCGTCGTGGTGCTCGGAACCTGCCTGCTGTTTGGCTGCAGCAAGGAAACGCCTCCGGCTGCCGAAGAGCCGCGCTCCGCCTCCAACGCGGCTTCGCCTCAACCTTCGCCGCAAGCCGCCAACGCCGCCAGCGCGGCAGCGGCGCCGGCCTCGCCCGAAGCGGCGGCGGCACCCACCGGCGCGTCCAAGTTCAGCGACACCGGCTTCGACTTGAGTATCGACGCGAAAGGCAGCTTGAAGGCGGGCCAAGCCGGCGCGGTCGAGGTCGTGCTCACCGCCAAAGCGCCGTACCACGTCAACGACAAGTACCCGATCAAGCTCAAGTTGAAAGAGACGCCCGGCGTCAAATACGAGAACCTGATCGTCGGCAAGGACGCGGTGAAGCTCGAAGCCATGAAGGCGGTCATGCCGGTCAGCTTCACGCCGGACGGTGCCGGTAAGCGCACCGTCGCCGGCCAGCTCGCGTTCTCGGTTTGCACCGAAGACAAGTGCCTGATGGAAAAGCGGGATCTCGCACTCGACGTAGTGGTCGAGTGATCGGAGTTGTCCCCCGGCGGCCCTGACGTCATGCGACGGGCGCGGGTTGGATCACGGCTTTTGCGCCCGGCCTCGCCGGGTTTCCTAGCCGCCTCTCCGTTTCGATCGTGATCTGATCGTGCCAAGCTCGGGTGAGGGCGATCCAGCTCGCTCGCTCGCTCGCGGGCGCGCCGGCGTTCGCGCTTAGACAGCAAGCGACAAGCTCACGCTGCGGCTCGGCTGGGTGAACGGTTCGCGGGCTTTCTGGAGGCTCACGTCACCTGAAATCCGGGCGGATTGTTAAAAGGTCCGGCGCCTACTACGCTTGGTACGGATGGCTGCCGATCGCATTCTCGACGACTTGGCTCGGATCGCCGAGCAGGTGGAGCGGTCTTTCAAGGAAGAGCGGCGCCTGCTGTCCTTCCGTGAATACCTGGCGTTGTTCGCGACCGAGCCGCTGCGTCACTCGCGCGACGCCGCCCGCTACGTGCGCGACATGTTCGATTACTTCGGTCGCGTACCGGTAGAGCGGTCGTGGGGCTCGATGACCCGCTTCCGTTTATTCGATCTGCCGTTCTTGGACGAGGGCGATCGACAACGCGAAGCCTTGGTCGGGCAAGAAGCGGTGCAGCTCGAGCTGTACCGGGCCCTCAACAACTTCGTCCGCGAAGGGCGACCCAATCGCGTCTTGATGCTGCACGGTCCGAACGGCTCGGCCAAGAGCACGGTGGCGGCCTGCTTGATGCGCGCGCTCGAGCACTACAGCTCGGAGCCCGAAGGCGCGCTCTACCGCTTTCACTGGGTTTTTCCCAGTGAGCGTACGCTGCGGGGCGCCATCGGCTTCGGCGGCAAGAGCGACGCCCACCGCGACACCGACAGCTACGCTCGGCTGACCGAAGAGCAGATTGATTCGCGTTTGTTCATGGAAGTGCGAGATCATCCCTTGTTCTTGCTACCGCCAGAGCAGCGGCAGGACCTGGTGGCGCGGCTGTACAGTGAAGCCGGCGCGCAAGAGCCGCCGCCGGCCTGGATTCTGCGCGGCAGCCTCTCCCACAAGAGCCAGCTGGTGTACGAGGCGCTGCTCAGCAGCTACGACGGCTCGCTCACGGAGGTGCTGCGGCACGTCCAAGTCGAGCGCTACTTCATCTCGCGGCGCTACCGCGTCGGCGCGGTCACCCTCGGCCCGCAGCTGTCGGTCGACGCCGGCGAACGGCAAGTCACCGCCGATCGCAACCTCGGCACGTTGCCGTCGTCGCTGACCTCGGTCGCCCTATTCGAGGCCTTCGGCGAGCTCATCGACGCCGCCGGCGGCGTGCTGGAGTTCTCGGATTTGTTGAAGCGTCCGCTGGACGCCTTCAAGTACCTGCAAATTACCGCCGAGACGGGCGAGGTGCCGCTGCGCTCGCAAAACGTGCAGGTCAACTGCGTGATGGTCGCCAGCGGCAACGAGCTGCATTTGTCGGCCTTCCGCGAGCACCCGGAGTTCGAGAGCTTTCGCGGTCGCTTCGAGCTGATCCGCGCGCCTTACCTGCTCAGCTGGGTGGACGAGCAGAAGATTTACGACGCGCAGATTGCGCCCCAGGTGCGCCGGCACGTGGCCCCGCACTCCACGCGAATGGCCGCCATGTTCGCGGTGCTCACGCGCATGCGCAAGCCGAACGTCGAGCGCTACGAAGGCAAGGTGAAGGAGCTGGTCAGTGAGCTGACCGCCGAAGAGAAGCTGGACCTCTACTCGAACGGTGTGGCGCCGCTGCGCTTGGACGAGGAGTCGCAGAAGCTGCTGCGCTCGGTGATTCCGCAGCTCTACCGGGAGAGCGACGCTTACCCCATCTACGAAGGCAGCGTCGGCGCCAGCCCGCGCGAGATGCGCACGGTGCTGCTCGATGCCGCGCAGAGCCCGCACTACGACTGCTTGTCACCGTTCGCGGTCTTGGCGGAGCTGGACGCTTTGGCGGAGCTGACCCAAGAGTATGCGTTTTTGCAGGAGGAAAAGCTGCCCGGCGGCTATCACGACCACGTCGCTTTTCGCAAAACCTTGCGCGAACGCTTGCTGGACTCGCTCGAAGACGAGTTCCGCCAAGCGAGCGGCCTAGTCGACGAGACGCGGTACCTCGAGCTGTTCGATCGCTACGTCACCAACGTCAGCTTTTGGACCAAGAAGGAAAAGCGGCGCAATCCCATGACCGGCCAATACGAAGATCCGGACGAGCGCTTGATGAAAGAGGTCGAGACCTTGCTCGGCTCGCCCGACAAGGCGGAGGACGTGCGCAACGGCCTCATCAACACCATCGCCGCCTGGGCCATCGATCACCCGGACCAGCCCGTCGACCACCTCAAGGTGTTCGCTCCGCAGCTCCGTCGCTTGCGCGAAGCCGTGTTCGCCGAACGCCGCTCGGCCGTGGCCAAGCTGTCCCGCGACATCATCCTGCTGTTGAAAGAGAACGGCGAAGGGCTGGACACCGCTCGTCGTGGCGCGGCCGAGCGCGCGGTGGAACGGCTGAAGGCGCAGTTCGGCTACGAAAACGGCTCCGCATCCGACGCCGCGGTGGCGCTCGTGCGTGAGAGGTTCTCGGCGCTTTTGTCGTGACTTCGCGGGCAGCGCCGCTGCCAGACGCCCCGCTTCGGGTGCTCGGTTTCTGGTCGCTTTTGACGCTCGGCATCAACGGCATCGTCGGCGTTGGCATTTTTTTGGTACCGGGGCAGCTGGCGCAAGCCGTGCCCGGGCCGGCGTCGGCGCTGGCCTTCGTGGTCACGGGTCTCCTGCTGCTGCCGGTCGCGTGGACCTACGGTCGTCTGGGCAGCGCCTACCCACAAGACGGCGGCCCCTACGTTTGGGCGCGCGTCGCGCTCGGCGAACGCTTCGCGTTTGGCGTCGGCTTCGTGGCGTTTGCCTCGGCGGTGTTGAGCACGGCAGCGGTGGTGAGCGCGCTCGGCCAGTACTTGGCGCCGGAGCTGGGGTTCGTCTCCGCAGCGTCGCGCTGGGCGTTCCAACTCGGCGCGGCCTTGGTCTTCTCCGGCGTGACGCTATTGGGCCTGAGGCTGAGCGCCGGAGTCTGGTCGGCGCTCACCGTGCTCAAGCTGCTGCCGCTCGTGGTTTTGGCTTGGGCGGGAGCGTCGCAGTTGGTCTCGGTGGCGGCCACCGCGCCAGCCGCCGGGCTTGGCGCGGGCTTGGGGCGCGCCGCACTTTTGGCGGTATTTCCGCTGCAAGGCTTCGAGATCGTGCCGGTGCCGGGAGGCGAGGTGCGGGGCGGGCGTCGGACCGTGCTCGCGGCCACGCTGCTGTCGCTGGGTTTCGCGGTCGCGCTGTACGTGCTGCTGCAGGTGGCGTGCGTGCAGGCGTTGCCAGGCTTGGCGAAGTCGGCGGCACCGGTGGTGGAAGCCGGACCGCACTACACGCACGGCCTCGGTCGGGGGTTGTTCGCCGCGGGCGCGAACATTTCGGCGGTTGGCATCGCGTTCGGAATGTTCGCCATGACACCGCGTTACCTTTCCGCGCTCGGCACCGAGTCGCTGTTCGGCGCGGAGTTGGCTCGTGAGCGGCGCGGCGTACCGACGCGAGCGCTCTTGATCACCACCCTCGCGGTCCTGGCCCTCGTCTCGAGCTCGACGTTGAGCGGTCTGTTCGTGCTGTCGAGCCTGGCGGTGCTGTTGCAGTACGCGGTGAGCGCGGCTTCGCTGTTTCGGCTGGCTGCGCGCGGCGAGCGCGGGCTGGGCAAGCTCGACCGGATGTTGGCGCCTTGCTCGCTGCTGGCCATCATTGCCCTGGCGCAGGCCGCGCTGGCCGTGGAGCTGTTGACGCTGGGGGGGATTTTGGTGGGCGGTTTCCTTCTGCTGCACCTCCGCCGCGCGCTGGCGTCGGGGCAACCCACGCGGTAAGTCTGGGTTTGCGATGCTGATCGACACGCACTGTCACCTCGATGGCGAATACTTCCCCGAGGGCGCCGACGAAACGTTGGCGCGCGCGCGCAGCGCCGGCGTCACCGGCTTCGTGTGCGTCGGCGTGGGCTCGCTGGCGCAAACGCAGGCGGCGCTCGCGCTGGCGGCGCGGCGGCCCGACGTCTGGGCCACCGTCGGTGTGCACCCGCACGACGCGGCCTCCTGCGACGCCGCTCTGGAAGCCGAGCTCGAGCGCTTGGCCCGCGCGCCGCGCGTCGTCGCCATCGGTGAGATTGGGCTCGACTTTCACTACGACCATTCGCCCCGCGAGCAGCAGCAGCAGGTCTTTCGCCGCTTCATTCAGCTGGCGCGCGAGCTGAAGTTGCCCATCGTGGTTCACACGCGCAGCGCGCCCGAAGAAACGTTGCAAGTCTTGACTGAAGAAGGCGCACGCGACGTGGGCGGCCTCATTCACTGCTTCAGCGAGAACAAGCCGTTCGCCACCCGCGCCCTCGATCTCGGCTTCGATCTGTCGTTTTCCGGCATCGTCACGTTCAAGCGCGCTCACGACATCCAAGAAGTCGCCGCCTGGGCGCCGGCCGACCGCATTCTGGTCGAGACCGACAGCCCCTACCTGGCGCCCATTCCGCTCCGGGGAAAGCGCTGCGAGCCCGCGTACGTCTTGCACACCGCCCGTTTCGTGGCCGGTTTGCGCGGCATCCCCCTCGAAGAGCTTGCCCAGCACACCAGCCAAAACGCCCAGCGTCGGCTCGGCGTTTCAGCGGTGCTAAACTGAGGCCGCGCGGCGCCGTTTAGCCCACCATGGGCGAGCCAGCCCGCCCTACCGTGACGGGAGCCCTCAGCAAACACCGACGCGCCCGCTGGCCCCTTGGGGGCTCTGGCTTTGCCTTCGCCGGGTCGGTGCTGCTGCACGCCTCGCTGCTGTCGGGCGGCGCCTGGCTGCTCGCCCAAAGCCTGCGCGGCGCCCCGCCGCCCGCCACGGTCCTCGCACCGGCGCGCCCCGTGGAGCTGGAGGCGGAGCTGGCACTGCCGGAGGTAGCGGCCCTCGGACCCGAATCGAAGGAGCCTTCGACCCTGCCGCCGCCGCTGGAGGTGACGACTGGCGGCCGGCACGCGCCACGCCCCGATCTCGAGACGCCCGGTCGGGGTGGCGAGCGGACCAGCGCCGAGCAAGCCACCAACCTGGTCAGCTCCATCGACCCCATCGCGCTCGAGCGCGACCCGGACACCCAACGCGACCGCAGCCAGGTGTCGCGTCTGCGCACCGCCAGCCACCGCGAAAGCCGCGACGACCGACGCGCCACCCCGACTCCGATGGAGCTCACGTTTCTGGCCACCGGCCCCGGTCACGTGCGAGCCCGCCGAGCCTACTCAGCGACCGATCCGGCGCGCGGCATCCTCAGCGGCGGCGTCGCTTCGACGGTCGGCAGCAAGGTGGGAGGGCAGGGCGCCACCGCCGTCGGCGTCGAGCCGGACGCGGCCGTCGGCTCTGCACTTGCCGGCTCGGACAGCGCGCGCTTCGGCCAAGGCGCGCCCGACGGGCGGGACGCTCAGGAATTTCACGCGGCGGCTCGCGTGCTGTTCGCTCGTCCGCTGGTGCCGTCGGCGCGCGCGGCCGTGCCCGCGGAAACGCGCGGCCGCCCCAACGACACCTTGGATTCCAATCAAGAGGTCGCGGACAAAGTGAGCTCGCTGCTACATGCCTCCAGCGCCGGCGGTGACGTGGGGCCGGGAGTCGGCGGCGATCGCGGAGGCGGGGTGCCGGGCGTGTTCGGCACGAACGGCCTCGGCTCGCGCTCATCGCCCAGCGGCGCCGCCTTCGGCAAAGACTTCGCGGACGATCCGGGCTTTTCGGGCTATTCGCGGGCGCTGCGCTCGCAGCTGTCGCGCGTGTTGGCCAAAGCCTTCCCCGACTGGGCCATCGAGCAGGGCCGCGGTGGTCACGTGATTTTCGAGATGACCTTGAGCGCCGCCGGAAAGCCGACGGGGGTTCGCTTGGTCCGCCCGAGCGGCGTCGGCGAATACGATCAGAACGTGCTGCGCGCCGTGCGCGCGGTCGCGACCTTCGGCCGGTTGCCGGAGGGCTTCGGCGCCCCGGCTCAGTTTCGCGTCAGCTGGGACGCACTCAACCCCGTCGTGGGCCGCGAAGGCCCGGGTCCCGGCGGCCAACACCACTGAGCGGTCGACGTGCGCTGGCCGGCGCCGCGCTCACTTCACCCAGGCCGACGCCACGCTCACTTTACCCAGGTCGGCAACGCGCCCGAGCTCGGCAGCGCGATGTTTTGGTGCACGGCGAGCGCGATGGCGTCGGTGAGCTGGCGCATGGCCTTTTCGCACGGCGGCGTCGGGTGCGTGACCGAAGAGTCTCGACAGCCCTTCTTTTCTGCTTCGCGCGAGCGCGCGACCACCGAATTTTTGAGCAGGGCTTCCTGGAGCGAAGCGTCCAAGTACTTCCAGATGATGCGCGGGCTCTGCATGGGCGCAGGCACGTAACTCACCAGCATCTCTTCGCGAATCGTGGCGCAGGTTCCGTCCCAACGCAGCACGTCCACGTCGGAGGGGCCGCTCACCTGAACGCCCTTCGCGCCGCCCGGTCCGCGCCGGCGCAGCACCACTAGCTCCTCCGCGAATTGCATCCAGGCCTCGCTCTGGTCGCCGCCGTGCGGGTTCACCGGCTCGACCCACTCGGCCTTCACGTACAGGTGCTGCCACGGCATCCGGCCGCTGAACATGAACAGGGGCAGATCGGGAAACTTGTGCTTGCACACCGCGTCCACGAACGCCGACGGGGGGAAGCAGTGAGCCGGGTCGGCGCACGCGCTGGGCACCTCTTGGGTGGTCTCGGCGCTGGGCGCAGGAGTCGGCGCAGGCGCGTCCGGCGTGGCGTTCACTGCCGTCACCTTCGCCGCGCTCGCCAGGTGCGCGCTCGGTCCAGCCGACGCAGGCGAAGCGCTCGGCAACGGCGCGGGCGCGCCTCCGCACCCCACGAGCACGCTCATCGACCCCAACCCAAACATCAAAGAATGTCGCATCGTCATGGATCCGAACCCACAAGGGTCGAAGATGACGACGGCCGTTGTCCACGGTCTCGTAAGCCGGTGCGTTGGCACCGTCGCGCCTACATCGGTGCCGACACGTGGAAGCGCCGGCGCGGCGCGGAAACAGGATACTGGTGCCGAAGGGCGGACTTGAACCGCCGACACCGCGCTTATGAAGCGCGTGCTCTAACCGACTGAGCTACTTCGGCTGGGTCGCAAACGGGCGCGGAATATGGTCGCTCGCCCCCGGGCCTGTCAAGGCGAACAGAAGCAAACCGGAAGGCCGGGACTCGGGGAGGGAAGGCCGGACAGGATTTTTCTGGGGGCGAGCCCCCAGGGCGCCTGCCGGCCGGTGGCCTCCCCGCTTCCGGGGCCGCCGCAGCCTTAGTTATTGCCGAACAGATCTTGGATTTTCGAATCCAAGGCGATGGCGATCTTGTAGAGGCTGGAGATCGAGGGGCTGGATTCGGCGCGCTCGATTTGGGAGAGCAGCGAGATGCTGAGGCCGGTGCGCCGGCTCATCTGCTTGAGCGTGAGCTCTTTCTCTTTGCGCATCGTGCGGATGGTGTCGCCGATGATCTTGTGGAGCTGCTCCTCCGGCGTCCGCGCCAGGCCCTTCTTCTTCATCACGCGGGCGAGCACGTCGCGGAACTCGTCCACGTTGAACGGCTTCTTCAAGTAGTCGACCGCGTCGAGCTTCATCGAAGCGACGGCCGAATCCAGGTTCGGATGTGCGGTGAAGATCACGACCGCGATGTCGCTGTCGACGGCGCGGACGCGCTTCAGCACCTCGATGCCGTCGAGCTTCGGCATCATCAGATCCAGGATCATCACGTGATAGTCGCCCGTACGGACTTCGTCTTCGACGAGCGTGGGATCGCTCAGCGTTTTGACGACGAAGCCGTCTTTTTCGAGCAGCGTTTGCATGTAGTCGCAAATCGCTTTGTCATCGTCCACGATCAGGATTCGCACGCTCGGTACTTCGATCGGCAAGGCTCGCTCCTAGGTCGTTCGCAAGTCTCTGCGGAGAGGTTGCAGTGACACTTTAATGGGTCGTGATGGTTACCACAACACTAGATTTTTGCTAGTTAGTTTCGTGATGAGTTGAGGTCGGATAAACGTGTAGTTACGGCAGGTTACGGGCGAACGGCTGTCCGGTCATTTAGAGGGCCCTTGGGTGATCAACGTCAAAAATGCCTCTGCAGGTGCCCAAAAGGGTCGCTCCGCGAGGGTTGTGGACCGTACAGCAGTAACTGATTTCGACGTCGTAGGGTCGCCTACGGGCGCCCCCTCACGCTTTCCCTTGGCGCTGACGAGTAAACGAGGACCGCCCCGGGAGCGCGAAAACGAAAACGAAACCGTGTTTCTAGCGCTCCGACGGCAACGATGCGTCAGCGCGGCACGAGCTGACCGTCGACTACGACGAGTCGCGCGCGCCGACGTTGCCGCTCTTCGTCAGCGCGGCTCCAAGATCTTGCACGGAAAGTCCCAGGTGATCTTGTTGTTTTCCGGCATGCGCCACTTGGTGCAAGCGTCGCCTACGAGCTCGATTTGCGTCGGCGTCGGCATGTGCCAGCCGTTGGCGCCATTCATGTCGAGTGGCACTTCGACGCCTTCGATGAACACGTGTGCGTCGCCGAGCAACGTCTGGATGACCTTGATCTCCCCACCGATATCGAACGTGCAGCTTTTGACGCCCGCCAGCACTTTGCGAAATTCGGCGGCCAGCGCCGTTTGGTCGGTGGGGTCGGGCTTGAACACTTTGGCCGTGCCACCCGCGTCCGCGTAGTTCCCGAGCGTCTTGCTCTCGTCGATGGTGGCGGTGGCCGCGTCGTCCACCTTGGCCGCAGCCGCGAACTCGGCCTTCCAACCAGTGGCGTTGGTATCTCCGCCGTAGAAACACTGGTTGTAGATGTCGAGCGTGGTTTGATTGGCGGCGACGACGGGGGCTACCGGCTGGCCTGCTCCGGCGTTGGCGAACGACTGCAAAATCGAGCCGTACGTCGTTTGGTCACCGGTGCTGGGAAGACCGAACACCATCGTGGTGACGTTCAGCGCCTTGAGCTTCTGCAGCCAGTACACGACGGAGTCGGTGGGGCAGAGCGGGTTGCCGTCTCCGCAATAGTCTTGCTCGCCGTCGGTGACGAACAGCACGTACTTGTCGCCAGGGGTCGGATCTTTCGACAGGTCCTCGTAGGCGCGCTGCAGCCCGAGCATGCCCGGCGACTCCCCCTTGGTGGGCGCGGTGAGCGACATGTATTTGGCCGCGACGGCGTCGTAGTTCTTGTCAGCCGGCTGTACCTCGTCGATCAACGGGCACATTCCGGCCGCTTGCTCCCCCGTGATGGCGATGAACCCGAACCGCACTTGGTCGTTCAGGTCCTTGGCGACGGGAAGCACGCCGTCGCGTAACGTGCCCCAGGGATTGCCGTTGTTGGCGAACATGGTGCCCGAGCGATCGACGAGTAACATGACCGTCGGGACTTTGGGCACGAAGTCGGCGCCGCCGGTCTGGCAGCCACCGCCCATGCTGGAGCCGGCGGTGTCCATGATGGGCCCCAGGCTGGCCGAGCCTCCGCTGCCATTGCCCAGGATAATCGACGGCATGCCGGCGCTGCCGTTCGAGGTGCTGCCGGTGCCGGTCGGCTCGCTGGTGGTGTTGTTGCGGGGTGAGGTGGCGCTACAGCCGAGCAAGCCCACGCACACCAAGCTGCCCAAGACAGGCGCCCAAGCCGTAGCCTTCATATACCCCGAGGGTAGCAGAGACCTCCAAGTTGGCGAGAGACGGATTGGCATTGGACCGCCTGAAAAGCTTTTGCAGAGCGCTCAGCCTGGCTCGACGTCGAGCACGCAGATGTCGAACGTCTTGGCGGCGCCCGCGGTGGAGCCCGGCACCGCGATTTGAATGGCCTCGATCGGCACCACACCATCGTAGGCCGTGCCGGTCGTACCCCAGCATTCGGTCTTGAAGCTCGCGAGCGGGATGGTGGCCGTCCCGGCGGTGATATCGGCGTCGGTGAAGGTGTAGCAGTACGAGACGGTTGCGGACGCAGACAACTGGGCGCGCATGCCGGTCGTGATGCCTGCGAACTTGATGGTGACGGGGGTCGCAATCGCCACCTTCGACATCGTCGACGCATTCATGATCTGCGCGATGTTCCAGCCCAGGCCCGCGCCGGACTTGTCGTCCGCGGGAACGGTGCCGTTCGCGCAGAACTTGGCTGCGGCGAAGCACGCCGTGCCCATGCCTGGGGCTACGGTGGCGGTGCCGTACTTGTAGGTGTAGCCGTAGCCGCTCCACGTGCCCGTCGTCGACTTACCGAAGCCGGCCGTGAAGATGGTGCTGTCCTTGGCGAGCGTCCCTGCGTACTGCGGACAAGTGGAGCTGGAAGCGGTTCCACCGGTGGCCGCGACGGTGCCACCCGCAGATGCGGTGCCAGCAGCGGGCGTGGTGCTGGTGCCGCTGGTGCCGACCGCGCCGCCATTGCTGTGCGTGCCGCCACCGGGCTGCACGACGGCGGTGCCCGCGGTGGGAAGGGAACTAGTTCCAGCAGTAGCCGTGCTGCTGCCGCCGGAGCCGGACCCAGCATGCGTCGTCGGCGTGTCGTCGCCGCCGTCACCGGGGGTGGGATCTTGTGCGGTGGCACAGGCGGCGAAGAGCAGCGCCAGTGCGGACAATTGAGCGGGGCTCAAGCGACGGAAGGTGTTGGCGAGCGCGGTCATGTTCTTTCGGTGCGGTTCCGGCAATGCGACCTGGGACACCCAGGCGGCTGAACCGCGTGCACGGGATTCTGACACGAGCTGAAAGAAGACGCAGCGCGTTCTCGATGCATCCCTGTTGGTTATGATCCTTTAGTCTCGTGCCGGCGACGGTCGCCGAGCCAGGTGCTGACACGACCGCGCTCGAATGGCTGATTGAGATTCGGCTCAACAATCGACACGCGAGTCGCGCTCAATGAGGGTTGGCGCGGTGGCGCCGGCATGAGTGCGAAGAGCGCGCTCCCGCGAGGGACCGGACCATCAATGCGGAGGGGCGAGCTCGAACAGCAGGGCCTCCGTAGAAATTTCAATCGAGGGTAGAACCTTCGAACAAAACCTATGAGCGCGTCATGGCGACAGCGACTTTGGCGGCTCCCGAAGTGACCCGATCGGGATTGGAGTAACACTGGGGTGGAGTGTCTGGCCGCCTGCTCGACTTGGTGAAGTCCGCGCCGTTGGGGCTGGCGGGCGGCGTGGCGTCGGGGGCCGACGAGGGGCGTCACGACGAGCTGGCCAGCCTGGCCCAGGACGTCGCGCGAGGTGATCGGGTTGCGACTCGTACGCTGCTCGCCACGTTGGTGCCGTCGTTGCTGCGGGTCGTACGCAAGGTGCTGGGGCAAGCCCACCCCGAGGTGGAAGACGTTACCTACGAGGCGGCGCATGCGGTGCTGGTTGGGCTGCCGCGGTTTCGCGGCGAGGGCACGGTGCGCCACTTCGCGTGCCGCGTTGCCGCGCTCACCGCCATGAACGTGCGAAGGCGAGATGCCGCGCAGAAACGCGCGCGTGGCCGGGCCGAGCTGGACCCCGAGCAATGCGCGACCGACGGTCCCTGTCCCGAGCAGCACACGCTAGCGACCTCGCTCGTGCCGGTCGTGCGTGACTTGGTCGCGCAGTTGCCGTTGCCTCTTGCCGAAGCCCTCACCCTGCACGTCGTGCTCGGTTGGACCGTGAGCGAGATCGCCGGGGCCGCCTCGGTCAGTCCCGAGACCGTTCGCAGTCGGCTGCGTTTGGCCAAACAAGCGCTGCGCAAAGCGGCTTTGAACAATCCCGTCTTGCTGGAAGCCCTGGAGATCGAGCCATGAAGCGAGACCTGGCAAGCTCGAGCGCGGTCGAGGATTTGAGCGCGCGCGCGCGTCAGCGCGACCTCAGCGTCGAAGAGCGACGCCAGCTGCTGGCGGGGCTAGCGGCCTCGGCGGAGGCGCGACTCGCGCATCGAGCGGGCGCCGAATTCGACGCCGAAGATACGGTGTTACCCGGAGACGAGGCGCTGGTCGAGCGCGTGCTGCGGCGCGCCCTGACCCCGCCTCGAGCCCGCTCCAGTCGCTGGCGCCAGGCGTGGCTGGTGGCGGCGGCGTCCCTGTGTGTGGCGGCGGCGTCCTTTGGCGCGCCGTGGCTCGCCAAGCGCATCCAAGAATCGCCGCAGCCGGCAGCTCCTCGAGGTTCGAGCGCAGCCGCTCCGGCGACGGTGCCGTCCACGCGCAGCAAGGTCCCCCCGGCGTCCGTCAACGCCGAGCCTTCGGCGGCGGTAACCCCAGAGCCAGCGACCCGCTCATCCGAGCGACAGCCAGAGCCGGCGGCGCCCAGCTCGCTCCCAGCGCGGAACGCCGCTGCTCCGGCCCCCAGCGAAAGCGTCGTCGAAACGGCGGCACAGCTCTATGCCGAGGCCAACCGCGCTCGACGCGCAGGACAAACCGCGCTGGCCATCACGCGTTACAGCGACTTGCAGCACAAATTCGCGGGCAGCGCCGAAGCGCAGTCGGCGGACATGGCTCTCGGCATGTTGGCGATGGGGCAGGGGCACGCCAAGGTGGCGTTGCTTCATTTCGGACGCGTCGTAAACCGGGGAGCGGGTGGTGGACTTTTGCCAGAAGCGTTGTGGGGTCAGGGACAGGCCCTGGCCATGCTGGGTCAAAGCGACGCGGCGCGCGCAAGCTATGCGAGAATTCTCGATGAATATCCTGATTCGGCGTACGCCGCGGGCGCGCGCGCGCGCCTGGCAGCGTCGAAGTAGGTGGGTGGCCGCCAGCCTTTTGCTAGCGCTCGGCACACCCGCGTTTGCACAGCCGGCGGCTGCGGATTTCGCGGATGCGGCGACGGCGGTACCGGTGCGCGTGCTGCTCGTCGGAGAGCTGGGGCGAGAGCCCACGCTACCGGCTCGGATCGCGAGCTGGTTCGAGCCGAGCCGTTTCGAAGTCAGCGTGCGCGCGGTCGAGCGCCTCCAGCCGGCGCGAATCCTTGCGCCGGCGGGCGCGGGCGAGCTCGAGGTGTGGCTGGCGCCTCGAGCTGGCGTCGGTGTGCGCATCTACTTCGCGACGTCGGGCGGGGCGGGCAGGACGCCGACGTTCTTGGTGCGCGATCTCGCTTTGCCCCAAGGCCTGGATGAAATGGGTGCGGAGCGCGTCGCCGAGGTATTGCATTTGTCGGCGGTGGCGCTGTTGGAAGGGCGGGCGCAGAGCGAACGCCGTGAGGTGGAGCAAGGGCTGCGTGAGGAGCCGAGCTCGGCACCTGAGCCCGGAGCCCTGGTCGAGCCGAGCGGCACGACCGCGACCAAGCCCTTGGTTCGTGCTCCGTCGCCAGTTCCCGCACCTCGAGCGCCGCCCGCCGGTCGGACGCTGCGAGCACGGCCCTTCGGACGCGTTCGCGCCGTCGTCGGCTATGCGGCCAGCGTGCGCGGGGACGAGGGAGTCGCCCATGGCCCGCGGCTTGGCGGGTACTTTGCGTTCTCGCCCGGGTTGGCGTTCCACGCGTTAGCCGGGCTCACGCTACCGCGCTCCCGTGAATACGGCGTCGTGACGATGCGCTTCGACGGCTTCGATGTCGCGCTGGCGCCGGTCTTGCGTCGACCGTTCACCACTACGCTGCTGGCGGAAGCCTGGCTGGGCCCCATGCTGGACGTCGTGCGCTTTCAGCCGCGGTCCGGGAGCCCGGCGGCGGCACCGGGCGCTTCCGGCGTCGACGTGCGGGGTGGGCTCGACGGTGGAGGTGCCTTCGTCATCGAGGGCAGCTCGCTGTCGTTTGCGCTCTCTTTGCATGCGGCCCTGCTGGGGCCGCGCAGCGACTATAACCAGGTGACGGACGGGGAGAGGCATCGCCTGGCGGCGTCCACTTCGTTCATCACCCAGCTGGCGGGTGAGCTGCGATTCTGAGCGCTTTGACCCGTTTTCGTACCAACGCCTACTGGAAGACCGATGACTCGATCTCGCTCCCTTACCCTTCGTGCGACCTTGGCGTTACCGCTGGCCTTCACGCTCACGGTGGCGGCGGCAGCGTGCTCCAGCCGGCAAAATGACGTCGCGTTCAGCCAGGGCGGTGAAAGTGGGCTGGGCGGCAGCCCCAACCAGGGGGGTTCGGGCACGGCGGGGGAGAGTGCCGGGGCGACCCAGGCAGGAAGCGCGGCTGCCGGCGCTAATAGCGGCGCCGGAAGTTCCGCGGGCGGCGGCAAGAGCTCGGGCGGAGCAAGCTCGGCGGGGACGACAAGCGTCAGCGCAGGTTCCCCGGGCGAGGCGGGCGGGACGTCGCTGGGCGGGGCATCGCCGGGCGGGGCCGCGAGCACCGGCTGCGACGAAGGCTGCACCGAGCTCTGTGAAGGTGGCATGTGCATGTGCTCTTGCCCCACCACGACCCTCAAGTGTCCAAACACGGTTCAAACGCTCGAGGCTTCTTTTGCGAGCGCGTGCCAGATGGATGACGATTGCTTCGGCGCCGAGCACTACACCGGCTGTTGCCGCGTCACCGTGGTGGGGCTCAACGTCTCCCAGCATGACGGCTTTACGGCGTGGGAAAAGGACACCTGCCACGGCCCGCCCGCGTGCGGCTGCGCCATCGACACGCTCACTGCCGACGACGGCAAGATGATCAAGCGCGACATGAGCTATGCCGTTCATTGCGTAGCCGGCAAGTGCGCGACGTGGATCCCGTAGTCGACGTCGCGAGCTAAAAACCAGGGTTGGAGCCAGCGCGCCACGCGCCACGTTGCCGCGCCAGCCGCATTCGGCCGCGGCTGCTCGCGACACCAAATCGCGAAGTCGCGAGCGAATTCAGCTGGAATGAATGCTGCAGCCGAGCGCGCTCACTCGCAACTTACGGGAGAAAAGCGAATGACGAAACGACTCGCTCGCGTGGCGTGTATTTTAGGGAGCCTTGCCTGGGCGTGCGGCAACGGGCACGACGAAGCTCGCCCGGCGGAGACGATGGCGACGTTACCTTCCGGGCCCATCGACACCGGCCCCAGCGACGCCCCACCGAATGCTCCGTTGCCCCCTGCGATGTGCGGAGACATGAACGGTGGCGGCGATCAGCATGTCGATTTCGCCACGCTGATGGCGACCAAGATCGGCGAGAAGGACGAAGCCATGAGCCGCCAGTTGGCGCTCTTGGAGCTGCGCTATGACCTGAGTGACCGCCCGGCCAATCAGCAAATGACGCGTGGCAAACCGGTTCAGACCGGTGTACGCGCCAAGCTCCCCGATGGCGTCAGCTGGGATGACTTGGCAAGTCTCACGCCAGAAGAGATCCGCGCGCAGGGCCTATTTCCAGCGGGATTTCGCGCGCTGCCCCATCCCAAACAACCGGAAGGCGGCATGCTGTTCCCGCAGTCGACGATCGACGAAGTGCTGCGCCAAACCGGCCGCAACTTGGCGCGCTTCGATCTCGACTTCGATTTGCCCGAGCAGTTCTTGCCCGAGTTTCCGCCCGCCATCTTCCTGACCACGCGTCCTGACCTGGGAGACGTCTCGCAGGGGCAGCTGCTGACGACGGACAACTTCTTCGAGTTGTTCAAATGTATCCTGAACCCCAAGCAGCTCGATGGCCTGCGGTTGTTGCTCACGCCGTTCGCCCAGCAACAATTCAACGTTACTGACGATCGCCGCTCCGAGCGACCCAGTCAGGGCGTCGCGTGCTTCGACTGTCACGTCAACGGTCACACCAACGGCGCCACACACCTGGTGGGCGACATCCGCCCGCAGGAGAACCGCAATCGTATCGATACGGTCTCGCTGCGCGGGGTGAACGTGCAGCAAATATTCGGCTCGCAGCGGGCGCTGATGAGTGTGGAAGACTTTACCGAGTTCGAGCAGCGCGCGGCCTACTTCGACGGTGACCCGGTGCTGGCCACCAAGAAAGGCCTCAACCCGCTCGACCGCGGTTCACAGGTTCAGAACATGGCGGAATTCCAGAAGATCCTGGATTTTCCGCCCGCTCCCAAGCTCGGGGTCGACGGGCGCCTGGATCCGGAAAAGGCCAGCGCGCGCGAGCTTCGCGGGCAGACGCTGTTCTTCGGCAAGGCGCGCTGCAGCGAATGCCACAGCGGTGCCCAATATACGGACAACACCTTGCATGATCTGCAGCTGGAGCGCTTCTTCGAGCCCGCGAACATCAACGGTATCGTTTCCGACGCCGAAGGCCCGATCAAGACCTTTACCCTGCGCGGTTTGAAAGAGTCGCCCCCGTATTTCCACGATGGCCGCCTTCTCACCATCGACGATACGATCGAGTTCTTCAATCTGGTGCTACAAACGCGCCTGACTGCAGCCGAGAAGCGCGACCTCAAGGCGTTCTTGTATACGCTCTGAGCCGCGACGGCGCCGCTCGAGTCCGTCTGCCAGGAGCCGTCCGAGAGGCGGTTCCTGGCAGACGGCAGGCTGAGTCGTGATTTGGCAGCCTGCGCGGGTGACGATTCAGCGCAGTTGATCGCACAAGGGCTCGCTCGGGCTGAGCCGAATCGCGTCGACGCAGATGCGTTCTGCGTCGAACGCAAAGCACAGCCCGCTCAGACACTGGTCGTCGGCGGTACATTCAGTGCGAACCGGGAATCGGGCCGCGCACGCGCCGTCCTCGGCACAGTAGCCTTCGCTGCCGCACTCTTGCTGCGTGGAGCAGGGGCTGCCGGTATCTTCGCCGGCAACGCAGTTGTCTCCGTTGCAGTAGAAGCCTTCGGTGCAGGTTTCTGGCAGCGCGTCGCAAGCCAACCCGGGTTGAACGACCCGCGGCTTTTGACAGGTGCCTTGGCTGTCCGCGCCCTTGATGACACACGCGAAGCCCGCCACGGCATCGCAGTCGGATGTCGTTTCGCAGGTATCACCACTAGCGCGCGGGCCGCGTACCAGACGATCACAAGCCGGACCGAACCGCAGCACGGTGGCCAGCTCGGTCGCGCTCAGATCGGCGTCTTGGTAAGCCTTGCCGACGGCGTTCAGGCACGTTTGCGCGTTGTCGTCCACGAACCCGTCCGGGAGCGCGTCTTGACACGCGGCCTGTTGCGTCAGCCGGCAAGCGTCGGCCGACTCGGCTTGGCACGCCGACACCACCTCGGCCGAGCAGGCCTTGGCTGCCCAATCACGGCAAAACTCCTCCCGCGTCTGCGCCGGTTCTTCGCTACTGGAGCAGCCGGCAGAAAAGCAGAGACCAAGCGCACACAGACTAAGAAATTTCTTCATGCTGCGCCCAACGCAAGACCTGTACCCGGGCCGGCGCACGACGCTCGTTTCCCAACCTCGAGCTCGAAGCGACGATTGAGCGTCCAATTGGTGCTTTCTTGTCGGCATCAGCTGCGGCCTCGCTGGCAGTCACCACCGCGATGCCCCGACCGTCGCCGCGCGGTTGCGGCAAAACGGCGTGCTCCAATCACGCTTTTCCGCCTCGCTTTTGCTTCGCCCGCTCGGTGCCCGCCTATTGCGCCAGGAGCAACTTGCCCGGGTTCAGGATCCCGAGCGGATCGAAGGCGTGCTTGACGGCGTGGTGGAGCCGGATTGACGTCGAATCCAGCTGATTTGCGAGGAAATTCGCCTTCAGCGTGCCAATGCCGTGCTCGCCGGTGACGGTGCCGCCCAGCTCCAGCGCGTCCGACATCAGCCGCTCGAACACCGCGTAGGCGCGGTTGCGGCTGTGCTCGTCCTTTGGATCGAACACGATCAGCGGGTGGACGTTGCCGTCGCCGGCGTGGGCGACGGTTGCCACCAGCACGTCGTGCTCAGTGGCCACGGCTTCGATGCGGCGCAGCATCTCTGCTAGGTTGGGGAGCGGCACCGAAAGGTCGTCGATCACCACGCTGCCCAGTTGCTCCAGCGCCGGATAAGCCAGCCGGCGTGCCCGCAGCAGCAGGTGACCTTCGTCCGGATCGTCGGTGACGTAAACGAGCTGGGCGCCCGCGCTTTCGCAAGCGCGTTGCATCGACTCCAGATCCGCGGCGCTGCCGCTGTCGCATTGGCCGATCAACATCGCAGCCGCGTCGTGAGCCAAACCCAACCGCGCATGGCTCTCTACGGCGCGGAGCGCGTTGCGATCCATCAGCTCCAGCAGCGAAGGCTCGAGTGAGCGAACGATGCTCGCGGTGGCGTGGCCGGCCGCCGCCAGCGTATCGAACTCTGCCACCAAGGTACTGGGCGACAGCGGCAAACGGCGCAAACGCAGCCGAATTTCCGTGATCAGCGCCAGGCTGCCCTCGGAACCGACGAGCAGGCGCGTGAGGTCGTAGCCGGCGACGTCCTTGCGGCAGCGCCCCCCCGTGTGAAAGCGCTCGCCGTCAGCCAGCACCGCTTCCAGGCCGAGCACGTAGTCGCCCGTGACCCCGTATTTGACGCAGCACAGCCCGCCCGCGTTGGTGGCCACGTTGCCGCCCAAGGTCGAGATCTCGTAGCTGGAAGGATCCGGCGAGTACCAGAGGCCACGCTCTTTGGCCGCGTTCTTCAGCTCCACGTTCAGCACACCCGGCTGCACGACCGCGTACATGGCAGCTTCGTTCAACTCCACGATCTGGTTCATGCGCTCGAAGCTCAGCAACACGCAGCCGTCGACCGCGTTCGCTCCGCCCGCGACGCCGGTGCCAGCTCCGCGCGGCACCAGCGGCACGCGGTGTCGAGTTGCCCAACGCGCCAGCACCTGGACTTGCTCCGTGGACTGAGGGCGAACCAGGGCCAAAGGCGTGCCCGCTGGCGCCCAGCTGGCGCGGTCCCGCAAGTATCCGGCCAGCACGTCGGGGTCGGTTTGTCCCGCGCTGCCCAGCAAACTTTGTAGCTCCGTCAGCGGGCTCATGTGCCGTAAAACTCCAGGTGTTTTCGCAGAAGCGCGGTCACGGTTTTGGGGTTGCCCTTCTCCACCGCGGTGAGCAGCTTGCGATGCTCGTCCTGCACGAGCGGGCGAACCTTGGCGAAGGAGCGCCCGCGCATGGTCTCGTCGAGGTGCTGCCGAATGCTGTCTTTCACCGCCAGCATCACCAGCCGCAGCGCCTCGTTGCCGGAGGCGGCCACGAGCGCGCTGTGAAATTCGACGTCGGCTTCGTAGAAGGCGTCTTGCGCCAAGCGCGGATTGTCCATGACTTCCAGCGCGGCCCGCGCTTCTGCCAAATGCTGAGCGATCGGCGCTTGGGCCGCGCGCACGAGCGCGGTCGTCTCCAGCGCTAGACGCAGCTCCAGTAGCTCGTGCAACGACACGTTGCGCAGCTGCACCAGGTTGCTCAGCGCTTCGCGGAAACGAGCCAGCGCCGCCTCCGGATCGGCCGGCAACATAGGCGAGGTTCGGCCTTTGGCTGACAATAGCCCCTGGGCCTGCAAGTGCCGGAGCGCTTCGCGAACCGTCGTGCGGCTCACGCCGAACTGCACTGCCAGCTCTCGTTCGGGAGGCAAGCGCGCGTCGGCCGAGAGAGACCGATCCAAAATGGCCGAGCGAATTTGCGCGGCCACCTGCTCGTAGGCGGTGCTCCTTGCCAGCTTGGCGAAGGGGGGCTTGCTTGCAGTCATGAGGTCTTATGGTCTGTTGGTCAGACCAAGATAGATGCCGACCCGGCCCCCTGTCAAGAAGCGGTGGCGGTCGGCGAGTCAGGCCCGCTCTGGGTCGACCCGCTCGCCAACGAGAATGGGCACAACCTCACCCCGAGCAAGCAGGGGCAGAGCGTCGCCGATGGCGTCGACCGTCAGCGCGGCGGCGACGTGATCTTTCGCGATCGCATGTGCGGGCATGGAAGCGTGCGGAGCTTCCGAAGGCTTCTGGACCAGGGACATGCCCCCCGCGGTCGTAATGTGCAGCAAGCCCTGCATGCCGTCGTGACCGCCGCCGGTGAGGATGATGCCCACGACGCGGGAGCCGTACGACTTGGCGGCTGAGGTGAACAGGGGGTCCACGGCTGGTCGGGTGAAATGTTCTTTGGCGCGCCCATCGAGGGCAATGCGGCCGTCTTCGAAGGTCATGTGACAGTCGGCGGGGGCGACGTAGACGGTTCCGTGGACCAACGCATCGCCGGCGGAGGGCTCGATCACACGAAGCTTGGTCCTACTACCGATCGTCCGCGACCAGTCCTCACTCGACACGGCACCGCGATGAATCACGACCCCAATGAACGCCGGCAGGTCCGCGGGAAGGCGAGAAAGGACCTCGACCACGGCGCGAATTCCCCCGGCGGACGCGCCGATCACGATCACGTCTCGAACCAACCTGTGCGCATTGATCTCGGTGGTCATAGACCAGCGTACAGCAGCGCTCGCGGTCGCGTGCGGTTTGATGCGAGTGCTCGTACTGAAAAGCGAGCTGCGCGCCGCATCGGCCCGTCTCGCAGAGTGTCGGTGGGACACGATGGCTACGCCAAGCGCGAGCTGGTTCCGGTGCCCGCCTACGGTGTGCGGCTACGAATCGAGCCCTCGACGTGGCGAGCCCCGGACGCCGCCGAGTGAACGCCGCCCGGGGCGTCGCCGCGTCGGCGGCGTGAATAGCTGGTGGCGTTTCGACGCGCTCGCTCAGCGCGAGCTGACGTTTCGAGATTGCGACTCACTTGTTGGCTACTCTTCGTTTGGCGCTTGTAGGTTGGCCGCGTTCCAACGGCATGAGTCGTCGCGTTGGTCGGAGGTTCCCATGAACAGTGATCGTCGTCAGCTATTGAAGCTTGCAGGCGCGGGTGCGCTCGCGGCGGCCTTTCCCGAAAGTATTCAACGCGCACTCGCGGTTCCCGCGCACCACCGCACCGGAACGCTGAAAGACGTCGAGCACGTCGTCATCCTGATGCAGGAGAATCGTTCGTTCGATCACTACTTCGGCACCTTGCGCGGCGTGCGTGGCTTCGGCGACAAGCGCGCGGTCAAGCTGCCATCGGGGGAACCAGTTTGGTATCAACCCGACGGCGCGGGGCGCGTCTTGCCGTTCCATCCGGACGAGCAGAACCTCGGTCTACAATACTTGGTGGACTTGCCGCACGGTTGGCAGGACACCCACGCGGCCTGGAATCAGGGCAAATACGACGCCTGGGTCGCGAACAAGAGCCCGACCACGATGGCGTACTTGAAGCGCGAAGACATTCCGTTTCATTTCGCGCTCGCCGACGCATTCACGGTTTGCGACGCGTACCATTGCTCGTTCTTTGGTGCGACCGACCCGAACCGCTACCACATGTGGACGGGCTGGACCGGCAACGACGGCAAGAACGGGGGGCCGGTGTTGGGCAACGACGAAGCCGGTTACGACTGGACCACGTACCCGGAGCGACTCGAGGCGCACGGCGTTTCGTGGAAGATCTACCAGGACGTGGGGGAGGGGCTGGACGCCGAGCACTACTGGGGTTGGGGGCCGCCCTTCATCGGCAACTACGGCGACAACTCGCTGCTCTACTTCCATCAATACCAGAACGCGCCGGAAGGTAGCCCGCTCGCGCTGAAGGCTCGCACTGGCACCAACGTGCTTCTGACCGGTACCCTGTTCGACCAGTTTCGCGACGACGTGAAGAACGGCACGTTGCCGCAAGTTTCGTGGATCGTCGCGCCCGAGTCGTACACCGAGCACGGCAACTGGCCGGCGAACTACGGCGCCTGGTACGTGTCGCAGATGCTGGAGGCGCTTTGGGCCAATCCGGAAGTGTGGAGCAAGACCGTCGTCTTCTACATGTTCGACGAAAATGACGGTTTTTTCGACCACATGGTGCCGCCCACGCCGCCGCAGTCACGGGCGCAGGGCCTGTCGACCATCAGCACCGTGAACGAGATCTTTGCCGGTAACGCCAGCCACGTCGCCGGCCCCTATGGCCTGGGCGTTCGCGTGCCGATGCTCGTCATCTCTCCCTGGAGCAAGGGTGGCTACGTCAGCTCGGAGCTGTTCGACCACACCTCGCTCATCAAGTTCATCGAGCGCCGGTTCGCCGATCACCGCCCGGGCCTGATCGAGTCGAACATCACGCCGTGGCGGCGCGCGGTCGTCGGCGATCTCACCTCGACGCTCGACTTCAAGACGCCGAACAGCGCCCAAGTCTCGCTGCCCAGCACCGCCGGCTACGCTCCGGCCGACTACGACACTCACCCCGACTATGTCCCGGCGCTGCCCGCCATCCAGGCGGTTCCCAAGCAGGAGCCCGGCGTCCGCCCAGCCCGCCCCGTGCCCTACGAGCTGCATGTTTTGGGGGACGTGGACGCGCAGCGCGATGTCGTCACGCTCAGGTTTGCCAACCGCGGCACGTTGGCGGCGGTCTTTCAGGTGCGTTCGGGTGACAACCAGCTGGGGCCATGGACGTACACGGTGGGCCCGCGAGATCATCTGTCCGACAGCTGGAATTATCGCGCGCTGGGCCAAGACACCTACGACTTGTCCGTGTACGGCCCGAACGGTTTTCTGCGCGCCTTCAAGGGCGGTCTGCGCAATCGGCGTGGGCCGAACCTGCTCATTGCCGCGACCTATGACGACGGTGGCGTCACCCTCGAAATCGTGAACCGCGGCAAACATCGCGAGGAGCTGCGCGTCCACGACGCTTACACGGGGCGAACCGTCAGCCAAAAGTTGGAGGCCGCGGGCGTGCTGGTCTGGCACTGGCCGCTCGAAGAGTCGTTCGGTTGGTACGACCTGACCGTTACCGTCGAGTCTGACCCCGGCTTCCGAGAACAGCTCGCCGGCCACGTCGAGACGGGTAAAGCCAGCGTGAGCGATCCAGCGCTCGGGGTGTGATGGCGGAGCGCCCCATGGCGGGCTGATGCGCTTCTTTGACAAGTGGCCGGGAGCTTTGCAAAGTCACGGTGTGGCAATTTCAAACCCCCGCATCTTGGTGCGTGAGGCAACGCGCGCCGATGTGCCGGCGCTCGTGAAGCTGAACGAGCTCGTGTACCCGGTGGTCGCGTCCGAGGACGTCGTCTGGGGGGAAAGGCATTTGGTCAGCCATCAACGGGTCTTTCCCCAAGGGCAGTTGGTGGCTGAGCTCGACGGCGTGGTCGTGGGAGCCGTCGCTACCTTGATTGTGAATTTGGGTCCCGATCCGCTCCGGTCCCACACGTGGCCGGGCATCACCGACAGCGGCTATTTCACGAATCACGACTCCGAGGCCGACACTCTGTACGGGGCCGATGTCTACGTGCACCCAGACGTGCGCGGCCAAGGTGTGGGCGCGGCCCTGTACGAGGCGCGACGCAACCTGTGCAAGCGCCTCAACAAGCGACGCATCTTGGCGGGCGGCCGGCTGTGGAACTACGCCGACCAGGCGGCGAGCATGACCCCCGAGGAGTACGCGGCGCGCGTCGTGGCGGGAGATCTGCAAGACATGGTGCTCAGCTTCCAGCTGCGCGAGGGGTTCGTGCTGCGCAGCGTGATGCCCAACTACATTCACGACGCGCGGAGCAAGAACTACGCAAGCTTGATCGAATGGTTGAACCCCGACTACCGCGCCGCACCGGATGGAGAGCGCAAGGCGCGCATCGCTTGCGTGCAATACCAGATGCGACGCATCGGCAGCTTCGAGGAGTTCGCCCAACAAGTGACGTACTTCGTCGGCGTGGCCGCTGACTACCGAGCGGATTTCCTGCTCTTGCCGGAGCTGGTCTCGGCGCAGCTGCTCTCGGCGGAGGACGCACTGACGGCCAAGCAGGGCATGCGGCGCTTGGCCGGCTACCGCGACCGCTTCGAAGGCTTGATGCGTGATCTGGCCATGAAACACGGGCTCACCATCGTTGCCGGCAGCTTGCCGGTGCTGGAGGGCGAGCGGCTGTTGAACGTGGCCTTCGTGTGCTTGCCGAGCGGGCACGTCGTGATGCAACCCAAGTTGCACATCACGCCCACCGAGCGAAGCGCTTGGGGCATCTCGGGCGGGTTTTCGCTGAAGCCCATCGACGCTCCGAAGGCGCGCATCGGCGTCTTGATTTGCTACGACGTCGAATTTCCGGAGGCTGCCCGCTACCTCGCGGACTTGGGCGCCGAGATCTTGTTCGTGCCGTTCTGCACCGACACGCGCCAGAGCTACTTGCGGGTGCGCTACTGTGCGCACGCGCGCGCCATCGAAAACCAGCTGTACGTGGCGCTCGCCGGCAACGTCGGCAATCTGCCTGACGTCGGGCAGCTCGACATCAACTACGGTCAGGCCGCGGTCTTGACCCCATCCGACTTTGCGTTCGCGCGTGACGGCATCGCGGCCGAGGCCGACTCGAACGAGGAGACGGTGTTGATCTGCGACGTGGATCTGAACGCCCTGCACTCGGTGCGCTCGAGCGGAACGGTGACCCCGCGGCTCGACCGACGCGCCGATCTCTTCCGCCTGGTCTCGCTGCTACCCGCCGACCAGGCCAGCAGTGGCTCCAAAGACGGCCCTTTTGGCGGGTCGCCCGGCAAGGGCTGACAACGGGCTGAAGGAATGCGGACAAAGAATGTCCGCTGAACACTTGCCCAGGTTATGTCCTGAGGCTAGAGTCGGCTCGTCATGCTGAGTTGCCTGCGAATTCGCGACCTTGCCATCATCGACGAGCTGGAGCTGGAGCTCGGTAGCGGCCTGAACGTGCTCACCGGCGAGACCGGAGCGGGCAAGAGCATTCTGGTCAGCGCTCTCGAGCTCGTGCTGGGGGGCAAGAGCCGGGGGGAGCTGGTGCGGACCGGCGCGAAGGCGGCAGAGGTCGAGGCGTTGTTCGACGTGAGCGGGGACTTGGGGGTGCGGCAGCAGCTGCAAGCGTTGGACATCGATGCCGAGGATGAGCTGGTGGTGCGCCGGGTGTTATCCAGCTGCGGGCGCAGCCGCGCGTTCGTGAACGGCCAGCTTGCGACGCAGCAGGTGCTGGCGCGGCTGACACGCGGCCTGACCGATATTTCGTCACAGCACGAGCATCATACCCTCACGGATCCGAGTACTCACTTGGGCTTTTTGGACGCGTTTGCCGGGGTGGCGCCGCTACGCCAGCAGGTGGGCCGGGCGTACCATACCCTCAAGCAAGCCGAGCAGCGGCTGGCAGATTTCGAGCAGCGCGTTCGCGAGCGTGAAGCCCGCCTCGATCTACTGAGGTCGCAGGTGGAAGAGATAGAGAGCGCGGAGCCGCTGCCCGGAGAAGACGTGGGGCTCGAGCAGACCTGCACCCGGCTACGCAGCGTGGAAACGCTGCTTCGCCTCACCGGCAAGGCGGCAGACGTGCTGTTCGAGCAAGACGAGTCGGTGTTGAGCGGGCTCGCGGGCGCTTCGCGCTGGGTCTCGGAGGCGGCCAGCCTGGATAGCTCGCTTGCCAACGTCGCGAGCCAACTAGAAGCGTTGCGCAGCCAGCTGGACGACGCCGCGCGCGAGCTCGGGCGGCAGGTCACGTCGCTGCGTCCGGAGCCGGAAGCGCTGCACCGGGCCGAAGAACGCTTGTACCAGCTGTCCAAGCTCAAGCGACGCTACGGCGGTAGCATCGACAGCGTTCGCGACTATCTTGCCGCCTGTCGCGCGGAGGTCGACGAGCTGAGCGAGCAGGTCACGACGCGAGAGGCCTTGCAGGCAGAGCACGCCGCGGCTTTCTCTGGGGCGGCGTCCTCGGCGCGGGGGCTGAGCGCCGAACGTCGTCGGGCCGCAGCGCGACTAGCCGCGGCCATCAGCGCCGAGCTCGATTCGTTGGGTATGGGTGGGGCGCGCATCCACGTCGAGCTGAGCCCACTCGGGGGAGATGAAGCGGAGGTGGCGGTCGACGGAGCGCGCTTGTCGGCGGACGGCTTGGAGCGAGTTGAGTTCTTGCTCGCGCCCAACCGCGGCGAAGAGGCGCGCCCGCTCAGTCGCATCGCCAGCGGCGGTGAGCTCAGCCGAGCCATGTTGGCCATCAAGTGCGTGCTGGCCGATTTGGGGCCGGCGGGCATGTACGCTTTCGACGAGGTCGACTCGGGCATTGGCGGCGGCATGGCGGAGATCATCGGGCGCAAGATCCGCAGCGTGGCCCAGCACCGCCAAGTCTTGTGCATCACTCATCTGCCGCAAATTGCCGTGTTCGCCGACCAGCACTTCAAGGTGGAAAAAGTCGTGCGCGGCGAGCGCACGTTGAGCTCGGTGCGCAGGCTCACCCGCAAAGAGCAGCAAGAAGAGGTGGCCCGCATGCTGGGCGGCCTTCGCATCACCGCCAAAACCCGCGCCGCCGCGCGCGAGCTACTGCTGCAGGCGCGCAACGTCGCTTAGTTTCGACCGATCGTGGTGGGGCAGTACCGGCCGTGCTCGCGCTGCGAAGGCGAGGCGGCGCGCCGAACGTGCCCCATCCGACTCCCTTCAGAAACTGCCACCGAGCGTCAGCCCCAAGGACCCGCGCGGGCCGCTGGCGAGCCACCGCTCGGGCGCCTCGCGCTCTTCGCTGCGCTGGCGGTCAAGCACCCCGAGCAGGAGCCCGGCCGAGGCTGGCACCAACGCGCTCAAGCCGTAACCCAGCGCCAGCTCGCGATCGCTGCCGGCCATGTCGGGGTCGAAAGCTCGTGACACGCTGACGAGCGCGCCCAGAGCCGCCGGCGTGTACACGAGCCAAGGGGACAGCGCGCGTTGGGGGGCGTCTTGCGCGCTGGCGCTCGCGGGCGCGTTCAGCATCGCGTCGGGCGACGAGAGCGCCGCGTCGACGCCGATCAAGGCCGCAGTGGCCGCATAGCCAGAGGCCACCGCGTATTCACCGTAGGCCGGTACGCCTGGCTCCGGGATCTGCGCGAACGACAGCGCCGCGAGGGCGAGCGACGACGCCATCGAAATCTCGAGCATGGGGCGCGCGACCCGTTCGGGTACGAATATCGTGGACATACCTCCGGCAAAACCGACCCCGAGGCCCGAGAACAAGGTCGCGCTCGGCGCATGGGCAAAGCTGGCTGGCAGCTTCGGATCATCAGTCAGCCACACTGCCGTAAAAGCCAGCGCCGACGAACCGGCCCAGACGCCCCCCACCGTTCGCACCCACGGGGCAAGCCGCACCTTGGCACGGGGTGCGGCCGCCTCGGGCTCCGCGCTGGGCTCGGGTGTCAGCACCCCACAGTGCGAGCGCTCGACGAGCGAGCTTGCGGAGAACGCCAAGGCCTCGATCCGCGGGCGGCTCAAACTGTCGAACGAACCGACCGGCTCGCTCGCTTCGCAACCAGTCTGGGTGTTCGCGATGTGCAAGAACCAAGTGCCGCTTTGGTCCCGACGAAAATCGAGTCTTAGATCGTGCATCGCGAGCAGTAGGCGGCGCCGCGCAAGCTCGTCGGCCACGGCTTTGCTCACCCTGCTGGGCAAAAGCTCGGCCGGAGCGACGCTGACTTCGTCGGTTGGCACGTAGGCTTCGCCGACTCGAGGTGCCAGCCCCGCCTCCACTGCGTGTGCGGGAAGCGCCAACGCCAGCCACGCCGCCCCCAGCACGAACCCTGCTGCCTTTACCATCGCTCGTTGGAGAGTACGGTGCGACCTTGGCAAACCTTCCTTCGATGTCTCCCGGGGCTCAATCGTGCCGAGGCAGGTCCCCCGTTGCGCTCCGAATCCCCAGATCTCTGGGCGCCTTTCAGCGCGCGGCCCTGGAAATCGAGCGCATGCCCGTCGTCGACTATGGCGTCGAGGTGGACGTCTGGCACGCGCACGGTCGCGTGACTTGCACTGAAGCGCGCGGCGTTGCGCTCGAGGGCATCGAGCAGGTCGTGGGGCCTTGTCTCGATGCTCTTCTTGCGGAGTCATCGGCGGCGTTGGGAGCGCGCCGGCTTGCCCTTGCGCTCCAAGCGTGACGCCCGTAGCCGGTGGGAGGCGCCGAGACGCGTTGCCGGCTCGAAACCGCCGTGTTACCGGGGGTCGTGGTTACACGAAATGGGAAGGCGAGGGGCGCGGGGTCGAGTGCTTTCGCATTGGCGCTTGGGCTCGCTTGGGTGTTGGCGGTAGGCTGCACGCTCCACGCGCCGCCGGAGCACACGTCGGCGGGCGGCGGCTCGGGAAGCAGCGGCGCCGCGACCACGTCGGGTACGACGAGCTCGAGCGCGGGGGCGATTGGCTCTGGCGCGACGGCGGGCGCGAGCTCGACCTCGAGCGGAGGCGGAAACGGATTCGGAGGCAGCTCGCTGGTGGACCCGAGCGCGGCCGGGAACGACTCCGTTGCGGGAGATTCCAGCACCGGTGGCGATCCTAGCTCCGGCGCTTGCTCGCCGGCTTGTGGAGGCGACGCCCAGTGCCGGGACGGCGTCTGCCAGTGCGCTGGCTCGCTCTCGTATTGCGCAGGTCAGTGCGTCGACACCAAGACCGATCGCGAACACTGCGGCAGCGGATGCGGCGTGGCGTGCACGGGCGGCCGAGAATGCGTCGCGGGCGCTTGTACCTGCGAATCTGGCTCGTTCTGCGGTGACGCGTGTGTGGACACCGACGTGGACGCGAGCAACTGCGGTGGCTGCAACAAGCCCTGCGGGTCACCTCGCAGCTGCTCGGCCGGAAAGTGCCTGTGCCCGAGCGGCGAGACGTTCTGCTCTCCAGGCTGCGTCGACGCCAAGACCGACCATCTCAATTGTGGCAGCTGCGGCACGGAGTGTCAGGGCGCCGCCGAGTGCGTGAACGGAGCCTGCAAGGTGTGCTCGACCGGTTGTGCCGTGCTCAGCACGACGGTGGACGACATCTCGTCCGGCGTGTTCGTCACCTACGGAACGAAGCTGGAGCCTGCCGTCGACCTGGTCGCCGCCACCGTCACCGTTTGGCTGTACGTCACGTCCAGCATCAGGCCAACCTTCATTCAGGTCCACCTCGACGACACGACCGATTCTGCCTCGTCGGGCACCTACACTTCGACGGCCATTCCCGCCGCCGGCTGGTACAAGATAACGACCGCGCCGTTGTCGCTGCCCAACGTCGATCTACTGGAGTTGATGCTGACCAATTTCGATGAAGTCGGTACCTCCACCATCTACGTCGACTCCATCACCATCTCGCCCGCCGTCGCCGGCCCCTGGAATTTCACCTCTTCGGGCGCTCCATTGACGTTCGCTCCCGGCGACTCCGTCGATCCGAGCGTCGTCAGCGGCCTAGTCGGCTGGCGGAACAACTAGGCGGTCAGTGCGGCACGGTCGAGGCGACCCACGTCGGATCGCTGGCCTCGACCGCGTCGGTCGTACCCAACCACGCGCTGAGGTCGTTGCCACTCGAGTCCGCCGTGGTTTGGCCGCTGCCCTCGTCGAAGGTCCATTGCCCGACGAGACCAGCTTGGACGTCTAGCCGGTGCGTGTGCATGTCGGCCCAAATTTGCGCCGGCGTACGGGCGACCGAGAACAGCCGCAGCTCATCCAGGGTGCCGTTGAAGAAGCCGTTGGTGGAGCCGTTATCGGTGTCGGCGCCGATGAGCAGCGCGTGACTGTCGTACAGCACCGCGCCGCCCGCGGGTAGGCACGACACCGGCAGGCCGTCGACGTACAAAGCCTGAATCTGCGTGGCGCCGTCGTAGGTCAGGGCGGCGTGGTGCCATTCTCCGTAGGTCGTCCACGGTACCGCAGGCACGCCACTCGTGCTCGCGGCGCCGATACCGGCGTGGAGGGCGGCGTCTTGGAACCAAATCGTGTACGAATCTTGCGAGCCTGCCCCGTAAGTCTTGCCGAAGAGCGACGAATACACCCCGCTCGGCGCGGCGAAGTTGAACCACGCCTCTTGCGTGATGCTGGCCGCGTGCATCGCTGCCGCGTCAGCCACCGTGGCCAACTGCGCCCCGCTGAAGCTCAACGCCGAGCCCGCGCTGCCCTGGCCCACGGAAGAGTGCGAGCCAACGGCATCCGCTTCGACGGACTCCACGTCCATTTGGATGAATTGTCCGTCATACGGTTGGGCGAGGGAGACGTTCGGCACCGCGAAGGGCTGGCCGAGCTCGTCTTTGTTTTTGATTTCTTGGTTGTCGACGGCGTCGGCAAAGAGCGTCACCGTCGCGCCGGCGTCGATGCGCAGCGTCTGCTCGAAGTCGAGCGCCCACGCACGTTCGATGCTCGACGTGCCGCGATTCAAATAGAAGGTTTGGGGCGGCGACGAAATCGTCAAGCGGTACACGTTGTAGGTGTCACCGTTCGGAGCGCCACCCGTTAGCCAATAGCTGCCGTCGCTACAGCCGCCGCTGTAGGTCTTCTGCTCGACGACGCCGCGGAAATGAAGCTTCACGTCGTAGGTGATGCCAGGGGCGCCGCCGAGCTGCGTGCTCACGCTGGTGTTCGCGATCGTGTTGCAAACGTTGCTGCTGGCCTCACTGGAGCAGGGCAGCTTCCAGAGCAGGCCGGCGAGCGCGCCTGCGACGTTTTCGCAAGTGCCGTCGCTGCACACTTCGCCCTCTTTGCACACGCTCGGATCGACCGCGCACGAGATTGCCGGCGCGCCGCCAGCGCCGGCTGCAGCGCCTTCGGTCATGCTGCCCGCTTCTCCGGCTCCGCTACCGCCGTGGCCAGCGCTTCCAATCGCCCCGCCGGCCCCGCCGGCTCCGCCAGCCTCGTTCGCCTGGCCAGCGTCACCCGTCCGCGTCCTGCTGCCGCCGTCACCTCCGACTCCACCGCTCTGCATTCCGGCGCCAGCAGCGTCAGCTGCGCCGCCCGCATCCGCGCCGGCATCCTCGGGCACGGCTTTGTCCGAGCTACTGGAGCCGCACGACCACACCAAGAGAGCCCACGCGATACCGAGAAAACCGAGTCCGGGGCGAAGCATTTTGCGGGAAGTCTAATCACATCGCCGATCCTCTGGAACTGGTTAGATGGCGAGGCGCGCACAAGCTTCCCAGCGCCGGGGCGTGAGGCTGTACACTCGCGGAAATGCCCGTTCGGAAACTTTCGAGCACCGTCGCGCGGCTTGTAATCCTGGGGAGTGTTGGTATTGGGGCTTGCAGCTCGGGGCACGTCTCTTCGGGCAACGGCGGAGGCGGTGCTGGCGTCCTGACCGGCGGAGCGGGGGCAGGCAATCACGACGGCGCAGCGGGAACGAACGGCCATGCGGGCGCTGGTGCGGAGATTGGCAACGAGGGCGGTGAGGTCGGCGTGGGAGGCAGTGACGGCGGCAAGAGTGAAATGAGCCCCAGTGAGGGCGGCAGTGGCGCAATCAGCGGCGGCGACGGTGGCAATGGCGCGGTGAGCACGGGGGACGCGGGCAACGGTGGCGGGGACGAAGGCGGCTGCGGCCCGGGGGTGATTCCGAGCGTGTTGTTGATGATCGACAACTCGGCGAGCATGTTCGACCCACGGGAAAGTCTGTGGGATCCGCTGTTCAACGCGCTGATGAAGCCGGGGGACGGCATCGTGGCCACGTTTCAGAGCGAGGTGCGCTTTGGCTTCACCAGCTTCCGTGGCACGTCCATGGCAAGTGACCCGCAGTGTCCGGTGCTGTTCGAGGTCAACTACGCCCTGGACAACTTCGAGGCAATCAACGCGTCGTACTCGGCTCTGAGTGCGGAATGGATGGAGGGCGCCCATTGGGGAACACCGACCGGCGCCGCCATCGCCAAGGTTGCGCAAAAACTGGCCTCGATTAGCAGCGATCCGCCGGGGCCGAAGTACATGGTGCTGGCCACCGATGGCAATCCGGACACCTGTGCGACGCTCGATCCGAAGTGTGGCTCCGACGAAGCCATCAAGGCCGTGCAAGACGCCAAAGCCCTCGGCATCACGACCTTCGTGATTGGGATCGGCGATCTTACTGGTCCCAGCACCGGCTGCGACAAGTCGTGGGGCCGCTGTGGCGCGGACTTCATGCAGGACATGGCGAATGCCGGTCGGGGCCTCCCCGTGCACGCACCGCCCGAAAATTTCAAGCTCCTGCCGTGCACGCCGACCAACACGCTCGCGGCTTCGTACGCCGACGCCTCCGACACGCCAGGCGTGGCCCTCTATTACGCGGCCGCGAACGAGGCCGAGCTCGACGCCGCGTTCCGGGAGGTGTTGGGCTCGGTGCTAGCTTGCAATTGAGGGCTCGAGTCGGTCCGCTCTTGGCCGTCGCAAACGGACTTCGATGGAATGAGTGAACGGAGCAATTGGTCTGGTGGAGTGCGGTTCAGGCCTGCGGGGTGCGCGACGCCGAGCTCCGAGGGCGAGCTCGTCACGGCGCTACGCGATGCCTTGGCTCCGGTGCGCGTGGTCGGGGCCGGACACTCTTTCAGTCCACTGATCGAAACCGAAGGGAGTCTGGTCTCGCTCGACGCGCTTCAGGGAGTGGTGAGCGTCGACATCGAGCGGCTGACGGCGACGGTGCGGGCGGGGACCAAGATCCATGCGCTCGGGCGGCCGCTGCTCGATGCCGGGGTCGCGTTGATCAATCAGGGGGACATCGATCGGCAGTCCATCGGAGGGGCGGTCGGGACGGGGACGCACGGCACGGGGGCGACGCTGGGTTGCCTTTCGGCGGAGCTGCAGCGGTTTCGGCTGGTGACGGCGGAGGGGGAGGTGTTGGCTTGCTCGCGCGAGTCGAACCCGGAGCTCTGGGCGGCGGGGTGCGTGTCGTTCGGATCGCTGGGGGTGATGAGCGAGCTCACGCTGAACGTGCGGCGCGCCTACAAGCTACGTGAGCGGCAGTGGCTCATGCCCCAAGAGCAATGCTGGCGCGAGCTCGCCCAACATCGCGATGCCACCCGACATTTCGAGCTGTTCGTCTTTCCGCACTCCGATCTGGTGCTGGCCAAATCGTTGGCCGAGACCGACGAGCCCGGCGCCCCACCGCTCAGCTCCGCCGAGCTGCAGCAGCGCGGCGACAAGTTCGGCATGGAGCAGTATGGGTTCGCGGGGTGCGCAGAGCTGGCGCGACTCGTACCGGCGCTGTCCGGAACGGTGCAGCGCTTCTTTACACGGGTGGCGACCGCCGGCTCGCCGCAGAGGGTCGGCTACAGCCACGAGGTGTTTCCGAGCCCGCGCGGCGTCAAATTCAACGAGATGGAGTACGCGGTGGCGGCCGGCGACGGCGTCGAGTGCGTCCGCGAGCTGGCGGAAGCGATCCGCCGCCGAAAGGTCTTGGGCATCTACCCGCTCGAGATGCGGTTCATCAGGGCTGACGAGGGCTGGCTCTCGCCGTTCTACCGGCGCGACTCGGTTTCGATCGCGGTGCACCAGTATCACAAGCAATCACACGCCGAGCTGTTCGGTCTGGCCGAGGCCATCTTCGCGCGCTACGGGGGCCGGCCTCACTGGGGCAAGCTCCACGGCTTGAAGGCGGCCGAGCTCGGGCAGCTCTACCCTCGCTTCGACGACTACCGCGCGCTGCGCCGACGTCTCGATCCCAAGGGAAAGTTGCTCAACCCGCACCTGCGCGAGATTTTCGGCGAGTGACGCCGCTGGCTGCGGGGACACGACCCTTGGTGCTTGATATCGTAAAACCAATTGGTATAGTAAACCACATGGTTTTAGATCGCTCGCCCAGGCTGGACCTCGTATTTCACGCCCTGGCCCACCCGGCCCGGCGGGCGATCATCCGGCAGCTCTCCGGCGGGGAACGCAACCTGAGCGAGCTCGCCGCGCCCCTCAAGATGACGTTTCCGGCGGCTACCAAGCACGTGCGCGTGCTGGAGCAGGCCAAGCTGGTCCGGCGCCGCGTCGATGGGCGGCAACATTTCTGCCGGCTCGAGGCCGCCCCGCTCAAGGAAGCCACGCTCTGGACCGAGTCGTTTCGCCAGCACTGGGAGGCGCGGTTCGAAGCGTTGGATTCGCTGCTCGACGAAATGAAATCCGAGGAGCCAGCGCGCGTTCGCCGCCACTGAGCCTCGCATCGCCTCGCGCTCACCCATTCCGATCGTCAATCACGAGGACCACACCATGAATGCCATCCCCGCCAAGTCCGCTGATAGCCTGCAAATCTCCACGCCCACCGATACGACGCTCGTCCTCACCCGCACGTTCCACGCGCCCCGTCGGCTGGTGTGGGAAGCGATGTTCACGCCGGACAGGATGCGCCGTTGGATGCTTCCGCCCCCCGGCTTGACCATGACTGTCTGCAAATGTGAGCCGCGCGTGGGGGGCGCGCTCGAGGTGGCCTGGAAGAGCGACGAAGCCGACCCCGTCATGACGCTGCGGGGGACATTCACGGAGGTAGTCCTGCAGGAACGGGCGATTCATACCGAAACGATGGCGCTGGGTTCCGGTCAGACGATCGGCTCGCTGCTGGAGAAACACGAGTTTGCGGAGCACGGGGGCGTCACGGTGATGACCATCACGCAGACCTACGGCTCGAAGGAGGACCGTGACGGCGCGTGCGCTTCCGGCATGGATCAGGGCATGGAGGCTTGCTACCAGCAATTGGATGCGTTGCTCGCCAAGCCCGCGTAGAGGATTTTGTCGTGCGCGAATGCCGCCGCGTCTAGAGCTGCGACATGAACTTCCAAATGGCGTCACCCGCAAACGTCGGCGGCTCGTGGACGCCGTCGAAGGTGCACCAGCCGACGGGCGCGCCCGCCGCGCAGCCGTCGTAGCTCACGCAGCCGGCGCGGTCCCCAGGCGTGGTCGTGGACTTGCAACCATTTCGCTTGACGAACGAGTCACGCACGGCCTGCCCCTGGCTGATGTTGATCGTCGGATCGCTCGTGCCGTGCGAGCCCCAGTAGGCGAGCGGCTTGCCGGAGCCGCTGCAATTCGACGGCAAGCTCGCCGACATGGGGGCGATCGCGCGAAACCCGTTGCTGGCATCGCAGCCCGCCGTCAGCGTCATGATCGCGCCCATGCTGAAGCCAACACCGAAGATGCGATTTTCATCGATGCAAAGCGAGGTCTTGAAGCGCGCGATCATCGCGGTGAGGTATGCGACATCGCGCCCATTCTCGTTCGTCCAGCTCGTGCTCAGCGCCTGTGCGGCTACCAGAATGGCGCGCCCAGCGGATGCTGCCTCCAGCCCGTAGTAAGGACCGGTCATGCTCGGCTGCATGCCGTCGACCACGGTTTGCGCGGAGAACATGCGCCCGTGCAGCAAAACGAAGAGCGGATACGCGGTCGGCTTCGTCACGTCGTAGGATGGCGGTAGCTTCAGGATGTACTCCCGCTCGGTGCCGGCGACGTCGATGGTGAAGTGACCACTCTCCGGCACCTGTTGGGAGATGCAGCCGGTGCTTGGTGTGCCGCCGAGGCCACCGTTTGCGCCCGCGCTGTTGGCGTCGCCGGCGCCGCCACCGACGGCCGCTCCGCCGCTGCCTGCCGTATCTCCGCTTGCACCGGCGGCGCCAGAGGCGTTCACGCCGCCCGCGGGCCCGCCTCCGGTGTCTCCAGTCCCCATCCCGCCGGTGTCCGTCGACGCGCCGCCGCTGCCGGAGCCGGCTCCCGAGCTCTTGCCGGCCTCGGCATGGCTCGACGGGGCGATCGACGTGCTACTGCAGGCAAAGGACGACGCAACCGCGAAAGCAGCAGCGAAGCGAAGCGTCGGACCGCGGTCGCGCATAGGGTACCCGGCGAGAACTGCGGCGCAATCTTAGCGCACCAGGGGGCCGAGATGTGATAGGGCCGGCGGAGAACGGTTCCACGTTCGGAAAATCGTCTAGAAATACGCGAAGACCCTTCTAGGGCTATGCGTCGTCTGTCTGCTAATTTCCCCCAGAGAAAGCGGTTCCGCCTCCAATGACTTTTTCTCCTTCCTACCTCTCCCGCGTCTCCATCCTCGCGCTCGTCGGGGCCCTCGTCTCGACGACCGCCTGCCAGCCGAGCTCCACGGGCTCGCCCGCCTCGCCCGCCTCGGCCACGACGCAAAAAAGCGGGCAACCCGATCACAACGCACCCATCACGGATCCGCCCGTTCCTCCGCCCGTAACGGCGAATCCTCTCAAGGGCGCGAAGCTGTTCGTCGATCCCGAGGCCAGCGTGGTGGGCAGGGCGAATTTCCTGCGCAAGACCGATCCGGAGAAGGCCGCGCTGCTCGACAAGATCGCCAAGCAGCCGCAAGCCCTTTGGATGGGTGAATGGAACTCTAACATCTTCCGCGCTGCCCAGCACTTCGTCGATCGCGCGATGGCAGACGGCAGCGTGGCGGTCATCATCGCCTACAACATCCCGCACCGTGACGCGGCGGCAGAAGCCGAAGGTGTCGGCGCATCGAAGGGTGGCCTTGCGTCGAAGGAGAAGTATCAGCGTTGGATCCGCGACGTTTACGCTGGCGTCGGCGATCGTCCGGTTGCGATCGTTCTCGAGCCCGACGCGCTTCCGGGTATTGCGAGCCTTCCGCCCGCTCTCCAGGAGGAGCGCTACTTCCTGTTCAATGACGCGGTGAAGGTCCTTCGTCAGAACCCGCACGCCGCCGTCTACATCGACGCCGGCCATGGCAAGTGGGTTCCGGCCAAGGAAATGGCCGACCGTTTGAAGAAGGCAGGGATCGAGTACGCGAGCGGCTTTTCGCTCAACACCTCGAATTACCGCACGACCGAGGAGAGCGTCGCTTACGGTAAAGAAATCTCGGCGATGGTCGGCGGAAAGCACTTCATCGTCGACACCAGCCGTAACGGCGCTGGGCCCTGGGAAGGTGCCAAGACCATCACCGAGATGTGGTGCAATCCTCCCGGTCGCAAAATCGGTCTTCCGCCGACGACCGACACCGGTGAGCCCTTGGTGGACGGGTTTCTCTGGCTCAAGCGTCCCGGTGAGTCCGACGGTGATTGCGGACGTGGTGAGCCCAAGGCCGGCGTGTTCTGGCTCGAGCAAGCGCTCGAATACGCCAAGTAAGAAAGCTCGCGCCGCGCGGCGATAAGACGAGAGGCTGCAGGCAGGACGCGGAGCCGCGCCTGCAGCCGACCCCGGCCGTCACCATCCGACGTCAGAGCCTCGGCGGGTCCGGGGCTCGGCGCTGGCCGGCCTGGGTCGCCCGAGAGAGAATCGACTCGGACCCAACAAATTTCTTCGCGGTTGGCGTCAGGACCGGCCAACGCCGGTGATGATGCCTGCGTTTCCAATCCAAGCGCCCGCTCTTCCGACACCGCGAGCGTGGTTGCTCCTCGTGTCGCTGACTTCGCTCCTCGCCTGTTCCTCCACCTCTGGCGGAGCCGACGAGCGGGACGGGGGAGGGGCCGCTGGAGGCGCAGCGGGCGGCGCCGACGCAGCGGGTGCCGCGGGCGCGCCCGGCTCGGCCGGCAAGAGCAGTGGGGAAGGCGGCCGCACCGAAGGCAACGGCGGCAACGCGGGCGCAAGCTCGATGGCCGGCAAAGCCAGCGGAGGCTCGGAAGCGCAGGGTGGGTCCAGTACGCACGGCGGCGCGGGCGGCGCTGACCAAGGCGAAACCGGTCCGCAAGAGTACGGCTTCACGCTGCGGAAGCCGGGCGACAAGCAGCTGGACTGGCTGTGCACGTTCAACAGCGGCGCCGACTCCGGCTACGTCTACGTGCGTTTGCTCCAGACCGGAATGAAGAGCACCGGGCTCGCCATGACGCCGGTGTACGAGGCGGAGCTGGCTCAGATTTCGCTGAAGGGTGCGGTCACGGCGCTACAAAACCCCGAGTACGACTATGGCGGCGGCCATCACAACGACGCGCTGAGCTTCGACTACGGCGGCAAGACCCACCGCTACTATCACTCGTCGTTCGGCTTTGGCTTCCGCAGCTGCCAGGCCATGGACTGCCGCAACGTCTACGCCCCCGGCACCAGTACGCTCGAGACCGAAGGCTGCACCAGCGCGCGCAGCTTGCCCGAGGTCTGCGTAGCCATCGACTCCGACGCGACCCACGCGCCACTGGTCGACAAGTTCATGAAATGCCCGGGCGATGCTGGCTAAGGTCGCACCCGAACATCGTGACGAGCGGGCCCCGCGCTGGGCCGGTGCAGCGTGGCGCGCAGCCTGGCTGTGCGTGCTCGGCGCGCTCTTGGGTTGCACCAGCGGCGCCGGACGCGAACGCTCGCTGGCAGTGCAAGTCCGCACGACGGCGGACGAACCGGTCGAGGCGTTTCTAGCCACGTTGGCGTTCGCCGACGGTGGCGTGAAGAGCCTGCCCTGCCCGGAGGGGTCGAACGACGCGGCCGGTTTCCTCTGCCGCAAGGACGGCTTCGACGTGCCTGGCCCCGAGCGACCGGTTGAAGTGACGGTGCGTTCTCGTGGGAACACCTTCACGACGACGCGCCTGGAAGGCACCCAAGATGCCGTCACGGTCCACGTGACACCGCTCGCTGCGGGCGAAGACAGCCCGGACTACGCAACTCGCCTGGATGGACCGGAATGCCTGCGACAGCTCGAGCAACTGGCGCTGCCGCTGCAGTCGGAGCTCGGCGATAGCGAGTCGGTCAAGTTCTACATCCGCGACCTGAAGACGGAGCCGAAGGTGTACTTTCAAAATACCAAGAAGCACCCGCTTCACTTCGACTTTGCACGCAACGTGTTGGGGGTGACCGGCACCGCCGACGATTTTGCCCGGGATACGTACGCGGGTCTCGAGCGTCCAGCCATGGCGGGAACCCTGATTTTCTACCGCGCAGTCAGCGGTCAGGCGCGCGGGGCGCATAGCGACATCGAAGCCCCCTGGACGCTCAATTTCTTCCCGAGCGACACGTTGACCAACGACCAAGTCCGACTCGCTCATCGCTTGCTCGAGGAGCGCCTCACCTGCCTCAGCTGGACGGGGCCGACCCATCGCCTGGTCTACCTCCCGGCTACCAGCGATCGCGAGTCCGACGCCGCCGCCGCCGACGCCCAGTTCGCGCGCGCGGGTATCGGTTGGATGAGTCATGCCGAGCTGCTCGGTGGCCTCAGCTTGCAGGCGCTGCACGACGGCGTCGCTTACGGAACACTGTTGCGCTTGACCCCGGAGGAGCTGAGCAACCGGCCCGTGTCGTTCCGCGACATCTTGCTGCTCACGCGACTCCCGAACGAGCTGCCCCTCGTGGGCGGCACTATCACCGAGGAATTTCAGACCCCGCTCGCCCACGTCAACGTGGCCGCGCGCAGCCGCGGTACGCCCAATTTGGCCTATCCCGGCGCCTTCTTGGACACCGAGATCGCTTCCCGGGTGGGCCAATTGGTGCGTTTCGAGGTCGCTCACGGCGGCTTTGCGATGAGCGACGCGACAGGCGACGAGGCCCGGGCCTTCTGGGATAGTCGTGCTCGCGAGCGCTTCGTCCCAGCGTTCGACTCGTCTACGTCCGGCATCCCATCGTTCGCGGACGTCGGGTTCGCTGACTCGATTCGCGTCGGGACCAAAGCCGCAAACCTGGCCGAGCTCACTCATTTCCTGGGCGCCAACGCCCCCAGCACGGGACTCGCCGTACCTTTTCACTACTACCAAGACTTCATGAGCGCGGCGCAAACGTCGGACGAGCTGTGCGATGCTGCCGAGCTGGCCTGCACGGACAGCGGCCGCAATGCCGACGTGTGCAGCCGCGCTCGCGCGCTGTGCCCGCCCGGCGACGCTCCCGAGACGCTGTCCGCGTTCGTCTCGAGGCTGCTCGACACGCCCAGCTTCAACGAAGATACGTCCCTGCGCGAAGCCGCGCTCACCGACCTCCGCTACTACATCGAGCACACGCCGGTCGACCCGGCGCTCGCCCAGCTGCTGGACGACCGGGTCGCAGAAGTGTTTGGAGACGCCAAGGTCAAGCTCCGTTCCAGCACCAATACCGAAGATTTGCCCAACTTCAGCGGCGCTGGCCTGTACGAGTCGCACGCAGCGTACGCGCGCGGCGAACAGGCGGCCTCCAAGGTCGTGACGAAGGTGTTCTCTTCGGTGTGGAGCTTTCGTGCCTTCGAAGAGCGTTCGTTCTGGAACATCGACCACAGCGCCGTGCGCATGGGATGTGCCATCAACCAAGCCTTCGTGGACGAGCTGGCGAACGGCGTGCTCATCACCCAAAACATCGCCGACCCTACCACCTACGGGATGTACGTGAACGTGCAACGAGGTGAAGCCTCCGTCACCAATCCCGAGCACGGTGAGCTGCCCGAGATCTTCTCCATCTTGGCGGATACCGACTACCGCGTCGCGCGTTCGCGCTACTCGAGCCTGTCGCCCGGCTCTCCGCTATTGTCCGACGCGGAGATCAAGAGTCTCTACGAGGCGGGCGCGCTGGCCCAAGCCCATTTCGCCAAGCTGTACGGCTCGAACATCGTGCTCGACATCGAGTTCAAGCTGACGCCCGATCATCGGATTGTCTTCAAGCAAGCGCGCCCCTATGCCGCTCGATGACGATCGCGTACTAGCCCCTGGCGTGGCTCCGCGACGGGCGCGCGGGGCGAAGTGCGACTCCCCGCCGGTGCTTTTGCCCTTGTTCGCGGGGCCTCGCGCTCCCGGGACGGTCGGAAGAAGCTGCCTGTGAGGCAACATGATCGCCTTAGCCCTCGGCGTCCGGTTGCCGCGCGGGGGCGGCGGTTTGGAATGCTTCCAGCGCGTTGCAGCTCTGCTCGATGCGCAGCAACGTCGGGTAGGTCGATAGGTCGCAGTCGAAGCGACGGGCATTGAAGAGCTGCGGGACCAGGCAGCAATCCGCGAGGCCCGGTTGGTCGCCGTGACAGAAGCGACCCGTTCGTGGGCTACGCGCGACTTCCGTCTCGAGCGCGGTCAGGCCCAGCTCGACCCAGTGTTGGTACCAGCGAGCCCGTGCCGCGTCGTCGACGTGGAGCTCTTGGCGCAAGTAGCCGAGCACTCGCAGGTTGTTGAGCGGGTGGATCTCGCAGGCGATGCTCTGCGCCAGCGCTCGCACCCTGGCCCGTTCTGCGGGGTGTTTGGGCAGGAGCGGCGGCTCCGGGTGCACCTCGTCCAGGTATTCGATGATGGCCAGCGACTGCGTGAGGCGAAGATCGCCGGTTTCGAGCACCGGAACCAGCGCCAGCGGATTGAGCTCGCGAAAGATCGGCGTGAGTTGCTCTCCGCCGGCTCGCGTCAGGTGCACGGACTGGTAGTCGTAGGGGAGCTTCTTGAGATTCAGCGCAATGCGAACTCGATAAGACGCGGAGCTGCGAAAGTAGTTGATGAGCTTCATCGGCTAGTTCCCCGGCGTTGGCGCAAACTGATTCGCCTGCGGCGCTATCGATACGCTGATGTCACCGACGCCTTCGATGCTGCCGCGCAACCGATCGCCCGGCTTCACGGGACCGACGCCGGCGGGGGTGCCGGTGAAGAGCAAGTCCCCCGGTTGCAGCACGAACAGCTTGGAGAGCTCCGCGACCAGCTCCGGGACGGACCAAATGAGCTCGCGCAGGTCTGCCTGTTGGCGAACCTCCCCGTTGACTTCCAGGGCGATGCGACCGCGATCGGGATGGCCGATTTCTGCTGTCCGACGAAGGGCGCCGACGGGCGCCGATTGGTCGAAGCCTTTGCCCACGTCCCAGGGCCGCCCCTTGTCGCGCGCGGCGAGCTGTAGATCGCGGCGGGTCATGTCGAGGCCGGCGGCGTAGCCGAAGACGTGCTCCAGCGCGCGCGCTTGCGGAATGTTGACGCCGGCCACGCCGATCGCCACCACCAGCTCCATTTCATGGTGCAGGTTGGCGGTGGAAAGCGCGTAGGGAATGGCCGCGCCATCGGCAACGACGGCGTCCGTGGGCTTGGCGAAGAAGAACGGAGCTTCGCGATCCGGCTCGAACCCCATCTCTTTGGCGTGCTCGGCGTAGTTGCGGCCCACGCAATAGATGCGATGCACCGGGAACCGAGCGGCGGTTCCGCTGACGGAGACGCTGGGTACGGCTGGTACAGGAAAAGCGTATTCGACCACGGTTCACCTCAGAACAAGTAGTAGCTTCCGTTCACGATCCCGAGTGGCCAACGGCCGCCCGCAAACAACGCCTGCTTGAGCAGGAAGGGATGCGCGGCGCTCTCGCCGCTCAGTTGCGCGACCTCGGCCAGATGAAGCGCGTGACCGGCCGCGCCGGCGGCGGCACGGATCAATGCCGGGTCCGAGCAGCCCCCCCGGGTCGCCTGCACCGCGGCTGCGCCGTGGACGCCGTTCATCGACCTTTCCAAAGCCTTCGCCAGGCGCCGGGAAAGCTCATCGGCGCCCAGCTCGCGCGCCGCCAGCTCATGCAGCCGCTTGGCTTCACGCTGCTCCGCGTCCCACCAGCGCGGGTCCCAGCTCGTCGTCTTTATCAATGCGCCCGCGCTGGACCAATCCGTTGATCTCTCGATCGGCACGGTATCGGCGAGACCCAGCCCCCGCAGATACTGCGCGACTTGCTCGGTCTCGGTCGACCCGAGCGGCTCGCCCACCATGAAGAACCAGTCGCTCATGGCTCGCTGCGCTCCCGCCACAGGCCGAGCGCCTTTTGCGCCGGACGATCGGAGAAGCTGAACAGCACCGCGTCGTCGTCCGCCTCGTGTGCAACCGGGCACCACGAAGGAACGACGAACACGTCCTTCGCCGTCCAATCGAAGACGCGGTCGCCCACGCGACTACGACCGCGCCCTTCGACCACGCTGAACACCGTGGCGTCGGTCGAGCGCTGCGATCTGCCGCGAAAGGCGCGCGGCAAAAGCTGCAGGAAGGCCGCGATGGTCGGCATCGGGTAGCCGCCGGTCGTCGGGTTGATGTACTGCAGCTTGATGCCGTGGTGCGGGTCGATTGGCCCAGAGACTCGAAGTCTTTCGAGCACCTCACGGCTGCGATCGTACGGGTAGGAGAACACCGGAGTCGCTCCTGAGCGCGCCTGGTATTCGACTGGCAACAGGTTCTGTCCGAAGCGTGCCCAGGCGTCACCTTCCGGCCGTGCCACTGGGTACGAGTCCTCAGGGTATTGCTCGGCGAAGCCTGCATCGAAGAAGCGCACGATGGGAATGTCGAGGCCGTCGAGCCAGACCACCGGCGTCTCGCCAGGGTTTCCGTGATCGTGGAAGGTGCACGCCGGGGTGACGATGAAGTCACCGGGGTGCATGGTGGTGCGCTCGCCATCGACGGACGTGTAGGCTCCGCTGCCTTCCACTACGAAACGCAGCGCCGACTGGGTGTGGCGGTGGCTCGGCGCCACCTCGCCCGGGAGAATCAGCTGCAAGCCCGCGTAGAGGGTGCCGGTGAGCGACGAGGCGCCGCGCAAACCAGGGTTCTCCAACACGAGCACGCGCCGCTCGGCTTGTCGTGCCGTGATGAGGCGCCCGGCCTCCATCAGCAGTGGGCGGAGCGCCTCGTAGCGAAAGTGAGCCGGGAGCACGCTCGGTGCGGGCTCGTGTGGAACCAGGGCCGCGAGCACCTCCCAGAGGGGGGTGAGACCTTTCTCGTCCAGGCGACGATAGAACTCGGCCCGCTCAGTGCTCGACTCGGTGCGCGATGGATCTGCGGCCAAGCTTCAAGTTCCCTGAGCTGCGAGCGTCGGGAACACGAGCCCGAGTGACTCGACGACGTGGCGGGCGCGGCTCAGAAAGTCCTCGCGCATGTCCTCGTTGCTGCGCTCTTTCAAGCCGAATTTGCGATACGTCTCGTTGTTCTTGGAGCCGGCCGCCCCGAAGAAGTGCGGCAGGTAAGGCGCGTAGTCGTCGATGGCTTTCTGTACCGACTTTCGCCCCTCTTCGGTTTTGCAGAGCTCGCCGCAAAAGTCCTTGCCGAATTGGGCGTGGAACTTCTCTTCTGGCATCGTGATGCGCCCGAGGTTGCGCAGGGGTACGAAGCTGCAGTGCAAGAGGTCCTCCACTTGCAGAATCTCCGCCAGGTCGGCCAGCATCTTGATGACGCAGAACTCCGGCCAGGTCGTCAGAGGGAATCCAAAGATGGTCAGGGGGCGCTTGACCTTCGGATCGGTGGCCGCCGGGGGCAGGCCCAGCTCGTCGGCCAACCCTTTGAAGCGCACGTGATGGTGGTACTCTTCCATGGCGATGCGGCAGCTGAGCCACTTCGCGTAGGGCGTGGGTGCCAGGGCGATGGCCGGCTCGTCGAACACCTGTGCCCCGTAGAGCTCGTTGACGGTGTGGCTCGCGACGATCTTGGACACCGCCTCTCGATACTCGGCGGGCTCGGCCGCGAGATCAGCGACCGCTTTTACTTCATGGTACGCACTAGCCATCGCTGGACTCCTCGATCACGGGTTCGGTGTTGAACGCCTCCAAATCGGTACCAAGAGGCGTGAATTTCGGCTGAAAGTGCTCGCGAAATAGCCCCGCGAGCTGGACGTTGCCAGCTCCGTCAGCGGGCGAAATGAAGCGTTCGATGGGTCGCGGCTGAGAGAACAGGAACACCTCGCGTCCACGGACGCCGAAGAGCTGGCCGGTGACGTCGTGCGCCGCGGGGCTACACAGAAAGGCCACCAGCTCCGCCACGAAGCGCGCAGGTACCCGGCTCGCGTACTGCTTGTACCGAGCTTGCTCGGGGTTGGACGGCACGATGGCTTCGGTGACGCGAGTTGCAGCAAATGGCGCGACGGCGTTGCAGGTGACTCCCGAGCGGGCCATGTCCATCGCCACCACGCGAGTGAGCCCGACCAAACCGGCTTTCGAGCTGGCGTACGCGGCTTGCCCGAAGTTGCCGTACAAGCCCGTCGACGAGGTCATGTTCACGATGCGACCGGGCGCGCGCCCCAGCCGTGCCTGCTCGCGCAGGTGGGGCGTCGCGGCCGCTAGTACGTAGAAGGCGGCGTTCAAGTTCGTGCGGAGCACGGCTTCGAAGCTCGCCGTATCGGCTTTGAAGATGAAGCGTTCCCTCAAGATTGCCGCGTTATTGATGATTAGATCGAGCCCACCGAAACTCGACACGGCCAGCGCCACGGCCGCCGTTGCATGCTCCGGGACGGAAAGATCGTGTGTGAAGGCGACGGCACGTGGTCCAAGGTCGCTGGCCACGGCTGCCGCCAACGTCGGGTCGGGGGCATCGCCCGACATCGACACCCCGCTGTCGGCGACGACGACGCTGGCGCCCAGGGCGTGCAGGTGGCGACTGATGGCCAGCCCGATACCGCGAGCCCCTCCCGTCACGAGGGCAACGCGCCCGCTCAGTGTGTCGTCCATATTGGGTTCGTTCATGCTCACGTGCTCCTATGCGACGTTGAAGGCGTCGTCGGCTTGGCTGTAGAAGGCGTCGGCGTGGATGTCGCGGAGTGGCAAGCCGCGCTCCAGCAGCTCTCGTTGCAACGCTTCGACCATGGGTGGCGGGCCCGCGACGTAGGCCTTGAAGTCGTCGAAGGCCGCAAAGTCTGCGGTGACGGCGTCGACGACGGTTCCGCGCCGGCGCGGTGTGGGCCCTCTGGGCTGCGAGAGCAGCAGGTGCACGCGCAGGCTCGGGTGCTGCGAGGCGAGGCCCGTCAGGTGGGACTCCAGGTAGATGTCTCGCTCGTCGCGTGAGCCGAAATAGAGGTGAATGGGGCGCGTTGGATCGTCGGCCAACGCGCACTCCACGATCGACTTGATTGGGGCCAAACCGCTGCCTCCGGCCACGGCCAAGATCGGGCCGCGGTGCTGTGGCCGGAGGTAGGCGTTGCCGAGCGGACCGGAAACGGTGACCTCGGCGCCCACCCTCAAGCTGGTGAAGACGTAGCCACTCGCCTGTCCGCGCGGCACCTGGCGCACGTGAAATTGCAGCTCGCTCTCATCGGGACGATTCGCCATCGAGTAGCTGCGCTCGGGGATCCCCGGAGCGAGCTTCAAGCGGGCATGCTGTCCGGCCGAGAACGTGTAGGGACCTCCCGCCTCGACGCCCAGGCGCAGCTCGCGAATATCGTGAGTGAGGTCGGTCAGTCCGACGACGCGACAACGCATGACGCGCGACGGGTGGACGACTAGGTCCTCCGCCTCCAGCGGGCGCACCGTGCAGTCGCCCCAAACCTGCGTGCGACACGCAAGGATCAGTTTCCGTGCGCGTTCTTCGGGGCTGAGCGCGTACTCCGAGGACGGTAGCTCGAGCACGTCACCCTCAATCAGCTCGCACTTGCAGGCCCCGCAATTGCCCGATTGACAGTTGTGGGGAAAGGTCACGCCTCCCTGGAGCAAGCTCTCGAGTATCGTCTCGCCGACGAGCGCCGGCGCGCTCTCGACCGGGTCCGTCAGGACTCGAATCGTCGCGCTCATGGCACGCTCCGCGGATGGCGCAAGGTTGCCTCGTCGGGCGCCGGGGTCGACGCGGGCTCGGCGGTGAGCGGCGCTGGGGGCCGACGAGCGGAGCCCCACCTTCGCCAGCGCGCTTCCAGCATGCCGCTGAGCCCGTGCGGCATGAACAGCACCGCAACGATGAGCAAGCTCGCGTACACCGCGTACGACAAGATCACCGGCGCCGTGCTGGGCATTCCGCCCATGGTGGCGAGTCGGCTCAAGCCGTGCACGAGCAGGAAGACGGCCACGCTGCCGATGAGCGCGCCCGCCACGCTGCCCAACCCTCCGACGGAAGCCATGACCACGTATTCGATGGAGAGCAAGATTGGGAATGAGCCAGGGGCGAGGTAGCCCATGTAAAAGGCGTAGACGCCGCCTGCGAGCCCCGCGATGGCTGCGGAAAGCGCAAAGACCGCGAGCTTGTAGCGCCCCACCGGAATGCTGCACGACGCCGCTGCGACCTCACTCGACGACAATGCGCGCAATGCTCGGCCTGGCCGAGACACCAGAATGTTCCGAGTCATCACCACGACAGCCGACAGCAGCACGCAGCTGAGCACTGCATAGCTGCGAACGGAGTCGAGCTCGAAACCCAGCACGCGCAGTCGCGGGACGCCCTGTAGCCCTACGTCGCCGCCGGTGAGCGAGAGCTCGCCGAACAATGAAAGGGAAATGATGTGGACGGCCAGAGTGGCGAATGCGAGGTGATGACCACGCAGCAGGAGGAGGGGAGTGCCGACCACCGCCGCCACGACGGCGGCGACGAGCGGAGCCGCCAACAGCCCCAGCAAACTGGGGTATCCGCTGGTGGCCAGCACGCCGGCCGTGTACGCGCCGATGGCATAGAAGGCGCCCTGGCCGAGCGAGACCTGGCCCGCGTAGCCCATCAAGAGCGAAACGCCGACCGTGACGATGGCGGCGAGCGCGACCTGGACATAGACACCGAGCGCGCCCTCGTCGAGGACCAGCGCCAGCCCCAGCGCTCCGAAGAATAGCGCCGCCTGAGCGCGGTGTTCGGGACCGACGCGTATCATGACTCCGCCGCGTGCAAGGCCGGCCGTCGCGCCGCTTGGGCGACCAGAATTGCGAGCGTGAGCAGCAGCGCAAACGAGCTTTGGTACGAGGCTTTGGCGTAACCTGCCACCATCGCCTCGGCGACGCCGAGCAGCAGACCGCCGCCGAGCGCCAGCAGGGGACGCCTGAGTCCGGCCAGGATCGCCGCCGCGAACCCGTTTACGAACAGCAGCACGTCGCTGTCGTAGGAGATCGGACGTAGCGGGGTCAGTAGCACGCCCGCAATGCCACCGAGCGCGCCCCCGAGCGTGAAGGCAAGCAGGCCCATGCGAAGCACGCCGATGCCGATGAGGCCGGCGGCGTAACGATTGGAGGCGCAGGCGCTGAGCGCCTTGCCCAGGAACGTTCGCTCGAGGAAGAGCTCGAGTAGTCCGGACACAACCAATGTGATCGCAATGACGAGCGCGTATTGCTTGGGCAGATCCAGGTCTCCCAGTTGAAACGCGCCCTCGAGCCCAGAGAACGACCGCGGTTGATCACCCCAGATTAGAATCTCGATCGCGTAGCCGAAGATGCCGACGCCGAGCGTGGCTATCAACGACGCCTCCGGCTTCGTCCCGCGTTTGGCAATGGCGACGACCCCGGTGAGGAGGCCAGTGGCGGCCGCGACCGCGATCGCCGAAAGCTCGGCGAAACCGTGGCCCATGCCCCCTCCCAGCAGGCTGGAGGCCACGAAACCGGCCACCACGGCGAACAGGCCCTGCGCCAGATTCACGACCTGGGTGACACGGAAAATGATGATGAGGCCGCTGGCGACCAAGGCGAAGCCACAACCGACCGACACGCCGTTGAGCAGGTAGGAGAAGAACGCGCTCATGTCGGCTCCTCGAGCAGTGTGCCGAGGTAGGCGTTCACGACGAACGGGTCCGCGGTGAGCTCCGCGGAGCGTCCTTCAGCCACCATACGCCCCGTCTCCAGAACGTAGCCTCTGGAGCAGAGGGAGAGCGCCAGTCGCGCGCTCTGTTCCACCAACAGGATGGCGATGCCGAGCTTGGCGTTGAGCTCGCGCAAGGCGAGCGCGAGCGCCCGTACCGCGATTGGCGACAACCCGAGCGACATCTCGTCGATGGCGAGCACGTTGGGCCGCGCCATGATGCCTCGGCCGAGCGCTACCATTTGTTGCTGCCCCCCCGACAGACTGCCGGCGCGCTTGCCTGCGAGCGGCGCCAAGTCCGGAAGGATTTCGTAAACCCAGGAGGGGTCGCGCTGTGGAAGACCGAAGGCGCCCAGGCGCAAATTGTCTTCCACCGTGAGATCGGCGAACAATTGGCGGCCTTCCGGCACGTGTGCGAAGCGGCCGGTCACCTGCACCTCACCGCGCGTTTTCGGCACGACGCCGGAGAGCGCTTTCAGTAGCGTGGACTTGCCAGCGCCGTTGGCGCCGATCAACGCGACCATCTCACCCGCCGCAACGCTGAGCGAAACGGTGTCGAGGGCCGTCGCCGACCCGTACTGCACCGTGAGCCCAGCTACCGAGATCACGCGGCCGGCGCCTCCCCCAAGTAAGAGCTGATCACCTTGGGGTCCTTGCGAATGGCGGCAGGCTTGCCTTCGGCGATCACCGAGCCCAGATCCAAAACCGTGATGTTGTCGGACAGGCTCGCGACCAGTCCCACGTCGTGCTCCACCAGGAGCAAGGTCAACCCGTCGGAACGCAGCTCACGAATCAAGTCGGCAAAGCGCCTGCGCTCGTGCGCACGCAGGCCGGACGCGGGCTCGTCCAACAGCAGAAGCTTGGGTTCGGAGGCCAGCGCCCGTGCCAGCTGCATCGAGCGCTGCTGCCCGAGCGGTAGTGATTCGGCGGGTTGGTCGGCGACGCCGCCAAGGCCCACGCGTTCGAGCAAGGCGTCGGCGCGCGCGCGTACCTCGCGCTCCTCCTTCTTGCACTGGCGCAGCCTCAACATTGCCGCCAGGAAGCCGTGGCGGGTCTTCGGGTGGGCGCCGACCATGACGTTCTCGCGCACGCTCATGCCGCGGAAGATTCGGTCACTCTGATAGACGATGGCGATGCCTAGGGCTGCGCGTTGGTCGGCGCTCAGCCCATCGATGCTGTGCCCCTCGAGGAGGACGCGGCCGGCGTCCGCGCGGAGCTGCCCCGCGATCAGGTGAAAGAGCGTCGATTTGCCGGCGCCATTGGGCCCGATGAGCCCGCGCAGCTCGCCTGGCGCCACGTGCAAGCTGACGTCACGAACGGCGTAGACGCCGCCGAAGCGCCGGCTGATTCCTTCGACGCGCAGCATCGTCTCACTCGGCCGCGACGACCCGTGCGAGTTGAGTGCTCGCCCACTCCGCAGGCACCAATTTGCCTTCCTTCACCACGTTTACGGACACGAAGTCGCGCGTGAGGCCCGAGTGGTCGGTCGGCGTGTACTTGTATTTCCCATTGGGCGTGAGCAATGTCATGTTTTCGAGCGCCTGCTGGATCTTGGTGCGATCGGTGCTGCCGGCGCGTTTGATGGCCTCGAACAGCAGCAAGCACGCGCTGTACCCGTCCTGCGCGAACTGTGGTGGCGGGTAGCCATACTTCTGCCGGAACGGCTCTGCCATGCGCTCGATGACCTGCCGCTGCGGGCCCGGCGCCAGGTAGTCGCCCACCACACCGATCGAGCTCAGCACCGTCACACCTTCGCTGGCGGAGCCAACCGGCTCGAGCCACAGCTTGCTGGCCTGGGACGGCGTCATGAACAGCGGCACCTTGCTGCCGGTCGCCGCATACTGCTTCGCGACCGTCACACCGGACGGGCCCGTACCCCAAAACAAGAAGGCTTGAGCGCCGGAGCCCTTGATGTGGGCAAACAGAGGGCTGAAATCGCTAGTCGCGGTTTCGAACTCTTCGTCGCGCACGATCTCGACGCCGTACTTTCCCGAAAGCGACTTGGTCGCGTTGTAGCCGGAAATGGCGTAGGCGCCCTTGGTGTCGTGGGCGATCGCGATCTTTCGGATTTTCTGCGCCTGCATGTATTCGAGATAGCGCTCGGCGAAAGCGGTCGAAAGCGCCGGGATGACGAACACGTGGGACCTGATCGGTTGCACTTGCTCTTCGGCCGGCGTGAGCGAGAGGTACGGGATGCCGTCGTGTTGCGCGAGCGGCAAAGTAGCGAGCGCCGAGTTGGAGAAGACCGAGCCAATCACCGCCACGACGTTCTCGGTCTTGAGCTCGTTGTAGGCGAGGACCGACTTGTCGGGCAGGGTTTGATCGTCGCGGCTCAGCACCACCAGCTTCTTGCCCAACAGCCCCCCCTCGGCGTTCTGCTGTTCGACAGCCAGCTCGACCGCCTTCTTGTCCTCGCTGCCCAGGGCCGAGAACTTGCCGGTGAGGGAGGCGATCAGGCCGATCTGAATCGTCGGCGCTTCAGCGGACGCGGAAGCGCTTGGGTTCCCGTGCCCCAGCTGGGGGTCGGGAGCTTTGCGACAGGCCACGCTGAGCCCGATCGCTGCCAGGGCCACGAACCAACGATTTATTTTCATCGGCGTTTCTCCAATCAAGGATCGGCGAGGGTGACGCCGAGGTAGGCCATGTTGCTGGGAGCCGTGCGGGCCGCGGTAGTGGCGGTGGCGGCCAAGTAGGATTCGCCATGCCGGTAGCCGAGCTGGAAGCGCGCGAACCAGCCGGCAATGTTGTAACTGAGCTGCGCGTCGATCAGACTCGAGGCGTCGGCGCCGGGCGCCTTGTCCAGGCCTCGCTGGTAGCGCACCGTAGCGCGCACCTTACCGATGCCAATCGGGTTTGGCAGCATGTAGCCAAGCGACGCCACCCAAAAGTCTTTCCAACGCTGGAAGTCGCCGTCGTACTTGTAATAGGCGGCGACGGCCGAGATCGTGCCGGCGTCGGCGATGTTCTTCTCTACCGTCAGGTCGGCGGTGACGTTGCTGTAGTCGTCGGTCATGGGCACCGTCGGTGGTGTCGTCGTGGGGACTGGCTGAACCGAGCCCTTCTTTTGGAACTCACCACCGACGCCGATGGAGATCAGGTCCTTCGTCCCGTAGTAGGTCGTACGGTGGTAAAAGTTGGGCTCGCCGTTCAGTAGACTGACCTGAAGGCGACCGCTGTAGAGCGGCGTCAGCGAGGGGTCGTAGAGATTGAAGGCACCCAGGTAATACTTCAGGTGTCCTTTTAGTGGCGCGCCCCAGACGGTGACGCCCACGTCGCGACCCACCGGCCCCGCCTTTGGCAGCGCCGGCGCTGCGATCAGCGGGAAAAATCCGGGGAAGAAGAATTCGTCCATGCCCCACGGGCCGCTCGGGGCAAACCGATCGGCGACCACCAGCATGCGGCCCAAGTAGACGTTGAATTCTGGCAGTGGCTCGATGCGGGCAATGACGTCGAGCGGTTGCACGTTGACGATGTTGGGCGAACCGGGAGCTCCCGCAAACGACAAGGTCAGGTTGAGCTGCCACTTCAGGTAGCGATGGATCTGACCCGAGGTGAGCAAATCGGCGTCGAGCACTTCGCTGATGTCGTTCATCTTCGCCGGGTCGGTCGGGCTCTGCAGCTTCAACGCGGCGTGGATGCGTCCGCCGAAATCCACGTTGGGGATGGCGGGCGCCCATGCTGGCGGGATCGGGCGAGTGGGAGCTTCGCCGTCAGGTATGGCGGAGGCAGGTGGTTCGGCGGGGCCCGGTGGAGGAGCAGCCGGCGCAGGTGCGGGTGCCGCAGGTGCGGGAGCGGGCGCCGCGTCAGCACCTGGTTCCGTGGCAGCTGCAGGTGCGTCTCCAGCTGCTGGCGGCGTCTGCGCCAGGGCAGTGCCGCCCCAGGCGGTCGTGAGGAAGAGTCCGCCGCAACCGACGAGCGAATGCCATCTCCTGTACTGACGCATCTTGATCTTTCCCCAGTGCGCTCCGCCGCAGGGTGAGCGCCGGAGTCAAAAAGGCCCAATCGATGCCGCAGGTGTGCCCACCGTCGGCTCAAGTTGGAGACTACTATAGTATTTGCAGTTTTGATCTTCTATAATATTCTTTGTTGTCTCAATCCGGCCGGTGGCGACTGAAAAACGCCATGCATGTCGGTAAATTGTCGGAAATATGCAAAGTTCCGCTGTCTGTGTCCCAGGGCTAGAGTTGCGTCTCTCGACATCTACTATAGTGGATGTTGGGAGTGTCGAGCTTGGGTGCGCGGACCCGGCGCGTTTTCGACGAGCTTTGCTGCCGCCCGCAGCGCCCGCCGCGAGAATGGCGCCATGAGCCATCACATGGGGCCACTCGAGCTCGGCTTTGCCGCGCCCGCCGTCGAGCTAATCCGCTCCGCGACCGGGCTGGTGTTGCGTTCGCGCCACGAGCTCGAGCCCTACGCGCGCTGCACGGGCGAGTACCTGGAGCGTTGGGCGGCGCTGACTCCGGAGCGGGATTTCCTGGTGCAGCGTTCCGCCGATGGAACCTGGCAAGGTCTCACCTACGCGCAGGCGCTTGCCAAAGTGCGTTGCGTCGCGGCGTGGCTGCTGGAGCAGAAGCTGAGCCCAGAAAGACCCGTCGCGATCCTGTCGCAGAACAGCATCGAGCACGGCGTGCTCAGCCTCGCGTGCCTGCACGTCGGTATCCCGGTTGCGCCGATATCTCCGGCTTATTCGCTCGTTTCGCGCGACTTCTGCAAGCTGAAGAGCATCATCGAAATGCTCAACCCCGGCGTGGTCTACGCCGGTGACTCCAAGCGGTTCGCTGAGGCGCTGGGGGCAACGCGCGCACTGCACCAGGGCATCATCGTGGCCGGAGACGACGATGCTCTGCCCGATGGTGTCGTCTCGTTTGCAGCCCTGTTGCGCGTCAACGACGACGCTGCCGTGGCGCGGGCCTTCGCGCGCGTGACTTCCGATACCGTCGCCAAGCTGATGTTCACTTCGGGGTCGACCGGCGAACCGAAGGCGGTGATCACCACGCAACGGATGCTGTGCTCGAACCAGCAGGCCATCGCCCAGGTCTGGCGCTTCTTGGCCCAACCACCGGTTTTGGTCGATTGGCTGCCGTGGCACCACACCTTCGGCGGCAACCACAACTTCAACCTGATTCTGCGCAACGGCGGAACGCTCTACATCGATCAGGGGCGGCCGCTTCCCGGCCAGTTCGAGACCACGCTCGCGAATTTGCGCGACGTCGCGCCGACCATCTGCCTCAACGTGCCGCGCGCCTTGGACATGCTCGCCGAAGCGCTATCCAACGATGCGTCGTTGCGGGAGCGCTTCTTCAGCCGCATGCAGGTGCTGTTCTACGCTGGCGCGGCGCTGTCTCAGCCAGTGTGGAGCGCACTGCGAGCGCTCGGTGAGCAAACAGTAGGCCGTCCCCCAGTGCTGCTCTCGTCCTGGGGACTCACCGAGACGGCGCCGGCGGCGACGACGTGCCACTTTCAGGCGCAAAGCGCGGGGGTGATCGGCCTGCCGATTCCAGGCTGCGAGCTAAAGCTGGTTCCCAACGGCCAGAAGCACGAGGTGCGCGTGCGCGGTCCCAACGTCACGCCGGGCTACTGGAAGCGGCCGGACCTGACCGCTCGCCTGTTCGATCAAGACGGCTTTATCGAGACCGGCGACGCGATGCGCTTGGTCGACCCGGAGCATCCCGAGCTGGGGTTGTTGTTCGACGGGCGCGTCACCGAAGACTTCAAGCTCAGCACCGCGACTTGGGTGAGCGTGGGCTCGCTGCGGCTGGCGGCGCTGGCGGCGCTCGCACCCCTGGCGCAAGACGTGGTGGTTGCCGGGCACGACCGGCACGAAGTGGGCTTGCTGATCTTCCCGAACCTGAGCGCTTGCCGCAAGCTGTCGGCGCTGACCGAAGACGCCGAGGCAGCTTCGCTCCTCAATCATGCTGCGGTGCGAGCGTCGATCGCAGCTGGACTGGCCACGCTGAACGGCTCGAGTCAGGGCTCGTCCCTCACCGCCGCGCGGGCGCTGCTGCTGCTCGAGCCGCCTTCGCTCGACGCCGGAGAAATCACCGACAAGGGCTACATCAACCAGCGTGCGGTGCTGGCGCGCCGCGCGGCCTGGGTGGACCGGCTGTACGCCGAAAGAAACGCTGACGTCATTACCCCGCTCGGAGCCAAGCATGTACGAAACGACTGAGAGCCATGCGCTGTCGACGCGCTACGAAGACATTTGGCTGGTGGCCGGCCTGCGCACGCCCTTTGCGGACTACACGAGCGTGCTCAGCGCCGTCTCGGCCTCGGACCTGGGCATTCACGTGGCCCGGGCGCTGTTTCGGCGTTCCGGCGTCGCCGCGAGCGACGTCGGGGCGGTGATCGCGGGCAACGTAGCCCAAACGAGCTTCGACGCCTTCTATCTACCTCGTCACGTCGCGCTCTATTCGGGGGTGCCGATGGCGGTGCCGGCGCTCGCTGTGCATCGCCTGTGCGGCACCGGCTTCGAAGCCATCCTCACCGCCGCCGATCAAATCGCGCTCGGTCGGGCCAAGCTGGTGCTGTGCGTCGGCAGTGAATCCATGTCGCGCAACCCGGTGGCGGCGTACGGCCATCGCAACGGCTTCAAGATGGGCCAGATCGAGTTCAAGGACTTTTTGTGGGAAGCGACGCTCGACACGGCGTCTGGCACCCGTATGGGCGAAACCGCGGAGAACCTGGCGCGCGCCTACGGCATCGGTCGAGAGCAGGTCGATCGCTTCGCGGCACTGAGCTTCGAGCGGGCCGTGCGGGCCTGGGACGGCGGTTTTTATGACGACGAAGTCGAGCCCGTGACCTCGCAACCCTTCGTGCTCGAGGGCTATCAGTCGCGCGGAATCAAGCTGCCGCGCGAGGTGCAGAGCTTCGCGCGTGACGAGCATGTCCGGCCGAGCCCGTTCGAGGTGCTACAGAAGCTGCGTCCGGCTTTCGCCGCCGATGGCGTCCAAACCGGAGGCAATAGCTCTGCCATCGTCGACGGAGCCGCCGCGGCGCTGGTCGCGTCGGGCGAATACGTGCGCGCGCACGGCCTCAAGCCGTTGGCACGGGTGGTGGCCGGAGCCGTCGTCGGGGTGCCCCCGGAGGTCATGGGCATCGGGCCTGCGCCGGCAATTCGAGCCCTATTGCGCAAGGCCGGGCTGAGCCAAGACGCCATCGCTCGCTTCGAAATCAACGAAGCTTTCGCCGCGCAGTACCTGGCCGTGGAGCAAGAGCTCGAGCTCAACCGCGACCGCACCAACGTCAACGGTGGATCCATCGCCATCGGGCACCCGCTCGCCGCATCTGGTCTGCGTTTGACCGTGACCGCGGCGCGCGAGCTCGGTCGTGCGCGCGGTGAGTTCGCCATCTCGTCTGCATGCGCTGGCGGCGGCCAGGGCATCGCCATCTTGTTGCAGCACGCCGCCTGACCTCTCAACTCAACTCGGAGCAGATATGCACCTCAACGGTTCGACCTTCATCATCACCGGCGGCAGCTCGGGGCTGGGCGCAGCTACGGCGCGGCGGTTTCATGCGCGAGGCGCCCGCGTCGTGATCGCCGATCTCAACCTCGAGCTCGGGGAAAAGCTCGCCGCCGAGCTCGGCTCAGCCGCGCACTTTTGCAAGACGGACGTGACCAGCGAAAGCGACGCGCAGGCGGCGGTCGCCTGGACGCGCGAGCATTTCGGCGGCCTGCACGGCCTCGTCAATTGCGCCGGCATTGGGCCCGCGGAAAAGATAGCGGGCAAGCGTGGCGCCCATCGCTTGGAGTCATTTGCGCGGGTGATCCAGGTCAACCTGGTCGGCGCGTTCAACATGATTCGCCTGGCGGCCGCCGCCATGCTCGATTCTCCGGCCAACGCCGCGGGGGAGCGAGGCGTGATCATCAACACGGCTTCGGTGGCGGCGTGGGACGGACAAATCGGGCAGGCCGCCTACGCCGCTTCCAAAGGGGGCATCGTCGCGATGACGTTGCCGATCGCGCGAGAGCTGGCCAGCCACGGCATTCGCGTCTGCACCATCGCGCCGGGAATTTTCGAGACCCCCATGCTGGCCGGGCTGCCCCCCGAGGTGCAGGATTCTCTGGGCAAGAGCGTGCCGTTTCCAGCACGTCTCGGGCGTCCGGACGAATACGCGGCGCTCGCCCAGCACATCGTCGAAAACGAAATGCTCAACGGCGAGTCGATTCGCCTCGACGGCGCGTTGCGGCTCGCGCCGCGCTGAGTCGGTAGTCATGACATCCCTGCTCAGTGTCCAGAAGCACGGCCAAGTGGCCGTCATTTTGCTGAACAACCCGCCGGTGAACGCGCTGTCACACGCGGTGCGCGAGGGCTTGGTGGCAGCGCTCGCGTCCCTGACCGCCGACTCCGAAACGCACGCTATCGTGATCGCGTGTGAAGGACGGACCTTCGTTGCTGGCGCCGATATCCGTGAGTTTGGTAGGCCGCCGCTGGCCCCGGACGTGCCCGAGCTGATCGAGCTCGTCGACAAGGTGCCGAAGCCCGTGATCGCCGCGATGCACGGCACCGCGCTGGGGGGCGGCCTGGAGCTGGCGCTGGCGTGCCACTATCGCGTGTGCGTGGCGAGCACGAAGCTCGGCCTGCCGGAGGTGACGCTCGGGATCTTGCCGGGAGCCGGTGGCACGCAGCGCTTGCCACGCCTCGTGGGCGCGGCCGTAGCGCTGGACATGATCGTCGGGGGGGGCATGATCTCGGCGGAGCACGCCGAGCGCGTTGGCCTCGTCGATGCCGTCGTCGATGGCGAGCTATTGCCTTTTGCCTTGGAGCTCGCCCGGCGGATGTCGGCGGAGGCGCGACCTCTTCCGCAGGTGAGCCAACGCACGGTGCGGCTCGACGACCCCAACTTGTTCGCCGACTACGAGCGGCGCGTCGCCCTCGAGAAGCGCGGGTTCCTGGCCCCGCTGCGCTGCATCGACGCGGTGCGAGCCGCCGTGGAGTTGCCGTTCGAGCAAGGCTTGGAGGTCGAACGTCGGCTGTTCGTGGAGCTCATGGACTCCCCGCAATCGAAGGCGCAGCGGCACGCGTTCTTCGGCGAGCGTGAGGTCGCGAAGGTCCCCGATCTGCCCGATGACACCGCTACTCGACCGATGCGTACGGCGGCCGTCGTCGGCGCCGGCCCGCGGGCGGCGGAGCTGGCGCGCAGTCTGGGGGGCGCGCGCTTGTCGGTCACGCAGGTTGCGTGGCCGAGCTCGGACGCGGCTTTGGCCGGGCTCCACGACGTCGATTTGCTGATCGAGGCGGTGCCGGACGAGCTCGAGGCCAAGCGCAAGGTCTTGGGTGCGCTTTCGGCAGTGGCGCGGCCGACGGCAATTTTGGCCACGAGCAGTGCCGGGCTCGGCGTCGACGCGCTTGCCGAGGTCGTCATGCAGAAGGGCGCCGTCGTTGGGTTGCACTTTGCGGCTTCCGTCGCCGGCGGGCGGTTGCTGGAAGTCGTGCGCGGGCGTGACACGGCTAGCGACACCTATGCAACTGCGATGAAGCTGGCCAAGTCGCTGGGCAAGGTCGCGGTGCCGCTTCGCTCGCCGTTGCTCGCGCGCCTGCATGCGCGGTGCCGGCGAGAAGCCGTGCGCCTGCAAGAAGAGGGCGCCTCGCAGAAAGACGTCGACACCGCGCTGAGCGACTTCGGCTTTCCGCCGGGGCTTTTTACCGATCCCGGGCAGGAATTGGCGAGCGTGTCCGTTGCAGAAGCCGGATCGGGCCGGGCGAGAACGGCCGGCGCCGTCGTGGCCCGCGCGATCGACCACGAAGAAATCGTCGAGCGCTGCGTGTATGCGATCGTGAACGAAGCGGCCCGCGCCCTCGATGCGGGCGTTGCGGCTCGGTCGCTCGATATCGACATGATTTGCCTGCACGGCTTGGGCTTCCCCAGCTATCGCGGTGGAGCTTTGTTTTACGCGGAGCAGGTCGGGTTGCGCACGGTGCGCGACCGCATGCTGAGCTACCGCCAGCAGACCGGCGACGACACCTGGACGCCACCGCCGCTCATCGAGCGACTGGTCGAGCAGGGCAGGGGACTGTACGCGCGCTCATGAACGAGTCGCGAAGCAACCTCGCGCGCTTGTTCGCGCCGGCTTCGGTGGCGGTGGTGGGGGCCTCGGCTTCGCCCAACAAAGCCGGCTACCAAGCGCTGGCGGCGCTCCGCGGCTTTCCGGGGAGGGTCGTGGCCATCAACCCCAAGGCGGACGGCCCGATTTCGGGATTCGAGACGCTGCCGTCCCTACGCGCGGTGGGGGCGCCGGTGGATCTGGTGCTGTTTGCCGTGCCGGCGGCGGCTTGCCCCGAGCTGATGCGGGAAGCCATCGACTGTGGCTGCGGTGGAGGCTTGATCGTCGGCGGAGGGTTCGCCGAGTCGGGCCCGGCCGGGGCCGAGCTCCAGGCCGAGCTGGGGCGGCTGTGCGCGAGCTCCGGCTTTCGCTTGCTCGGTCCCAACACGGCGGGCTTCGTGAACAAGCAAGCGTCGCTCACCGCCTGTTTCGTGCCTTCCGTCGACCGGCTCGCTCGCGGTCCAATCGCGGTCGTGGCCCAGAGCGCGGGCATCAACTTGACGGTGAGCTTCCTGCTCGCGCGGTTGGGTGCGGGCATCTCGCAGGCCATCGGTCTCGGCAACGCGGTCGATGTCGACGCCGCGGACGTTCTGGATTTCCTGGCCGCGCAGCCCGAAACGAAAGCCATCGCGCTCCACCTCGAGGGCGTCAATCAAGGTCGAAAGTTGTTCGAGACGTTACGCCGGGTCACGCCGAAGAAACCCGTCGCGGTGCTGGCGGTGGGGCGGCAGGACGTGGGCGAGTTCGCGCGCTCACATACCGGCAACCTGCTCGGCTCGCACGCGCTGTGCGTGAGCGCGTTGCGACAAGCCGGGGCGGTGGTGGTCGACTCGACCGAGGACTTGGCGACCACGGCGGCGGCACTTTCGTTGCACCGCATGGCCCCCAAGTCGGCGCCCGGCATCGGTGTCGTGACCGCTCAGGCCGGCGCCGGTCTCGTCATGCTCGACTTGCTGAAGGCGAACGGCGTGACGGTGCCGGAGCTCGGACCTGCCACGCTTCAGCGACTCTCGGCGAACCTGCCGCCGATCACCTATTTGAAGAACCCCGTCGACACGGGTCGACCCGGTCCCACGTTTGCCGACGTGCTGACCGCCGTCACCGAGGACCCGCACATCGACGCGGTCATCTGCTACGCGTTGAGCGAGCCGGCGGCGCTGCTGCCCGCAACCGTCTTGCCGGATCTCGCGCGGGGGGCGACCAAACCCATCCTGTTCGGAACCATGGGCCCGCGCGACGAATTGGAGCCCACCCTCGCCGCGCTGCGGAGCGCGGGGATCTTCGCGGCGGAGTCACCCGAGCAGTTGGCGCGCGCAGCGATCGGCCTGGTGCAGGACGCAGCAGCCCAGGCGCGATTAGCCCTGCCTCAGCCGGAGCGTCCGCCGCCGCGCTTGGCCGTGCCCGACGTTCCGGACGAGCACTCCGCCAAGCAGCTGCTCGAGGGCATGGGCGTTCCGGCGCCCCGCCGCCGCGCTTGTGCCTCGCACGAGCAGGCGCTCGAAGCCTTCGAGCGTCTCCAGAAACCCGTCGTGGCCAAGGTGTTGAGCTCGGAGGTGCTGCACAAGACCGAGGTTTCGGGCGTGATGCTCAACCTCGCTGAGCGCGCCGCCTTCACCGCGGCTCTGGTCCGCCTGGACGCGATTCCGCTCGCCGGCGAGCGCCGCTACCTGATCGAAGAAATGGCGCCGCCCGGGCTCGAGCTCATCGTCGGTGCGCTCCGAAATCCAAGCTTCGGCCCGACGGTCGTGGTCGGTCTCGGCGGGACCTTGGCCGAGGTCTGGCGGCTCACCGCCACTCGGCTGGCACCGCTCACGTCGCACGACGCGGAGGCCATGCTCGAGGAGCTGCGAATCACCGCTCTGCTCGAAGGGTTTCGAAACGCGCCGCCGCTCGATCGCGCGGCGCTGCTTCGGCTCCTCGTCAGCGTGGGTGACTGGATCCACCACCACCCGGAAATCGAGCAGCTGGAGCTCAACCCCGTACGCCTCTACCAGCGCGGTCTATTGGCGTTGGACGCGCTTTTGATCCGCACGCCACCCGCTAGCTAGGGTTGTTGCGGCTCCGTGCCGGAGTTCGACGTGGTGGGGAGCAGCGCCACGAGCTCGGTTACGATCTGCTCGACCGTCTTCGAGGTGGTGTCCAAGGAGGCGCGAGCCAGCTCGTACAGCGGGCGGCGCGCGTCCAGCGTACGCTCGATGTTCTCGAGGGCTTCGTGGCGCAGCTCGACGCTGGCGATGCGGGCGTCGTGTTGAGCCAGCACGCGGTCGAACATCGCTTCCGGGCTGGCTTTGAGCCAAATCGTGAAGAAGGAGCTGAGCAAGAGCTCGTAGGTGGCCGACTCGGCCACGATGCCACCGCCCGTCGCGAGCACGACTTTGGGGTGGTTCAACGTGATGCGTTCGAGGCACTGGCGCTCCAGGACTCGGTAGCCTTGCTGCCCGTAGAGCGTAAAAATCTCGGATACCGCCAGGCCGGCCTCCTTTTCGATCTCACGGTTGAGCTCGATGAAGGGCATCGCCAGGCGTTGCGCCAGCAGCGGACCCAACGTCGATTTCCCGACGCCACGGATCCCGACCAAGGCAATGCGTTGCACTTGGTCCGGGCTATTGAAGAGTTGCCGACGAATCCTGGCCAGGCGCTGGGGGGACTGACGCTTCAGGAATTCGACGATCATCGCAAAATCCGCGTTCACCTCGGGCGCCGGTGCGAGGAAGGTCTCGATCGGTAGGTTCAGCGCGCCCGCCAACCGCTGGAGCAAGCCGAGCGAGATGTTGCCGGTGCCACTTTCCACCCGAGCCAGGTACGCGAGCGAAATTCCGGACTGCTGCGCTAGCGCCTTGCGCGTCATGAAGCGGCGCGCGCGCGCGTCACGAACACGCTCTGCCAGCTGCGCATGCAAGTCGTTGTCGGGGCTCGGCGCCGTCATTCCGCGCGTCGCCGTCGATTCCAGAGGGAGCCGTTTCTTGCCCGTCGTCGCACTTTGGCGCTTGCGTGCGCTCTTCGCCGTCTTGTTCTTGCCTGGGGGCTCCATCAGTCGCTCATGGTAGTGGCTCGGCTGCTGATTGTCGCCGGGTTCCAAGCTCACGCGGCGGAGCCACGCTTGGGGCGGCTCGCTGACGGGGCGTCGTCGGGGTCGGGAGGCTCCTGCGATGGGCGCTGAGCTGGCGGCACGTGCCGCAGGTTGACCCGGATGCGCGTCCAGGTCGAAGAGCGGCCGCGCATGGTATCGACGAGCACGTCGTCGGTGGCGAGCAACGCCGCGACGGCTGGGTGCTTGGCCTTCCAGCGCTCGAGGCCAGCGAGGGCCGCTTCCTTGTCGGCCGAGCTCGCGATGACCAGAAGCGGCATTTTCACGCGTGACGGCTTGGACGGCTTGGCGGCTTTGGCACGCGAAGGGGCGACCCGAGCCGCTTCGCCCGGCATTTTGCGAAAATGGGGTGGCCAGGGCGCGTCCCCCAAACCACCGGCTTCGTCACGCGCGGCCAGCTCGAGCAAGCCATCGAGGGAGCCCGCGTGCCGATCCATGTCGGCGTGCGGATTGCCGCGCTCGGCGAAGCGACGTGGCACGGTGGCGAGCGTAAAATCCGCCGGATCGCAGTCTGGTACCTCGCTCCAATCGAGCGGCGTGGACACCCGCGCGTCGGGCAGCGGCCGCACCGAATACGCGGAGCAGGTGGTGCGATCTTTCGCGTTCTGGTTGTAGTCGAGGAAGACGCCGTGCCGCTCCTCCTTCCACCACTTGGAGCTTGCGAGCTTCGGCACGCGGCGTTCGACTTCTCGCGACAGCGCCAAGGCTGCGCGCCGTACGTCGTCGAAGGACCAGCGCTGCTCGATGCGAACGTTGATGTGCATGCCGCGGGAGCCGCTCGTCTTCGGGTAGCCGCGCAGGCCTTGCTCGCTCAACAGCGCCTGGACTTCGAGCGTTACCTTGCGCACGTCATCCCAACCTACGCCAGGGCCGGGATCCAGATCGATGCGCAGCTCGTCGGGATGGTCGAGATCACCGCTGCGCACGGGGTGGGGGTGCAGCTCCACGCAGCCCAGGTTCACGACCCAAGCCAAGCCGGCAGCGTCGTCGACCACCACCTCTTCGGCAGTGCGACCGGACGGAAAAGACAACGTCACGGTGCGCAACCACTCGGGCCGCGTTGCAGGCGCACGTTTCTGGAAAAATGGTGCAGCCTCGGCTCCGTTGACGAAGCGTTTCAGTACCAGCGGGCGGTCGAGGATGCCGCTGAGCGCCCCTTCCGCGATCGCCAAGTAGTAGCGGACGACGTCCAGCTTGCTGAGCTTCTGTTGTTTCCAAAAATAGGGCTTGTCCGGGTGCGTGACGCGTACCTCGCGACCCGCGACCAGCAGCAGCTCGGCTTCCGCCGTTTCGCTCACACCAAGAGCGTACCTGGCTCGCGGCCGGCTTTCAGCTAAACAAACCCATGCCGGATACCAAGCAAGACGTCTTGGACATGCTCCGGGATTTGACCGAGCTGACGCTGCTCGAAGAGGGCGACCCGCAGTCCTTCCGCGTGCGTGCGTACGAAAACGCCTCGCAAGCCATCGCGACGGAGGCTACGGATCTCGGTCGGCTCTCGTTGAAGGATCTGCAAAAGATCCGCGGCGTCGGTAAGAGCACCTCGGAAAAGATCCGCGAGCTGCTCGAGACCGGCCGCGTCGCCAAGCTCGAGCTGTTGCGACAAAAATACCCGCGCAGCCTGGTCGCGCTACTCCGGCTACAGGGCGTCGGCCCGAAAGCCTTGCGCCGGTTGCAAACCGAGCTCGGCGTGCAGTCGCTCGACGACCTGCGCCGCGCTTTGGCCGAACAGCGCTTGCGCGGCCTGAAGGGCTTCGGCGAAAAGTCGGAGCGCAAGCTGGCGGAGGCCATCGCTCGGCTCGAGCAAGAAGGCGCGCTCGATCGCACGCCCATTTCGGTGGCGCTACCGCACGCGCAGCGCATGGTCGCCGAGCTCTCGCAAGTGACGGGCGTGACGCACGCGAGCTACTGTGGCTCACTGCGGCGCTTCGCCGAGACCGTCGGGGACATCGACATCGTCGTGGCTGGGAGCAATCCAACCGCGGTCATGGATGCGGTCGTGGCGCTGAGCAGCGTCGACCGTGTGCTCGGGCGCGGCGAAACCAAGACCAGTATCGTGACTCAACGGGGTATTCAGGTCGACGTGCGCGTGGTGCAAGCGCACCAGCTCGGGGCCGCGCTGCTCTATTTCACGGGGTCGAAGAGCCACAACGTCAAGCTTCGACAACGCGCCTTGAAGCGCGGTTGGACCTTGAACGAATACGCGCTGAGCGAGCTCGAGGGTGGCAAAGTGATTGCCAGCAAAACCGAACGAGAAATCTACGAGGCGCTCGGCTTGCCCTTCATCGCACCCGAGCTGCGCGAAGACTGGGGCGAGATAGAAGCCGCCGAGAGCGGCCGTCTGCCGCAGCCGTACGACGCCTTGTCCGGCGACTTTCACGTTCACACCAGCCTGTCGGGCGACGGTCGAGCTTCCCTCGAACAGATGGTGAAGGCGGCAATTGCGCGAGGCTACGGCGTTTTGGCGCTGACCGATCACGCCGAGGGCACGGTTTCGGGGGTGAGCCGTGAGGCGCTGCTCGACCAAAGGCAGCAGATCCAGGCGCTACAAAAGGAGCTGGGCAGCACGCTGCGGCTGTTGCACGGCGTCGAGCTGAACGTCGGTCCGGAGGGGCAGCTCGACTACGACCCGGAATTCAGGCAGCGCTTCGACTGGTGTGTCGCCTCCGTGCATTCGCATTTCGAGCTGGAGCGCGAGGCGCAGACGCGCCGGCTGTTGACGGCGATGCAGGATCCCAGCGTGCGTATGTTGGGGCACCTCACCGCGCGCATGATCGGCGGGCGCCCGCCGATTCAGTTGGATTTGTCGCGCGTCTTCGCGGCGGCGAAAGACCGGCAGATCGCGGTCGAAGTGAACGGCGCGCTACCGCGTCTGGATCCGGGGGCCGGCGCGCTGGCGGAGGCGCTGAAGCACGACGTCACCTTCTTGCTCACCAGCGACGCGCACGACACGAGCGAGCTTCCGCTGATTGACTTTGCCGCGCGTCACGCCTTCAAGGCGCGCATCCCTGGCTCCCAGATTGCCAACACCTGGTCCGCCGAGCGATTGTCTGCCTTCACCGCTGGTCGCTGAAGCCTGCCTCAACGACCGCCGAAAATATTGGCTAGCTCCTCGGGCGGAACGACCTCGAGCTGCGCGTAGGTGCACTCCGAAACCGGCTTGTCGCTGCGCCAGCGCCGGAACTGCGCAGTGTGCCGGAACCGCTTGCCTTGCATGTGGTCGTAGGCGACCTCGACCACCAGCTCGGGTCGCAGCGGTTCCCAAGACAGATCTTTGCCCTGGCTCCAGCGGCTCTGCCCACCGGGCATGCGCTGGTCGTCGATAGCCCCGGCCCCGCCTTCCGCCCAGTCCCGCCAAGGGTGATGGGCGAGCGCGTTCTTGCGATAAGGAGCCAGAAATTCGACCAGCTCTCGCCGTTTGACGTCGGTGAAGCTGGCGCACACGCCCACGTGATGGAGCGAGCCCGCTTCGTCGAACAGACCGAGCAGCAGCGAGCCGACCGAGTCCTGATTGCCCTTTTTGTGCCAACGAAAGCCGGCCACGACGCAGTCGCAGTCGCGCTCGTGCTTCACCTTCAGCATCGTCCGTTTGTTGGGTTCGTAGGCGCCAGCGCGAGGCTTCGCCATCACCCCGTCCAGGCCGGCGCCTTCGAAACGCGAGAACCAGTCCGCGGCCAATGCGACGTCGGTGGTGGCCGGTGTCAGATACAACGGCGGCACACGCGCATTCAGCACTTGCTCGAGCAGCTCGCGCCGCTCCGCAAACGGCGTTTCGCGCAGATCGCGCTCGCCGAGCGCCAACAGATCGAAGAACACCAGCGACGCCGGGATCTGCCCCGACAACAGCTTCACCCGAGACGCCGCGGGGTGCAGCCGCAGCTGCAGGGCGTCGAAATCGAGCGCTTCGCCTTGAGCGATCACCATTTCAGCGTCCAGTACGCAGCGCTCAGGCAACTGCTCCAAAATCGGTGGAATCAGCTCCGGGAAGTAGCGATTGAGCGGTTTGGAGTCTCGGCTTTGCAGCAGCACCTCCTCGCCATCGCGAAAGACGAGGGTCCGAAATCCGTCCCATTTCGGCTCGAACAGCCAATCCCCCGTGCGCGGCAGCTCGGCCACGCGCTTGGCGAGCATCGGCAAGATCGGGGGAGAGACGGGCAACTTCATGGCTGTCTCGGATGATCGACGAGGGGCCTTTTGGAGGCGCACGTGCAGCGTAGCACGGCCAGCACGACAACCTTCGACGTCACCGCTCTGCCCGAGCCGCACGCACTGCGCGTCAGCGCGCTGTGGCAAAAAAGCGGGCGGTCACGGGCTCCAGTACATTTCCGCGGCGATGGCGAAGTTGAGTGACTGATTGAGGTGCTGTTTGCCGACGAAGGCCAACGTCGTTATTCCCACGAGGTTGCCCCGCGCGTCGAAGAGCCCACCGCCCGAAGATCCGGGCGAAATCGGCGCGGTCGTTTGCACGAAGCGGACGCCTTCGTCTTCGCGCAGCCCGGAAAGAATGCCATCGGCGAGCGTGAGATCGAGACCGCTCGGCGCCCCGAGCGTGTAAAGCGGCTCGCCGACTTTCAAGTCTACGTAAGGCCGAACACCCGTCACCGGCTTCAGCTGCGTTTCGGCGACCTCCAGCACGCAGCGGTCCTTCGCCGGTTCACTCGCTTGGAGCTTGGCGACGAGCTCGGCCTTGCCTTGCCTCACGATGATTTTCAGTGCGCCTTCGACCACGTGGCAGTTGGTGACCAGACGATTGTTGGTCACCGCGATCGCCGAGCCCTGCGAAATCCCGCCTTCGAGCTTGCCCTCCACGCGCCACACCGACGGCGCCAGCTTTTCGAACAATTGCGTGCCGCTCAGGGCGGCCTCGGTCGGCGCTGCGGTAGGGAAGGCGTCCAACGCGTGCCAAGGCTGCCAGCCGCCTAGCGGTGGACGGCGCCCTCCAGAGCGCCCCTTCCGTGGAGTGCCTTGCCAAGCGAGCTCTTCCGCGTAGCGCCGCGCGAAACGATGGAGCTTGGAGATATCCTCGACGGCGAGCGACCAGCGCCGATCGCAGGCGCGCACCCCGACCTGCTGAGCCGACGCCAGATCGAGCACCACGTCGCGCGGCAGCGCGCGCGACGACTTGGTGGAGCCTTCTCGGAGCTCGAGTAGTTGCCCATCGACCATCAGATCGAGCTGGCAGTCGCGACGCACGTACGAGTCGAGCAACACCTGTGCCTCTTCGTTTTCTTGTGGCGTAGCTGCGACGAACAAGCGGTCACCATCGCCGAGAACGATCATGACGTTCAGCTCGGTGACGCGCCGGCGCTTGTTGGCCCGGGCTTTGGGCGCCGTGTTTGCGAAGTCCGTCGGCGCGACACCCTCCACCGCTTGGCAGCCATCCGCGTAGCAATCGTAGTGAGCACTCTTTCCGCAACCCTTTGCGACCACACCGTCAGGCTCCGGCTGCACCTTGATCTGCTCGACCGGGCAGCCGGAGCTGGCACTGAAGTAGCCCGCCACTCGCAAATCGCGGGCGTGTTCGACACAGCCCGTCAACACTGCTGCGACTCCAAGCGCTACCAGCCACTCCGAACCTCGAACCATCCAGTCACTCTACTTCGCGAGCCTCGCCAGCTGGCGACGAAACGGAGGGCCTTTCAAGCGCGAGGTTTTTTAGATTTGCTCATGTTAACCAGGGGTTAGGTGCGGTCGCGGAAGCTGGCGAACGCTACGGTGCGGGCGGGGGGGTTGGCGCAGGCGGCAACGGTTCCGGGCCCGGGGTGGCGCGCAACGGCGCAGGCGCTGCCGGAGCGACAGTGCTGGCAGGAGAAGCCGGCGGCGGAGGCGCGGCCGTCGCGCTCGGAGCGGCTGGTTTTGGGCCGGCGGCGCAACGCACCGTGACAGTTTGGGGTGCGTAGACACCGCTCGTGACGGCCTGGACGAAGCCATTCACGAACGACGTCTCGGTCTTGATCTCGCTCCAGCCTTCGGGACAGGCCTTCTGCAAGTCGTACGGCCCACTGAGCTCGGCGATGCCCCAAACGAGGCCGTGATGCCACTTTTCGTCGTACTCGATATTGGCGGGAGCCGCGGGCTTGCCGGACGACAAAGTCGTCGTGTAGCAACCCGATAGCAATAGCCCGCACACGGCCAGTTGCGGTAACGCGAGCTTCGACAGCGTCTTCATGACTCCGCTCCTCGCGACAGTCGCCAGGCACGCGCGCCGACCGCTTCGATCACCACGGGGATGCGCTCCTCACCGTCGCTGAGCCGAGCGTTCACCGGCTGACCACTGCTGTCGATGTCCAGCTCCAACCGCCGAGCGCTGGGCGCGGGACCATTCGCAGCGCAGGTCACGTACACCTTGCGCGGCGTGTAGATGCCGATCGTCAAGGCTCCGATGAGACCGGTGCCGACGTTGCCGCCCGTGCGAACCTGCGCCACGTCACCCGTGGGGCAGAACTCCTTCACGTTGACCTGCTCGCTACCAACCGTGCCAAACACGAAAAAGTCCGTCCAGCGTTCGTGCTCCTCACCTTTGACAACGCCAGGGTTCTTGTAAAACGTAGCCTTGTAGCAACCGCTCGCGCAGAGCAGCAGTGCTCCCGTCGCGAACGCGATGCCGAGTCGTCGTGCAGTCATGCCCACCCCACAGCAAGGCGCGTGCCGCCTGCGCTGGGAAGCGTCACGAGGTGTCACCATTTCGCTTTTTTGACCGAAAATCGCTGCACTCACTCACGCTTTCACGACTCCGGCAAGCCACGAGCTCGGCGCAAAATCCTGGGGCGCGTGACGACTGTCACGCCGCTGGTTGACGACTGTCCGGATCCGTCCGCCGTCGTCTGCTGAGGGCAAAGGGCGACGCTACGCCGTGGGTGCGCGCTTCGACTTGCGGATGAAGCCGAGGGCCACTGCGACGGCGGCGAAGCCCCATCCCAGCCCTGAACCGCTACCATGCTTCGTCGAGCAGCCGAAGCTGGGATCGGCCACGCCAGTCAATGGTGCGTTGGTCCTGGAGTTGGGGTCGGTGCCGTTCTTCAGCTCGGTTACGTCGTCGACGCCGTCGCCATCACTATCCGTTTGGTCGGCGGTCAAGCGGCTGAGCGCGGTGGACAAAGTGTCGTCGCCTTCGGTGAAGCCGCGGGCCTTCAATGCGTAGCCGAACGGGGTCGTCACGGTGGGAGCGCCTGTCTTGTTGGTCAGGTGGCAAACGCTGCACGGCGGCTCGTAGTCCAATCCGAGGCTGCTAGCGATCACGCCCGGAAATCTCGGTAGCGCCAGCGCTGGTCGCGGGAGGACGGCAACGGCGAGGAGGAGCAAGCAGGGAATGGTGGAAAATCTGGGTGGCATGAGCGTCCTCATAAGAAAACGTGGGCCTGCGCCATCGCGGCGGTCACTGGAACGCGAGCGGGGCCGAAGATTTCGCTCCGCTGCATGAAGTCGACGCGCAGGTCGGCGTGCGGGGCAAAGAACCAGGCGCAGCCGAGCCACCCGCCATAGGACTGAGCCTGTTTGCCCGGCGTGTACGTCTCACCGGTGACGATGAAGTGAAGGCCTTGAATCGCCTCGACATCGGCCTGGAGCATCGTGGCCAGCCCCATGAGCGACGCCGCGCCGGGCGTCTTTTGCACCAGCACGTCACCCTCACCGAGTAGGGCGAGCGGTCGCCACGGCGCATAGCGCACGAACACGCCGTGGGCTTGCCGGGTGTTGGCCGTCTTGACGTAGAGATCGCGAGCAGCATGCGTCGCCAGGCTGCTCATGCCCACCGCCAAGGTGTTCAGTGCGGCGTACTCGGCTGTCAGGCTATAGCCGCGCTCGCGGTAGGCGTCGGGGCGGACTTGATAGTTGCCGGCGATGGCCATCACCTCGGCGCGAATGCCTGAGCCGTCGTAGGCCAGCGCGACGCCATGCTGCTGCGTATCGTTCAGGTCCGTGCGAGTGGCACGCCGCACGAACAACGTGTGCTCGATGGAGCGGATGCCGAACGGCAGGTTGATGCGCCCGGCGCGCAACAATAACGAGTCGTTCAGCAAGCCGTAGCCCAGCCAGTGCTCGCGCGAGATGAAGCTGCCGGCGAGCGAGGCGCCCGAGCCGTCGGTGGGCGCCAGGCCCACGCTGGCGTTCGCGCGAAAGTGCCCGAGATCGAGCTCGGCCTGAAGGTCCGCCTGCATCACGATCGTCTGCGAGCCGAAGCTTCCGTCACCGACCTTGAGCGCCATGAACATGGGGCGAAACTGCCCGCCAAGGGTGAGAACGCTCGGTTCCTTGATCAATCCCCACAGAAACCCGGCCGACTTACCTGGCTCGGCGTCGGGGGTGCCGTACTGCATGCGCAACAACTGGTCGCTCTGATCACGGCCGTACGACGTGAGCAGACCTGCACCGGACGGGTCGGTGTGGCACGAGGCGCAGCGGCTGTACTCATGCCGGATCATCCAGGCATAGGCGTGCGCGCTCTTGGTATGCGAGAGCGCGAGCGTCATGACCAACAATGCCAAGAAGTAACGAGAGATGGGGAAGGACCGCAGGCGCATCGAAACACCGCCCTAGCAGGAAGTATGCGAAGCCAGAATCGTGCGGCAGTTGGTTGCGGGCCCGCAGCATTTCGGTCGTCGGAGCAGGCTCTACGCGCAAGCTTTGCGTCAGCGGCGAGCAGAACCTGCGCCCAGCGGCCAGGAACCGTGCTCCCGCTTGCCAGCCTCCGTCTGATGCGCTCCGCCCCCAGCACGGGTGTCCAATTGGGCCGGGCCGTCCGTGGTATGACCCTCGTATGCATCGGGGATTTGGGCTGGTTTTGGTAGCGGGCTCGTTGATCGGCTGCGGCGGCGAAGCGCAGGGCTCGAAGGCGTACGCCGGCGACGGGGGAGCGGGTGCGGGTGAGCCCGGCGCTAGCGAGGGGGGAAGGGGTGGTGGCCCTGCGCCGCCGCCCTCGCAGGGCGCCTTTTGGGCGAACGTAAAGTCCGTGTCGCCGTCACCGGCCGGCAAGACTTGCCCGGTCGGGGCTTCGCTGTCGTTCGATCTGCCCGCGGTCGATCCAGTCAGCATTCCGCCGCGGACCCTCGACGCCGACACCTACGTGGAGAACGTCGTCGACGGCGAGGACACGGCTGAGGTGAAGTGCAGCGTCAAAGGCGCGTCGTCCTTCACCTTGGAAGGCACGATCGCGCGGGGCACTAAGTCGCTCGCCATCTCGGATGGAACGCTCGGCGCCGACCGGAAGGGCACAGCGCGGGTCACATTGAAAGACAGCGAAACGCCTGGCTTCTCGGGCCACCTCAGCGCTCCCGCGGCCAACTGCACGATCGACGCGGCCGCCGGCGTCGGCAACAACTTTCAGGCTCAAGCTGGCAGCATCTGGGCCCACTTCGCGTGTGCATCCGTCGAGCAAGCGCCGTCCGACTATTGCCAGGCGCAAGGCTACTTCGTGCTCGAGAATTGCGACTATTAGCGGGTGAGCCCGATCTGAGTCGGTGCGGAGCCACCACGGCCGCGACGTCCTCCCGCCAAAACAAAATGACTAGCTGCGATCTCGCTTGAGGGCGTCATGTCCAAGAGGAATGTGTGCCGAGGCATCGGCGAAGAACGGACTGATCGGCAGGGTTGGGCTCCGTCGGCGCTCGAGCTCCGCTGCATCCGCCGTCTGCGCATGGCGACGACTAGTCATTGCGTGTGATCGATTCCAAAGTGCTGTTGTCGTTCTCAGCGGCGATGTAGGTTGCTCTTCGTCGCGACGCCGTTCCTGGAGGCACAGCTCAACGGCGGGCGCTCAAACCGTCGCACTGGCGACTCAAGCGGGAGGGATCGACCATGGCTCTGACGACAACCGGGCTGACCAATGGCGGCGTAACGGCCCATTATCGATTTCAATACGACGACTCGTTGTCGGCGCCGATCAATCCGGGCGGACCCGAACCAGCGCGTACGAACGCCGTGATCGCGGCGTGCGAGGCTGATTTCAACCAGATGTCCGGTTGGTTTGGCGGCATTGCGCTCGACGTCAACTTCACTATTCCCGTCAATGTCACGCAGAACGGCGGTGGCGCGAGTTGGAGTCTGAGTGGCGGTAACCTCACTGTCACGATCAACCCCGCTAGCGGCAATGCCGCCTTCGTGCGCTACCTGTTGGTGGCTGAAATGGTCGAGCAGTACATGCGAGCACAAGGGCTCGGCTGGTACGGGTCGAACACCGAGGGCAGTGAAGGGGAGGGGCTGTCACGCTTCCTCTCCGCGCAATTCTTCATTCTTGGAGGCTTCGGCAATCCACCTGCAGGGTTCGCCAACAGCAACTCTTGGCTGAATAGCCCGCGCGCCGACTTCGTGAACAACATCAATTTGACCGACGACGGCCCCGATGCGGTGACGGGCTGCTCCACACTCTTCATTTGGTACCTGTTCGCGCAGCTGGGTTTCAGCATCAATCAGATTGTTGCGGCCGGGGCGAGCACGCTGGGCGGCGTCTATCGTAATTTGACTGGCGACACCGCAGACCCGTTCCCGTTTTTCAAGCGCTTGATGGACGTCACGTTCCCCGGCACGGCCACCATTACCTCCGGCAATCTGGACAACCCGTACCCACTCGGCATGCTCTCTTTCTGGGTCGACAAGAGCACGTTCGGGCGCGATGAAGTCACCGACACCATCAGCTCGTCGAGCAACGGTACTTTTGCAAATGCCTTCTGGTTGGTGTTGGAAGGCTTCAACATCAACATGTTCAACAGCCTCGGCATTGGCACGCCCACCCTGGCGGGCCCGTTCCACGGCTTACCGGGCATCACTCAAAATCAAAACAGCGCGGGGCCACAGTTCGAGACGCTGACCAATACACGGATCCCCCAACGTATTCGTTTTCCGTTCGACATCCGCTTCACGAACGCGACGCTCGCGTCGTTCCCAGGCGTGGGAGCGGGCCCGATTCAGGAGGTGCTCAACGCGCTGGTCAATGTCGGCGGCAACCCGCTACCTGGCGCGGCCGCCGCCACCGAATTCGAGCTGATCGCGGGCGCCGATCCGTACTTTACCGACATCGACCCCGCACAGAACAATGAGTTCTGGCTGAGCCGAGACCTACGCGTGTTCACCGCCACACCCGGCGTGAACAACGTCCCGGTTGCGGGCGGCCCCGTTTTTTCGTCGGACTCCGTTGGCGGCGCCTACTCGTACATTCAGAGCCTGCTCGGCTTCCTGAACAACCCTGCCAACCATTTCACGGATGGCACCAACGACCCATTCGTCAGCAACATTCCGAACCAGAGTGGAGCGCTGACAACCGATTCGTCGGTCTCACGCTTCACGATTGCCAGCTTCTTTCCGCTCCAACTCTTCAACAACTACAACTTTGCGATCGCCCGAGTGCGCTTGCGCGGCACCGCTGGACCCGCTGGCCAGGCACAGGGCGTGAAGGTCTTCTTCCGTCTGTGGTCCACGCAGACGGCTGACACCGGTTTCGATCCGGCGTCGACGTACCGCAGCCACACCGACGCCGGAAGCCCGCACTGGCCCCTGCCAGCAACTGACTCCCATACCATCCCGTTCTTCGCGACGGGAAACAGCCCCAACCTGAGCGACCCGAGTAATCCGGAGTACGGAAGTGCCGGCATCAACAACCAAACCATCACTATCGCCAGCGGCCACCAAGCGTTCGCCTACTTTGGCTGCTTCTTGAACGTGTACGACGCGGGCAACGTGGTGAACGGCTCGCAAGTGCAAGCGCTGCTCGTCGGCACTCACCACTGTCTCGTCAGCCAAATCGCGTATGATGACGCGCCGATCGTGAACGCCAACGGGTTGGTCGCGAGTCCAGAAAGCTCGGACAAGCTCGCACAGCGCAATTTGCAGCTGACGTTCTCCGACAATCCCGGTCCTGCGGATACCCATCGCATCCCCCAGACCTTCGATCTGAAGCCTGGCCGAGGCACGCTCGCCGCGCCGGGAACGCTGCTCGACTACCCTGATGAGTTGATGATTGATTGGGGCCAAACGCCCGTCGGCAGCGTTGCCCACATCTACTGGCCTCAGGTGCACGTATCCAACGTCCTGGCTATGGCCGACGCGATCTACGCGACGCACCTGCTGTCGGCGTCGGATGGCAATACCATCGATTGCAAGGTCGATCGCGGCGTCAGCTACATTCCGATCCCCCCCGGGACTACCGAGAACATCGCTGGCCTGTTGACGGTCGACCTTCCGACCACGGTTACGGTTGGTCAGCAGTTCAAAATCCTAGTGCGGAGGGTGTCGACACGTCGGTTGAAAGAGGAACCGCCGCCGATTGAAATTGCGATAGCTGGACCGGCGCTTCGAGCGTCCAGCGCGCGGTTGGCAGGCGGGGTCGGCGCAGGCGTAGCGCCAGCGATCAACGACACCGCACATGGCGGCGGAACCTTCGAGCTTGCCGCGACCGAAGCCGTACACGCGGTGACAGCCGCCGCCGCAGGTCGGGGCAAGCACCCTACGAAGATCGTGACGAAAAACTGGCGCTACGTGGTCGGCACCTTCCAAGTGACGATACCGGTCACGACCGGCGAAGTGATGCTGCGGCCCGACGAAGATACACTCGCGATCATGAAGTGGCGCCTGCAACAGATGCCGCTTACGAACCGCTGGCATCCGGTGCTGGTGCGCTATATTTCGTACCTTTCGGCGCGGGTGAAGGGCCTCGGCGGCGATCCTGATGCGATTCCGCCGTCGGTCGAGGGGGCTCCGTTCGACCAAGGCGGCGTGCGCGGGCTCTTGGCGATCACGGGCAGCGTGGTGGAGGTGATCTACGATTGCGCAGGTCAGTTCGAAGGCTTCGTGTTGAGTGAGTGCTGCAAGACACACACCTTTCACTGCCGCGAGCGCGAGATCGCCGAGGTCGTCTTGCGGGCCGGTAGAGACCGCCTCCGTTTGACCGTGTATCTCCATCCGCACCAGCACAACTGCATCCACAAGCTCGTCATTCGCCCGTAGACCTGCGCGAGACGCGGCGGGGCCGGGTGTAGGCTGGGCCCGCCTTCGTCGTAGCTTGCCAGGCTGCTGAGGCGCATCTATCCTCGCGGAAAAATGAGCGGTCAGCGGCGAATCGGCGCGAGGGGTACGAGGTGGTGGGGTCGGCGCTCGGGCTGGGTGGCACTGCTGGTTGCCTCGATCTTTGCTAGGTCGGCCTTGGCGCAAAGCGACGCGGAACGCGCCACCGCGCGGCGGCTCGCCAACGCGGGCGTCGAGGCTTACCAACAAGCGGACTACCGCCAAGCTGCCGAGAAGCTCGAGAAGGCCTACGAGATTCTGAAGGCGCCCTCGGTGGCGCTGTGGCTGGCTCGCTCCTTGAGCCAACAAGGCCAGCTGGTGGCTGCCGCCGAACGCTTTGCGGAGGCTGGTCGCCTACCTGTCGATCGGGGTAACGCCGAGGTGCAGGCTGCCGCGCAGCGCGACGCCGCCGCCGAGCTCGAAGCGCTGACGCCCCAGATCCCGGTGTTGGTCATCCGAGTGCCCGGAGTCAGCGCATCGGAGCTGACGCTCAGCGTCGACGGGCGCGCGTTGTCGTCGGCCATAGTGGGGGAGGAACAGCCGGTGGATCCCGGCAATCACCACATCGAGGTACGGCGCGGAGAGCAGGTCGCCTCCGCCGAGGTGCGATTGGCGCGAGGTGAAAGCAAGGTCGCAACGCTAAGCTTCGTCGAGCCGTCTAGCGTTGCCGCCGCCGCTCCCACTTCGGGTGAGCCGCAGACCAGGAATGATGCCGCCCCTGCCCCGGTCACGCCGGCGGCGTCCAATCGCGGCACTCCTGCCGATAGCGGAAAACAATCGCAACGTGGACTTGGCTTCGTCATTGCGGGGACAGGTGTCGCCGGGTTAGCGGTTGGAGGAGTGTTTGGCTACCTGGCAATCCAGGCCAAGCAGCAGCAAGTCGACAAGTGCCCGAGCTCGAGCGCGTGTCCGGATCGCGCGGGGGCGTCCGCGGCCCACGAGAGCGCCGTGACCAAGGGCACCATCTCGACGATCGCTTTCGTCGCCGGCGCGCTGGCGACGACGGTCGGAATCGTGCTGGTGGCTACCGACAGGAGCGCTGCCCACGAGGCACCGGGCCCCAAGCTCTCTTTGGTCACCAACATGGGTCCTAGCGCCGCCGACCTTCGGCTCTACGGAGAGTTCTGATCGTGCGGCCGTCTACCTCGCTCGCTGGCTTGGCGACGCTGCTTGGCGTTGCCTGCACCACCCTCATCGACTTGCCAGACTTGCCGGATGCCACTGACAGCGGCGGCACCGATGCCACCGGCGGGCGCCCTGCATCGACGGCAGGCACCAGCGCCACCGAAGTAGGCGACGCTGGGTCAACCGGCACCAGCCAGGCCGGCGAATCCAGCGGCGGCACACCAAACGGGGGCAGCGCCGCAGGCGGCAGCTCGAAAGCGGGCAGCAGCTCGAAAGCAGGCAGCTCAAGCGGCGGCAACTCGACCGGCGGTACGGCAGGCAGCGGAATGTGCTCCCCGGACTGGAAGTTGTGCGGCGACATGTGCGCCGATCTGACCTCGGACAAAAATCACTGCGGCGACTGCGAGACGAAGTGTGACGGGTGCTCGCTCAGTCGCTGCTACACGGTAGTTGCCGCAGTCGGAACCTATAACTTTGCCGTGAACGCTAGCCATGTCTACTTCGCGCAGTCCGGCAACCTCGCAAGGGTGCCGCGGGCAGGAGGCACGGTCCAAACGCTAGCCCCGGCGGATGGGGCGGCCGCCATCGCGCTCGACAAAACCAGCGTCTATTGGATCGACAAAGCTGGTTCCGGCACCCTGCAGAAGCTGCCGCTGGCAGGCGGTAACGCGCAACCACTAGCCACCGAAATTTGGGCCAGTAGCATTGCGGTGGACGCAAGCTACGTTTACGCCAGCGTCGACGACAGCGGAAATTCTGGCACTGGCTCGGTCGTCAAGGTGCCGATCGCGGGGGGCGCTACCGTGACTCTCGCCTCGGGACAGCTCAACAACGGCCCGCTAGCCATCGACAATACATATGTCTATTGGGCCGACCTCGGCGACGGTAGCCAGATGCACAACACCGATGGCAGCATCATGCGCGTACCCAAGGCAGGTGGCAGCGTCGTCACCCTTGCCGCCAACGTCGATGGGCCGCGCTCGCTCGTGCTGGCGAACAACTTCGTCTACTTCGGCAATTGGGACTCGATTCAGAAGGTGCCAACCACGACTGGCGCCGTGTCCACCGTGACCACGACGACGGGCGCGACCGTTCTGGCCGCGGACGCCAGCAGCATCTACGCGGGCGGCACCGCTGAGCTCACTCCCGTACTGCAGCTCAGCTTTGCGGGCGTAGAACAGTCGACCCTGGCCGCCACCGACAACCTTCGCTCACTCGCGGTCGACGGCGGTACGGTGTTCTGGTCCGATTCGACGAGCCTGAACAGCATTGCAAAAATGCCTTGAGTGAAGCGGGGTCGAACGTCATCGGTAAGATGGTTGAGCCACCCCGAGTGGGTGTGTCTCGTCTCGAAGTACGTGAAGAGCGAGACGCGAAACTCCGTTACGAGGTTGACCTGGAGAACGCCCAACCGAGCCACGCCGCGCACGATGTCGATTGAATCCACGCGATTGGCGGGGGAAGTCGGCGCGAGGTGGGCTCGTTCGTGGGGCGGCATCCGCAGCGCGCTATCGGACAGCTGCAGATACCGGGGGTCTGTGGGGGTTACCGTTGATGGTGCAGCACGACGCCGTCCTCGCCGACGATCCAGACGTCGTGGGCGCTCGCGCCCCCGATGGCTAAAAGCGCGTTCGGCGAGGGGCTGGTGGAAGCCGTCCAGGTCGAGCCTTGCCAATGCAGCAGCGTGCCGTGATCGCCGACGGCCCAAACGTCGTTTGGGCCATAGCCATGGACGGCATGCAAATCGTTCGTCGTGCCGCTCGTGACGCGGGTCGGCTTGCCCGCGCTGAAATGCAGAATCGCGCCGCCACTGCCCACCAGCCACACGTCGCCTTCGGCGCTGCCCCACAGCCCGTAGAAGCTCGGACCCTCCTCACCGCCGACGCGCTCCCAGTGGCTGCCGTCGTAGTGGTTGATCATGCCCTGCAACCCGACTTCCCACAGGCTCGACGCCGTGAGCCCCCAGATCGCCATCGTCGGCAGGTGCGAACCGTGATGCGGCTCCGTCCAAGTCGTGCCGTCGAACGAGCGGGAGCCAGAGCCGCCCGCCCACAGCTGCTTGGGCAAAGCGAAGAGCGCGTAGATCGGTCGCTGGTTGGGACCGGTGGCGGGTGACCAAGGCGAGCCGTTCTTTTGTGTGGCCGACCAGCTCGCGCCGTCGAAATGCAGCAGCGTGCCGTCGAGCCCCGCGGCCCAGACGTCCTTCGCCGAGGTTCCCGCCAGAGCGCGCAGCCCGCTCTCGGTGCCGGAAGGGACGAGAGACCAAGCCGTGCCATTCCAGTGCAGCAAGGTGCCGGCTTCGCCAGCCACCCACACATCCGTTGGCGCGGAGCTCCAAACTGCCGAAAAGGTCACCTGCTTTGGCAGCCCACCGATGGCGCACCACTCGGCGCCACAGGCTGGGGCGGCAGGCTCCCTGATGGCGACCGGCTCGCTGCTCGCGCTCGGCGCTGGGGTGGTTGAGAGCGGAGCGACGACGGGCGGCGCGGGGTGGTCGCACGAGAGCAGCAGAACGCCGAGCACAGGGATTGACCATTTCCGCGAAGGCTCCATGCGCGACATCGTACGACGCGATCGCGAAACTCAGTCAAGGTCAGCCGGCACGCTGACGCACGATCAGCAAATATTACTATGCGCTTCGAGCGCGCCGACACACGTCGCGTCGATTGTTTCCGCAGTTCGACGCCGTGCTCGTACTTGCGAGCTGACGACGAGTTGATGAGAATCCCGTGACCATGAAGCGAATAGCGCGCCTGGTCGTCTGCTTGCTGGCCGTCGTGACCTGGCTCTGCTGCGTGTCTGTCGCGGGCGCGGTGGACGTGACCACGCGCGCCTTCGACAACAACCGCAGCGGCTGGAACAAGGCCGAGACGACCTTCACCAGCAAGAACCTGGCTACCCTGCACCTGACGCGCACGTTCGCCGTCGACGAAAAGGTCGAGGCGCAACCGCTGGTCTTGGGCAACGTGCTCTTCGTCTTCACGATGAACAACACGGTCTATCGCTTCGACGTCGATACCGGCGCGTTGCTGGGTTCGCGCACGCTGGCGCCCGCTATCGACCCCTGCGCGCAACCCGGCCAAATGGATATGTGGTGCGTGTATCACAAGTGGGGTATCGCCGGCACGCCGGTGATCGACACCGCGACGAACAGCCTCTACGTCGTCACGTTTCAGCGAGCGCCGGGGTCAGCGAGCAACGGCAACCGCGAGCACCATTTGTGGACGCTCGACGCGACCACGCTGGCCGATCAGCAGCCGGAAATCTTGATTGCCGGCGACGCGGACAACGGCAACAAGCACTTCAACACTGGCACGCAGACGCCGTATCAAAAGCTGCGCGCCAGCTTGGGCTTGCTCAACGGCGCTGGAGGCAACAAAGCCGTCGTCGTGCTGTTCTCGATGAACGGCGAGAACCCGGCGGGGCCGGGCAACGGCTTCGTCTTCGCGTACGACACGCGCGGCCTGCAGCACAAGCCCGGCTTCAATCCTACGCCGGCAATCTGGTGCGTCACGCCCAACGGCGGCGCCGGCGGGATTTGGATGGCGGGCTCGGCGCCGGCTATCGCTGGCAACGACATCTTCTTTACGACCGGCAACGGCGCGATCGGCAACGAGAACTACGCCGAAAGCTTCGTGAGGCTGAGCTACACGGCCGGTACCGCGGGCGCCAACGCTGGCAAACCGAAGCTGGTCTTGAAGGACTATTGGACCGCCTTCAACGACAGCCAGCGCCAGTTCAATGACGAAGACTTGGGCTCCGCCGGGGTGATGCTGATCCCAGGCTTTCAGAGCCTGCTCGGCGGCGGCAAGGACGGCGTGCTGTACAACCTGAACCGCACCAATCTCGGTCACAACTCGTGGGCGCCGCACTTCAACCTGCCTTTCGTGGCCACCTACTTGCCAAACGGTCCCAACGGCGCCGCCGGCCTACCGACCTCGACCCCGTTAGACCCCAATTGGCCGATCGTGAACCTCGATCGCAATCTGCACGGCGGCACACCCGACGGGAAGATGCACCACATTCACGGCACGCCGGTTTACCTGCGCATGGCAAACCACGGCAACGTCTACCTTTGGGGCGAGAACGAGCGGGTCAAAGTCTACAACCACAACTTCGGTAACCAGCGCATCGATGCCTTCCGCAATCAAGGCACCGTGTTCGCCTCCGCGGGCAAGCCAGCTCCCGGCGGCATGCCGGGCGGCATGCTGGCGTTGTCGTCGAACGGCACCACGCCGGGCAGCGCGGTGCTGTGGGCTACCATCCCGAAGAATGGCGACGCCAACCAAGCGGTCGTCCCCGGTTCCTTCGTCGTGTTCGACGCGACCACCATCGTCAATGGCAACGAGCTGAAGACGCTGTTCACCTTCGACTACGACTTCTTCTCGAAGTTTTGCCCTCCGGTCATCGCCAACGGGAAGGCCTACGTCGCGACCTTTGGCAACTCCGTGCTGCAATTTGGGCTCTGAGAGCTGAGAGGCCGCGCGCAGCGGTCGAGGCGCAGCGGTCCCTCATTCCGAACGACCGGAACGCTTCGTCAGATCTTCGACGAGGCTCGGGATCGGTGTGCCGCCGAGCTTCCGGACCATCTTCAGATCGGCCCAGGCCTGATCGTAGGCTCGGTTGCGGGCATGAGCCATCGCGCGGTTCTGGTAGAACATCGCAGAGCTCGGCTCGAGCGCGATCGCCTTGTCGTAGGCTTCGATAGCAGCGGCGAGCTGACCTTTGTTTTGCAAGGCGTTGCCGCGGTTGCTGTAGGCCTCGGCGAAGTCGGGGCGTAGCTCGATGGCTTTGTTGCAGTCCTCGATAGCCGCGTCGAGTTGGCCTTTGACGGTGCGGGCACTACAGCGATTGCTGTAGGCGCCGGAAAAGACCGGCCTCAGCGCAATGGCCTTGTCGTAGTCGCTGATGGCGGCGTCCACTTGGCCCTTGTTGTCGTAAGCTATGCCGCGGCTGTTGTAGGCATTCGCGTAGTCGGCTCGTAGCCGGATAACGCGGTCGTAGCTGGCGATGGCGTCGTCGAGGGCCCCGGTCGCGGAGTAAGCCTCGGCAAGATCGTAGTGGGCCTGCGCGTGCCCCGGGTTCAGCGCGATGGCTCGATTGAACTCTTCGATTGCCGCATCCAGCTGACCCTTGAAGGCGAGCACTTCGCCGCGGCCGTCGTGAGCGTCGGCGAGATTGGGGTGCAGTCGGAGGGCGGTCTCGTAGTCCCGCAAGGCGTCGTCATGTCGGCCAAGGTCGATGTAGACGTTTCCGCGGCCCACGTAGGCTTTGGCCTCGCGCGGGTTGAGAGCGATGCAGCGATCGTAGTCTCGCAGGGCGGCCGCGCGTTGCCCCATCGTCCAATACACGCTGGCTCGGGTGAGATAGGCGCGGTCGTTCAGCGGACGGTTTTTGACGACGCCGTCCCATAGCGCCAGCTCGGACTGATAGTCCTCGTTCCTGCGGTAGGTACCCCACCCCAGAGCCGCCGCTACCACGAGAACGAGCGCCCGCGACCAGCTGGATCCCCAGCCGCGCTCCAGCGCAACGCTGTACACCGCGAGTACCAACGAGACCACCACGGCCGCCAACGGCAGATACATTCGGTGCTCGGCCGCGGTCTGGCCGGGCAGGGGTATGATGCTCGAGGTCGGGGCCAGAACGCCGAAGAACCACGCGCCCAAAAATCCCCATCTGGGGCGCCGAACGAGGCCTACCGCCGTTACCCCCAGCAACACCAAGACCCCGATGGCCGAGGGAACGATCTCGGCCGGGCTGCTGGCGATGTAGCGCCCATAGTCCAACACCAGTGGGCGGGGCCAGAGTGCCAGCCGCAGGTAGTGGAGGATGAATCCGCACTGCGTACGGGCGTACTCCCAACTCGTTACGCCGAGACCGAAGCCGGCCGAGCCGTCACGATTGTCGGTGGTCTCCAGGAGCAGGACCGGAAGCAGGCAGGTGGCGCCCAGGGCCAGCCACAAGCCGCGGCGGCGGCGCCAGCTTTCCTGGAATGAACCCGCAATGAACGTCTTGTCGAAGAGCAACAGCAAAAATGGCGCCGAAATCATCACCTCCTTGCTGGCCATTCCCAGCACGCAGGCGGTCAGCGCGGCCACATACCAGCCGCGGTTCTGCGCAGCCGTGGCACCCCGAAGGAAGCAGTAAAAGGTCAGGAAATAGAACAGGCCGACCAAGGCCTCTGCGCGCTGAACGACGTAGGTCACCGACTCGGTTTGCAGCGGGTGCACGGCCCAGAGCAGGGCGACGACGAGAGCCAACTCGGACGCGGCGGCGCCGAGCTTTTCGGACAATGCCGGCAAGAGCAAGGTTCTGCGCAGGAGCGCAAAGAGCGCGAGCGCGGCCAGCAAATGCAGAGCCAGATTGGTGACGTGGTACCCTTCGACGGATAAACCTCCGACGGCGTAGTTGATGGCCAGCGAGAGGTTCACGACGGGGCGACCAGTCGTCGTGAGCGCGCTCGATGGGGCGGTCAGGACGCCCGGAAATTCCAGACTACGGATGGACGGGTTTTCGACGATCGAAGGCGCGTCGTCGAAGATGAACGGACCGTGGAAGCTGTTGGCGTACGCAGTACCGAGCGCCACGACCAGCACTGCGATCGGCGCCCCGATTCGGGACCACGATGACTTGGGCAGCGCATCGACGGTCCGGGCGCGAGCCTGGTTGACGGCCTTCACGGGCCCCGGCGTTACATTGGCGCGTTCGCGCCGCCAGAGCTGCGCGCGGACGATTTGGATGAGCCCGATTTGAGCGGTTTAGGACGCTCGTCGGCAGGAGCGACGGACACTGCAATTGGCAAAATTCGTCACATTGGTAAGCCTGTTTCGTTTCGGTGAAGGCCCGAACCGTGAGCGCAGCGTCACTTCTTCCAGGTTGAGCGGATGCTTCCGCTGAATTCGGGGGGACATTCTGGTCAGCTCGGCCACGGTATTGAACGGTCGGAGGATGGCGCGATGGAAGCGAGAAAATGTCGCGGCCCGGGCTTATTGATATTGGCCTGCTCATTTCCGTGCGCGCTCGCCTGCGCATCGTCGTCGCCCGGCGTTGGCGGGAGCGATAGCGGGGGTGTCGGAACAGCGGGTGCGAGCGCGGGGCAGGCGTCCAGCGCCGGCGGGCTAACGAGCGGCGCCGGGAGCCCTGGCGCTTCCGCAGGTTCTTCGGGGCAAAGCAGCGGCGGCGGCAGCGGCACCGGCGGCAGTGGCTTGGTCGGCGGCACGGGTGGGAACGTCGGCGCTGCGGGTGCGGGCATGGGCAATGGGGGGAGCACGCCGAGCGCGGGCTGCGGCAAGGCCGCCGGGCTAATGAACGGTCGCGCCAGCATCGACGTTGCGGGCGCTATGCGCGAGTACATCTTGGCCCTCCCCAACGACTACGATCCGAGCCACGCCTACAAGCTCATCTTCGGTTGGCACCCCCTCGGCGGCTCGGCGCAGCAGGTCGCGAGCGGGGGTTATTACGGGCTCCAGAAGGTGGCCAAAGACCAGGCGATCTTCGTGTCACCGGAAGGCCTGCCATTCCAAGGCAACAGTCTCGGTTGGGGCAATACCAACGGCGGTGACTTGGCTTTCTTGCGCGCCATGCTCGAGCTGTTCAGGGCCCAGCTGTGCGTCGATGAAGATCGCATATTTTCTACCGGCTTCAGTTTCGGCGGCATGATGAGCTTCGCCGTCGGCTGTTCGGCCACGAGCATGATGCGCGCCATCGCGCCTATGGCCGGAAACACGATGGTGAGCGGTTGCGAGAAAGGCACCAGGCCCGTCGCTTTGATGGGCTTTCACGGTACGCACGATTCCGTCGTCGACATTTCTGGCGGCCAGAAGGGTCGTGATACCTTCGTACAACGCAACGGCTGCACCATGGAGACGATGCCCGCTCAGCCGAGCTGGTGCGACGGGCTCGCCCAGAACTACCAACCCTGCACGTGCGTCTCCTATCAGGGCTGTATGCCCGGTTACCCCGTCACCTGGTGCGAGTACAACGCCGATCACATGGCGGCCCCGACCTCGGGCGCCACTCTGTGGAGCTTTTTCTCACAGTTCTAGAAGCCGAACGCGAACGGGCTGGTGCTCAACCACAGCGCGAGCGCCGCGATCGGCGCTGCACCCAGCGGTAAGCCGTAATGCTCGACGGCCTGCCGCTCCTCGCTGACGCGCAGCGGTGGGAATTGGCCGACGAGCACCCCCGCCGTCATGGCCAGCACCGTGAGCAGCTTGGCGAGCGGCACCAGCAGCAGCGTGAAGATCACGGCCCACTCGAGCCCCCAGGCACCCGCCTGCCGCAGCCGCTCCGGCCCCGAAAGCAGGTCGCCGGTAGCGAAGCGACCGCCCTGCATCCACACGCTGGCCGTGGGCAGAAAGAAGGCGAGTAGAAACAAGGTCAGCCCCGCGACCGCACAAGCAGCGCACAGGAGCTCGCTGTGACGGCGCACGCGGCGCAGCGTGGCCCCGCAGCGCGCGCAGCTCACGAGGGCCGGGCTAGCGGCTCCCGGGAACGCCTGTAGCAGCCCACAACCGTGACAAGCGCTCAGCGCGTCGGTGCTCGCGTCCATGACCATGCTGTTCGAGCTACGCCAGCGTTGGCTGCCGTGACTGATACGCAAGCAACGCAAGCAAATCGCGTCGCCGGCATCGCCGCCGTTCGCGCTCGCTCACCGAATCACAGTGGGCATTGCTGGCGGCAGGCTCGAGATCAGGCTTGGTGGCCCTGAGGTAGGATCGCTGGCGCCGGGGGCGAGCCGCTCGAGCGGCGCAGCTACCAACGTCAGCTGGCAGGCAGCGGGGGCAACCTCCAGCAAGTCCGGTTGGCGCGGCAACCTCCGTCAAATTAGGGGAAGCGCCACGTTTCACGCCAGCGCCTCGATCGCTGACGCTCGGTCCCAGCTCCCCACGAGCTGGCGGCGGGTTGCGAGGGCGGATCGAGTGCGATACCCTGCGTCCGGGTGGGCAGAGTAGGAGCGTTTCTCACCTGTGCGCACGCCGTCGCGCTTACGTCGCGGGCTGCGGCAAGACGCCGAATCGCGCGTGCTGCGTTTCCCTGCATGCTCGCTTTGGCCGCGCCGCTCACGAGCCTAACTGCGCTCGCGCGCGAGCCCACCTCGGAGGACCGAACGACGGCGCGCGAGCTCGCGCAAGAAGGCTTCGATGCGCTGCGCACCTTCGACTACGCGCTCGCCGCCGATCGCTTCAAGCGCGCCGATGCGCTCGTGCACGCCCCCACTCTCTTGGTCGACCTGGGTCGCGCGTACGTGGGGCTGGGACAATTGGTCAAGGCCCACGAAGCTTTTCAGCAGGTGTTGCGCGAAGGCGTGGCCCGCGACGCGCCCGTGCCGTGGCGACGAGCTTTACTGGCCGCACAACAGGAAGACGCGAAGGTGAAGCCGCGCCTGGCTTGGGTCACCATTCGCGTCGAAGGGCCGAGCGAGCCGCGCTTGAAGCTCGACGACGAGGACCTACCGCTCGCATCGCTAGGAGTGCGTCGCGCCGTCGATCCAGGGCGTCGCACGGTCGTTGCCGAGGCGGAGGGCTTCGTGTCGAAACGCGCGGTGATCGAGCTGGCTGAAGGCGAAACCGGCGAGCTTGCCGTCGTCCTGAAGCCGGACCCCAATTACCAGCCGCCCGCAAAACCGGCGCTCGAGCGCAAGGTGATCCTGGTCCAGGCGGTCCCTGCGACTGACCACACGCCCGCTTTCGTGACGTATGGAATCGGCGCGGCGGGCCTGTTGCTCAGCGGCGTGACTGGCATTTTGCTGCTGCGTACCCGCGACAATCTCGAAGCGAACTGTCACGACGGGCTGTGCCCGCCGCGCGTGGCGGGAGACGTTTCTCGTTTTCCCATTTACGGTACGCTCGCGGCGGTGGGTCTAGGGGTGGGGCTCGCAGGGGCGGGCGTGGGGACGTATTTCTTGCTGTCGAGCAGGCCCCGAGACGAAGTCCCGCGCTCTGGCGCCGTGACGGCTCGGCTGGCACCCGGCTACGTAAGCCTCAGCGGGTGTTTCTGAGATGCGCGCCCCGGCAATCGCGATATGGCTGTTGGGGCTCGCGTTGCTGGTGGGGGGGTGCCATAAACTATTTGGGGACTACCGGCTGGAGAGTGGCGCTGGATCCTGCCCCAGTGGCGCGTTGCAGTGTGTGGGAAATGTCCTCCAGGGCTGCCCCGACGGCACGAGTTGGACCAAGTTGAGCGTTTGCGCGTCGGAGACCCTGTGCGACCCGACGCAGGGCGTGTGCTTGGCCGCGACTTGCGCGGCCGGGGAGCGTCGCTGCGACGGCGCGGACCTCCTATTGTGCAATGCGACCCGAGACGGCTGGGGCATGCTCCAGCACTGTGCTTCGGCCGCCCGCTGCAGCGGCGACACCGGTAGCTGTACCGACGAGCCATGCATGCCGGGCATGGTGCAATGCAACGGCAACCTGGTTCAGTCTTGTAAAAATGATCAGTCCGCGTGGGACACCTTGTTCACCTGCGACTCCTCCGCGTTGTGCAACAAGATGGCAGGCAGGTGCGACGACGCGGTGTGTGAGCTAGGGTCTTTCCAATGCGTGGGGGCGGAGGTCCAGGCCTGCAACGAAACACGTAGCGGGTGGGTGCCAGTTCGCACCTGCGAAACGGAAGCACTGTGTGACAAAGACACCGGCTCGTGCGGTGCCGTAACCTGCACCACCGCAGGCGCGTTTCGCTGCAGCGACGAGGGAGCTCTGGAGCGCTGCGCGGACGACCTGACCGGCTGGGACAGGCTGGCGATCTGCCAGTCAGCGGCCTACTGCGACGCAGTGAATGGCGTGTGCTCGGAGACGCCCTGCCAACCTGGCTCATACCAGTGCAATGGCGAAACGCTCGCGCAATGCAAGGCCGACAGCAGTGGCTGGCAAGCGCTGGTCACCTGCAAGACCGACGCTCTCTGTCAGCAGACGCTCGGCGCGGGCCTGCTCGAGTGCGCCGCGCCGGCGTGCGAGACGGGCGCGACTCGCTGCGTCGATGCCCAACCGCAGATTTGCAACGCCGGGCGGACTGATTTTCGCAACAACGGCGCGGCGTGTGCGACCACCGAGCTGTGCAACAGCGGCACCGCCACCTGCACACCCCCGAACTGCGCCCCGAGCGATACCCAGTGCGTCGGTGCTCAGCCCAAAACCTGCAATCCCGGGCGCACCGACTACGTCGACAACGGCGCCGCCTGCGCGAGCGTGGCTCTCTGCAATCCCGACACCGGCACCTGCGGTGAACAAAAATGCGTGGCCGGTCAGCTGCGCTGTGATCCGGCCAGCCCAACCCACCTGCAGCACTGCAAGGCCGACCTCACCGGTTGGGAGTCCGAGCCCTGCGACATCTGTGCCACCGCCGAGCTGTGTTCGGCCTCGCTCTCCGCTACCAGTTGTGACGCCACCTCCTGCAAGGAGCCGGTCTGCACGGCGGGCGAGCCTCGCTGCGGCGGCGGCGGCGCCGATCAGGGCAAGGTCTTGGAAATGTGCAACAGCGGGCGCACCGGCTACACGTCGTGCCAAACGTGCGTCACCGCCGGGCTGTGCGACGTTTCTCGGAATACCAAACCGTTCGCCTGCACGGCCACGGCGTGCACGCCGCCGAGTTGTGCGCTGACCGACCGTTGGTGCGGCGGCACTGACAACAAAGAGCTCTATCAGTGCCCTGCCAGTCGCATCAACTCGCAGGCGACCAAGCTCGATACTTGCGCAACGAACCGGCTCTGCCAGCTGGCGCACGACCAAGGGAAGACCACTTGTGTCGCCCCGTCCTGCGCGCTCGGAGATTTGTGGTGCGGCAGCAGCGGCAACAAGACGCTGTATACGTGCCCCGCCAGTCGGGTCAACTCGGAAGCGACCGCGCTCGACACCTGTGCGAGCAACGGATTGTGCGAGATGTCGCACCAGCAGGGCAAGACCGCCTGCGAAGCTCCGAAGTGCGCCGTGGGGGGGACCCAGTGCGGCGGAACCGGCAACAAGACGCTGCAGATGTGCAATAGCGAGCGCACCGGCTTCACGGACTGCGACACCTGCTCGACGGCGGCGCTCTGCACCGAATCGCTTGGCGCGACCGCCTGCGACTTGAGTGCCTGCGCGACCTGCTCCGCTTCCGACAAACGCTGCAACGCGTCCGGTGACTACGAGACTTGCAAGCCGGACCGGACGGGCTTCATGGTGACCGGCTGCCTGGGCAATGGCTGCGACGACGCGACGGGTTGCTTGGCGCCGAGCACCGGCGGCGCTCCGCCCTAGCCTTGCGCCGTTTCTCAAAGTTGCTGCCGTCTCCGTTCGGCAAGGGCAGGGTTCTGCTCAGTAGCGCCAAGAGCGCGAGCGCGGACTATGCCAAGAGCACGCGATAGAGGACGTCATAGCCGAGCAGCTTGAGGGCCAAGCCGGCCACCGTCGCTAAAAACAAGCTACGCACCAGCTTCTCGCTGCTCTTTACCGCCAACTGCGCACCGATCCAGCCGCCCAGCAGGTTCGCGGCTGCCAGTGGGATACCAACGCGCCAGTCGATCAAGCCCGCGGCAAAGAAGACTACGCAGGCCGCAGCGCACGACACCATATTGACCGGCTTCATCAGCGCCACTGACTCCAGCATGCGCAGCCCGAAGCACGCCACGCCGAGCACCGTCATGAGCGTCGTGTAGCCACCCGAAAAAAGACCTCCGTAGATACCGAGCACGAAGCTGAGCACGAAACCAAGGGTGGCCGCCGGCGGCGGGACCGACTCGAGACGTCGCCCGGTGTCGCGCCGCAGCAACATGAACAATACCAATCCCGCCATCGAAAGGCCCACCACCGCTTTGACGATCGGGTCGGGCAGCTTCACGGCGAGCTCGGCGCCGAGCGCCGAAGACAGCGCCGTCAGGGCGCACAGCGGCCAGGCGAGCCGGAGCGAGATTAACCCGCCGCGAGCGAAGCGCGCGGTCGCCGAAATGGTCATGAACAACACCGCGAACATGTTCGTGGCCACCGCTTCGCGCGCCGACATTCCCGCCATGATCAGGATCGGTACGTTGACGAGCGAGTTACCACCGGTGATGGCGCCGACGCCGCCGGTCACGACCATCAGCAGCGCTAATACGGCAATTTGCAGGGCCGACATGGCTCAGCTGGCCACGGCTTGGCCGTCTTTGCGCGGATCCGAGGCTGCGCAATAGCCATCTTGGATGCGGCGCACAATCTGCGCGCCCCCGAACAAAAGCGTCGGCGCGTCGATCAAGCGATGACCACGCCGGGCCAGCTCGGCCTTGGTCGCGTCGGCGAACCCCGGCTCCAAGGCAAGCTGCTGCGCTTCGGTGACGTGCCAGCGGGGCGCGTCACAAGCCGCCTGCGGATTTTGACGGTACAGAAAGCTGCGCAGCGCGAGCTGCACGTGGCCCTGGGGCTGCATGTGGCCGCCGATCACGCCAAACGCCATCTCAGCTTCACCCCCACGGGTTATAAATCCCGGCATGATGGTGTGATATGGCCGCTTGCCGCCGCCGACACATGACGGGTGCCCTGGCTCGAGCCTAAAGCCCAAGCCACGATTTTGTAGACTGATCCCGGTACCGGGTACGACCACGCCCGAACCGAAGCCGAGATAGTTCGACTGAATCAGCGAGACCATGCAACCTGCCCGATCGGCGGTCGCGACGTAGACGGTTCCGTGGTCGGCTTCGGGCGAGGCCGCCGGCTCGCGCGCCCGGCGGAGATCGATGCGATCGGCCAGAGCCCGGACGTTGCGCGAATCGAGCAACTGCCCCGCAGTGACGGTCATGCAGTCGGGATCGGCAACGTAGCGGGCACAAGCGGCCAGGGCGACCTTCATGGCTTCGACTTGCAAGTGGATGGCATCCGCCGCGTCCGGCAGAAAGCGTTCCAGCTCGAGCTCACGCAAGACGGCAAGCGCCAGCAACGTCGCCAGGCCCTGGCCGTTGGGCGGTAGCTCGTGCAACGTGACGCCGGCATAATCCACGCTCAGCGGCTCTACCCAAATAGCGCGCTGCTGCGCGAGATCTGCGGCATCGAGGGCGCCGCCTTCGGCCTGGGAGCAGTGGGCAATGCGCGCGGCGAGCGCCCCGCGGTAAAACGACTCGCCCGAGCTGGCCGCGATTTCACGCAGGCTCTGGCCCAAATCTTCGAGGCGCACGCGACTGCCGACCTTCGGAGCCGCGCCGCCGGGTAGAAAACATTTGGCAAACTCTGCAAAGCCGGCAAAGCGTCGCGGCGCCTCCGCCCACAAAGCGGCGACATGCGGCGTTACCAGAAAGCCATCCTCGGCGTATGCGACGGCGGCGCGGAGCAGCTCCGGCCACGGCTTCGAGCCGAAGCGGTGATGCAGCGCCTGCCAACCGCTGACCGCCCCCGGCACGGTCACGGCGTCCCAACCCAGCTCGGGCATTCGTTCGCGGCCGGCAAAGCGCTCCAGCGACCAACTGCGAGGCGAGCGGCCCGAGGCGTTCAAGCCGTGCAACGCCTGTCCGTCCCACACCAACGCGAACAGGTCACCCCCGAGCCCATTCATGGTCGGCTCGACCACGGTCAGCGTGCTGGCCGCAGCCAGCGCCGCGTCGACGGCATTGCCGCCGCCATCGAGCACCCTCAGCCCGGCCTGCGATGCCAGCGCGTGCGACGACGCGACGGCGCTGGTGCCGAGCGCGGGGCCGCGCCGGGACGGGTATGGCAGCTCATAGCTGAATGGCTCCATTTCGCTCCTTTTTCCAACGATCCGAGCGATAGCTTACGCGCCCAACCATCCGAAGTAACTATTTACTTACTAGGCTCTTGATTTTCTTCGTGCCGCGCGACGTCGTGCGATCGCGATTCAAGAACAGTCGCAGCATGTTCTCACTCTCTTCGCGATAGCGCGCTTGCCAGTCCAACCCGCGCACGTCGGTGCGGAAAATACTGGAAAGTGTGAAGGCATTGGAGCGATGAAAGTAGCTGAGTGCGACCATCTTTACGTACAGGTGCAGAGGATCGATCCCACTTCGAAACACCCCCTCGCGCTCGCCGCGCTGGACGAGCTGGCTCAACAGATCGATCAACGGTGACGCGATGATCGGCGTCTTGGTAGAGCGGCGTAGGAAACGACCGCCCAGCAAGTTCTCGCCGCTGAGCAGATTGATCAGCTCCGGGTGGGCGCCGAAATGATCATGGATGAAGTTGAACAGCTCGATCACGCCTTCCATCGGCGGCACATGCTCGATGTCGAGCTTCAGCTCCTCGTTGCGCAGCTCGCCCAGCACGCGCTCGAGCACGGCGATGTACAGCCCGTCTTTGTCAGCGAAGTAGTGATAGATCATGCGCGGATTGGCTTTTGCCAAGCGGCAGATGACATCGACGCGCGCGCCGCTGTAGCCCTTGGCCGCGAACTCTCGGGTGGCTGCCGCCAGAATACGAGCTTGCGTTCCATCCGGATCACGGGCGTGGCTCGCCCCCTTTTTGGGCGCAACGACCGGATTGCCAACCTGGCGGGGGCGACGCTTGTTCATGGGCTGATGCCCGCATTTGTCACAGCTCCGGGCATGGCGCGTCAATCATGAGAGGTGAGGGGCCTGCAGGAGGTGACTCAAGGCTGCCCGGTGCAGGGTTGCCAGCACGGGGGGGGCACCTGTCGCAATCTCGGCGCTGCGATCCAGGTCCAAAAGCACGAGGTCCGCGAATGCGCCGGGCACGGGACCATGCGGCGGCAGCCCCAAGATCCGTGCCGGCTGATGACTGATAGCGTCGATCAGCAAAGCCTGGCCATCGCGATCAGCGACGCGTCGCAGCAGCCCGGCAAGCCACGCGGCTTGGAGCAAGTTGCCGTTTCCGAAAGGCGCGAACGGATTGTGCAGGTTGTTGTTCGCGATCGCCACCCGGACACCAGCGGCGCGGGCGCGCTCGATTGGCGCCAAGCTGCGCGTACCGGGCTCGCCATGGCCGGCCAGGAATAAGTCCGTCGCGGGTAACACGACCAGAGAAATCTGAGCGGCGGCGAGTTGCGCGAACGCTCTTTCTTGCTCGGCTTTTGACATGCTCGCCAGCGTCGTCACGTGTCCGATCGTTACCTTGCCCTGCATGCCGTGCGCCCGGGTGCGTTCGGCGACGAGCGCTAGCAACGAACGATTGGCGTCGTCCGAGAAGTCGAGGTGCAAGTCGACGGCTTTGCCTTGCTTTTCCGCCAAACCGAACACGAAATCGAGGTGCTGCGTCGGGTCGGAATCCACGTACGGACAGCCGCCGACCACGTCGAGGCGCGGCATGGCCGCAGTCATCAGCTCCTTCACTCCGGGCACATCGAAGCCACGCTGCGGAAAAGCCACCAGCTCGATCTTGATTCGGCCTGACGATTTCTCGGCGAGCTCGAGCTGCATGTCGGCGAGCGAAAGCCCGACCAACGGATCGAGCTCCACATGGACGCGGGCGGCGCAGACACCGTTCTTGATCAACAGCTCGATCGCGCGCTCCGCATTTCTCGAGAGCTGTTGGAACGAAACCTGTCGCCGGAGCTCCGCCACGCGCTCGATGGCGCGCTCCAAACGAGGTTCGGTCGGTCCCGCGAGCTCGCTCAAGAACGCTTTGTCGAGGTGGACATGCGCATCGACGAACGCCGGCGCGACCACGCGGCCTCCGGCGTCCAGCGTGAGCTTGTGGGCGAAGGTGGTGCTTACTTGGCCAGGCGGCGCGGCCCGCACCTTGTGGACCCTGCCAGCCTCGAGCTCGAGCGTGACCAGCCCCGCGCTATTCGAAATCTGGGCGTTGGTGATGCGTTCGATCAACATGCTTGAAGCTTGCGCGCGACGCGCTCGTGTCGGCGCAACAGCTCGTCGAGCCCCGGCCGCACGAGCTCCGATCCGCCAACGATCGACTCGCCGGCCACCAGCACGTCGCGCGGCGCCGCCGGACCACAGCGCAGCCAAGCGGAAATGGGGTCGGAGACCGCGCCCGCAAAGGCGACACCGATCTGCGGCCACACGCGCAAGTCGGCGTTGGCGCCGGGTTGGAGCACCCCGAGCTCACCGTCACGCCCCAGACAACGAGCCCCGCCTCGCGTAGCCAGCCACAGCGCGTCGCGAGCACTGAATGCGGCCGGCCCCGAACGAAAGCGATTGGCGATCATGGCCATGCGCGCCTCCAACCACAACGACGACGAATCGGAGTTGGAAGAGCCGTCGACCCCGAGCCCGACGGGTGAGCCTGCCCGCATCAGCTCGGGGATTGGCGCCACGCCGACGCCCATCAGCAGCCCGGCGGTGGCGCAGTGGGCCACTCCCACTCCACTCGCTCCGAGCCGCGTCAGCTCGGCATTGTTCGGAAAGAAGCAATGCGCGACCCACGTGCGGGCGCTCGACCAACCCAAGGCTTCGAACCACTCGACCGGACGGCAGCCGTGCAAGGCCAGGCAGTAGGCTTCGTCGGCGCGATCGCCCGAAAGGTGAGTGTGCAGCCGTACGTCGAGGCTTTCGGCCAAAATCGCGGTCTGCCGCATCAGCTCCGAGCTGGCCGCGAACACCGAGTGGGGCCCGAGCGCGACTTGAACCCGCGCGCCCGCATCGCGCTCGTGAAATTTGCTGACCAGGCGCTCGCTATCGCTGAGCACCTGGTCGATGCGCTCGAGCATGTGATCGGGCATCGGACTGCCGTGCTTTTGCCCGCGATCGACCGAACCGCGCGTGGCATGAAAACGTAAGCCCATTTCACGTGCCGCCAGGATTTCGACCTCGACCAGGCTTGGCTGGTCGGGTGGCTGTAGGTACAGGTGATCGCTGGTCGTCGTGCAGCCGCTGAGCGCGAGCTCGGCCAACGCCACCTGCGTCGATACGAAGATGGCTTCGGCGTCGACCTTCGACCACAGCGGATACAGCGCGCCCAGCCAACCGAGAAAGTCGGTCGTGGTCATGGGACGAAAGGCGCGCGTCAGGTTTTGCCAGAAATGATGATGCGTATTGACGAGCCCGGGCGTCACCAAACAGTCGCTCGCGTCGATGCGTCGGCGCGAGCGCGGCTCGGGGCCGTTGCCGACGGCGACGATGCGACCGTCATGGATCGCAACGTAGCCGCCCGCAATCTCACGTCGCTCGTCGTCGCAGGTCGCAATCAGCTTGGCGCCGCCGACCACCAGATCGACGGCGTCCTCAGGCTCGTTTCCCGCGTTCGAGCTCATAGATGCAGGCTGGGATCGACGAACTCGTTGGTGACGATGTCGGACGCGCTGAGCTTCTCGGGCACGGGCGTCTTTCTGGCCGCAAAGATTGGCTTCAAGAGTGAGATCGTGCGCTCGACCCGCGGTAGATCGAAGTTGCCGAGCGTGTCGTCGCTGCCGTTGCCAACGAGCTTCAGCTCTTTCATCGCCACGACCGCGTGAGCATTTCCGGCGGCGGTGACCGGCGGGCCATCGCCGAGCGTCTGCGCGATCTTGAGCAGCGCGCCGTTGGTCGTTTCTGGAGCGGCCATGTAGTCGAGCTGCGCCTTTTGGATCAGCGGCACCAGCTTGGCCAAGCAGGCTTTGTCGGACGCCAGTTGACTTTGCCTGACGGCCAAGCCTTGCGGGTAAATCTCGTAGCCCGAGTCGTGGACCAGTAGGAATTTGACCGGCTTTTTCCAGCCCTCGACGTCGTGTTCCCAGCGGAACGGCTCGTTGCTGGCGTAGCCCTGCTGCATCAACTTGCCGCGCTCGGCGACGAACCTGCTCGGCGTGCCGTCGAAGGAAGCGTCCTTTTGGGCCGGTTTTACGAGATTTTTGGCGAGCAAATAGTCCATGAACGGCAGACCCTCGATGTAGACGATCTTCGCGCTCGTCTTGGCGACGTCAGCCCAGCTGCTCACGCTGTATGTGGCCGGATCCCACATCACGACTTGCGGGTTGACGTCGAGCGGAGCGACGACGGCGATGGTCGGGAATTTTTCGGCGGCTTGCACCGCGTCGTCGGTGGCGACGTAGCCGAGATAAATCGAGGTGTCTTGGTACATCAGCGCCGGGATCGGCTGAAAGCCTATGAAGGGACCGCCCAAGCGAACCTCGACGTCCACACCGGTATCGGCGAGCGGTCCGCTGTACGTGCCCTTCTTTTTGTCGACGGTGCCGGCGCCACCGATCAACTGATACGCCGCCGCGCGCTCGGGCGTCGCGAACCAATCTGTTTGAATCACGATTTTGTCGGGGCAGATGCCCTTTAGGGAGACCTTCGCCGCTGGCGTGGCGGTCGCCGCATCGCTGGCGGCGGGGGCCGCTACTGGCGCGGCTGCGCTCGGCGCGGCCGCGCTGGTGCTCTTTTCATTGCAGGCTGACGTCAGCAGCCACAAAAGGCATACCCAAGGTCCGGCCTCGAGCTTTCGAAAAATCATCACTCGTATCTCCATGTTGCTTAGGACTCACGCCGCTTTCGCAACGCCATGCCAGCGGTCTACCAGCCGGGACAGCACCTCGAAGACGGCAAACAGGGACAGCCCGAGCAGCGACGACAGCACTAGTGCGGTCATCAGTTGCTCGGTCGCCAAGCGCTGACGGTAGATGTCGATCAAGCGTCCGATGCCGGGCTCGCCCTGGCGAAAGAAGAAATCGGCCACGATCGAGCCGATCACGGCCAAACCCGCCGAGATCTTGCAGCCGGTCACAATCGCCGGCAGCGCCGCCGGTAGCTCCAAGTGCAGCAGCCGCTGCAGCCGGCTGGCGCGCATCAGCGTGAACAGATCGTGGTGACCGCTCTCGACCGACTTCAAGCCGTACAGCGTGTTGGTGATCAGCGGAAACAGCGATACCAGCACGCACACGATGACCCGACTTTGAAAATCGAAACCAAACCAGTAGCCGAGGAGCGGCACTACCGCCAAAATCGGGATGGTCTGGAGCGCGATTGCGTACGGATAAATCGAGTATTCGATCCAACGCGCCTGGCTCATCAAAATGCCGGTGCCCACCCCGAGCACGATCGCAATAGCGAGGCCCGCGAGCGCGACCTCCGCGGTGGATGCCAAGCCGCTCAGCATTTCGACCAGCCCGTCGCTCTGCAAGATGCCATTTCGAACCACGCTGAGCGGCGTCGGCAGCAAGAAGCGCCGATCAGGGTCGAGCACGAAGCGGCTGACTAGCGACCACACCAGCAAAAACGCCAAAAATGTGAGCGTGGGGGCGACCACGCGCGAAAGCGGACGCCGGGTTGCGACTAAAGAACGCTGCGAGCGCGCCACGCGGCGCGAGCCAGGGGCAGCATCGGCCGATTTCGTCGAGAGCGCCCTCATCGCGACGCCTCCCGCAAAGCGCGCGCGACCTTGCCGGTCAGCTCCGCGAACTCGGCCGAATACGCCAGCTCGGGTGAGCGCGGGTAAGCAAACGGAACCGGAATTTCAGTGGCAATACGGCCAGGTCGCGGCGAAAGCACGACCACGCGCGTCGACAAGAACACCGACTCGCGCACCGAGTGGGTGACGAACAGGCCCGCGAACGGCTCGCTAGCGAACATGTCGACCAGCTGCTGGTTCAAGCTCTCGCGCGTGATGTCGTCGAGCGCGCCGAATGGCTCGTCGAACAAGAAAATGCGGGGCTGCAGCGTGAGCATCCGCGCGATCGAGGCGCGCATTCGCATACCGCCCGATAACTGCGCCGGCTTGTGCTGCTCGAACCCGGACAACCCAACGCGCTCGATGGCGGCGAGCGCGCGCCCACGGCAGAGCCCCGGCGCGACCCCATTGATGCGCGCCGGAAGCTCCACATTCGTGAGGACGCTGCGCCAAGGCAGCAGCGTCGCATCCTGAAACACGTACCCGAGCTGGCTCCGGTCAGCGTGCACCACGCCGCTGGTCGGCTTCTCGAAACCCGCGAGTAAGCGAAGTAGCGTCGACTTTCCCGAGCCGGAAGCGCCCAACAACGCGACCAGCTCGCCCGTCTGCACCGACAGCGACACCCGTTCGAGCGCTTGGGTGCCGTTGGGAAAGGTGAGCGACACGTCCTCGAGCTTCACGCCGCTCGCGATCGCCGCCCGATTGGCTGCGACCGCGCCGGCCCGCGCGCGCTCACCGGGCGTGCTCGCCAAGGCAAACGGTCGACTCAAGAGGTTCGAGATCATGCCGCCCATGAGCATCAGAAGAAGATGGCCTGTGCGCCGAGCTGAACCGAGTTTCCGACCAGTGAATTGCCGAGGTCGACGTGCTGGTAATTGGCGGTGAAACGCAGCCCGGGACCTTGGATGAGGTAGCCGACGGAAGCGTCGATGGCGGAGATCTTGGCGTTGTCGCCCTTGCCGTACTGGTAGCGCAGCATCGGCTGAATGTTGCCAACGCCGATCTTGGGCGTGGCGAAGGCGGCCACCGCGTAAAAGCCGTTCTTGATCACTTCGTTGTCACCGACGAAATGGTAGTACGCGGCGTCGCCGGTGACCCAACCACCATCCAGAACCCGGAACTCGGCCAAGGCGTCGACGTTGATTTCACCGTAGTCGGCCGTGGGCGGAGGCGCGCCCACCACCGCCGGCTGACCGACGCTGCCGCGCTTTTGGTATTGAGCACCGCCGTTGAGCGACAGCACGTCTTTCTCGCCGAAGTACGTGGCGTTGCCGAAGTAGCCGGGCTCTTTGCCGATGAAGTTCGCGGTCACACGCCCCGAAAGCAGCAAGCTGTTCGACACACCATCGGGAGCAAACAAGCCGGCGAAGTACTTGAACTGCCCGCCATTGATTTCGCCCCACAGCTCGGCACCCTTGTTGCGGCCAGCCGGGCCTTCTTTCGGCGCCATCACGGCCGTGACGCCGCCCACCGTGAGAAAACCGGGATAGTTCCAGGGCACCATGAAGAACGGCCCCGCGTAGTTGGCGCGGTCGACCATCACCAGCTCTTGGCCTATCCACAGGTGCAACTCGGGCATGAAGTCCAGGCCGATGATCGCGTCTTCGATGCCGGCCGTGCCCGCCAAGCCATTCGCATTCAGGTTCAGCGTCACACTGACGTTCTTGTGGATCTTGCCACCGGCATGCAGCTCGCCGTAGACGGTGTCCATCGACAAGTCGTTCATCTTTTTGGGATCATTGCGGCCTTGCAGGCGCGCTCCCATACGCAGCCAAGCACCCACTGAAATCGGCGGCAGCTTTTCTTCGGCCGTCGCTGGCATCGCCTCGGTGTTGCTGACGACCGGAGGGCCTGGCGGCGGCTCGTTGGGGACTGGCCCCGGCGGCGGAACGGCTGCGGCCGCTGGAGCCGCTGCGGCGGCGGGCGCCGGCGGGGCGGCTGGGGCCGCCACCGGGGCCGGCTCCGCCGCTTGAGCGCGTGCGGTGCCGACTGCCAGCAGCAGAGCCGTGGCCAAGCCGACAGCGGCGAGGCTGGTGAATCGCCGTTTCGAAAAATTTGCTGAGCCCGAGCGGCTCTCGACACCCAGCTCGACGAATTGCGAAGTTATACTGAAGAGGGACGGTTTCATCCGGGGAGGGCTCCTTTGCCCTTGGCAAAGCTCGGTTTTTTCCGCCTTGCGCTGTAACCGTCTTCTACGGAAGTAAATGTTTACTTACTATTCCCCAACGTTTCGAGTTCGGACATGGGACGATTTGTCCTCGATCTCGGCGGAGCCCGCCCACGTTCAGCCCGGAAGGTTCACGAAAGCCAGGCGAAAGGGCGGCGGAAGCTGAGGCGGGTCGGCTGATGGAGATCGCGCACGCGACGGGCACTCTCGAGCCGCATCTCGAAGCGCCGACATTGCGCGTGTTCGTCGAGGAGACGTTCAAGCCGCTTCACCTGACGAAATTTCGACAGGGGGGAGTGGCGGCGCTCCGAGGGGCTGCTGCAGCAAGGAAGGATTGCTCGACCAGCTTGGCGACAAGCACCTCGATGCGATCGGCGCGACAGTCGTGGTGGCGCCAACCTGGAAGCAGTGCGCGAGCTGGCCGGCCACTCCAAGCTCCACACCACGCAACGCTACGTGCACGCCACCGGCGCGGATCTTCGAGACGCGATCGGGCGGCTTCCGGTAGCTAGTGGGAAACGAAAAAGACTCCAGCCGCTAAGTTCGCGACTGGAGTCTCTTTTTCACCTACTCGGTCGGGGCGGGCAGATTCGAACTGCCGACCTCACGGACCCGAACCGTGCGCGCTACCAAACTGCGCTACGCCCCGAGTGGGCTCCTTGAAAGGCCGTCCTTTTTGCGAGGCGGGCCGGTCGAGGCGGCGGGAGAATGATGGCCGAGCCTCGACCTGTCAAGGAGGGTTTGCCGTTAGCCGTGGCGTTTTTTCAGTTCGGCGGTGAGGGCCGGCACCGCCTGGAAAAGGTCAGCCACCAGGCCGTAGTCGGCGATCTGGAAAATGGGGGCTTCCGGGTCCTTGTTGATGGCGACGATGACCTTGGAGCTCTTCATGCCGGCGATGTGCTGGATGGCGCCGGAAATGCCGACGGCCACGTACAGCTGCGGCGCGACGATCTTTCCGGTTTGGCCGACCTGGAAGTCGCCGGGCGCGTAGCCGGCGTCAACGGCCGCGCGGCTGGCGCCGATGGCGGCCCCAACGGCGTCGGCAAGCGGCTCCATCACCTCGAAGAACTTTTCCTTCAAGGCGCGGCCGCCCGAGACGACGACCTTAGCCTCGGTGAGCTCGGGGCGCGCGCTCTTGACGGCTTCCAAGCCGACGAACTGAACGCGCGCGGCAGCCGCTCCTACTGCCGCCTTGGCGACCTTTTCGACCGGCGAGCTGCCGCCGCTCGGCTCGGCAGGCGTGAACTCGCTCTGGCGCACGGTGGCGACCTGCACGGGCGTGTCGAGCGTGCAGAAGCCGCTGGCGTTGCCGGCGAACATCGGCCGCTTGTAAACGAGCTTGCCGCCCTCGGCCGATACGCCCGAGCAGTCGCCGGCGTAGGCGGCGTCCAGGCGCGCGGCGACGCGCGGCAACAGATCTTTGCCGAAGCTAGTGGCGGTCGCCACCACGAGCGACACGCCCTGGGCCGCGGCGGCGACGCTGGGCGCGTAGTGCTCGGCCGTGTATTGGGCGAGGGAAGGGTCTTCGACGGCGATGATCTTGGCGGCGCCGTAGCTCGCCAGCTCAGCCGTGGCGGTCGCCGTGCTGGCGCCCAGGACGACGATGGCGAGCGTGCCGCCGACCGTCGGCAGCGCCTGCCGGGCGAACGCGATCGCGCTCAGGGTGGACTTCTTGAGCTTTCCGTCTTCGGACAGCTCTGCAACGACCAGGACGTTTGCCATTCAAATCACCTTCGCCACGTTGGCGAGCTTTTCCACCAGCTCGGAGACGTCTTTGACTTTCACGCCGGCGGCGCGCTGCGCGGGGCGCTCGAACTTGAGGTAGCGGGTCGTGAGGGCGGCGCCGGGCACGAGCTCGGCCAGCGTCTTCACGTCCAGCGGCTTCTTCTTCGCGGCCATGATCGCGGGCAGCGGTGCGAAGCGCACGCCGTCGTTGTACTTGAAACCGGCCTCCGTCACCTTCGAGAACACGCTGTGCGGCGCGACGATGCGCAAGTCCACTGTGACCAAAGCCGGCAATTTGACCCGCAACGTGAGCACGCCACCGTCGACCTCGCGGCCGACGAGCAGCGCGCCGTCCTCCTCTTTGATCGTGGCGGCGAAGGTCGCCATCGGCCAATCCAACAGCTCGGCCAGACGCTGGCCCACCTGGTTGCTGTCGCCGTCGACCGCTTGCTTGCCCATCAACACCACGTCGGGCTTCTCGGCGGCGACGATGGCTTGCAGGGCCTTGGCGACCAAGCGCCCGTCGAGCTGGTCGTCGGTGACGTCGACACGAATGGCGCGATCGGCACCGGTGGCTAGCGCGGCGCGCAGGGTCTGCTCGACCTCTTTCGGGCCGAGCGTGACGACCACGACCTCACCCAAGCGCTGCTTGGGGGCTTTACCGTTCTCGGTGAGACGCAGCGCGGCTTCGAGCGCGTACTCGTCGAACGGGTTGGGTTTCCATTCCAGGCCGGTGGTGTCGACGGCAGCACCGCCGGCGGCGATCTTCACCTTGTTGGCGTTGTCGGGATCGGCAACCCGCTTGAGCGCGACTAGGACTTTCACGGTGGCTCCTCTGCTTGGGAGCCTACCTCACGGATGGCGTCCGAGCGGGCGCCAGAACCGACAAAACCGCGTTATTGCTCGGCCAAAAGGCCGGCAAGGGCGGCCCCGACCGGCGCGGGCGGCTTTTTCTGGGCCTAGGGCCTGCTATGAAGGGCTCGTTCTTCCGCCATGCAAATCACGACCGACTTTTTGATCTTGGGTAGCGGCATCGCCGGCCTCTCGTTCGCGCTGCGTGCGCAGGCTCACGGGCAGGTGGTGGTGGTGACCAAGCGCGCGGCGAACGAGGCCGCCACCAGCTGGGCCCAGGGCGGCATCTCGGCGGTGTTGTCGCCCGAAGATTCGTTCGAGAAGCACGTCGAAGACACGATGGTGGCTGGCGCCGGGCTCTGCCACCAGGTCGTGGCCGACATCTGTGCGCGTGAGGCTCCGGAAGCCGTCAAGTGGCTGTCGGAAACCGGCGCGCGTTTTTCACGCGATGACGACGGCCAGTACGAGCTCGGCCGCGAAGGCGGCCACAGCGAGCGGCGCATCGTGCACGCCGGCGACATTTCTGGTCGTGAGATCGAGCGCGCGCTGCTCGACGCCGTGCGCGCCTCGCCCAACATCACCTTGCTCGAGTGGCACATGGGCGTGGATTTGATCACGCTCAGCAAGTTCGGCGGGCCCGATCAATGCGTGGGCGCCTACGTGCTCGACGAACGTGCGGGGCAAGTGGTCACGGTCTTGTCTCGCGCCACCGTGCTGGCCACGGGCGGCGCCGGCAAGGTGTACCTGTACACGTCGAACCCCGACGTCGCGACCGGTGACGGCGTGGCCATGGCCTATCGGGCCGGCGCCGAGGTCGCGAACATGGAATTTTACCAGTTTCACCCGACTGTGCTGTACGAGCCCCGCGCCAAGAGCTTCTTGATGAGCGAGGCCTTGCGCGGCGAGGGCGCGGTGCTGCGCACGCTGGACGGCGACGCCTTCATGCCGCGGCACCACGCGCTGGCCGACTTGGCGCCGCGCGACGTGGTGGCCCGCGCCATCGACTTCGAGATGAAGCGCTCGGGCAGCGAGCACGTGCTGCTCGACATCACCGGTCGCCCCGCCGACTTCGTGCGCTCGCGCTTCCCGAACATTCACGCCGAGTGCTTGCGCTTCGGCATCGACATGACCAAAGAGCCGATCCCGGTCGTGCCCGCCGCCCACTACATGTGCGGCGGCGTCACCTCCGACTTGCACGGCCGCACCACGTTGCCGGGCCTGTGGGCGATCGGTGAAACCGCTTGCACGGGCTTGCACGGCGCCAACCGGCTGGCTTCCAACTCCTTGCTCGAGGGCTTGGTGTTCGCTCGGCGCGCGGTCGAGCGGCTCTCGGGCTCGATGGAAGAGCTACGCGCGGCGCCACATCCCAGCGTGCCGGAGTGGCAGACCGGCTCCGCCGCGCCCAGCGACGAAGCAGTCGTGGTCAGCCACAACTGGGACGAACTGCGCCGCCTGATGTGGAACTACGTCGGTATCGTGCGCAGTGACGCGCGGCTGCGGCGTGCGGCCCGGCGTGTCGCCCTGTTGGAAGAAGAAATCCGCGAATATTACTGGCGCCACCTGGTAACGCGCGATCTGCTCGAGCTGCGCAACATCGCCACGGTCGCCCAGCTGATCATCGCCTCGGCCGCCAGCCGCCAAGAAAGCCGCGGCCTACACTACACCATCGATCACGAAGCGACGCGCGACGAGTGGGCGCAAGACACGGTGACCAAGCGCGGCGTCTTGCCGCACCTCCGTGGTCGATGAACAGGCGCGCCGAGCTCAGCGCCGCGCTCGCGCTCGGCTGGTCCCTGTTGCTCACGCTGGGCTTGCTCAGCGTGGCGGTGCTGGTCGGTGCACTGTTCGGTAGCTCGAATCTGGCCGTCGTGGTGGCCGGGCCAGCGGAGCTGCTGTTGATGGTGCCCGCCGCGCGCTTCATCGCGCGGTTGTATGGCGACCCGGAGCCCAGGAAGGCCTTTGCCCTCGGCGCCGTTTCTCCCTTGGAGCTGGTGCTGGGTGCGTCGCTCGGCATCATTCTGCACCTGCCGGCCGGCTACCTGGGCGCGCTGGTGGAGCGTCGCTTTCCCACGCCGCCGGAGCTGCTGCGGGCCCAGCTTCAGCAGTTGACGCCCAGCTCGGCCCTGCTCGGCGTCGGCATGTTGTTGTCGGTGGCGCTGATCGTGCCGTTCGCGGAAGAGCTATTTTTTCGCGGCGCCTTGTTCGGGGCGCTCACCCGCAGTGGCCCTGCCTTCATGGCCATTTGGACGACGTCGATAGCCTTCGCGCTAGCGCACCAAGAGCCGCGCAATTGGGCGCCGCTGCTGCTGGTGGCGCTCGCTCTGGGCTGGCTGCGCAGCCTGGGCGGCTCGATTTGGTCGGGCGTGGCCTTGCACGCGGCATTCAACGCGGCAACGCTGTCGTTCGTGTTCATGAACCGACCGCTCGACGTGAAGCCCCAAGAAGGGTCGTGGCAGCTCGCGAGCATCGGCTGTGTGCTGAGCGTGGGCGGGGTGTGGCTGTTCGGGCGCGTTGCCGGTCGGCGGTTGGCGGAGGCAAGCTGACATGAAGATCGCGCTGTGCCTGCTCGGCGGCGGTGCCATGGGCGCCATGTTTCAAATCGGCGCCCTGGCCGCGCTCGAGGACACGGTCGAGAAGCTCCAGGCCAACGATTTCGATCTGTTTCTCGGTAGCTCGGCCGGCGCCAGCGTGGCGGCGGCGCTGGCCGGCGGTCTGCCGGTGCAGCGCATCTACCGCGCGTTCTTGGATCCGGCCGACGTGTACTTTGGGCTCGAGCGTGGGCATTTGTTGCGCGTGGACACCGGCGAATGGCGGCGCACCGTGGTCTCGGCGGCCTTGGCGCTGCGCCACGGGGCAAGCTCCTTGCTTTCGGGCAAGACGACCGAAATGCCCGCCCGTCTGGCCCAAGAGCTGGACCGATTGTACGACTCGCTGCCGGCCGGCATCTTTACCCTCGAGGGTTACGAACGCTTCTTGGAGGCGTTCTTCGTGCGGCGCGGAGTGCCCAACGGGTTCTTCGGCATGCCCCGTGCGCTGCGCATCTTGGCGCACGATCTCGACTCCGGTGAGCCGGTTGCGTTCGGCGCGCCCGGCTTCGACCGAGCCACGGTGGCGCGGGCCTGCATCGCCTCCATGGCCGTCCCGCCGCTGTTTTCACCGGTGCGAGTGGGCGATCGCCACTACATCAGCTCCGGCTCGGCCGAGGTCGAGCAGCTGGAGCTCGCGGTGAGCGAAGGCGCCGACGTGCTGGTGGTGGTGCGACCGATGGTGGCGATCAGCGCCAACAGCAGCGTGCCCACCGGCCACGGTGAGCGCGACAGCTTGCGCGACAAAGGCATGATGTGGGTGTTCAACCAAGCCCGTCGCATCGGCGTTCAGCGCAGCGTGGAGGCGGCCATCACCCGCATTCAAGAGTCCGGCAAAGCCGAGGTGCTGTTGCTGCAGCCCCAGCGCGAAGACGGCATCTTGGCCATGTACAATCCGGCCAGCTACGACGCGCGGCGGGGCATGCTCGAGCACGCTTACCGCCATACTCGTTCGTTGTTGGCGCGCGCATTTGCAGAGCGCCACGCCGCGCTTCGGCGAGCTGGTTTCGTGCAGCGCGTGAGCGCGTCCATGCCGCCGCCGCCGCTCGGCATCTCGCCGCCATGACGCGCAAACCTTCCGCCGCCGCGCTGCTGTTGGCGCTCGCGCTGGTTGGCTGCAAAAAGCCGTACCGCGTTGGCGAGCACGTGCTGGTCGAGTGGGAAAAAGAGCAGCCGCCATACCCTGCGTACATCACCGAGCGAGTCGGAGCGACGCGCTACCGCGTGCACTTCGATGGTTACGACTCGCGCTGGGACGAAGACGTGAGCTTCGATCGCCTGCTCGGCCGCGTCGAAGGGCCCGTCACGGTGCCGCCGCCGCCGCCCAAGGTCGCGCTGGCTGCTGGCGTCGCGTCGCCCAAGACCGCCGGCAGCGCCGGCGAAGTCGCCGTCAGCCCCTACAAGGAAGGCGATCGCGTGCGCGTAAGCTGGCGCGGCAGCGTGTACTCCGCGACGGTCGTCAAAGTCGTGGCCAAAGATCGCTTCGAAGTGCACTACGAGGGCCACGAAGCAGCCTGGGACGAAGCCGTGGGCATCGATCGCATCCTCGGCCGTCGCTGAGGCGCCTGCGGCTCCGCACACAGACAGTTCGCGGTCTTCCGCAGTATTGGCTGCGATTGTTTTGACAATCCACGCGCTCCCTCGCACTACAGAACGATGCGCCCGAATACTCTCGAGAATGTTGGCGCCGCGACCGCCCTACGGTCTGGTTTCAGGCGCCCCGGACGCCTGACGACCCTGAAGCTTTGCACCCTGTGCCTGCTGCTGTGCGGCGTCTCGTGCGGCAGCGAAACCCCGGCGCCCACGGCCAGCGGCGGAAGCACGAGCGGCGCCGCCGGCACCAACGGCGCGAGCGGCAGCAGCTCGAGCAGCGGCAGCAGCAACGGCGGCTCGCCGCAGTGGACGGCTCCTACCGCCCCGCTCGGGGGCGTAGGTGGTGGCGGCAGCGGCGGCGCAAACACGGTGGCGGGCAGCTCGGGAAGCGGCGGCAACGCCGGCACGGCTGGAGCGTCCGGCGCTGCCGGTGCGAGCGGTGGCGGCGCTGGTGGCGTCGGAGGCGCTGCCGCGGGAGCGGGCCCCGGCCCCGGTGAGGCGGCGGCTTTGCAAGGGCTCACGCTGCAAGTCAAGTGCGGCGCGCCCGCCAACCAAGAGCGCAGCTGCAGCTACTTGCCGCCCGGTGACGCCAACTGCAGCAGCAACCAAGTACGTACCTACGCCATGGCCAGCAAGACGATGGGCGGCACGCCCGGCTCGGTCTACGACGTCACGCTGCACATTCGCGGCATCGTCGAAGCGAACGTCTACACCGGCGGCACGTCGGACATGAACGGTTTCTATGTCGGCGGCAAGGTCGGTGGGAACGAGGGCGGGGCCCAATACAGCCAGTATTCGCTCGAAGTCTCGGCGCCGGCCAGCGTCAACCATCTCAATCAGCTCGACCCGGGTGCGCAGCAGGACATGTACAAAAATCCGACAAACGGTGGGCTCGTGCACCACTTCGGATTCAAGATCGACTACCGGGAGACGATCAAAATCGAAGGTGGCGCGACGGTCACGCTGAAAGGGCAAGACAACGACTGCTACATGGGCAGAAACTGTAAGCCTCCCGCCAACGACTTCGGGCACTGCGAGCTGCAAAAGCTGGACGGCCTCACGGAAGAGCAGGTGCCGCAGGGCGCGGGCTTCGACGGCAACTTCATCTGGATCGACGTCGAGCAGGCGATTTTGAGCAAGTGATGTCCATGAGCAAGCAGCAGCCCATCATTCTTTTGGCTTTGGTTCTGTCGGCCAGCTGCAGTGACTCGCAGCCGGACGTCATGGCTTCGGGCGGAGCTGGCAGCGGAGGCACCGCAACGGCCCCCACTGCCGGCGGCGCCGGCGCGCCCATCACCACGGCTGGTGCGGCTGGCACGCCCGCCGTTGCCGGCTCGGCGACGACCGGCGGCGGCGGCGCGGGTGGCGTTACGTCTGGCGGCAGCGGAGGCAGTGGCACCAGCGGAGCGGGCGGCACCGGCGGTACTGGCGGCGCGGGTCTCGCGGGCTCTGCTGGTGTTGGCGGCGCGGGCGGCGCCGGCGGTGGTGCCGGTCTCGCGGCGATCGCCGCCGATTTCGACAAGTTTCGCTTGGAATGCCCGTGCATCGACGCCGACCACTTCGGCACCGACAAGACCGACAACTGCGACGCCACGCCCGCCGTCGATCGCCAAACGTACACCAAGACGGTCGCGGGTGATGCCGGCGTCGTCTACGACGTGAAGCTGCACGTGCGCGGCAACACCGAGCCCAACACCTACGTCAAAGGCGCGCTCGACGCGAACAAGCGCTTCTACGTCGGCGGCGAGACCTCCACCCCGGGCTACACCGCTTACATGCTCACGGTCAGCGACCCGCCGCAGGTCTACTTCTTCAACTACAACCCGAGCACTAGCCACATTCACTTCTTGATCGACTACGAAGTGACGATTCCCATGCGCGGAGGGACCATGGTCAAATTCGAGGTGAACGGCGGCAAGTCGGTGCCGGACGGTCACGGCGTTTCGAATCGCGAGCAGCTGGTCGTGCCCGACGTGCCGCCCGCTCCCGCTCCCTTCAACGGCCAATTCGTGCAATTCGACGTCGTCTCGGTGCAGGCGCGCCCGTAGCCCGCTCGGCTAGTCGCCGGGCATGTGACCCATGGCGCGCCAGGCGGATAGCAGCCGTCCAAGCTGCTCGGCCGTCGCGAGCGTCGGTGACCGTTCGGAAAGCCGCTTGGCGACCAGCAGCCAGTGCTCGGCCGGCGCCGCGTCACCCAGCGCCAGGTGTGACAGGCCTCGGTAGAGGGCGTAGTCGAACAGCTCGGGGTGGGTGAAGCCGGGCACATCCGGGGCGAGCGCCCGATATTCCGCGACGGCGTCCGGGTAGCGAGCCTCGTCGAAGCTGGTGCGAGCGGCCGTGAGCGGAGACGAGCACCCAAAAACCAGGGTCGCTACAAGGGCGAGACGAAGCCTCATGAGCACCTTTCGGTCGCTCGGGGCGCGAGTTGCGTGATAATCCATCGACATGCCTGACGATGAGAGAACAAGGCTCGCCGCCAACCTCAAAGATCAACGCGAGGCGCGCGGGCTCACTCAGCAAGAGCTGTCGGATCGCTCGGGCGTACCGCGGCCGACGTTGGCGCATCTCGAGTCGGGACAGGGCAACCCCACGCTTTCCGTGTTGATCAAGGTGGCGGCCGCGCTCGGCACCGGCATCGAGGCGCTGGTTGCGCCGACGAAGCCCAAGGTGCGGGTCGTGACCCGAGGCGACGTGCCGGTGGAGGCTCGCGGTGGCGTGGAGCTGCGTTCCCTAGGCATGGATCTCGGCATCGGCTTCGAGCGCTGGGAGCTGGCTCGGGGGGCGCGGCTGGAACGGGGGGCGGGCCGGAACGGGGAGCGGCGCGTGGTAGTGTGCGAGGCAGGGGAGGTGGCGATCACGGTCGGGCAGGCCGAGCACCGGCTCCGGGCCGGAGAGGTGGCCGTCATCGACGCCGCGGTCCGGCCCGCCTTCGAGAGCCGCGGCCGCGGTATTTCGATCGTTTATTCCGCCTGTGGCTGAAGTTGGGCCGGGTTTTCGAGCCGGGTACACCCTGTCGAGTTGCGGGCCGAGGCTTATCGGGCTACTAGCGCGCGCCCCCAATGTCCGAAGCACGTCGCGAGAACATCCGAAACATCGCCATCATTGCCCACGTCGATCATGGCAAGACCACTTTGGTCGACGCCATGCTGCGCCAGACGGGCGTGTTTCGCGACAACGAAGCCGTCGCCGAGCGCGTGATGGACTCCAACGATCTCGAGCGCGAGCGCGGCATCACGATTCTGGCCAAGCACTGCTCGGTCAAATACAAGGGCACGCTGATCAACATCATCGACACGCCCGGCCACGCCGACTTCGGCGGCGAGGTGGAGCGCACGTTGAAGATGGCCGACGGCGTGGTGTTGCTGGTGGACGCGGCCGAAGGCCCGTTGCCGCAGACGCGCTTCGTGCTCGGCAAGGCCATTCAGCTCGGCCTCAACATCATTCTGTGCATCAACAAGATCGACCGTCACGACGCGCGCCCCGACGACGTCTTGAACGAGGTGTTCGACTTGTTCTGCGAGCTGGAAGCCAGCGACGAACAGACGAATTTCCCGACCGTGTACGCCATCGGCAAGCAGGGCATGGCCAAGCACAACCTCGAGGACGAGGGCAACCAGGGCCTGACTCCGCTGTTCGATACCATCATCGAGCGCGTCAAGCCGCCCTTGATGGAAGAAGGACCGCTGCAGCTGCTCGTGCACAACATCGAGCACGACGAGTACGTCGGTCGTTTGGCCATCGGCCGCATCAAGCGCGGCAGCGTGAAGGTCGGCCAGACCGTGGCCTTGCTGGGCGAGAGCGCAGCCGTGAACGTGCGCCTTTCGGCCGTGTACTGCTTCGAAGGCAACAAGCGCGTCAAAGTCGACTCCGCTGACTGCTGCGACATCGTCGCGGTCGCGGGCTTGGAAGACGTGCAAATCGGCGACACCTTGACGGACCCGAGCCGTCAAGAGGCGCTGCCGCGCATCTCCGTCGAGGAGCCGACGATCAAGGTTCGCTTCGTCGTGAACGCCTCGCCGCTGGCCGGTAAAGTCGGTAAATGGGTGACGTCGCGTCACTTGCGCGAGCGCCTGTTCAAGGAAGCCAAGCGCAACCTGGCCCTGCGTGTCGAGGAAACGGCGGAGCCGGATACGTTCCTGGTGTTCGGCCGCGGCGAGTTGATGCTGGCCATTTTGGCCGAAACGATGCGCCGCGAAGGCTTCGAGTTCGCGCTCGGCATGCCTGAGGTCGTCGTGAAAGACGTCGACGGCGTGAAGAGCGAGCCGCTGGAGCTCGTGATCGTGGACGTGCCGGACGCTTACGTGGGCGCCGTCACCACGCGCCTCGGCGAGCGCCGTGGCCAGATGATGAAGATGCAAAACCTGGGCTTCGGGCGTACGCGCATGGAGTTCAAGGTACCGTCGCGCGGCCTGATCGGCTTCCGTTCCGCCTTCTTGACCGAGACGCGCGGCCTCGGCCTGCTCAACTCGCTGTTCGGCGGTTGGATGCCGTACGCCGGCCCCATGCTGCGTCGCCCGAACGGCGCCATGGTCTCCGATCGCTCGGGTGTCACCACGCCGTACGCGCTGTTCCACCTGTTGCCGCGCGGCATCTTGCACATCGAGCCGGGCATGCCCGTGTACGAAGGCATGATCATCGGCGAGCACAACCGTCCCAACGACTTGGACGTGAACTGCACGCGCGAAAAGAAGCTGACCAACATCCGCGCCGCCGGCCGCGACGAAAACGTCACCTTGCCCCCGCCGCACCTGCACACCATCGACACCGCGATGGAGTGGATCGACAAGGACGAGCTGCTCGAGGTCACGCCCGACGCCGTGCGCGCCCGCAAGCAAATCCTCGACCAAAACAAGCGCCCCCGCCGCGACGAAGGCTGAGGGTAGGCGAGAGGGGGGGCTGCAGAGGTGCGGCCTGATTGCAGAAGCTGACCTGGCGGAGCCAGGTGCAGTTTTGAGCGATCTCGAAATTCGATCTCGAAATTCGATCTCGAAATTCGATCTCGAAATTCGATCTCGAAATTCGATCTCGAAATTCGATCTCGATCTCGAAATTCGATCTCGAAATTCGATCTCGATCTCGATCTCGATCTCGATCTCGAAATTCGATCTCGATCTCGATCTCGATCTCGAAATTCGATCTCGAGATCGGGTTTTATGCGATTTCGAGGATGGCAGCGTGCTCGCGGGTGTCTAGGGGCACGCTCGCGCTGCGCGCGACGCTCGCTGCGCTCGCGCCCTAGACACCCGCTGCGCGCGCTGCCGGTGAGGGGGCTGCGCTGGGTTTCACGGCGCAGGAAGGGCAGTGAATCATGGTTTTTGAAGCGGAAGAGGTGGCCATTCAATTGATCGAGGCCTTGAGGCCAATCGTGCCGCGCGTCAAAGCGCGGGACCGGGCGCTGGCGGACCAGCTTGTGCGGGCGGCAGGCAGCGTGGCGCTCAACATTGCCGAAGGGAACTACTCGGACCCGGGGAATCGGCGGGCGCGGTTTTTCACGGCCGCGGGAAGCGCGAACGAGACGCGGCTCGCGTTGCGTGTCGCCGTGGCGTGGGGCATCTGCTCCGCTACCGAAACAGAGGTCTCGCTGTCGCTGATTAAGCGCGTCTTGGCCATGCTGTGGAGGCTCACCCACTGAGTCGGTGCGCGCGGGAGCCGCACGGTGCGGCTCCCGCCGGCGACCCTTTACAGCGCCTTGGTTCGGCGTCTTGAGGCACCAACCTTGGCCGTGCGATAGACTCGGACAGATGCAGGGCGGCTTCCGGCTTCGATGCGTGATCGCGTTGGCGTGGTTGGCAGGTGCCTGCGGGGGTGCGACGAAGCAAGCACCGGGCAGCGTCCACACCGGCAAGGGCGTGTACGCCCTCACCATCGAACGAAGAAGCGACAACTGCGACCCGCCTATGGCGACCGGCGCGGCCGGTGAGGTCGTCGTCTTCGTCGCTACCGGCGGAGGCGCAGAAGGGACGGCGACGAGCGCCAACATCCCGTTGGGAGGCGCTCAGGACGGGTTCGTGGCGGCACGCAGTGACGTGAGTCTCGACGAGGCTCGAACGTTCTCCCTCGCGGAGAACGCGAGCTGCGCCGATGCCACCGAGACGATCAGCATCGCGCCGCTGGCGGCCGACGCCTCGCACATCGACGTCGAATGGACAGATTCGCGGCGCAACCCGTGCGATCCGAGCCTCGACTGTACCTCGGATCGCGTGCTCCACTTCCGGTGGCTACGCGCGTGCAGCCCTGACGACCATAGCTTGGAAAAGTGCCCATAGTTGCCGCACGAAAGGCCCGCAGCTTTGCTTTTACCAGCGCGCGATTGCCGCGACGCTAGTCATCACACACGAAAAGCTGCGTCTCGGTGGCCACGCCTTTCTCGAACATTACGGTCAGCCCCTCGCACGGCTCAGCACTCTTCAAGTCGTAGAAGAAGCGCGGCGCCGTTGCCTGCGGCTCTTCGACCTGCGCCGGGCGGCTGAAATCCCGGGTGGTTATGGGCGGTCCTAGGAGCTGTTCTACCTCTGCAGGTGTTTTGCCGATGACGACCGGGGAGTAGGCCAAGTCCTCGGCCATCGACCCATCGCAGCTACGGTTCTCGCGTGCAAAGCGCTTCCAACGCTCGGAGCTGAACTCGGGACGAAACAGCAGCGTCCAGAGGAATGGCGCCTGAACGAGAGCGCAAACGGCCAGCGCGCGGCGCAGGCGAGCGTGATTGCGGTTGATCGCGAAATGAACGGCTAGATATGCGCCGATGCCCGCTAGCAGGCACAGCGCGGTCGCGCCTCTCATGACGCCCGGATCGCCGTCTGCGCCGGACCACGCGATGGTGAAGCCGGCGACGCCGCTGCCGAACGCGAGCGCGCAGCTGAACGCAAGATTCAGCACGACGCCTACCCCGTACTCCCACCATGCCCGCTGCCCAAGCTCGGGTTGACGCGCCACGAGCTCCGCCAGCAACAGCCATCCGCCCACCACGAAGGGCACCGCGCTCACTCCCACGAGCTTGCTAGTCCAAGGATCGAGCGTGAGCGCATGGGTGAAGCCTCGCCAGGCCAAATCGCCGCCGAGAAGCGCCGCGCTGGCCGCGCAGCCGCCCGCTGACCCCACGAAATACTTGGTCCAGCTCGGCTTGCCTAGCCGGGGCGCCAGGCGCGAGAGATAGAACCCTCGCGCGGCCAGCTCTGCGAGCAAGAGTACGCGGTACCCCAGTGAGGACGCATACACCATGGGCACGCCGCCCAGCGCGACCCCTCGCAGCAGCCATGCCAGGCGTCCGATGGCGGGGTCCGCAGGAGCTTCGCGCCGCCACGTCAGAAGCCAGGTGCCGATTAGCTGGAAGAGCGCCGCTACTACCACCGCGGGTCGGTGGAAGAAGACCGCTATTGGAGTCAGCGCGAACCAAGCGACCGGCGACAACACGAGCCAGCGCGCGCCCCGCACCACGACGGCCAGCCACTCGCGTGAATCGTTGCCTCCTGATTTCGGACTGGTGCTCTCACTCATTGTCGTGCTCGGGCTCAGATTGTTTGGCCGACGAGCCGTTTCCGAAATGTTACTAGTCGGGCTAGCCCGCGTCTGCACTCGTTGTCAGGGGTTGCCTCGGCGCCAACTCCCCCTTTCTGGGGCTGGATCAGGCATTTCCGAGGATCCTGCCTGGTACGAAGCTCGAGCCGCTTCCTGGATCGAGCACGTCGCTGCTCGCGTCACCGTCGAGGGTGATGACTGGCCTGGTCGGCTGGATGGGACTGCCCCCTTGTCGGCGAGGCTCACTGTAAACCTCGGGTGTGATGAGCGCAGTGGGCATTGGAGGTAGTCATGTTTTGAAATCGACGACGCGCTCCTAAATATTTGGGAGCGCGGTCCGTTGCTGCGGGGGCACACATCGACCCCTCGACTCCTACCCAACGGGTGATGTCGGCAGCGCCTCATTGAACCGAGCGAGGCGCGCCGCATCGTCGCGGCTGGGCTGCGCTTCGCCCGGGAGAAACATTCATGAATCAAAGACGACTTTCTCAATCCACGGCGACCGCCGTCGAACCGGTGACCCCAGCCGCGACACAGCCAGCGCTTTTGCGTTCGCACAGCATGGTCGTGCCGAAAGGGACTTCACCCGACACCGCCACGAGCGGCGCGGAGGCGCTCGTGGAAACGTTGGTCGAGCTGGGCGTCGAGCACGCTTTTGGCATCTTTGGCGGGGGAATAGCGCCGTTTTGTGAAGCATTGTCGCGCAGCTCGATTCGCTTGCTGCACTTTCGCCATGAGGGCGGAGCGGCCTTCGCGGCCATCGAATCGTCGCTGGCGAGTGGCAAGCTTACGGTCGTGCTGGCCACGACCGGGCCCGGCTTGACCAACCTCTACACGGGCATGGTGGCAGCGCGCTCCGAGGGCGCCAAGGTGCTGTTCGTGTCCGGCAGCACGGCGGCGGCCCAGCGCGGTCGCATGGCGTTTCAGGAAACGCGCGCGTACTCCAACAGCATGTCGCCGCTCTTCTCGCAGGGCGCGCTCTTTCACTATGCAGCGATGGTAGAAGACGCCGCCGAGCTCGAGGTGGTGGCGGCGCGACTCCGCTCCGGCTTCGCCCAACCGGGCGGCTTCGTGGCTCATCTGGGCTTGCCGCTCACCACCCAAACCGCCAAGTTGCCCGAGGTCAAGCCGTCCCGGCTCAGCGCGGGCCCTCCGCCGAGCTGTGACCCGGCGCAAGTCCAGGAGTGCGCGGAGCTGCTGAGCCGCGAGCCCTTCGTGATCTGGGCCGGATTTGGCGCTCGCCACGCGGCGCCCGCAATTCGCGAGCTCGCGTCACGCACGGGCGCGCACGTGATGTGCACTCCGCGCGGCAAGGGCATCATGCCCGAGACCGATCCCCTGTACTTGGGCGTCACCGGCCTGGGCGGCCACTCCCACGTCGAACACTACCTGCAGCGAGCGCGCCCCGTGCGTGCTTTGGTACTGGGCTCGCGCCTGGGCGAAATGAGCTCGTTCTGGAGCTCTCGTCTCTTGCCCCAGCAGGGCATCATTCATGTCGATCTCGACCCTGAGGTGTTCGGCGCGGCGTTTCCCAGCGTCGCAACACGCAGCGTTCAGTCGGAAATTGGCGCTTTCGTCGAGGCCCTGTTGCAGGCATGGCCCGAGCAGGCAAACCCGGCTCGTCCCGGGGCCACGGAGCTGCCCTTGCCCCGCACGGTCGCGCCCCGTCGGCTGGGGCCGGTTCGGCCGAGTTTCTTGATGTCGCGTGTGCAACGGCAAATCGTCGAAGGCAGCGACGCGCTGGTGCTCACGGAGGCCGGCAACGCTTTCGCGCTCGGTAGTCATTACTTGCGGTTCATGGAACCGAATCGCTACCGCGTGAGCAGCGGCTTTGGATCGATGGGGCAGGCCGCGGCAGGCGTGCTCGGCGCTGCTCTCGGCAGTCGCCGCAAAGCCGTCGCCATCCTCGGAGATGGGGCGATGCTGATGCAAAACGAGATCAACACGGCCGCAACCTACGGTATCGACGCAGTGTGGATCGTGCTCAACGACGCCCGCTACGGCATGATCGCCCAGGGTATGGAGTCGATCGGTTGGGTGCCTTTCGAGACCGATTTTTCGCGGGCAAACTTCGTAGAAATTGCGCGAGCCATGGGTGGCGACGGGGTTTCGGTCGCGCTCGAGTCCGAGCTGGACGCCGCGCTCGAGCAGGCGTTGGCCGCGAAGGGCCCCTTCGTGATCGACGTAGCGATCGATCGCGAGGAGCTGGCGCCGGCCATCGGCCGCAACCAGAGTCTGCTGCAACAGGGCGTCAACGGGAGGGCAAGCTAGTGTCAGCAACCGAGCTCTCCGGCCCGCTGGAAGTCGAGAAATTCCCAGAAAAGCTGGCAGCGCGCGTCGTCACCCCCGGTCCCGCGCCGCGGGTCCACGGCTACGACGTCGAGTCGGACTTGGCGCAGCACTACGGCGTTGGCGATTCGGTGCTGTTGTCCCTGACCGGCGAGCTACCCGCTGCGCCCGCGCGCGCGGCATTCGAGGTGGCCTGGCTGTTCTTGGGCGCGGTGTCGGTGGCTCATGCCGGCGCCCACGCCAGCGTGCTGGCGAGACTTTGTGGCGCGACCGTGAGCGCGACAGTGGGGGTTGCGGCGATAGGGCTCGCCGAAGAAGCGCGCGCGCTCCTGGTCGAGCACGAGGAGCTCTTGCACAGCTTGAGAGCGAGCGCCCCTTTGCCCGAACGCTACCAAAGCTTCGCGCCCGAAGAGCGCGAAGCCGTGGCGCGCTTGAGACTGGCCCTCCAGCGGACGGGCTTGAGCGTGCCGACGCTGCAGCAGAGTCCCACCCGGGACGCCGCGCTCTTGAGCGTGCTGTTCGAGTGCGGGCTCAGGCGCACAAGGCAGCTGGAAGCAGTCGTCACTCTGGCACGCTTACCGTGCGCTTTGGCCGAGGGGTTCGCGGAGCGACCCACCAATTTCGGCAACTATCCCATCAATTTGCCGCCTTTCGTTTACGAGGAGTCCCCATGAAAGACCTCGCGCTACCTACCGCCACCGCCCATTGGGGCTGGGACGACCATCGCTACTTCGGACAACGCGTGTTCGAGGAGCTGGCGGGACGTGAATCGCTCACTAGCCTCACCGTGCTCTCGGTGCTGGGCCGTCGCCTTTCAGCGGAGCAGTGCGCGCTGCTCGACGACCTGGCCGTTTGCCTGACGCTGGCTGATCCGCGCATTTGGCCATTGAAGCTGACGCGCGTGATAGCGGCTCATGGCGGCATGACCGCGGCCGCGGCGGCGGGGTTGTTGATCGAGCAGGATGCGCGGATTGGGCCATGGTGCGCCGCGAAGGCCGCCGAGGTGCTGGTCGAGCTTCATTTGAAGCTCGTTGGCACGGGCTTCGATGCCGAAGCCGTAGGCGCGGTGGTGCGCGAGTACCTCGACGAGCATGCCTTCGTTTGGGGCTTTGGAACGCCATTTCGCAAGCGTGACGAGCGCTTGGTAGCCTTCCGCTCGTGTCTGGAGCGGCGCGGTCGCCGGCGGCTGCCGTTCATGCGCACGTTCGACGCGATCGCGTCGGTGGTGACGCGAGAGCGGCACGCCGAGCCGAACATCGCGATGGCAATGGCTGCTACCTTTCTCGACCTCGGGCTGCACGTCCACGAGGTGGGCCCGCTCAGTACCGTTCTCACGCAGCATATGTTCTTCGCGCACGCCATCGAGGGCGCCCGCCAAGCCCCCGAGGTGCTCCAACGCTTGCCCGATCGCTGCATCGAATACAGCGGCCGCGACGCTCGCGAAACCCCGCGCGCGCGGCAGGTCGGCGCCGAAAACACCAGCGGCCGAGCGGCCGAATAGCCCGGCTGCGGAGACGTCAGGCTTCGTACAGGAGGCGGTCGGCTTCGTCTTTTGCGGCGCGGACGGCGCGTTGGTGGTCGATGAGCGCTAACCACGATTCGATGCGTTGCAACAGCGTTTTTGTCGACGATTTGTCGAGGGCGGAGATGCACACGCTGTCGGGCTCGTTGTTCAGCGCGAAGCGTTCGTCGTCGCTGAGGCGGTCGACCTTGTTGTAGACGCGCAGGCGCGGTGTGTCCTCGAGGTTGAGGTCGCGCAGCACTTCGTTGGTGGTCGTGATGTGCTCGGTGTGCTCGGGATCGGAGACGTCGATGACTTCGACGATCAAGTCGGCGTCGGCGGCTTCTTCGAAGGTGGCGCGGAAGGCGGCGAACAAATCCTTCGGCATTTGGCGGATGAAGCCCACGGTATCGGTCAAGATGACGTCGCGCCCGCCGGGCAGGAACAGTTTGCGCGCCCGCGTGTCGAGCGTGGCAAACAGCTTGTCCTCGGCCAAGACGCCCGCGTCCGTCAGCGTATTGAGCAAGGTGCTCTTGCCGGCGTTGGTGTAGCCGACGATGGCCACGACCGGCAGCTCGCTACCGGCGCGTTTGCGGCGGCGCTCGGAACGCTGCTTTTCCAGGCCGCGTAGCTCTTTTTCCAAGCGGTTCACGCGGTCGCGCGCACGGCGGCGGCCGATTTCGAGCTTGGTTTCACCAGGCCCGCGCCCGCCGATGCCGCCCGTCAAGCGACTGAGCGAGTCGTCCTTCTGACCGAGCCGGGGCAGGGTGTACTTGAGCTGGGCCAGCTCCACCTGCAGCTTGCCGTCGCGGCTCTCCGCGCGCTGCGCGAAAATGTCCAGGATGACCTGGGTGCGATCGAGCACTTTCAGATCCGTCTGCTTGGCGATCGAGTGCGCTTGAGTGGGGCTCAGGTCACAGTCGAAGATCAACGTTTCGGCGCCCAAATCGATGGCCTGGGTGACGACGTCCTCCAACTTGCCGGCGCCCAGCACGAAGCGTGGGTCGGGCTGCTCGCGCAGCTGGATGACGCGCTCGACGACGTCGACGCCCGCGGTGCGAGCCAAGCTTTCGAGCTCGGCCAAGCGCGAGCGCGCGCGGTTCGCGGCGCCGGCTTTTCGCTTGTCGCCGACGTGGATCAAGATGGCGCGGCCGTCTTTGGCCGTTACCTCGCGCGTCCGCGCGTGCTGGGCGAATTCGGCTTCCAGCGCCGCGATCAGCTCGCCGAAGTGCGGTTGGGGCTGGCCGTAAGGGAAAGGGCCAGCGACGGCGAAGGGCTCGCCTTTGCCTTCGAACGTGGGCGTGTTGTACGCCCAGGTCATGCGCAGCGGCTCACCCATTGGGTTGAGCAAGATGGCGGCGACCAGATCGAGCCGCAGGCGCGTGAGATCGGTCAAGTCGTCGCGGGTCAGCGGCTCGTTGAACAAGTGCGTGTGCACCAGCCGCAGCGCGCGAAAGCGGCCTTCGGCGGCGCGCAGACGGCCGATGTCGGGCAGCATCAGGCCCGAGGCGTGACCGACCACCACGTAGTCGACCTCCCCGGAGCGGTGCACGAGGGCGCCGACCTGGCGCTTGGTCTCGCGCGATGCATCGGCCAGCGAGCGTACGAGCTCGGCGGTCGCGATCTTGTCGCTGGGCACGCGCCTTCGGTAGATGCGCTCCAGCGCGCGGATCGCGCTGGCACTGAGGCCCGTGGTGTTTCCGTAAAGCTCTGGCATGAGGCGAAGAGAAGCGGCCGCAAACCTAGCGTTTGCCCCCGGCTACGACAACTTGGGCCCACGATTCCACGATTTTTGAGGCAGAAGGGCGGGGGGCTCGGCATAGTCCGGCCGTGGCGCTCCTGACTTCTTTGCCCTTGGCCGACGCGGCGCGGCTGGCTCGCGAATTCGGCCTCGAGATCAACAGCGTCGAACCGCTCGCGGCGGGCTCGGTCAACTCCAACTTTGCGCTCCGGGCTGCCGACGGGCGGCGCTATTTCGCGCGACTGTACGAAGAGCAGGGCCGAGACGGCGCGTTGGCGGAGCTGCAGTTGGTGGCGGCGTTGGCGCGCGCCGGCGTGCCGGTGGTGGAGTGCTTGCCGCGCGCAGACGGCGCTGGCGTCGGCAATTTCGAGGGCAAATCTTTCGCGGTGTTTCCGTGGCTGGAGGGCGAGATCTTGTGCCAAGGCCGGGTCAGCGAGGCGGGCTGCCAGAAGCTCGGCGCCGCGCTGGCGCGGGTGCACCTGACGACGCCCCAGCTGGCGCGTCCGCCGGAAGGCCGCTTTCGCATCACCGATCTGCGGCAGCGGCTGACGCGCGTCGAACGCGCCGAGCGCGAAGAGTTTTTGGACGACGTCGAGCGCATTCGCGAGTCGCTGAACCACTACGAGCTGGCGCGCATCAGCCAGCAGGCGCCGCGGGGTGTCATTCACTCCGACCTGTTTCGCGACAACGTGCTGTGGACGAAGGACGGCGACCTTCTCGCCTTGCTCGACTTCGAGAGCGCTTGTGAAGGCGCTTTCGCGTACGACGTGATGGTGACGATCTGCGCCTGGTGCTACTCCGACAAGTTCGAGACGGCGCTGGTGGAGGGCTTCTTGCGCGGCTACCACGCCGTGCGTCCCATCGTCGGTCCGGAGGTCGCGGCCCTGAAGGTCGAAGGCGCGGTGGGCTGCCTGCGCTTCGCCACCACGCGCATCACCGATTTCTCGCTGCGTGCGCCGCCCGGCCAGCCTCCCGTCCGTGACTACCGCCGGTTCCTGGCGCGCCTCGCGTCCATCGAGGCCGGCGATTTGGACGCCTCCATCGCGCGCGCGCTGGCCTGATCGCCGCTACTTCCGCGATACCGATTCGTCTCATCTTTGGCTGCCGCGCCGCAGCTTCCTTGCAGAAACTCCCGTAGCGATGCCAGGCCAAGTCGGGCGACCGCTTCGGGCTGCCGCCGTGCGGGGGCGTCGTGGCGAGAGCCTGGGATTTCACAGGGAGGACGGGAGGACGGGAGGTGCAGAGAGGCGAGAACGCATTTTTGTTTTTGGAGGACCAAAACCAAAAATATTTCCCTCGAGAGAAACCCGGAGGGTTGAGCCGCGGCGCTGCAGATTCGCAGGCGGCAGCGCGAACCCCAAAATTCTCGCCTCTTTCTCTACCTCGCGTCCTCCCGTCCTCCCTGTGAAAAAATCTCGATCGTACGAGGTGGCCTTTCGCCGCTACAGAAGCTTCTGCGATTCAGGCTGCGGATTGGCAGCCCACCCTGGGCTGAGCCGAGGCGTCGGGGTATAAGCGCCGCCATGACCGTTGCGCGAGGTGGACGACTTCCCGAGCAAATCGACGCTGCCATGGAGCGGCTCAACACCAGCGTGGACGTCGACAGTGAGATGTGGCGCGAAGACATCCAGGGCTCCATCGCGCATGCGCGCGGCCTCGGGCGCGCGGGCGTGCTGGCGGGGAGCGAGGTCGACACGTTGGTGAAGGGTCTCGAGCAGATCCGCGGTGAAATCGAGCGCGGCGAGCTGGTGTGGAAGCGCGAGCGCGAAGACGTGCACATGAACATCGAGGCGCGCCTGACCGAGATTTGCGGCCCGGTCGGCGGCAAGCTCCACACCGGCCGCTCGCGTAACGATCAAGTGGCGACCGATTTGCGCTTGTGGGCGCGCCGCAAGGCCGACGAAGCCTGCGCCGCCGTGGAAGGCTTGGGCGACGCGATCTTGAGCGCGGCCGAGCGCGAAATCGACACCTTGATGCCGGCGTACACCCACCTGCAACGCGCGCAACCGAGCCGGCTGTCGCATCACTTGATGGCTTGGCAGGAGATGCTGCTGCGCGATCGCGGGCGTTTGCGCGACGCCCGCGCGCGGCTGAATGAATCACCGCTCGGGGCAGGGGCGGTAGCCGGCAGCGGTTTCCCGCTCGATCGCGCGGGGGTGGCGGCGGAGCTGGGCTTCGACGGTCCGACGCACAATTCCATCGACGCCACCGGCAGCCGAGATTTTTTGATGGAGCTGGCCAACGCGCTCGGCATTCTGGGCGTGCACCTGTCACGCATCGGAGAAGAAATCGTGCTCTGGTCGAGCCAAGAGTTCGGCTTCATCTCGCTGTCGGCGGCGTTCTCGACCAGCTCGTCGATGATGCCGCAGAAAAAGAATCCGGACGTCGCCGAGCTCGTCCGGGGCAAGGCTGCGCGCTTGATGGGCTCGGTGACGACCTTGATGGCGCTCGAGAAGAGCTTGTTCTTCGGCTACGGGCGTGACTTGCAAGAGGACAAGCGCCCCATCTTCGATGCCTTCGAGTGCGCGCTGGTTTCCTTGTACGCGCTCACCGGCGCGATCGCGACGGCCGAGTGGCGGCGTGATCGGCTGCGCGCCGCGCTCGACCAGGGCCACCTGTGCGCCACCGATCTGGCGGATTTTCTGGTGCAACAGGGCCTACCCTTCCGTGAGGCGCACCACGTGGTGGGGGCGCTGGTGCGCGAAGCGGAGACGCGCGGCGTACAGCTGGGCGAATTGCCGCCCGACGTGCTGTTGGCGGCTCATCCGTCGCTCCGGGGAGACGCGCTGCGCTCGGCTCTGGATCCGGCTGCCGCCGTCGAACGGCGCTCGCTCCATGGCGGTCCCGCGAAAGCCACCGTAGCGACCGCGATCGCTCACGCACGAGCTCGTTGGTCTCGGTAGTCGCGCGCAAGCGAGATTTGACGTTGCGACCGCTTTGACGTCGCGACCCCGCTCACGTTTGCGTTTAGAAGCGTAAGGCTCGCGGGTTGAGCCCGTCGTATTCCCAGGTGGCGGCGCTGGCGTGGCCGCGCTCGAACGCGCCCGACTGCCACAGCACCACGCCCGAAGCCAGCAGCGCCGCGCCACCCGCGAGCGCGAAGCCGGCCCAAGTCGGGAAGCGCTGGCGTTCCACGCTGATGGGCGCGAATGTCGCGGGCTCCCGGCGCTGCCAATGCTGAAACGCACCGCAGCGGCCGTGCTGGCAGAGCGAAACGGCGATGCCGGCGCCGTCTTCACGAACACGCGCCCACTTGGCGCAAGCAACCAGCGGCGGCTGGGTTGGTGGCTCAGGGACGCTTGGCGAAACGCGCGAGGCGCGTTCGAGATCTTCGACGCTGCAGGGCACGAGCGCCGGCACACCCAGCGCGAGCGCCTTTTGCTCGGGTGCGACCCGCGTGAACGTCGCGAAGATGGGGCGCCCGCCGCGCCATACGCGGAGGTGGTGGAGCCCTGGCGCCAGCGTGACGCGGCTCAGCCCCGGGCGGGCCCGCGCCCCGTCGAGCTCGAGCTCGTCCGTCACGTCGAGCCCCTGCACTTCGAGCGCCACCTTTGCGATGACCGGCGGCGCGGGGAACGTTTCTCCAAACGCGGGAGCGCGCGGGCCTTCGAGCGCGGCGCGTTCTGCCTCGAGCTCGGCCGCACCGGGCGACGACGCGGCGCGCGCGGCTTGGGCCTGCAATGCCAGGCACTCGGCCATCAAGAACGAGGCTTGAGGTAAGTGTGGGTGCGCTAGCAGCTGGGCTTCGACCTTATGCAAGCGCAGGCTGGCGTTGGCCTCCTCGAGCGCGGACAGCGACGTGCGCGCCTGCTCCAGCTCGCCTTCGAGAGAGTCCACCAATTCGGCGTCGTTCGCCGGCAAGCCGAGCGGCCGGGCCTGCGAAACCGGCGCGAAGTCGAGCCCTCGTGCCGCCCCGTAGTCCTTCAAGGTCGACAGCGCACGCGCCGGCACGACCTGCTCGGCGCGCGGCGAACCGGGCAAGGACGAGGCTGCCCCCACAAAGTCTCCGCCCGACGCGGTAGCGGCTGAAATCCAAAGGAAAACGACCGTATTGGGCACGAAGGCCCATGTTAGTATGAAAGCCTTGTCGTTTTGCAGCCTCCTTCAACGGCTGCCTCGAGGTCCTCGTGCAGCTTGATTTCGTGAATCGCGAGCTGACCGTCAAGCTCGTTTACTACGGCCCCGCGTTGAGCGGGAAGACCACCAACCTGCAGGCGCTGCACAAGGCGGCCGAGCCGGGCGCCAGCGGTCGCTTGATGACCCTGGAGACGCGCGACGACCGCACGCTCTTCTTCGATCTGTTGCCGCTCACCTTTCGCAACCAGGGCAGCCTGGCGGTGCGGCTGAAGGTGTTCACGGTTCCGGGGCAGGTGATTCACGCGTCTACGCGCCGCTTGGTGGTGCAAGGCGCGGACGGCATCGCCTTCATCGCCGACTCGCGCAACGCCGAGACACAGCACAACGCCGAGTCTTTTCTGGACTTGAAGGAAAACCTCAAGCAGCACGGCCTCACGCTGAAGCAGATGCCGGTCGTGATTCAGTTCAACAAGCGCGACCTGCCGGAAGTGCGTAGCGACGCCGAAATTGCCGAGCTGGCGTCGCAAGGCCGCGAGCCGGTCTACCTCGCGGTGGCCATGCGCGGCCAAGGCGTGGTCGAAAGCTTCGTCGGGCTCTTGCACCTGACCTGGAGCGCGCTGGATGCCGAGCACGATCTGAACAAGAAATTCGGCTTCGATTCGCAGGCGTTCCTCGCCACCGTCGCCAAGAAGCTCGGCGACTCGCGGCCGCTATCGGAGATTCTCGGTGCTTGCGTGGGCGGGGCGCTCGACGTGTTGAAGCCGGAGGCGGGCTGATGACGCTCTCGGCGCCTCCGACGAGGAGCCTGGACGAGCTGACCCTCGGCGGCGACATGAGCCTCGAGGACCTGGTCTCGCGCGACGGCTTGGCCGAGGTGATCAAGAGCGCGAACGAGCTGTTCGGGCTGCCGATTCGCGTGTTCACCGAGGACGGCAAGCTGTTGGCGGACGCCACCGATTCGATCGAGCTGTACGCGTACCTGAACACCTCCCGCGCCGGGCGCGCGGCGTTGTCGGAGGTAGTGGCCGCGGTCAAGGCGCTCGCGCCGGGCGCCGACGGCGAAGCCAACTACCAGTGCGTCACCGGCGCGTTCTACCGCGTGGCCGCCATCGTCTACGACTCGCGTCAGATCGGGCGCATGATTTTGGGCCCGTTTTCGCCGGCGGCCAGCGCCGAGCCGCCGGCGTCGTTGCTGGCGTTGGACGCGCAGCTCGACCCTGACAACCTGCGCGCGCTGTACAAGAAGCTACCGCGCGGTGAAGAGCAGACGGTGAGCCACGTGGCGCGGCATCTGGCGCGCGTGCTCGATCTTTTGCTGTTCAGCGGTCACCGGGCGCTGCTCACCAGCAACATGCACCTGGCCAGCGTGCGCGAAAGCTTCCGTGAGCTGGAGGACAAGAATCAGAAGCTTCAGGTCGCCTACGATCGCTTGAAAGAGCTCGATCGCCTGAAAAGCAATTTCTTGGCCACGGTGTCGCACGAGCTGCGCACGCCGCTGACGTCCATCATCGGCTACAGCGAGATGTTGGTCGAAGGCCTGGCCGGCGATCTGACCAAAGAACAGCGCGAATTCGTGCAAACCATCCGTGACAAGGGCGACCAGCTGTTGGCCTTGATCAAGGGCCTGCTCGACTTGTCCAAGCTCGAGAGCGGCACGATGAGCTTGCGCAAGAATCACGTCGACGTGGCGGCGCTGATCAAGGACGTGGTCTCGACCATGGCCCCCACGGCGCGCAAGAAAGAGGTCGAGCTGACGTTCGAGGTCGAGAAGGGCCTGCCCGCCATCTGGGCCGACGCCGAGCGCTTGCGCCAGGTGCTGCTCAATCTGACGGAGAACGCCATCAAGTTCACGCCCGTCTCGGGCTCGGTGCGGCTGGTGGCGCGGCTCACGGGCATGGACGCCACGTCCAGCGGGGACACCGGGGGCATGGTGCTCTTGGGCGCACGCCGGACCGGCGTCGAAATGCGCGTCGCCGACACCGGCATCGGCATCCCCGAGTCCGAACGCATGCGCGTCTTCGACGCCTTCTACCAGGTGGACTCGAGCAGCACCCGCGAAGCGGGCGGCACCGGCCTGGGCTTGTCGATCGTGAAGCGCTTGGTCGACGGCCACGACGGCAACGTGCGCATCGAAGCGAATCAACCGCGCGGCACCGTGTTCGTGGTGACGATTCCGGTGAAACGCGCCACCATCGGCTGATGGCCCAAGCGTCCCGGCGCCGCTCTGCGAGCGGCGAGTTCGAGCTGATCGCGGAGCTGGCGCGCGAGCTTGCGATGCCGCGCGCTCGCGCGGTAGAGGTAGGCATTGGTGACGACGCTGCGATCTTGCGCGTGGGCAAGGAGCGCATCGCCGTCAGCGTGGACGACCAAGTCGAGGGCGTCCACTTCGACCTTCGTTGGCTGGACCCCGCGGACGTTGGCTATCGCGCGCTGCAAGCGGCGGCGAGTGATCTGGCCGCCATGGGCGCGACGCCGCTCGGCGCGGTCGCCAGCTTGCACGTGCCGCGCGGCTTTTCCGCGGCCAAGCTGCGCCAGCTGGCGCGCGGTCAGGCGCAGGCTGCCCGTGAGCTCGGCTGTCCGGTGGTGGGCGGCAACATCGCGCGCGCCGACGTGCTCTCGATCACGACGACCGTGCTCGGTCGCGTCGCGAAACCTTTGTTGCGTTCGACGGCGCGCCCCGGCGACAGTCTTTGGATCATCGGTGAGCTCGGGCTTTCGCGAGCCGGTTTACTCTTGCACCAGCAGCGCCTGAAGGTGCCGGCGCGCTTGCGCGCCATCGCTCAGCGCGCGCGGCAGGCCTGGGCGCGTCCTCGTGCACTGGTGGCAGCCGGTCGCAAGCTGCACGGTCGGGCCCGCGCGGTCATCGACGTCTCCGACGGCTTGGCCGGAGACGTGCAACACCTGGCCAACGAAAGCCGCGTCAAAACCGTGCTCGAAGCGGCGCGGCTGGCTCGGCTCGTATCGCCCGAGCTGAGCGAGCTCGGCGATCTGCTCGGGGAACCCGGCGCGACCTTGGCGATCAACGGCGGGGAGGATTACGCTCTGCTTTGTGCTGGCCCACCGGCCCGCCGCCCCACGCGGGCGAAAGTCGTAGGTAGAATAGAACGTGGCCGCGGGTCAGAGCTCGAGCTCGAGACCGGACAGCGTCTTGCGCTGGGTTCGGGTTTCGACCATTTGCGTCGTTAGTGGTCTGGGACTGACGCTCGGCGGCTGTTCTTCGGGCGGCGAGCGGCCGAAAGAAGTGGTCGACAACGGCCCAGCTCCTGCGCCGGCCGCGGGCGTGATTCGCCTGCCGTTTCTGGTCGACGACTACTTCATCCCCAACGGCTGCTTCGGCGACGTCGACTGCAAGGGCGGCGTGATCAGCATCGACAACCACGGCTGTGAAGACGTACCCCAGACGGCCCAGAGTGGGTGCCGGCTCTATTCGTACAAGCCCAGCCCCGCCGGCACGCCCGGTCACCAAAACTACCTCGGCATCTTGTTTCAAGACGTGGGCCCGGGAGGCGAAAGCCAGATTGGCAAAGTGCCCCCTTTGCCGATTCAGCCGGGCGCCAAGCGCTCGGTGTTCTGGGCCAAGGTCGGCGCCGGGCCGCAGAAGGTGGCGTTCCGCGCCGGCGGTGCCAACAATTGGGACGGCAATACCGATCCGAGCTTGCCGTACAAAGACACCTTCGGGGTGCCCGGTGACGTCACTCTCACCGAGGATTTCCAACAGATCGTGATCGACTTGTCGGGCGTGGAGTACCGCGACGTGGTGTCGCCGTTCGGTTGGGCCATCGAGGATGCTACCGACCAGGTCGACCTGTACATCGCCGACGTGAGGTGGGAATGAGCTGCCCGTCGCTGCGCCTCGGCGCTATGGGCGTGCTGTTGCTGGCCGGCAGCGCGTGCCGCAACGAAGACGCGTACCTCGGGGGAAGCAAAGGAACGTACCGATGCGAGGCGCGCTGCGAATTCGAGCAAGGCGCGCCGGCCGACGCGGGCGATTGGTTCTTCAACCCGGAGAGTGAGCGAGGCAAAGCTCCGCAGATCGTCTACCCGCTCGACGGCGCGGTCCACCCGCGTGATTTGCGCCAGCTCACGGTGCAGTTTCGCCGCGGGCGCAGCGATTTCCAGGTCTTTCGCGTGCGCGTGGAGGCTGCCGGCGCGGGCGTCGCGTACGACTTTTTCACCCCGTGCCTGGCCGTTGGTGACGACGGCTGCCGCTACATGCTGAGCGGCCGCGTGTGGGACGACGCGCGAGCCGAGCTGGTCGGCAAGGCCGCCGTGCTCACGGTGACGGGTGCGACCGCGCTGCACGGGGTGATGAAGTCATCGCCGCCCGTGTCTCTCGACCTCGTCGAGGGCAACCTCGAGAACAAGGGTTTTTACTACTGGACGACCGTCAACAACTACGTCGACGACAAGTCCACCGCGGGCATCTACCGGCTGCCCTTCGGCGCGGATCAGGCCGAGCCGTTCATCATGCCGAACACCAAGACCAACACTCGGCAGTGCGGCGCTTGTCACAGCGTGAGCCGCGACGGCAGTACGATCGCCTTTACCGCTCGTGACATCGAAGGCGGGCCGGAAGATCAGCGCTCCGGCAGCCTGGTGGCCGCGCTCACCGCGCAGCCCGAGATTCACGTGATCGACGCCGCCACGCCCGGCACCTACGACAGCTCGATGATGGCGCTGTCGACGGACGGCAAGCGCGTGCTGGTGGCCTACGACCAGCAGCTCGTGTTGCGCAGCTCCGAGGCCAACGGCTCGATACCGGGCGGGGCCGTCATCGCGTCGCTGTCCAAGGCCGATTTGGGCGGAAAAATCGGCTACTTTCCCGAGTTTTCGCCCGATGACCGCGCGGTGGCGCTCACCCTCACGCTACCGGAGCAGACCGACTCGGCGATCGCGGTGCGAGCCGGCGACATCGCGGTCATCGACGTCGACTTGAGCAACGGCACCTTCGGTTCTCCGCGCACGCTCGTCCCCGACACCGGAGACTTCCACTTCTACCCGACCTGGTCACCCAACGGCGACTACATCGCGTTCGCGAGCGCTCCGCACGGAGCCGGCGACGATGGCAACCCACGCAAGAGCTACGACCAGAAGCTGGCGCACCTGCAGCTGGTGCGCGTGGAGGATGGAACCGTGTTCGATCTGGGCAATGCCACCCACGAGGACGGCAAATGGTCGACGTACCCCAAGTTCGCGCCGTTCACCTCGGGCTCGCCCACGCTCAGCTTTCTCACGTTCAACAGCAAGATCGACTACGGCCTGATCCAAGACAACTCGGCCAAGCCCGACGCTCAAAAAGTGGCGCAGCTGTGGATGAGCGCCATCGACGTCGCGCGGCTGCCCGAAGACCCTTCCAGCCCGCCCATTTGGCTGCCGTTTCAGGATCCGACACAGCCCGGTCACTTGGGCCTGTGGACGAAGGACGTGAAGTGCCGCACCGACGTGGGCGGCAGCCCGTGTGCGTTCGGGCAAGTGTGCGTGAACCAGGTGTGCCTGGTGCGCCCGAAGTGAGCGAGCGCCGCCGCGCCGTTGGCGTGCGGGGGGACCCCGCTCAGCGTGCGCCGGTGAGGCTGCGCAGGCGCGCCGCGTACGGGCTGTTGGGGTTCTTGGCCAAGAAGCCTTCGGCCAGCGACTTGGCGCGGGCCGCGTCGCCCCTTTGGCTGAGGGCTTCGATGCGGAGCACCGTGGCTTCCGCCCCGAGCATGGGGCGAGGGAAGCGCTGAGCGTAGGTGGTGAGCTCGGCCAGGGCTTGGCCGGGGCTGCCGCCCTTGAGCGCCAGCTTGGCTTTTTGGAGCTGCGCGACCTCGTCGGCCAGGCTGCCTTGATTTTGCCGACCGGAGGGCGCGGAACCGGTTGCCGGCGCGACGGACGGAAGCGTCGGCAAGTCTTCCAACGCAACCGGTGCCGGCGCCGCTTCCACCGGGGTTGCCGGTGCCGGCGTGGCTTTGACCTCCGTGGCCGGCGCTTCGAGAGCGCTGGCAGCGGGAGCTTGCGGCGCGGGCGAGTCGTGTCCGCCCCGCAAGAGCAGGATGGCAGCCGGGATCGCGACCGCGGCGACGGCCAGGGCGCCCCACTTGACCACGGTCAGACCCTTGCCGGCCGTGCTGGCGGCTTGGGCTTGCTGCGTAGCTAGTGACGCCGCGCTGGCGGCGGCGATGCCGGCGAGAATCTTGCGACGGCCATCGCTGCTGGGCCCTTCGCTCCGGGCCAGCTGCAATAGTGATCCCTCGAGCGCGTCGCCCCCAGCCTCGTCAATCAACCGCGTAGGGTCGGTCATCCTACCGCTCCTTGTTTAAACCCTGTTCGTGCGCGATGCCGCGTCACGGCTTGCTGAAAAGCCTGCCGGGCGCGACGCAATCGCGATCCGACCGTGCCCACCGGAATCTCGAGGGTGGTGGCAATGTCCTGGATCGAGATCTCCTCGATTTCGAACAGCACGAACACTTCTCGAAGATCCTCGGGCATGTCGGCCATGACTTGGTCCAAAAGGGTGCGCGCGCGCAGCTGATCGCTCAGCTCGTCTTGCGACATGGTCGGCTCTTCGGGAGCTTGCGATAGATTGTCGTACGCAGTCTGACGGCGACGGATCGAGCGGCGGGCGTTGGCGGCGATGCGGGCGGCGGTGGCAAACAGGAAGGCGCGTTCCCGTTCGACCGGGACGTCGGCGAGCTTGTCCGCTGCCACCAGAAAAACTTGCTGGGCGGCGTCGTCGGCGTCGCCCGCGGGTACGCCGAAACGCCGCAGACAGCGCCAAACGAAATCTAGGTGCTCTTGGGCGACGCGGGTGAGGCGCGCCGAATCGATCGCCATTTTCCGGTCCGCCAAGCCTGCATGCCCGCCGCTCAGTACGGCAAGCCCCTCGCCAGAACCAGCGACGTTAGGCTGGATTCCGGACCGCGGCGCCGACTCTTGGTCGAGCGCGCGGGCACCGGAAGAGGCATTGGCCGAGGTCATTCATTCGAGGGTTTCCGGCAGCAGCTCGGCTGATCACAAAAACACGCCCACGCTGCTCTCCTGCTTCAAGCCGAGACTCGGCACCTCGTAAAGAGTGCTCACGTTGCCGAACGAGTCGGACACCAGGTAACGCTGTCGGGAAAACGGCACCAACAAGCTGCCTCCGAGCTGGAAGAAGAAGCGCTCGGTTTCCAGACGCAGACCAAGGCCGACGCTGGCAGCGCGCCACGCCCGCTGCGCTTGCACTTGGGTGGACAACCCCGTACCCGCCGCGTCGACTGCTCCCAGCTCGAGGCCAGCGCCCGCGTACGGACGCAACGCGCCGAGTAGCGCGAGGTTCACCGAGACGGAGCCTTCGGCGAGCCATGCACCAAAGCTCACATCATCAACCTCGCGGGTGATGAAGCGCGTGAAGCCCAGCGAGGCGCGCAGCCGCTGGCCCACGCCGAGCACACCGAACAGGTGTCCGCCAGGGCTGATGCGTGGTCCCCAAGCACTCTCGAGCTCGAGCCCCGCGCCGATGCCCCAACTGAGCCTGACGGGCGCGCGCGGGGGAGGTGACGGGACCGGGACGGTCGCGGGCGGTCGAGGGGACGAGTTGGCCGGCGGCTTGGGTGGCTCGCCGGTCGCAGATTTCGTCGGCGGCGCGGTGTCGCCCAGACCCAGCGCCTCGGGGTCGATGGTCAGAGCGACCGCGATGGCCAGCGCGCTGCTGACTTCTCGGCAGTCTTTGCCTTGAACCTCACGCGACGATTGGTTCTTGCCGTCGCCGCTGATCAGGCGCCCGCTCACGTCGCGACCGCTCGTGGACAGCTCGATGCGGATGCTCCGGGCACCTGGCTGTCTAATGAAGCGCGCCTTGCTCGTCAGCTTGCTGACCTCGGCTTGGAACTCGGCTTCGCTCGGACAATCCGGCGGCGGGCTAGCTTCGTAGAACAGCGAAACGGCTTCGCTGTCGGCCACGGACGCGCTCGACGGCTTGGTTTGAGCGGCGCTCGTGCGGCTAACCAGCACGAGCGCCATCGTCACGTACGCCGCGCCCAGCGCGGCGTCTCTGCTCACTGACAGCCCGGAGGGAGGGCGGCTCCGCCCATGGCCGCGCGCACGGCGGCCATCACCGCGGGCGACGCTGCGCCGGCTGCTACCGCCACGTTGCACGCCTGTGAAGCTTGCAGCATGAGCGTGTTGTTGGGAGGCGGCGCGCTCTTCGAGTTTTGGGCCAGGGCATCGCAGCAGCGCTTCAGGCTGGGGCCGGCGACACCGGTACCGGTCGGCTTCTTCACCTCGGCCGAATCGGACGGGACGGGCTCAGGCGCTAGCTCGAGCGTTTGCGGGGCCGCAGCCGCGGTCGACGCGACAGGCGCGGCGGAGGGCAGCGGCGGCGGCGGCTCGTCCTTCTTGCAACCCGTGGACGACACCAGGGCCGGGACCAAGAACCCACACGCAATCAACGCAACAACCGAACGAAGCGGCTTCATGCCCATGTTTCTAGCTTAGACGTGCGCAAAGCGAAATAGCCCTAACCGACGGCGTTTTTGCCTCATTGGGCGCCGGAGCGAGAGGGAATCAGCAGCAAGGCGGCCGGAGCACTGGGTCGGCCTTTCAACTAACCCGCCCGCCAAGCCTGGTTTCTGGCGAGGCTTTCGCGAGCACCGGAGCGGAGCGTACTTAAGTACGTAAGCACCGGAGCGGAGCGAAAACGACGCCAGAAGCCAGGATCGGCGGGCGTCGCTTCCGGTCAAAACAGCGCCCCGCGGCCTACGAGCAGCCCATGGAGTTGCCGCAGTTGAGGCACTTATAGCAAGCCCCGTTCCTAACGGTGATGTGGCCGCAGCCGTCGCAAACGGGCGCGTCGCCCATCATTTCTTCGAGCTGGGCGTCGAGCGCGCCGTGCGACTCGGCGTAGGGCGCCGCGTCGGCTTTGGCCGCCAACGTCTCCGGCGGAATAGATGACGGGCTAGGCGGCGCGATCGACGTGGCCGAGCCGGCGTCGGCGGCGACCAACTTCGGTTGCGTCGGATCTTCGATGCTGCCCGAGTCTTCGGACGGCTTCACCTGTGCGAAATCGTAGCGGCGCAGGTATTCGACGCCCAGCACGCGGAACAAGTAGTCGACGATGGACGTGGAGAATTTGATGTTCGGGTGACCCGAGACGACGCCGTGCGGCTCGAAGCGCGTGAACGTGAACTGCTCGACGAACGTGGCTAACGGCACGCCGTATTGCAGGCCCACCGACACGGCCATGGCAAAGCAGTTCATCAGCGAGCGGAAGGCGGCGCCCTCCTTGTGCATGTCGATGAAGATCTCACCCAGGGTGCCGTCTTCGTATTCGCCGGTGCGCAAGAACACTTTGTGCCCGCCGACGTGCGCCTCTTGCGTGAAGCCACGGCGTTTTTGCGGCAGGCGCGTGCGATGGCCTTCGGGGCGACCGGTTTGGGCCAGCGCCGCCTGCACGGTGGGGGTGGCCAAGAGCGCCGCGGCAGCCGAGGCCGCCGCGCTTTCGGCGGCTTGCTCTTTGCTCTCGGTCTTTTCGTTGCTGCTGGTCGAAAGCGGCTGTGACGCTTTGCAACCGTCGCGATAGAGCGCCACCGCTTTGAGGCCCAGCTTCCAACCTTCTTCGTAGATCTGGCGGACGTCGTCGACGGTGGCGTCGTTCGGCAGGTTGACGGTCTTGCTGATTGCGCCCGACAGGAACGGCTGGGCCGCGGCCATCATCTTCACGTGAGCCATGGGGGCCAAATAGCGTTGGCCGGTGCGGCCGCAGCGGTTGGCGCAATCGAACACGGCGTAGTGCTCGTCGCGCAGGTGCGGCGCGCCTTCGATCGTCATACGACCGATGATCACGTCGTTGGCTTCTTCGACCTGCTGGGCGTTGAAGCCCAAATGACGCAGCAGGCTGAAGCCGTGCTGCGCCAGCTTGTCGGAAGACACACCCAAGCGCTCGTAGGTGTCGCGACCCAGCACCCAGGGAGCGAAGGCCAAGCCCAAGTCGAACACGCCCGGTAGCGCGCTCTCGACTTTGCTCAAGTCTTCGTCGTTGAGGCCCTTCTGCTTCAGAGCGGCGCGGTTGACGTGCGGCGCGCCGAGCAGCGTGTTGGTGCCGGACACGAACGCCACAATCTCGCTGATTTGGGCCTCGGAATAGCGCAGACGCTTGAGCGCCTCGGGCACCGATTGGTTGACGATCTTGAAGTAGCCGCCGCCGGCCAGCTTCTTGAACTTGACCAGCGCGAAATCCGGCTCGATGCCGGTCGTGTCGCAGTCCATCAACAAGCCGATGGTGCCGGTGGGCGCCAACACGGTGGCCTGGGCGTTGCGGTAGCCGTGCTGCTCGCCCAGCTTCACGGCCAGATCCCAATCCTCGGCCGCCGCCTTCCACAGGTACTCGGGGCACTGGTCGCGATCGATGGCGTAGGCGGCTTCTTGGTGCTGCCGCATCACGCGCAGCATTGGCTCCCGGTTCTTGGCGAAGCCGGCGAAGGCGCCCTTGCTGGCGGCGATCTCGGCGCTGACCGCGAAGCCACGACCGCACAGAATGGCCGTGAGCGCGCCCGCGATGGCGCGACCCTTGTCCGAATCGTACGGAATGCCCTGCAGCATCAACAGCGTGCCCAAGTTGGCGTAGCCCAGGCCAAGCGGTCGATAATCGTGCGAATTTTGCGCGATGCCCTTGGTCGGGTAGCTCGACAAATCGACCAAAATCTCTTGGGCGGTGAAGAAGACGTCGACGGCGTGGCGGTAGCCTTCGACGTCGAACTTGCCCTGCTCGTCCAAGAACTTGGTCAAGTTCAGCGACGACAGGTTGCAGGCCGTGTCGTCGAGGAACATGTACTCGCTGCAGGGGTTGCTGGCGTTGATCTTTCCGCTGTTGGGGCAGGTGTGCCAGTGGTTGATGGTGCTGTCGTACTGCACGCCCGGGTCCGCGCAGGCCCAGGCCGACTCGGCCACCATGTCCCACAGCTCCGTCGCGTTCAGCGTGTCCACGACCTTGCCGGTGGTGCGCGCGATCGTCTGCCACTTGCCGTTCGAGGCGGCGGCGCGCATGAACTCGTCGGTGACGCGAACGGAGTTGTTCGAGTTTTGGCCGCTGACGGTGTGGTACGCCTCGCCGTTGAAATCGCTGTCGTAGCCGGCGGCGATCAGCGCCTTGGCTTTACGCTCTTCACGCGTCTTCCAACCGATGAAGTCGACGATTTCCGGATGGTCCATGTCCAGGCAGACCATCTTGGCGGCGCGGCGAGTGGTGCCGCCGCTCTTGGTGGCGCCGGCGGCGCGGTCGAGCACCTCCAAAAAGCTCATCAACCCGCTGGAGGTGCCGCCCCCCGAGAGCTTCTCTTGCTTGCCGCGGATATTGCTGAAATTCGAGCCCGTGCCGGAGCCGTACTTGAACAGGCGCGCCTCGGACTTGACCAGATCGTAGATGCCCATCAAGTCGTCGGGCACGGCTTGGATGAAGCAAGCCGAGCACTGCGGACGCTCGTAAGCGTTGGTCGTTTCGGTCACGGTTTCGGTGGCGTCGCTCCAGGCCCAGTTGCCGCCCGAGCCGGTGATGCCGTACTCGTGAAACAGACCGCAGTTGAACCAAACCGGCGAGTTGAAGGCGCCGTACTGGTTGGTCATGAGCCAGGTGAGCTCGGCTTCGAACACTTCCGCATCTTGCGCGGTCGCAAAGTAGCCGCCGGCTTGTTCGCCCGCGCTGCGGATGGTGTGCGCGATGCGGTGCACGACCTGGCGCACGCTGGTCTCTCCGACTTCTTTGTCGCCCTTGATGCCAGCTTTGCGGAAGTACTTGGAGATGACGATGTCGGTCGCGAGCTGGGACCACTCTGCCGGGATCTCGGCGCCTTCCATCTTGAACACGACCGAGCCGTCCGGGTTGGTGATCAGGCTCTGGCGGCGCTCCCAGACGACGTCCTTCAGAGCGTCTTCGCCCAGCTGGGTGTAACGGGGCTTGAACGTCGCGCCGGCCTTGCTCGGCCGCTGACTGTTCTTTTTGCCCTGCCCGCGTTTCGACGTGGGGGCCTCGGTAGCGGAACCCGTGGTTTTCACGCGATTATTCTCCTGCCCCACAATCGTCGACTGCGCCATGGTTCGAGCTCTCCTCATTTGGGACTGATTCCGACCGTCGGCCGTTCTGTCAGTACTGCAAATCCGTCACGTGCTGATGCGTTCAGTCTCAATGCCTGCATTCTGGTCGACGGCTGCCACGAGCAACGCGCCGTCATGCCTGCGAGGTGACGAACGAACGCCCCAGTCGGAATCGCTTGTACCCCAAGGGGTTGGGCTCGGCCAAGTAAAAATCCACGACATTATGGGCTTTTGGCCTATCAACATGGGGCTGCCAGCTAGAAAGCGCAATGAGGCCGAGCCCCAACTACTTGGCTTCATTGCGGCTTCTGTGTCGACGAGGTGTCGCGGCGATGGTGAACAAAAGATGCCCTGAACAGCTTGTCCTGGGGATACCCAGAGCGAATACCAACGTTCCCAAGAACCCGTCCCCAGCCTAATCCACACCTTGTCCATGCCCGCTGCCGTCCCGCCCGTCGTCGACCTCGCCATTTCTGTCCTGACCGAAGCCCAGAGGGGAGGACGCGCAAGCCAGGTGCTGGGGCAGACCATCGCCGATCGGCGCCTGGGCCCGGCCGACGCCGAACAGCTTTCACTGTTGGTGTACGGCGCGTTTCGCCGCGAACGACGCGTTCGCGAAGCGCTTCGCGAAGTGGGGACGAACCTTGCCGGTTCGAACCAGGCTCGCTTGGGCGTGATCGGCGCGGGATTGCTGGACGGCTCGGGCGTGCTCGATCTCGACGTCGCGCGGGGGACTTGGAGCGAGGTGAGCTGGCAGCGCTTCCTGCAGGCCGATCGAAACGTGCTGGAACGCGCGCAAGGAGCCGAGCGCGTGGCGCTGCTGGGCTCGTTGCCTGAATTTTTGGCGCAGTCGCTGCTGAATGAATACGGCGACCAAGCCGAGGCGCTGGCGGCCAGCCTGGCCGAGCCCGCGCCGCGCACGCTGCGTGTGAACGGGTTGAAGGCAGACGTCGCGGAGGGTCGTGAGCGACTGGAGAAGGAGGGCGCCGTCGTTGCGCCCGGCCGTTTTGGCCGTCGCACGCTCGTGCTCGAGGGCGCGTTCAATCCGTTCGTGACGCGGGCCTTTCACGAGGGGGTGTTCGAGCTGCAAGACGAGGGCAGCCAGCTGGCGTGCGAATTGGTGGCGCCGCCCCCGCGCGGCTTGGTGGTGGATGCTTGTGCGGGCGCGGGCGGCAAATCGCTGGCGATCGCGGCCGCGCTCGAAGGCCGGGGGAAAGTGGTGGCTCTCGACGTCGACCCGCCAAAGCTGGTCGAGCTTCGCCGGCGCGCAAAGCGAGGGGGCGCCGCGAATATTCAGGCTCTGGGCATCGAAGAAGCAGGGCCGCTGCCGGCCGAAGTCGAGGCGTTGAACGGCAAGTGCGATCGCTTGTTGATCGACGCCCCCTGCAGCGGCACCGGCACGCTGCGCCGCAATCCCGAAGCGCGCGGGCGGCTCACGCCGCTGTCAGTCGAGCGGCTGGTAGCGACGCAACGCGCGATCGTCGAACGCATGCTGCCGCTGCTCGCGCCGGGCGGGCGGCTGGTGTTCGTCACCTGCTCGCTGCTACGCGCCGAGGGCGAGGAGCTGCTGGACGCGATTGAAGCCGAGCACTCCGAGCTTGCGCCGGTGAACCTCGCCGAAATCTACGACCGCGCATACATCGAGCGCTTCCCGCGTAGCGCTCCCCACCGCGTGCGCTTCTTGCCGCACCTGCACGGCACCGATGGCTTCTTCGTCACCGTGCTACGCCGGAAGCGCTAGTCGACAGAAGTCATCACAGCTTGGGCTGCCACGCCGCAGCTTTCTTGCAGAAACTCCTGTGGCGGCGCCAGGCCTCGCCGGGCCACCTCGTTGGGGTGCTGGCGTTCTGACAGCTCCTCTCAAGAGCCTCCGAGATTGACAGGGAGGACGGGAGGACGCTGACCATTCATCGCATTTTCTTCGAAGCCTGGATTGCCTCGAGGACTTCGACAGCGGTGGCGAGTTTGGCCATGCCGCGACCGATGGTGATCGACCCGGGTGGACCGGCATTGGAGTTGCCGGAGTATCCTCCAAGATCGGCTAGCCAACGGACCGCCATGGCAATGCTGGGCATGACCCAGACTCGGGCCTCGAACGCATCCCGCCTTCGTGCAGCGCTGCGCCTTCCAGCGCTTGCGGCTCGCGCTACGGTGCGGCGAAAGTGTCGACGTAAAACGCCACAGATCCTGCCCGAAAGACTCGGGTAGGGTTTGCGGATGCTACTCAAGGAAAAGCTGAAGGGCACCATTCGGTCCCTCGGCTCGCTCCCGCTGGTGTCGCGCGTGCTGTTCAACGAGAGCGTGCGGCGCACTCTGGAGCGCCTGCCTGGGTCCAACGCTCTGTACGGGGGCGGAGGCTGGCAACGCCGGCACCCGTTCGACCGTGTCCACGGCACCGACACCAGCGGCACGACCTCGAGCGAAGACTTGCGAGCCGCGGGCACTGACGAAGCGCACCAGCACGTGACATTTTATGGAGGGTCCCAACCAGGTGTGCTGCGGACGGTGCTTGCAACGCTGCCGCAGCCGGAAAAGAGCACGTTCCTCGACCTCGGTTGCGGGAAAGGGCGCGCGCTCCTGGTCGCGTCAGAATTTCCGTTTCGGGACATCGTCGGGGTCGAGCTGTCGCCGGCGTTGGCGCAGGTCGCGCGCACGAACGCGGCGCTGATTGCGGCTCGCCATTCCGCGCGAACGCCGATTCGAGTCGAGCTCGGCGACGCCACCGCGTTTCCGTTACCGCCAGGGAATTTGGTGTTGTTCCTCTATCATCCGTTCGGAGAGGAGCTGGTGTTGAAAGTTGTGAGCGCGGTCGAGGCGGCGCTGGCTGCGGAAGCGCGGGCGATTTACGTCGTGCTTTACAACCCGGTCAACGGCGCGTGCTTCGATGCTTCTCGGTTGCTGAGGCGGCGCTTCGCCAAAATGGTTCCGTACGCGAGCGAAGAGCTCGGCTATGGTCCCGACACCGCCGACGCGGTCGTGATTTGGCAGGGTGGCAGCGCGCCGCCTTCGTCCGGTCTGTCCGACGCGCGGATCGTGGTCACCGTACCGGGAACGCGCGCAGAGCTCGCTGCCTAAGGCGCCTTAGGAGATTTGGAGGGGTCGCTCGCCGAGACCGCGCCGCGGCTGGCCGCTGGCCGCTGGCCGCCAGGCGGGCGAGAGCGCATTTTTGTTTTTGGAGGACCAAAAGCAAAAATATTCCCCTCGAGAGAAGGCCGGAGGGGTCGAGCCCGCGACGCTGCGACAGACCCGCGGGCGGCAGCGCAGACCCCAAAATTTTCGCCTCTGTCTCGTCCTCCCGTCCTCCCGTCCTCCCTGTGAAAAAATCTCGATCGCCCGGCCTTGCGACGCCACGGAAGCTTCTGCGATTCAGGCTGCAGCTTGGCGTGCGCCGGCACAAACTGGCAACAGACAGTAGGTGAGAATGAGAAGTAAACATCGACAACTCAAACAAGTCCTACCCCGGGAGGAATCCACCACCTGGGAAGTCGA
>Ga0068855_100000030_pt1 | contig 171124 bp, 143 predicted proteins | sample KBSCornC52_FD_66592 | JGI IMG/M metagenome (GOLD analysis project Ga0068855, IMG submission 66592) | Corn rhizosphere microbial communities from Kellogg Biological Station, Michigan, USA - KBS Corn C5-2 | ecosystem: Host-associated > Plants > Roots > Rhizosphere > Soil ...
GTCTTTCCAGGTGCCGGCGACGCCGGGCACGACCGCTTGGCCGCCGAGCTTGCCTTCGGTGCCGACCTCACGCGCCACGCGGCTCACCTCGGAGGCGAACGCATTCAGCTGATCGACCATGGTGTTGAGCGTATTTTTCAGCTCGAGGATCTCGCCCTTCACGTCCACCGTGATCTTGCGCGACAGATCGCCGCGCGCGATGGCGGTGGCCACGTCGGCGATGTTGCGCACCTGTCCGGTCAGGTTCGACGCCATCGAGTTGACGTTGTCGGTCAGGTCTTTCCAAGTGCCGGCCACGCCTGGCACCTGGGCCTGGCCGCCGAGCTTGCCTTCGGTGCCGACCTCGCGCGCCACGCGGCTCACCTCCGAGGCGAAGCCGTTCAGCTGATCGACCATGGTGTTCATGGTGTCTTTCAGCTGCAAGATCTCACCGCGCACGTCGACGGTGATCTTCTTCGACAGGTCGCCCTTGGCGACGGCGATCGTAACGTCCGCGATGTTGCGGACCTGGTTGGTCAGGTTCGACGCCATCGAGTTGACGTTGTCGGTGAGATCTTTCCAAGTGCCGGCCACGCCGGGCACCTGGGCCTGGCCGCCGAGCTTGCCTTCGGTACCGACTTCACGGGCGACACGGCTCACCTCGGAGGCGAAGCCGTTGAGCTGATCGACCATGGCATTGATGGTGTTCTTCAGCTCGAGGATCTCGCCTTTGACGTCGACGGTGATTTTGCGCGAAAGATCGCCGCGCGCGACCGCCGTCGTCACCTCGGCGATGTTGCGCACCTGGCCGGTCAGGTTCGAAGCCATCGAGTTCACGTTGTCGGTGAGATCCTTCCACGTGCCGGCGACACCGGGCACCTCCGCCTGGCCGCCCAGCTTGCCCTCGGTGCCCACTTCGCGCGCCACGCGACTCACCTCGGAGGCGAAGCCGTTCAGCTGATCCACCATCGTGTTGATGGTGTTCTTGAGCGCCAAGATCTCGCCCTTGACGTCGACGGTGATTTTGCGGGAAAGGTCGCCGCGCGCGACCGCCGTCGCCACCTCCGCGATGTTGCGCACCTGACCGGTCAGGTTCGAAGCCATCGAGTTCACGTTGTCGGTCAGGTTCTTCCAAACCCCGGCCACGCCCTCCACCGCCGCTTGGCCGCCGAGCTTGCCATCGGTGCCAACCTCGCGCGCCACGCGCGTCACTTCCGAGGCAAAGCCGTTGAGCTGATCCACCATCGTGTTGATGGTGTTCTTCAGCTCCAAGATCTCGCCCTTCACGTCTACCGTGATCTTGCGTGACAGATCGCCGTTGGCGATCGCGGTCGCGACGTCGGCGATGTTGCGCACCTGGCCGGTCAGGTTCGAGGCCATGGCGTTGACGTTGTCGGTCAAATCCTTCCACGTACCGGCGACGCCCGGCACCTGGGCCTGACCGCCCAGCTTGCCCTCGGTGCCGACCTCGCGCGCCACGCGGCTCACCTCGGAAGCGAAGCCGTTGAGCTGATCCACCATCGTGTTGATGGTGTTCTTCAGCTCCAGGATCTCGCCCTTCACGTCCACCGTGATCTTGCGCGACAAATCGCCACGCGCGACCGCCGTCGTCACCTCCGCGATGTTGCGCACCTGACCAGTCAGGTTCGAGGCCATGGCGTTGACGTTGTCGGTGAGATCTTTCCAAGTGCCGGCCACACCCGGCACCTCGGCTTGGCCGCCCAGCTTGCCTTCGGTGCCGACCTCGCGGGCCACGCGGCTCACCTCGGAGGCGAAGCCGTTCAGCTGATCCACCATCGTATTGATGGTGTTTTTCAGCTCCAGGATCTCGCCCTTCACGTCCACCGTGATCTTGCGCGACAAATCGCCGCGCGCGACCGCCGTCGTCACCTCCGCGATGTTACGCACCTGGCCGGTCAGGTTCGAAGCCATCGAGTTCACGTTGTCGGTCAAGTCTTTCCAGGTACCGGCGACGCCCGGCACCTGCGCCTGACCGCCCAGCTTGCCTTCGGTACCGACCTCGCGCGCCACGCGGTTCACCTCCGAGGCGAAGCCGTTCAGTTGATCCACCATCGTATTGATGGTGTTTTTCAGCTCGAGAATCTCGCCCTTCACGTCGACGGTGATCTTGCGCGAGAGATCGCCGCGCGCGACCGCGGTGGTGACCTCGGCGATGTTGCGCACCTGTCCGGTCAGGTTCGACGCCATCGAGTTCACGTTATCGGTCAGATCTTTCCAGGTGCCGGCCACGCCGGGCACGATGGCCTGGCCGCCGAGCTTGCCTTCGGTGCCGACTTCGCGGGCGACGCGCGTCACTTCCGACACGAAGGAGCGCAACTGTTCGACCATCGTGTTGATGGCCTCCTTCAGCTGCAGAATCTCGCCGCGCACGTCGACCGTGATCTTCTTGGATAGATCGCCGCTGGCGACGGCGATGGTCACCTCGGCGATGTTGCGAACCTGAGCCGTCAAATTTCCGGCCATTTGGTTCACGGACTCGGTGAGCTCTTTCCAAACGCCCGACACGCCCTTCACCTGGGCCTGGCCACCGAGCTTGCCCTCAGTGCCGACCTCGCGGGCCACGCGGGTCACCTCGGACGTGAACACCGACAGCTGGTCGATCATCCGATTGACGAGCTGAGCGGAGTGCAGAAACTCGCCTTCCAGCGGTCGGCCGTCGACCTCGAGCGCGATCGCTTGGCCCAGGTCCCCTTTGGCCACCGCGCCGATCGCGCGCGTCACTTCGGTGGTGGGCCAAACCAAATCGTCGATCAGCGTGTTGAGGGCCGAGACTTCGTCGGCCCAGCCGCCGACGGCGCCGGGCACGCTCATGCGCTGTTTGACCTTGCCCTCCTTGCCGACCACACGACACACCCGCGAGATCTCGGTCGCACGCCGCGCGCTGACCTCCAATACCTCGTTGAAGACATCGGCGATCTTGCCGTCGATGCCAGGCAGGTCGGGCGGCAAGTGCGCGGTGAAGTCCCCCGCCTTGAAGCGAAGGAGCGCGGTGAGCAGCTGCGAAGCAAACTCGCGCTCGCCGTTCACGCCGGGCGGGCCGCCTTGCGAAAACGGGTGGCCGGGCATCGCGAACTTTCCTGGCTCGGTCATGTCGCTCATCAGGGTCTCTCTCCAAGGAGTCCGCTCAGCGTCGGGACGATGAACGGGCCGGGCGCAGATAAGTAGCTAATACGTCAGAACCAAAGGGCAACGCGACAGTTTGCCTCTCTTCCCGGCGAAGCACTATCGGGGGGATTTGCCCCAGTTACCGAGAGCGCGAAAGGCCCGGCATGAGGCGTGCACCGCACCCGTTCGTCATGAAGCCCACACCGCTTTGGTCGCGCTCGTCTTTCCGCCGATTCCCGAATTTGGAGGCAGATTTGCACACCGAAGTGGCGGTGATTGGGGGCGGGATCACGGGCCTGACCACCGCGCTGCTTTTGGCCAACGCCGGCAAGCGCGTGACATTACTTGAAACACGCCGCCTGGGCGCCGGCGTTAGCGGCAGCACCACCGCCCACCTCACGGAGGCCCTGGACACGCGGTATCACCAGCTCGAGTCCAAGTTTGGCCGAGACGGAGCGGCCCTGGCGCGAGCCTCCAGTCGCGAGGCGATCGAGAAGATCGCCCGGTTGGCCGGCTCCAACGAGATCGACTGCGGCTTCGAACGAGTCGATGGCTACCTGTTCGCGAGCGACGACGAGCAGCTCGCGGAGCTGGATACGGAGCTGTTGGCGGCGGAGCGCGCCGGCGCGTCCGTAGGCAAGTCGAGCGCGCTGCCGCTACAGCTGTGCGGCCGTGGCGCGGTCGTGTTTGCCAACCAGGCGCAGCTTCGCCCCATCGACTACCTGCGTGGCTTGGCCGAGCGTCTCAGTAAGACCGACGCGCGCATCTACGAGGGCGTGCTGGTCTCGAACGTCCAGAGCCAGGGGCACTTCCGATTGGAGACGGACGTCGGGCACGCCGTGACCGCAGATGCGGTGGTGGTGGCCACGCACGCGCCGTTTCAGACCATGAAGCTGGAGCTTCAGCTGGCGCAATATCGCTCATACGTGGTGTCGGGGCCGATCTCTCGCCCGCTGGGCGGGTTGTTCTGGGATATGGCCGATCCGTATCACTACTATCGCTCGGCCACGATCGACGGCCAGGAGTACCTGATCGTAGGTGGCGGAGATCATCGGACCGGCACGCTGCCCGAGGGCGGCGCGGACGCTCCTTTTCGTGAGCTCGAGGCGCTGGCCACCCGCATGGGCAGCCGCGTGAGTGAGCGGTGGTCGGCGCAGGTGGCGGAGCCCTCCGACGGTTTGCCCTTCATCGGCAAGCCCGACCCCGAGCAGGAGCTGTACTTGGCGCAAGGATTCTCGGGCAACGGCATGACGTTCGGAACCCTCGCGGCCCTGCTCATCAGCGACGCCTTGCTCGGTCGGCAGAACCGCTACGCCGACCTCTACCGCGCCGATCGCTTCAAGCCCCTGGCTTCGGCCGGCGCGGTGTTGTCCGAGAACGCAGAAACCGCGGCGCACCTAGTAGCAGGCCACGTCAAGCCGGTCTCGGAGCGCAAGCTCGAAGAGCTAGGTCGCGGTGAAGGCTGCATCGTCAAGAGCGAGGGCCAAAAGCTGGCCGTGTATCGCGACGAGGACGGCAAGGTGCACGCGGTCTCCGCGATCTGCACCCATCAGGGTTGTCAGGTCGCTTTCAACCCCGTCGAGCGGAGCTGGGATTGCCCCTGCCACGGCTCCCGTTTCGACCTCGACGGTAGTGTCTTGGACGGCCCTGCCCAAAAGCCTCTCGCCAAGCATCAAGTTTGATCGCGCGCTCTAGTCGCCAACTGCGGCGACAGTTCGATTCAACCGGCCCAGGTGGCCAGCAGCTTGCGCGCGGCGTGTTGACCGCTGCCGAGCGCTCCCGCAACCGTAGCCGGGTACTGTAAATCCAGCGCTTCGCCGGCAAAGAAGACCGTGTCGTCCCAGGGGTCGGCCAGGACTTGGGGTGCGTTCTGGCCACCGGGGCGAACGTAGCTGTAGGCGCCCCGGGTCAACGGGTCGCGATTGAAGTCGTGAAAGTGAGCTTCGATCAGGCTCCGTCGGCAATTACCCAGGTCGGACTGCGTGGCCTGCGAAAAGGCTTCCAGCGCGGCGTCGACCAGCGCCGAGTCGGCAAGCTCGGAGGCAGCTTGGGCATCGGGGCCACCCGCCCAAGCCGTGATCTGCACTTGGCCGGCGCGCGCTTCACGCCACAGGGTTGCAAAGCGAGCGCCCAGGACGTGAATGAACGTTGCTTCGATGCCCGGTTCGCATTCCAGCCAGGGTGCTTGCTCGAAGCGCAGCACCACGCGCAGCGCGTTGCCCATGGCCACCAGCGGCAGCGCTTCGCGAAAAGCGGCCGGCAGCGGATCGAACGCGATGCCGCCCTCCTCTGGAGACGCCTGCAACACACCGACGGACGCCGTGACCAGGCATCGCCTGGCCGCCACGTTCAGGCGTTCCCCCCGAGCTTCTGCGCCTAGCTCGACCTTGCCGGTCGTCCACGAAACGCGTTTGACGCGCGTGCCCAAGCGAATAGAGCCGTGCGATTTCGAAATGCCCGCTTCCAGCTCGGACAGCACGGTGTCGTAGCCGTGAGCGGTTCGATACTGTCTGAAGTCCGAGCGAGTGTTGGCGGCATCTTCGGCTACCACGCGCGCGCTGACGTCCTCCAACCGCGCTCCGTGGTAGCCTTCGACCAGCATCTTGACCAGCTCTTGCTGCTCAGCGGACAGCCGCGCGCGCTCGAGGTAGGCGGCAATGGATTCGCTGCTCGGCGCGCTACGAGCGGCCTCGAGGGCATCGGCAAAGCGCTGCCAAGTGTCGTGGAGGACGTGACGCCGCGCTCCGCCGAGCACGCGATGCTCCGCCACCGCAACCAGATTCACCGCGCCGTGACCCAGGGCGAGGGTAGGGGCTGGCCGGCCATGCACGAACTCGGCGCCCAGCTCGATCGGCAGCTGCCAACCCGCGCGACGAACCGTGCGCACCCGACCTCCGATGCCATCCGCGGCTTCGAGCACGCAAGAACGGAGGCCGTGGTGCGTGAGGATCTGCGCCGCGGACAAACCGGCAACACCGGCGCCCACGATCGCTACGTCAGTTTCCAGGTGCATGCTCCTGCCCGGCGTTTACCGCGCTTTGGTTCGGCTGAGCCCAAGCCAATGCACGGTGCCCGTCGCGCTCTTCGGCGGGGCAGCTGGGGCGTGTCTGACACATCTGTCGTAAAGCGCCGTGGCTTGACGGTAGGCAGCAATCTTCAACTCAGCGTCCGAGACGAGAGCGCAAGATCGCTGACTAGCTGAAAAATTCCGAAGCGTTGCCAGCTCGGTGAGGGATGACATCCGGTAGCGAGGCTCAAGCAAACCACGCGCCAAGCTACAGGTGCCGACGGGCTGGACGCGCTACGTTAGGGCTCGCTGCTGGTGACTTTACCGTCACTGGCGCGACTCATGAGCGCGCGTTCTCAGCTCGGCTTGTTCGACTCGGCGACTTACGGCATCGATCGCCAATTTTCGTCGCTGGTGCGCACGCATCTGCCGGGAGGGGCGTGGCTCGAATACGGCCAGGGCTTCCTACATGGTCACGAAGCGTTGATGCAAGAGCTCCTCGCCACTGTGCAGCTTCGTGCCGAGTCGCGCGTCATGTACGAGCGCACCGTGGCAGTTCCGCGCCTCGTGGCAAGCCTGCCAGCTGACGGCCCCATTCCCGAAGTGCTCGAGCTGGCGCGCCGAGCGTTGGCGAGCCGCTACCAGGAGAGCTTCGAACGGTTGAGCTTGGGATACTACCGAACCGGCCAAGACAGCGTCGCTTGGCACGGCGACTACATCGCGCGCAAGCTGCCGACCGCTACCGTCGCGACCATCTCGCTCGGCGAGCCGCGCAGCTTCTTTCTGAGGCCCAAGGGCGGTGGCCAGCGCATTGCGCTGCGCCTAGGTTGGGGGGACCTACTGGTCATGGGCGGCAGTTGTCAGCGTACCTGGGAGCACGCGCTACCCAAGGTGAAGCAAGCTGGTCCCAGGTTGGCCGTCATGTTTCGGCCGATCTGGATTGATCCGGACGCGAGCTAGCTCGGCAACAGCGCCAGCGATGGTCTGGCACGGCAGATGCTTAGACCAGCCTCGAACATCGAAGGAGGCCGTCATGCTGTGGACTTTGGTTTTGGTTTTGCTCGTACTGTGGGCGTTGGGTTTGGCCACGTCGTACACACTGGGTGGCCTCTTGCACATTTTGCTGCTCGTAGCCCTGGTGGTGGCAATCGTGCAGCTCGTGCAAGGTCGTCGCGTCGTCTGACGTACAATCCAGCCGGTGAGCGAGAGCATCTTCCTTCTGTCGCCCGCGAACCTCAACGGCAAGCGTGGGAAGATGCTCTTGAACCCCGACGCTCGCTTTACGCTGGCGCAAGCGCTGCGCTCACGTGAAGGTGCTGCCCTAGGAGACGTCTACGCCTTCGTCAGCGGCTTGTATTTCCGCGGCAAGGCTGCCTACGCCACCAAGTTTGCTCGCAGCACCACCGCGCCCGGCATATGGGTCATGACCCCGGGCGGCGGGCTGTGTGGGCTCGATGAGCGCGTGACGACGACCCGGCTTGCCGGTTGGCAGCGCGTGCGAGTGGCGGAGGACAACCCGCACTTCACGGCGCCCGTCGTGCGTCAGACGAGCGAGCTCTTGGACAAAGTGAGCGAAGAAGCGCGCTTTATTTTGCTCGGCAGCATTGCCAGTAGAAAATACGTCGGACCATTGCTCGAAGTCCTGGGCAAACGGCTGTTCTACCCCGCTCGTTTCAAGGGTCTGGGAGACATGAGTCGCGGTGCGTTATTGCTGCGCTGCGTGCGCGAAGAGACGGAGCTGGAGTACACCGCGTACCAGGGCGACTAGGCGCGACACCCCAGGGTGTTGTGCCCTTGGTATTGTGGCCATCTGACCGAGGCGATTTTGCGCCCGTCCGCCGCGCTAAAGATTTAAGCCGGCGCGGCGTTAATTAGCGACAAGCTTGGATTTCGCGTCGCTAGTCGTGTTTAGTGAACGGAGTCCAAGGCAAAACCGGCGGGTCCAAGACTTGCTGGAAGCAGGCTGCGGCGTGCGCTGGTCCAACCGACCGGAGGCGCCCCGCCTGCGGACCTGGAGAGCAATCCGAGGCTGAAATGCCCGCCATTCAATCCCTGAAATCAGACAACATCGCGCCGGCGCAGCTAGAGGGCCTGCGGGTGCTGGTCATTGACGACGATGTCGACGTACGAGAGCTGGCCGAGAAGATCCTCACCGATGCGGGCGCCTTGGTCTCGTTGGCCGACTCGGTCCGCGCCGCTTTCGAGCTCCTCGTCACCGCTCGTCCTCACGTCATCATCAGCGACATCGAGATGCCCGAAGAGAACGGCTACTCGTTTCTTCGCAACTTGCGCTCGGTGTTGGACGAGGACGGTGGCAGAACGCCGGCCATCGCCCTGACCGGTCGGACCCTGCCCGAGGACCGCCGCCGCGCGCTGGCAGCGGGTTTCAATATCCACCTGCCCAAGCCAACCACCGCCACCGAGCTGGTCCAGGCGGTGAGCGCTTTGGTGCGCCCTACCGGCCTTTCCGAAGTCGAATCCTGACCGATACCCCACGCAAAGTGGCCCCCGGCCCGGGTCGAAGCGGCTAAAGGGGGCGTCGGCGCGGACGTTGATGCGGTGTGACCCCTGGTCTCGCCAATGCGCGCGTCCTGCCCGTTTTCGGGCTGCGGCAGCTTGCCGTCTTGGTGGGCGTGGCGTTGGCTTACTTGCTCGCGGCGCGCTTTGGGTTGTCGCTCGCCTTCGCGACCAAGCAGGTGACGGCGGTGTGGCCGCCTACCGGCATCGCGGTGGCCGCGGTCTGGCTGTGGGGGTACCGCGTTTGGCCGGCGCTGTTCTTGGGCGCCTTGTTGGCCAACGCCACCGCTGGCGAAGGGCTGGCGACGGCAACCGGCATCGCGCTCGGCAACACCGTAGCGCCGCTATTCGGTGTTTGGCTGATGCGTACCTTCACCCGCTTCCAGGGGCGCTTCGACTGCGTGCGCGACGTGGGGGCGCTGGTGGCCTTTGGCGCTGGGCTGGGCATGATGGTTAGCGCGACCAATGGCGCGCTGCAGTTGGCCTGGAGCGGGCTGATCTCGTGGTCTGCTCTTCGCTCGGGGTGGTGGGTGTGGTGGGTCGGCGACGCCATGGGCGTGCTGCTGCTGACACCATTCTTCTTGCTGTGCGTCGCGCCCAGCTCTCGGCCTTGGGAGGCGCGTCGCTGGGGGGAGCTATTGGTGCTGGCGCTGCTGCTGGCTAGCGCGCTCTTGCTGTTCGCGACCGGCATTTTCTACCACGGGCCCACCGGCTACCACCTACAGTACGCGGTGTTCCCGTTCGTGATTTGGGCGGCGTTGCGCTTCGGCCCGCGCGAGGCCGCCAGCGCGACGCTGATGGTGTGCGGCGTCGCGGTGTGGGCGACCATCCACGGCCGAGGTCCGTTCGGCGCAGCCGCGCTTTGGCCGGAGCAGCGCCTGCTCTTGCTGGAGACGTTCATGGCCGTGGTGGCGGTGACGGGGCTCACGCTCGCGGCGCTCACCGAGGAGCGGCGCCGAGCCGAGCTGGCGCTGCGGCTGGCCAACGACGAGCTCGAGCTCCGGGTGAACGACCGCACGCGCGAGCTGGGGGCCAGCAACGGACAACTGGCTCAAAAGAACGCCGCCTTGCGTGAGAGCGAGGCACGTTTTCGAACCTTGTTCGCGGAGTCACCGCTGTCGCTGTGGGAAGAAGACTTTTCGGCCGTGCGCAACTACCTGGACGGCTTGCAGGCGGGGGGAGTGAAGGAACTACCTGGCCACTTGCGGCAAAACCCCGAAGCGGTGCTAGCCGCGGCCCAGTTGATCCGCGTCATCGCCGTCAACCAGGCGACCTTGACGCTCTATGGCGCCGACAGCTACGAGCAATTCTTGACCCAGCTGCCGTCGACTTTCGGTCCCGACGCGCTGGCCACTTTCTGCGACGAGTTGTGCGCTTTCGCCTCCGGCGAAACGCAATTTGCGGCCGAGACCACCACCGTCACCATCAACGGCAAGGTCAACAACATCAGCCTGCGCGTCAACATCATTCCCGGCTGCGAGCAGACTTGGAGTCGCGTCGTGGTCTCCATCTACGATTTGACGGCCCACAAGGAGAAGAAGCGACGCCTGCTGGAGTCGCTGCGCGAGAAAGAGGTGCTCCTGAGCGAGGTGCACCATCGCGTGAAGAACAACCTGCAAATCGTGTCCAGTCTGCTGAACCTGCAGGCGGGGCAGCTGGCGGATCCGGGGGCGCGTCAGGTCTTTGCCGAGACGCAAAGTCGCATTCAAGCCATCGCGCTGGTTCACGAAAAGCTGTACCAGTCCGACAGCTTGTCCGCTTTCAGCTTTCGCGACTACCTGTCGGAGCTGGTCACGGCGCTGGATCGCGCCCAGAACGGTGGCGGTCGCGGTATCACGCTGCAGGTCGAATCCGACGGCATCGAGCTCAGTGTCGACTATGCCATCACGTGTGGCTTGATCGTCAACGAGCTCACGACCAACGCGCTCAAGCATGCCTTTCCGGCCGGTCGCAGTGGCCGCATCGCGATTGCGGTGCGCAAGCTCGAGCTCGCCAGCATCGAGCTCAGCGTCAGCGATGACGGCGTTGGCTTGCCCGAGAGCGTCGACCCGCTCCGCACGCGCTCGGTGGGCCTGAGCCTGGTGGTCGGCTTGGCGCGACAGCTCGGCGCTTCGCTGCAGGTGAGTCGCGAGGGCGGTACCCGCTTCGCGGTGGCGTTCACGCCCGGTCAAAGCTGAGCTCTGCGGAAGGCTCAGCGCACGTAGCTGGACACGACCGCGCGCAAGCGATTCATCGAAAATGGCTTGTAGATCACGAGGTTGGCGCAATCGTCCAAGAAGGCGGAAGCTTCTTCCGACAACGCACCGCCGGTCAAAAAGACGATGCGCGCGGCCAGCGCGGGCGACAAGGCCGAGATGGCCTCGAACACTTCGACGCCGGTCATGTAAGGCATCGTCAAATCGCACAAGATGATGTCGAAGTCTTCGCCGCGTCGCAAGCGGGCCACGGCCTGGCGCGCGTCCAGCTCGGCTTCGACGTCGTGCAGGTCGCGCAACAAGCGCGGCACCACCTTGGCCATCGTCTCGTCGTCGTCGATCAAGAGCACGCGGCCTCGCCGCGCCGGTGCGGGTCGAAGGCTGGGCAGGCGCGGCTTCAGCCGAGGCTCGGTGGCAGCGGGCAAGGTCACGCTGAAGGTGGTGCCGGCGCCCAATGTGCTGTGGACCCCCAGCTCACCGCCGAGGGCCGACACGACCGTGTGGCAAATAGACAAGCCCAAGCCGAGCCCGGTGCCGACCGGTCGAGTGGTGAAGAACGGATCGAAGATCTTGGGTAGTACGTCGGGCGCGATACCCGCGCCGTCGTCTCGCACCTCGATCACGGGACGTCCGGCGTCGTTGGTGTGGGTGGTCACCTCGACTCGCGACGCGCCGGCCTGAGCGGCGTTGATCAGCAAATTGGCCAGCGCCTGGGCCAAGCGGCCTTCGTTGGCGGTTACCAGCGGCGTGGTGCCGAGCGTGAGCATCACCTTGAGCGGCGGGCCCGGCTGGGTCAGCGCCAGCTTGATGGCAGCGTCGATGATGTCTGGCAAATCCACCAGCTCGCGCGCGGCGTCGTCGGCCTTGGTGAATTTCTTGAGATCGGTGACGATGTTGCGCACGCGCGCGCCCGCGCGGTGGGCGTCGGACAGAGCTTCGATGGCCTCGGTGACGGCCTGGTGAATCGGCCCGCCCGCTTGCAGGGCTTTGACCTCGCTCCGAATACCTTCCAAGCGCCGCAAGGCGAACTCCACGTTGCCCAGCGTGCCGGACAGCGGCGTGTTGATCTCGTGGGCCATGCCGGCCGCCATCGTCGAAATGGAGGCCAAGCGCTCGGAGGCGGCGAGCCGTTGCTCCAGGCGCTTACGCAGGGTGATGTCGCGGAAGACGACCACGCTGCCGAGCACGTTGCCCAGCTCGTCCAAGATGGGCGCCACCGAGTCGTCCACCTCTTTGGGCGTGCCGCTGCGGTCCTGGAGGCGCGCGCCCGTCGGCAGCTCGACCTTGAATTCGTCCTCGCTGGCGGGGTCTTGCGCGGTGACCAAGGGGCGCCCGCTGGCGTCCACGACCTTGAGCACTTCGTTGAACTTTTTGCCCTTGGCGTCTTGGCGCGTCCAGCCGGTCACCTTCTCGGCGACCGCGTTCATGAAGGTGATGTGGCCTTCACGGTCGGTGGCGATGACCGCGTCGCCCACCGACTCGAGCGTGGTCGCGAACCAGCGCTCGCGCTCCAGGAGCTTGAGCTCGAGCTCGTGCTTGCGCAGGGCTACCTCGATGGCGGTGCGCAGGTCACGCTCGTTGAAGGGCTTGAGCAGGTAGCCGTGCGGCCCGGTCTCCTTGGCGCGCGACAACGTCGCCTCGTCCGAGTGCGAGGTCAGGTAGATGACGGGTAGGTTCCAACGCTTGCGGATGGTGGTGGTGGTTTGAATGCCATCCATCCGGCCGCCCAGCTTGATGTCCATCAGAACCAAATCGGGGCGGTGCTGCTCGATGGCCAAGACCGCTTCCACCCCGCTGCGCGCCGTTCCGCACACCGCGTAGCCCAGTCGTTCCAGCGTCCGCCGTAGATCCTCACAAATGATGGCGTCGTCTTCGACTACGAATATCTCGTTCATGGCGGGGTCTGGACGGAGCCGGCTGGCCCTAACGCTCGGGTGTGGTAGGCGATTTGCCCTTGGACGACGACTCGAACAACCCCTGAATCGTCTGCGGCAGACGCATGACGCCCGATTCGCGCACGACCGGCTGCGCAAGCGTGTTGGCGATGGTCACCACCATGCGCAGCGCCACGCGCTTGCCCGGTATGCCGGAAAGCTCGCTGGCCAGCCCGAGCTTTTCCATCACCTCACCGAAGGCCCGTTCGATTTCGGCCTCGGTCGGAGACGGCAACAGGTGCTCCAGCTCCGTTGCCAGCCTGGCCAGCGCCGGTGCTCGGAGGGAGCTTGCTTCGATCGCTGCTTCCAGCTTCGTGAAGACGACGCTGGCGGGGTCCGAATAGTAGGCGCCGGGCACGAGTCGTCCGCGTTCCAGGCAGCGCGGGCAGGTGGGGCTTGCCGAGGGCGCGTCCGGTGTGGCGACGAGCCACAGTCGTTTGCAGTCGGAGCAGTAAGCGGGATAGTGGCGCATCGACCGGTCGCCGCCAGCATACTGCAAACGGCCGCCCGCGAGCGAACGGGGCGGTTCTGCCCGCCCGCAGCCAAAACCCGGCGCCTGACGCTGGTTTTTCCGGTAGGCGGAAAGGCGGCTCAAGCCTGGTTGGTGGCGACCGTTCGAAAAGGGGCATGGCGATGCCAGAGTTCTTCAATCCGGCCGGTCTGGACCTGCTGGAAGACCGAATTGGTGCCATTTCGTACGGATTCATCGCTCCCCGGGTGCTGTACTCGCGCTTCGTCGGCTCGCTTTCGGCCAAGCTTGGTGAGAGCTACGTGCAGCGTTTGGACGGGCTGCTGCGCGGGGTGTCGGCGTGCGCCTACTTCTCCGACGCCAGCGCGTTGACCGACTACGACTGCAGCGCTCGGACGCGGTTTACGCGCTTGGTGCGAGAGCATCGGGTCAAGCTCGCGTCGCTGGTGACGCTGACTTGGTCGGAGGGCGTGAGCCCCGCCGCCCGCCAGTTTGCGGCCAGCGTCGGCGAACCGGTGACCATCTTGACCGATCCGGTCGAGTTCGATCGGTTGCTGTCCAACGTTGCCCCCGCGCCTGGACGCATCGCCAAGCAATGGGAAGACGCGTTTCCGCACGAGCCGCCGTCGGCTTTCCGCTGAGCCGAAAACGCTCGCAAGCGGTTGGCTCGGTCGAATGTGGGCTGGTGCCCGACACGAGCGCGCCTGCCACGACGGCAGCGATGCTCTGCGCTTAAGTCGTACCCGAAAAGGCCGTTCGTCACGGCCGAGAGAGCAGCCTTGGCCGACGCAACGAGCGGAGCCAATCAGTCCGACGAGCGGCGCGACCAGCACCGAGAGGTCGATGCACTCTGCGAATCTTGCGTACCTGCGCATCGACTTGCGACGGCGTGGGTTCCCGACATGTGGAATACGGCTTCGCATCGCGCGTGTCTTTCGAACGAAGCCCCGGCACGAGAAGTGAATAAGAGGGCACGTGCTCTTTTCTAGTCGCGGTGTAGGGCCAAAACCCACGAATGACGAGTCGCGAGTCACGAGTCACGCGCAGCGGCTGGATCGACTGGTCCGTGCCAGGTTCGCGCGCTCGCTGTGGATGTTGCCGGTGCTGCTCGCACCGTTTGCCGTCGGCTGTGGGCAGAAAGCGACGCCCTCCGGGCTAGCCGGCAGCGCGGGGGCCGATACCGGCCATCAGATTCCGACCACGAGCTCGTGCACCACGCCCCAAGAAGGCTGTCCGTGCGACACCGAGGCCGAGGTCATCGACTGCGGCTCGGTGGCTCGGCACTCCGAAGGCTACACCGCTTGCTCGATGGGTCAGCGCATTTGCCAGGACGGCAAATGGGGCGCGTGCGAGGGCGACAAGATCGCGATGCTGGCCGACGCGCAGCCCGGTGTACAGACGGAGGGCCTCGGCACCACCAAAGCTTGCGTCGACAACCCGTGCGACCCGTATTGCCAGGTCGTCGTCGACGACAGCACCAACCTCGACGTTTCGGCCAATCCAGGCTTGACCGTGGACAACGGCCTGAAGCTGACGGCGGCGCCGCCGGACCCGTCGGCCAACAATTGTACCGGCATCAAGCTCGATCCGCCGTCGCAAACGCTGACCGTCACCGCCATCAACCCGACCACCGGCTTGCTCGGCGAGTATTTCAATCGCTTCGACAAGACCATCACGTCCATTCCGTCGAGCTGGGTCGTGACGGCCTCGCGCGTCGACTCGACCGTCGGCTTCAGCTGGGGCAGCGCCGCTCCGGGCGTCGCCGGCATTGGCGCGGACGGGTTTACCGTGCGCTGGACGGGCAACGTCTGGCCGCCGGCGTCGGGCGACTACACGTTTTACACCAACAGTGACGACGGCGCCCGGCTTTGGGTCAACGGTAACCTGGTGGTCAACAAGTGGGTCGACCAGGGCACCACCGAGTGGGCGTCGACGCCGGTCACGCTGACTCAGGGTACTCCCGCCAACATCAAGATGGAGTACTACGAGAACGGCGGCGGCGCGGCGGCGCAGCTCGAGTGGAGCTCGGCCGCCATCCCGAAGACGATCATTCCCGAGACGTACCTGACGCCGCCGAACAACACGTTGCCGCCGTTCGTCACGTCGCCGGCCACGGCGTCGCTCACCGTCAGCGTGGTGCCGTCCAACTGCTACGAGGGCGCTTTTTCGGCGGCTTGGGGCCTCGATACCCTCGACCGCGCGACGGTTTCCAACGGCGTGGTCTCGCTGCTCAGCCCGCTCGCGGGCCAGATGAAGGTGAGCGCGTACGTCCAAGAGTTCAAAGACACCGCGACCGTCGACGTCGTGGTCAACGCTACCGACGTGTTGGAAGCGCCGAGCGGTGCCGCTGCCATCTACACCGCGAACGCGTCTTCGGGCGCCGATACCGCCACCATTCTGTATCCCTACGACGCGACGGTGTTCCCGCTCGCGTTGAAGCCGCCGGTGCTGCAGTGGGACACGGGCGGCTCGGCGGCGAGCGCGGTCAAAGTGCGGCTTCGCTACCCGGCGACGGGCACCGCGCAGTTCAGCTGGTCGAAGATCATCGCGGAGCCGGCCAACGCCCGCTACACCTTTACCCGCGACCAGTGGGGTTTCTTCGAGCGCACGGCCAAGGGCGGTACCGGTCGCATTTCGATTCAGCGCATCGTCGGCGGCCAGCTGAAGGACGCGGTGTCCAAGACCGTGACCTTCGCCAGCACGCCGCTGCGCGGCAAGATCTACTACACGCAGTATGGTGGCGGCTCCAAGATCATGAAGCTCGACCCCGGCGGGGACATTCCCGCCGTGAACGCCTTCGCGGTCGACAACGGTTGCCCGGTTTGCCATTCCATGTCGGCGGGCGGGACCAAGTTTGCCACCTCCAATTCGTCCTGGAGCACGAACGCCGGCATTTCCAGCGTGGATTCAGCCGGCAACCTGACGGTTTTGTCCGACTTCGTCAGCCCCACCAGCCCCTATTCGGACGGTGGCAACGATTGGCGCGGGTTCGCCTGGGCTCCGCTCACACCCGACGGCAAGTACATCTTCGCGACCAACAACATCTACGGCAACACCAAGCAGCAGGTCGTCGGCATCGACACCACGACTCGCACGGTGCCGGCCCCGACGGCGATGGTCTCGGGCGGCCACGGCATCGGCCTCCAAGCGGACTACTACTCGACCAGTGATTTTACCGGCAGCTCGTGGCGCCGCATCGACGCTCAGCCCAACCTGGATCTGCCGGGCTCTCCCGGCGGCCCGGTACCGGCCAGCGGCTACAGCGTGGTCTGGAGCGGTGACGTCGAAGGCTACTACAGCGAGCCGTACACGTTCGAGGTCGAGACGAGCGCCGGCGCGCGACTCACCGTCGGCGGCACGGTCATCATCGACCAGTTGGCGTACAACGGCGCGGGGGTGGCCAGCAAGCTACCCACCGGCGTTGCCAACCTGACGCGCGGAGGTAAGACGCCGATCAAGCTCGAGCTGGTCAACAAGAGCGCCCAGACTGTCGTGAGGCTGCGTTGGTCGAGCGCCAACACGCCCTACCAGCGCATTCCACAAAACATGCTGTACCCGACCGGCGGGCAGCGCGGCGCGGTGGCCGCTTATGCCGACAACGCCGGCCACGCCATCACCCGCCTCGAGTCGGACATGTCCTACGATTGGGGCAGCAGCCAGCCGGTCAAGGGCAGCAGCGACGCCACCGTCAACATCAACGCCGACAATTTCACCTCGGTATGGGAAGGGCGCGTCGAGGCGCCGGCCACGACCAACTTGCAGTGGTGCATCAAGTCCGACGACGGCGTGAAGGTCTACGTCGACGGTGTGAACAAGATCACCGGCGCCGGCGCTACCGACACCTGTGCGACGGCCATGGCGGTGACCGCCGGCCAAAAGTACTTGATTCGCATCGAGCACACCGAAGGCACCGGCAGCGCCTACGCCAAGCTCAGCTGGCAGATGTCGTCGTTCATCACCACGCGCGAAGACGTGCCGATGGCGCGCATCTTCCCGCCTGCCACCTTCTCGGTGCCCACGAACGGGCTGTTTGCCACCTTCTACGACACCATGGATTTCGGCGGCAGCGCGCTAGCCGCGAACGCGACCACGCCGCAGGCGTACACGACGTACGTCCCGAACCTGGACTTCGACTGGGGTAGCGACCGCATGAGCTACGGTCGGGCCCTCACCAGCAGCGACACCATGTCCGGTCGCTTCACCGGTCGCTTGAAGCCGGGCTGCACCGGGATCCACGAGTTCGAAATCTACGCTGACGACACCGCCAACGTGTGGATCGGCGGCGAGCGCCTCATCCAACAGACCAGCTACGGCACCCGCTACGCCGCGCGCTGGCTCGACGGCTCCGTCAACTACGATTTCAAGGTCGACTGGACCGAAAACGGCGGCGGCGCCGGCATTCGCCTGCGCTGGAAGCCGTGCGGCGCGGCCAGCTACGCGGTGATTCCGCAAGCCAATTTCTTCCCCACCGGCGACACCACCCTCAACGGTTACATTCGCTCCGACGGCGACAACGGCAATGGTTACCCCTACGTGGCCTGGCAGACGCCCACGACGGTTGGCTCGCCCCCGGTCGACGTTACCAGCCAGAGCCCCGGAAACTGGGGCCTCGGCCAATCGGTGATGATGGTGCCGTCGTTCTCACCCGACGGCAGCAAGCTGGTGTTCGTGGACGGCGATTCGGCCACCAACGCCGGTTGGCGCAAAGGCCTCAGTACCTTCGACTTCGACCAAGCGAACAAGCTTTTCAAGAACCGTCGCCAGATGGTCAACAACTTTCCGTACGGCGACGTGATCAAGTGGCCGACCTTCGAGAGCGATTCGAAGAGCGTCATCTACCAGACCACGACCCCCGGTGACTCGTGCTGCCGCGGCAGCTGGACCAAGTACGGCTACATGGGTCCCACCAACTACTTCGAAGACCCGGGCAAGCTTTGGTCGATCGACACCAGCTCCAACACGCCCACGCCGATCGCGCTCGACAAGCTCAACAACGGTGAGCGCGCGATGGATCGCAACAAATCTTACCAGGCGACCATGCTGCCGGCGGTGGCCGGCGGCTACCGCTGGGCGGTGTTCACGAGCACGCGGCCGTACGGCAACACCATCAACCTGCCCGCGATCGAGCAAGATTACTCGGACACCAACAACTACACGCCCATGCTCAACACCTCCGCGATTCAGAGCATGCTCTGGGTATCGGCGGTGGACGACTCCGTCAGCGGCGCGACCGATCGCAGCCACCCGGCGTTCTTCTTGCCCAACCAGGCCTACAGCGAGAGCGGCGGCCACTACCTCAACGAGCGCGCGTACTGGGTGACCGAGGCTTGCCGCTCGGCCGGCTCCGGCGCGGCCTCGACCTGCGACGTCGACGAGGACTGTTGCGGTGGCACCGCGTCGCCCAAGACCGGCGTTTGCCGCATCGACACGCCCATCACCAGCCCGCCTACGCGCCACTGCGCCAGCGTGCCGCCCCCCAACGCATGCATCGCGGCCGCCGGTGCTTGCTCGGCCGACAGCGATTGCTGCTTCAACTACCCGTGCGTGGCCAACGTTTGCACCAAGCCGCCTCCGTTGCCCACGTACAAGCCCAGCAACTTCACGCGTATGTACACGGCCGAGTGCGGCAAAGGCACGATCCCTATCTGGCGCTTCTTCGACTGGAAGGCCGTCACGCCGCCGATCGACTCGGCCATCGAGATCTACGCCGAGAGCTCCAATGATCCGGCCACGTTCCACACCCTGCCGGCCTCCCCGACGGCGGTCGCGGTCAGCGGCGTGGTCAAGGTCGCGACCGTCACCGGCGCCACCGTTTCGGGTTGGGTGGGCAAGGACGTCGGCGCGCTGCTCACGGCGGCGGGGGTGGTGCAAAGGAAGTACTTGCAGATCACCATCCGGTTGGTGCCGAACACCAAGAATACCAGTACCCCCACGCTGACCGACTGGCGACAGTCGTACAGTTGCCCGCCGCAGGAGTAGTGATGCGTAGCGCCTGGCTCGGTTTGGTTTTGGCGGTGGCATGCGGTGGCGGCGGCAGCGACCACGCTCCGGCCACGCCAGCCGAGGGTGGGTCCAGCACCGGCGGCACGCGCACCCGGCCGGGCACGACCGCCGGTAGCAACGCGAGCGAAGCGGGAGCGGCCGGCGACTCTTCCGCACAGGGCGGGGCGGCGGCGGGTGAAGCGAGCGCGGGCGACGGAGGCCAGGGCATCGTGTTTGAGGAGGGCGGGGCTCCACCCGCAGAAATTCCGGGCGTTTGCGCACCGACCATGAAGCTGGGGAGCGCCCAAACCCAAGACGTGGGGCTGGCCGACATCACCTTGCTGGCCATGACGGCAGACGAGCTGAGCGTCGCGTTCTCGACCGGCAGTGGCGCGGAGCTCACCCTGCGCGTGGCCGATCGCGACTCCAATCAGGCCGCCTTCCAGGAAGTGCCGGTCGCGTTGCCCGACGGCTTCGACGCCGAGAGCGGGGTCTCGCTGTCGAGCGACGGTCGCAAGCTACTTCTGGTGATGAGCGACCATTCCGGCTTCGGTGAGCTTTCGCGAGACGCACGCGGCGACGCCTTCGCGGGCGACGCCGACGTCACGGCCTACGCGCGCATCAACGGCCTCAAGCCCATGTCGGGGCACTCGGTGGGCTGGCCGGTGCTGTCACACGACGGCAACGATCTGTATTTCGTCAGCTACTTCGGCTCCGCGCTCGTCAACCAGAGCAAACGAGATTCGGGGGGCGTGTTCGACATCGGCACCGAGATTGACGAGTTCACGCTCGGCGGCCCCGAGGGTGAATACAAGCTTTTGAGCGGGCTCTCGTCCGACCAGCGGGCGATCTTCTTTTTCGACGAGACGAGCCAGCACGCCATGGCGCTCTTTCGATCGCGCGACGGCGCGCCCTTCTACGATCCGCTCGATTTGGGCGTGCGTCGCGGCGCGACCCCGAATCAGGACTGCAGCCGAGTCTATTCGTCGACGCCGAGCGGCCTGGTGGCGCAACCCTCACGCTAGTCGGCCCTCGGGCAAGGCGCGTCAGCCCTTTCGCACCCGCCCCAGTCAGATTTCGGAATTTTTCGGCAACCACGCGCGCACGCCGCCGTCGGACGGCTGGCCTGTGCTAGGGTCCGCTCGTCGCTCGGGGCGCGGTTGCCTTCGGACCGCTGAGAAGTACCCGTTGAACCTGATCCGGTTTGCACCGGCGTAGGGAAGCGTCGCCCGGGCCCCTTTCTCCTGCGCGGCGTTCCCTCCCAAACGAGAGAACAAGCTGATGGCACAGAGAATCCTCCCCCTGCGTGGCGCCGCCAACCCTTCCAGCGCCCGTGAAGGCACCAACCCGGGCTCATTCGCCAACGCGCCGGCCATCGGCGCCCCGCGCACGTTCTCGTCGCCCGACACGCCCGGCATGCCGGCGCCCAGCGACAAGACGGCGTGGGACTTCTTACCCGCGGGTTGGAAGCGTGACGGCGAGCGCGCGGTAGCGCCGGCTGGTTTCAAGCCTATCACCCAGCTCGAATCGGCCCGGCTGGGCGTCGTCACGCCGGAAATGCGCCGGGTTGCCGCACGCGAGCCGCACTTGACGGTCGAGCAGGTGTTGGCCGAGGTCGCGGCGGGCCGGCTGATCATCCCCGCCAACGTCGTTCATCTGGGTTTCCAGCTGGATCCGATGGCGATTGGTCGGGCCACCAAGACCAAGATCAACGCCAACATGGGCGCGTCGCCCGTGTCTTCGTCCACCGACGAAGAGGTCGAGAAGCTGCACTGGTCGGTGCGCTGGGGCGCCGACACGGTCATGGACTTGTCGACCGGCGGCAACCTGGACGAGTGCCGCGAAGCCATCGTCAAGAGCTCGAAGGTGCCGATCGGCACCGTGCCCATCTACTCGATGATCATCGGCCGCAAGATCGAAGACTTGACCGAGTCGGAGATCATGAAAGGCCTGATCCATCAGGCCAAGCAGGGCGTCGACTACTTCACCATCCACGCTGGCGTGCTGCGCGAGCACCTGCCGTACGTGCAGAAGCGCCTGATCGGCATCGTCAGCCGCGGCGGTTCTTTGCTGGCCAAGTGGATGCTGGTGCACGGCAAGCAGAACCCGATGTACACGCACTTCGACGAAATTTGCGACATCATGCGCGAGTACGACGTGTCGTTCTCGTTGGGCGACGGTCTGCGCCCCGGTGGTCTCGCGGACGCCAGCGATCAGGCGCAGCTGGCCGAGCTGGATACGTTGGGCGAGCTGACCGAGAAGGCCTGGAAGAAGGGCTGCCAGGTGATGGTCGAAGGCCCCGGCCACGTGCCGTTCGATCAAATCGAATACAACATGAAGCTGCAGCGCACCGTGTGTCACGGCGCGCCGTTCTACGTGCTGGGCCCGCTCGTGACCGACGTGTTCCCCGGCTACGACCACATCACCAGCTGCATCGGGGCGACCGCGGCCGCGTACCACGGCGCTTCCATGCTCTGTTACGTCACCCCCAAAGAGCACGTTGGCTTGCCCAAGAAAGACGACGTCAAGCAAGGCTGCATCGCCTACAAAATCGCGGCGCACGCCGCCGACGTGGCGCTCGGCATTCCCGGCAGCCGCGACTGGGATGACGCGCTGACCAAAGCACGCGCGGCCCTGAATTGGGAGAAGCACTTCGAGCTGGCGTTCGACGCCGACACGGCGCGCGCCTTCCACGACGAAGATCTCGACGTCGACACCGACTTTTGCGCCATGTGCGGGCACGACTGGTGCTCGGTGCGCATCTCCAAAGAGATCAACGAGTTTACCAGCGGCAAAGCCGAAGGCTTCGCGCGCGAGAAGGTGATGAAGAGCCCCGCCCTTACGCCGGACCAGCGTGAGATCTTGGAGAAGCGCGGCGTGCTGCCGCCCGAGGAGCTTCACCGGCTGGCCAGCAAGACGGCCACCATCGTAGGCGCCGCCAAGGGCAACAAGGCCTCGTGTCACTCCGACGTCGCCGACGACTCCCGCGCCCAACAAATCCAAGAGCAGCTGGTGCAACTGCGCGTCAAATCCCCGCCAACAGCCGCCGAAGAGTAGCCGCGACGGCTGCCTGATTTTTTCACAGGCAGGACGCGAGGTTTGTTGTTGGTCGCGCCTTCGGCCCCAGCGAGAAGCGCGTCGCATGGACACGAGCGCACAGGCTCGCTGGCGGCAGCGCGAGCCCCCATGCTCGCCATCGCGGACCTCCTGTCCTCCCGTCCTCCCTGTGAATCTCGCAGGTCTGCGCGATTGCGGGTAGGAAGCAGCCCGAAGCGCAACCGCGACGGAGCTGGCAGGGGGGGGCCCAGCTCCGTAGGTCGCGGGTCGCCCAGCTGGGCGACCGGGGACTGGGCCTGCTAGCCCAAATGGCGGTGATTTGCCGTGGGCGTGGACGGACTGGCGGCTCGGGTTAGGCTCCGCGCCGTGCGTCACCTGCCCGTAACCGCTAGCGCTCCGGTGGAACCGCCGCGCGTGACCCGGGCGCTGGCGTTTGGGTTGTTGCCCGAGGAGCTGGCTGCGCTGGGCGTGCCGGCGGCTGAAGCCAGCTTCGAACGCTTGCAGCGGCCGTGGCTGTGGCAAGGCGGAGCGCCGGTAGCGAGCAAAGCTGCGGGCGTGGTGCTCGGCGAGCTGGGGCTGGAGTTGCCGACCATTGGCGAGCGGCACCGCTCGGTCGACGGCTCATGCAAGCTGCTGCTGGCGTTGGGCTCCGATCGGGTCGAAGCCGTGCACATGCCGCGCGCGATCGGGGCGGGGCGGGTCACGCTCTGCATTTCCAGCCAAGTCGGCTGCGCCATGGGCTGCGGCTTCTGCGCTACCGCCAGCATGGGATTTCACCGTCACCTGAGCGCGGGCGAGATTGTCGGGCAAGTGTTGCGCGTGGTCGCCGAGCTGGGGCCACGTCATCCCAGTGAGCTGACCCTGGTGTTCATGGGCATGGGCGAGCCGTTGCACAACTTGCCCGAGGTCTCCCGCGCCATCCGCGTGCTGTGCCATCCGCGCGGCCTGGGCTTGTCGTCGAAGCGCATCACCGTCTCGACCTCGGGGCTGGTGCCGGAGATTGACGAGCTGGGCGCGTCGTCGCCACGCCCGTTGTTGGCCCTGAGCCTGAACGCCACCACCGACGAAACCCGCGGGGAGCTGATGCCGATCGGACGGCGCTACCCGTTGGCTCAGCTGCGCGCCGCGCTCGAGCGCTTTCCGTTGCGGCCTCGCGAACGCATCACGATCGAATACGTGCTGCTGGCGGGCGTGAACGACAGTGTCGAAGACGCCGCTCGCTTGTCGGTGTTCTGCCGTACGTTTCCGCACAACATCAACCTGATCCCTTTCAACGAGCATGCGCTTGCACCGTTTCGCGCGCCGCGCGAGGCCGAGGTCGACTCGTTTGCCAGGGCGCTTCTGGCGGAAAAGCAGACGCTGGTCACGGTGCGTCGTTCACGCGGGCGCGACGTGCAGGCGGCGTGCGGTCAGCTCGTGCAAAGCTGAGGATCGGAAGCCGAAACGTGCTGTCCAAAATCCTGCTCGTCGTTCTGCTATTCAAGCTGCTCGGTAAACTGGGCATGCGCGCCAAACTGCGTAACTTGAAGCCGCAGTTGGATAGAGCTGTAAACATCACCCTCGTGGTATTGGCGGTCGCGTACGCGGGACAGCTGATTTGGCTGTTTATTCGGCGTCGCAACGGCCACTGAGACAAAAAGTCTCGCGCTGGAATCACTCCAACCTGGAGAGTTATTAGTAAGTGATTGAGCGTGCGTGTGGGACTTTTTTCAAAGCCAATCTCATCACGTGCTTTCCACTCGATCGGGGGTGTCGGTAGTGCCGCATTCTTGAGACCGTGATTGAGACGGCAACGCCTCGCATCGAGCGAGGCTTCTACCGCCGGGGTGGCACTTCAAAATGTCCAGACGTCACGGCGTGAGCGATCTGAGTGAGGATCGAACGGGGCAGGGATTTGGCTCGCAGACGAAGCTGCGGGTTGCGCCGCGCAACATTCAGGTGTTGCACGAAGTCGTAATCACCGGTGTCGGTGCGCTGCTCGCCAACTGCGATAGTCGCGAAACCCTTTGGCAACAGCTGCGCGACGGTCAGTCGCAAATGGCGATCGAACCCGATCCTGCCGACGGATTGCCATGCGCGATTGGGCGCGTGCGCGAGTTCGACTGCGCGCGTTACATGGATGGCGTTCCGGCGCGGCTGTACCAGGCGTGCCATCGCGAGCAGCAGCTGTATTTGGCTTCAATCACCCAGGCCGCGCGCGACGCTGGTCTTTCGTTGCCCGAGCTTGCGGGGCCGCGAACGGCGCTGTTCGACGGCACGTCGCGCGGAAACTTCGCGCACTGGTACGAGCTGATTCATCACAAGGTACATGACGCTAGCCGCTTCACGCCGCGCGATTTGAACTTTGCCATGCCGGGCCAGGCGGTGGGTTTGGCGGCCGCGATCTTGGGCGTGCAAGGCCCCACCTTCACGTTCAACAACTCGTGCGCGTCGGGCGTCGTTGCGATCGGGCATGCCTTCCGCGAGCTGCAGGCGGGGCGCATCGACGTGGCGTTCGGTACGGGGCATGACGCGGCGCTGATCAGCCCGCTCTATCAAATGTATCGAGACGCCGGTCTCGTCAGCACCGAGAGCGAGCGACCGGAGCTGGCGATTCGACCGTACGCGGGCAGCTCCGCCAATGCTTTCGGTGAAGGCGCGGTCACGCTGGTGCTGGAAAGGCGTGACCACGCCGAGGCGCGCGGGGCCGTGCCGCTGGCCCAGGTGGTGGCGTTCCGGCACGGCAACGGCGGCGAGCACCCGACCGACGTCGACTTCAGCGGCGCGCGACCCGCGGCCTTGCTCGAGGAGAACTTGGAGGAGGCCGGGCTTTTGGCGAGCGACGTCGACTTCGTGCTCGGCCACGGCAACGGCGTGCAAGCCAGCGACATTTCCGAGCTGAACTACATGAAGCGGGTGTTCGGGCGCCGCACCCGCGAAGTACCGTTGATTTCGACCAAGCCCATCTACGGTCACACCCTCGGCGCTTCCAGCGCATTGAACGTGGCCACCGCCGCTTTGATGCTGAACCACGACTTCGTGGTGCCGACGGTCCAACTCGACGAGAAACGCATCGTCCACGGCTTCAATCACCAAGCCAACCGCGGCGAGGCTCGCGCGTTGCGCAGCGGTTTCGTGGTCGCCTACGGCATCGGCGGTCAAAACGCGACGCTGCTGCTGCGGAAGGCCGGCGGATGACCGGCAACGCGCGTCGCGGGCTCGGCTACGTGAGCGAGATCGTCGCGGCCGCCCACGCCTACCCGAGCGAGCTGGTCGACAACGACGAATACCTGCGGCGTTGCCGCTTCAGCCTGAGCTCCAGCCCCGAGCAGCTGGCGCAAGAGACGCGCATGCGAACGCGGCGCTGGTGCCTGCCGCACGAGAACACCGCCAGCATGACGCACAGCGCCGTCGCGCGGCTGATGGAGGAGCGGCCGGAGCTGGTGGGCGAAATCGACGCGGTGGTGGTGGCGTCGGGCACGACCATGCCCATGGCGCACCCCACCGACGCCGAGAACCGTGCCTTCGCCGATTTGTCGCCGCTGGTGCTGCAGCAGTTGGGCCGAAATCGGTCGCTCGGGCTAGATATCAAGGCCTGCTATTGCACCGGCTTTTTGCGCGGCTTGCAGGTGGCTGACGGTCTGTTGGGCAACGCCAATTATCGTTCGGTGCTGGTGGTGGCGGTCGAGCAAGGCAGCCGCTATTCGGTGGCGGCCAGCAATCGCTCGTCGTTTTGCTTCATCGTGGGGGACGCCGCGGGCGCGGTGGTGTTGCGCCGCTCGGCGCCGCAGCCGCGCGTCGGTATCGTCGACTACGTCGGCTACACCGACGTCGACAAGCTGTCGTGGGTCGGCATTGGCGAAGACGCGGCGTCCATCATCATGATGGGCTCGCGGGCGGGCGACGCCACCAGCCACATGTTGTTGGAGTGCGGGCGCAGCTTGCTGACGCGCAACGGCTTGCAGCCAAAAGACGTCAATTGGCTGATCCCGATTCAGACCCACGCCGGCCTGCTCGACGGCGTGCGCGCCGAGCTCGGTTTCGACGAAGCGCAGCTGTTGTGGGTCGGTGACCAACGTGGATTTTCGGGCAGCGCCAGCATTCCGGCCTGCTTGTCCGAGCAGCTGGCCAGCGGTCGCGTGAAGAAGGGGGACCTGGTGCTGTCGCTCGCGGTCGGCGCGGGCATGAACTGCGCGGGAGCGCTGTATCACGCATGACGGCAAGCAACGACGAGGCCGAGGCTTGAACCGGCTGTTGCCGCTGCCCGAGGCACTGTCCCGCTTCGTGAAGCCGGGCATGCACCTGTGTTTCGCCTCCACGCCCAGCCGCTCGAACGCGGCGGTGCGCGAGCTTTCGCGGCAATTTCGCGGAACGTCCCCGGAATTTACGCTTTCGGCCACCGGCTTTCACTCGCTGCTCCACCTGCTGGGCTTGCTGCGCTTGGGGCGGCGCTACATCGGCTGCTTCTTCGGCGACAACTACCCGGTGCCGCGCGCCAACGGCTTGTACGGCACGCTGCTGCGCGAAGGTTACACGCTCGAGCAGTGGTCGCTGTGGAGCTACGTCTCGGCGCTCGCCGCCGGCGCCTACGGGCACCCTTTCGGCTTCACCCGCTCGCTCGTGGGTACGACCCTCGGCGCGCGCTTGGCCGAGCAGGACAAATTGTTCGAGGTCGCCGATCCGGTAGATCCGGATCGCAGCCTGGGGCTAGTGCGGGCGATCGTGCCGGACATCACCTTTTTGCACGCGCCGCTCGGCGACGCTCACGGCAACGTGGCGTTCTCTCCGCCCTACGGCGAAGGGTTCTACGGCGCCTTGGCGGCAAGGCAGGGCGCCATCGTGACCGTCGAGCGCATCGTGTCGAGCGACGTGTTGGCGAATTTGCCGCATTTTCGGCCCTTGCCCGCGCATCGGGTGCTGGCGGTGTGCGAGGAGCCGTTCGGCGCTCACCCCCAACCGCTGCACATAGCGCCCGCGGAGCTGCGCGCGCTCGAGACCGGCTACGCGGACGACTACGCTGGCTACCAAGCGTGGCGAACCATGAGCCAGGAGCCGGAGGCGTTCGCGCGTTTCGAAGAGCAAGTGTTGGCCGCGCGCGACGGTTGCGCGGCCTATCGCAGCTTTGCCTCCGCCGCGCACCTGGAGGCGTTGAGGCGTCCGGCTTCGTCGCTGCCGCCTCCGCCGCCGCTGCAAGCCGAGCAGCTGGAGCCGAGCGATGACCTGCTGTTGTTGGCGGGGCGCGCGCTCGCTCGGCGCGTACAGCAGGGCGGCTACCGGGCCATTTTGGCGGGCATCGGGCAGGCGTTCGGAGCTTGTCGCTTGGCCAAGCTGCTGCTCGGCGAGCGAGGCGAGGACGTCGAGCTCATGGTCGAAACCGGCTTTTCGGACATCGATGTCGCCGGCGCGCATCCCTTCTTGCTCAGCCGTGAGAATGTGGAGAGCGCGGCGCGGCTCACCGCCATCGACAGCGTGCTCGGGGCCTTGTGTTGTGGCGGTAGCGCGGCGTGCATCGGCGTGATCGGCGCGGCCGAGGTGGACGTTGAGGGCAACGTCAACAGCACCGAAAGCGAAGGCGAGTTGCTGGTCGGCGGCGGCGGTGCGCCGGACATTGCCGCTTGCGCGCGCGAGGTGATGGTGCTGAGTCGCGCCGAGCCGCGGCGCTTGCTGCGCAAAGTCGCGTACGTCACCAGCCTCGGTCACAACGTGCGCACCATCGTCACCGAGGCGTGCGTGTTCGAGCGCGCCGGTAACGGTGAGCCTTGGCTGGTGCGTGATTTGGTGCCGTCGCGCGCCTCCGCGTTGAAGGAGCTGCTGCACGCAGGTAGTTTTTGCTTTGCCATGCCGGGGCCGCCGCCGGTCGCGTCGCCGCCGACCGCTTTCGAGCTGGAGCTACTGGCGCGCCTGCGCGCGCGCGGCGGACAGAAACGGAAGTCGGAGGCAAAAAGTGGCTGAGCTGTTCATCACCGGTCTCGGAACGTATTTGCCGGAGCGGCTGGTAAGCAACCGCGAGTTGCCGGCGCTGGAGCCGCCGCACAGCTTGGCCGACATGGACAAGGTGGGAGTGCGGACGCGCGGCATCGCCAGCGACGAAGAAGACGTCCTGTTCATGGCGCTGCGGGCCGCCGAGCGCGCGCTGGACCAAGCTCAGCTCAGCGCCGACGCGCTCGATTTCGTGATCTTGGCCAATTGGAGCGAGCGCCGTTACGTCCCGGATTTTGCGCCGCTGGTGCAGCACGCGCTCGGGGCGCGCCGAGCGTTCGCCTTCGACATCGGTTGCGCTTGCGCGGGCTCGCTGTACGGCCTGACCGTGGCCCACGGTTACCTGCAAAATCCGCGGTTTCAGCGGGGCTTGGTACTGGCCTCGGACCGGTCGACGCGACGCATTCGCCCGCGGAGCCGCGCCACGTTGGTGTTCGGCGACGCCGCCGCGGCCATGGTCGTCGAGCGCGACGCTGGGCGCGGCGCGCGTCTCATCGACTACGAGCTTCGCACCGACGGCTCGCAGCACGGCATCATGGACATGGACACCGAAGGCTTCCTCAATCCCAAGATCAAACAGCGTGAGCTGAATCAGTTGGCAGGGCGGTCTTTGGCCAGCGTGAGTCGCGCGTTGCTGGAGCGCAACGGCCTCACCCTCGACGACGTCGATTGGCTCTTGCCTCACTCCGGCACGGCCGGGGTCCAGGCCATGCTGGCAGAGCATTTGGGCGCGCCGCCGGAAAAGACGTTGAACAATCTGGCCGACGTCGGCAACGTGACCACCGCCTCCATTCCCGTTTCACTCGACCACTTCATCAAACAGGGTGTGCTCAAGCGGGGGGACCGCGTGCTGTCGGCGGCGGTCGGGCTGGGTTGGCAATACTGCGCGGTGCTGTACACGCTATGACGGCCTCATCGCGACTTCAGGGCCAGCTGGCGCTGGTTACGGGCGTGACCTCCGGCATCGGCGCCGCCACTGTGCGCGCGCTGCTGGCCGAAGAGATGCGCGTGATTGGCGTCGGCCGTGACCCGGCGCGGCTGGAGGCGGCGGCGCGCGGCTTTGGTCCGCAATTTCGGCCGCTTTTGGCTGATTTGGCCGCGCCCGAGGCGCGTCGGCGCGCGTTCGCGGAGCTGGCCTTTGACGAGCCAGTCCGGCTGTTGGTCAACAACGCCGCCGAATGTTGCTACGACGGCCCGCTCGACGTGCGCCCCGAGCAGCTCTCCCGGCTGTTCGAGGTCAACGTCAGCGCCGCCATCGAGCTGACCCAGCAGCTTGCGCGAGCCATGACCGCCGGCGCGCACATCGTCAACGTCTCTTCGGTGGTGGCCCAGCACCTGCCCAGCGCCAAGTTCGCGCCGTACGCGGCCAGCAAGCTTGCGCTCGACTGTTTGAGCGAGGCGCTGCGGCTCGAGCTGCATCCGCGCGGTATTCACGTGAGCACGGTGGCGCCCGGCTTGGTGGATACGCCCATCTACGACAAGGTGCAGGGCTTCGAGCGCGCCAAGCAGAAGATTCGCGAGCAGGTTCCGGCGTGGCTCACGGCCGAAGACGTCGCTTCCGCCATCGTTTGGATCGCGAGTCGGCCGTCGCACTTGGTCGTCTCCCAGTTGACGTTGTTACCCAGCGCCCAGGCGCGTTGAGGAGCCGCACGCATGAGCAAACCCGAGCCCATCGAGCAAACCGAGCGTTACGTCGAGTCGATCTTCGGACCCGGCACGGGCGAGTCGCACGTCCGCTTTCTAGAGCGCATCCAAAACCCCGCGCTGCGCGAGATGATTCACCGCTACCACGCGCTCGAGGCCGACACCTCCGCGTTGTCTTTGCAGGAAAACTACCTGATTGGCATGTGCGTGCTGTGCGCTCAGCGCGACTACCAGACGGCCGCGCTGTTCGCCAAAACGCTGCTGCACCTGGGGATGCGCAAAGAAAAGTTGCTGGAGGCCTGCGCTCGGCTGGCGATGTGGGTTGGGGGCCTGCCGGCCGTCGACGCCAGCTTCACCGTGCAGAAAGCGATTCGCGAATACGAGCGCGAAGGTTTGGGCTCGTTGTCGGTCTGGTTTCCCGAGGAGCCGGGCAAGTGAGCTCAGATGCCGCCTTGGCCCCCGCTTTGCTGGCCGGTAAGCGCGGGCTCGTGCTCGGCGTTTCGAGCCAAGACGGCGTCGGCTTTCACACCGCCGAGCAGCTGCGCGCGCATGGCGCCGAACTGGCGGTGTCGCTGCGCCCGACTCGCAGCGCGTTCATGTCCCGCTTGGCCGAAGCCGGCTACGTGACGGTCGAGCTCGATGCCCTAGAGGAGGGCTCGATCGAGCGCGCCGTCAACCGCGTGGGCGAGCGCTTCGGTCGGCTCGATTTCTTGGTGCACACGTTGGTGCACGTGCCGGACGGCGCGCTCGCTCGGCCGGTGACGTCGCTCGGCGCGCGCGAGCTGAGCGACGCGATGGAGATCGGCGTACGTTCGCTGCTCGTCGCCGCGCAGCACGCGCGGCCCTGGCTCGAAAAGTCGAGCACGCCGCGCATCGTCACGTTGCTGTCGGGTGGCGCCGACTTCGCCATGCCCAGCTATCACGTGGTCGGCATGGTAAAAGCCGCGCTTGCCGCGGCAGTTCGTTACCTGGCGGCGGAGCTGGGGCCCGCCGGCATTTTGTGCAACGCCGTGAATTTCTCGATGCTCGAGACCGAGGCGGCGCGGCGCGTGATCGGTGGCGAGCGCACGGCGCAGACGCGCCAGCACCTGGCCAAGCGCGCCATGACGCGCGCTCCCCTGAGCTACGAAGACGTGACGCGCGCCATCGCGTTTTTGGCCAGCCCGCTGTGCAGCAACCTCACCGGCGAAGCCCTGCTCGTCGATGGCGGATTTTCCAAGAGCTACTTCTGATCCGAAGCGCACCCACACCCCGAAGGAGAAGCCAGATGATATCTAGACTGAAGACGTTGGTGGCCCTTTCTGCCAGTTGCTTGTTGTGGAGCGTGACCGCCGACGCGCACGTGCGCATCAGGACCTTCACCGGAGGCTTCACCTCGAGCCAGGTCGAGTGCGACACGCTGTGCACGGGCGGCCCGCTCACCGGTGGCCTGGCAGGCTCTCTCTCGTGGCGCATGGACACCATGGAGGCCACGAGCGATCCCAACGTCGTCAAGCTGGTTGGCGTCGACACGGTGACGACCGCCACCGGCACGGTGTCGGGCCCCGACTACACCCTCTGGAACCTTGCTACGGGCGACTTCGTGGACGTCGCCGTCATCAACAATGGCACCGGCGCGTTTACTGGTGCGCACGGCACTTTGGTGATTCAGGGCGGCTTCGATCCCGCCGCGGGACAGGGCACGAGCAATTACATCGCCGTCCTTTCTCTCCCTTATTGAGCTCTCTGGCTGACGGGGGCCGGGCGGTCCGAAATGGCGCCCGGCCCGAAGGCAGATGACGATGTGCGGCCCGGTGGCCTGCCGATTCGAAGCCGGTCCATAGCCGCGTTTTAGGCCGGAATTCTGGGCAGTGGGGCTTTTTGGTAGTTGTTGCTTGCCCCCCGGCCGGTCCTGTCCCACAACCGCCTACAATGACGCTGGCCCAGGTTCCTGAACGCGCCGATTCGGCGGACGAGTCGAGCCCAGACTCCGGCAATCTTCGCGTGAGCCTGAAGACTGCTCATGAGAGCGGTATTCCTCCGGCTCGTGAGCGGCTGACGCGGAGCGGCGATTCCAGCGCGGCCCTGGAGCAGCTGGAGCTGGTGTTGGTGGAGAGCACGCGCGCCGAGGCCAATCTCGGCCTGCTCATCCGCGGCTTGAAGCATCTGGCGACCGGGGCCGCCGCCGCGCAAGAGGCCAACGCCATCTTGATGCAAGAGCTCGAAGCGCTGCGCGGTCGCTTGGGTAAGGTCTACGAGAGCGAGAGCCTGTTGAAGCAGCGGGTGCAGACGCTCGAAAACGTGATCGACGCGTCGGTGCGCGAACGCGAGTCTTGGCTCGTTCAGGAAGACGCCTTCTTGGCCGGGCTACTCGACGAGCACGAGCAGAAGCTGTTCGAAGTGGAGCGGGCTCACGAGCGCAAGCTGGCCGAGCTGGATCTATCGTTCGACGAGCTGCGGCGCGAGCGCGAAAACGCGCGGGTCGAAGTGATGCGGCTCACCTACGAGCGCGACGCGGCGGTGGCGCTGCTCAACGAGCCCGTTGGCGGCACCGAGGGCACGCCGAGCCCGTCGCCGGTTTCGGTGGGGCGCTTGGGCAGCGCCAAGTTGCCGCCGATTTTGAAGAGCAAGCCCGACATCGCGGCGCGCCCCGTGGTCGGCTACTCGATGGTGAGCGACGAGGTCGAAGAAGAGCACTTGGACAATCGGCCCACGTCGCGCCCGCCGCGCCCGTAGCGTCGTGCCCGCAAGCTGGCTACGCTTCGGGCGTGCGTAACGACCGCCGTGTCTTCGGTTGCTGCGTCATCGTGCTGAGCGCCGCCAGCAACGAGGCCGAAGCGCAGCTGCTGCCCAACTCCGGCGCGACCAGTGGCGTCGCGCGCTTCACGGCAACGGGCGCTCGCGTGGAGCTGCATGCCGGCCCGAGCCAGGCGGATCCGGGCGCGCGCATTGCCTGCGGTATCGCGCTGAAAGCGCCCTAGCGCGGCGTGGTGCTGGCCTCGGGCGCGGTTGCTTGCCAAGATGATCGGCATGGAGCTTCCGGACGATCGCACGCTGCGCGACCTGATTTCGCGCTACGCCTCCATCGTGGAGCGCTTCGGCGCCGACATCGGGCAGCGGCCGATGGTGCTGCCGAACGGCAAGTTCTTTCCCGACGTATTCAGCGGAGATTTTCCGTCCGTGCAGCGCTTGCTGCGGCGCATGCAAGGGCACGCCGGCATGTCGGACATTCCGATTCAGCTGAGCGTCTTGGATCCGGACGCCGAAGGCGAAGCTTGCGGCACCGGCGCGTGCGGCAGCTGCGCGGCACCCAACGTCTCGCCCGCCGTCGCGGCCGCACGTTTGGTGGATTTGGGCGACGGCTGGCGCATCAACATCGCCCCTGCCGAGGCGCGCAGCCCGGTGGCGCTCACGGCGGCGTTGGCGCGCGCGCTGGGCCAAGTGTTCTTGCTGGAAGAGACCAGCCCCGAGCGCCCGATCGAAGAGCCGCTCGAGGTCACGGTCGAGCTGACGACGGTTGCGCTCGGGCTCGGCACCTTGCTGTTGTCGGGGTCGTATTTGTACCAAAAGAGCTGCGGCGGGCCGAACGTCGCGTGCTTGACCGCGCTGGGTATCGGTGAGCTGTCGGTGGCGTTCGCGCTGTTCGCCAAGCACGCGGGCCACAGCATGCGCGGCGCGCGCGCCGAGCTCGACGCGACGCAGAAAGAGCAACTGAGCGAAGCCGAGACGTGGCTGCTCTCGAATCCGCACGTCAGCCAGCTACTGGCGACCGACCCATTGCGCTTGGTGCTCGGAGATTTCGAGCTCTCGCCGCCCAAGTCTTGGATGGCGCGCCTGTTCAGCGCCTCGCCGACCCCGCCCCGCGCCGCGCGTCCTTCGCGCGCTTCCACCACCTCCTGAGGTCATGGACCCGCAGGAGCACCGCCGCACCCGGCTTTCGCGGCAACTCTGGAGCGAAATGCGCGACACCTGTCGCGAGTACGCGCTGTTAGAGCCGAACGATCACGTCTTGGTCGCGGTGAGCGGGGGCAAGGACAGCTACACTTTGCTGAGCCTGCTGGCGCAGCTGACACGCGCGCAGTACCCGAGCGTGCGGCTCACGGCGGTGCACCTCGATCAGCGCCAGCCCGGCTACGACGGCGCCCCGCTGCGCGCGTTTCTGCAAGCCAGCGGCGTGCCGTTCGAAATCTTGTCGGAAGACACGTACTCGGCCGTGATCGAGCAGCTGGGACACGAGCAAACCTACTGCTCGCTGTGCTCACGCCTGCGGCGCGGCATCTTGTACACGGCCGCGGAACGCTTGGGCTGCAACAAGCTGGCGTTGGGACATCACCGCGACGACGGCTTGGAGACGTTTCTGATGAACCTGTTCTACTCGGGCAAGCTACAAGCCATGCCCGCCCGCTACGTCACCGACGACGGCAGTCTCGAGGTGATTCGACCGTTGATCGGCTGCGCCGAAGACACCATCCGCGAGTTTGCGGAGCTCTCGGCGTTTCCGATTTTGCCCTGCAACCTGTGCGGCTCGCAAAGCGGGTTGAAGCGCGACCGCATGACCTCGCTCTTGGACGAGCTTTCGCGAGAATCACCGAATCTGCGCGCAGTCATGGCCCACGCGCTCGCCAACGTGCGCCCGACCCACTTGCTCGATCGCGAGCTGCTGGAAGCGTGGGGGGCGCGGCCGGAAAGCGTACGGCCGAAGGCGCCGGTGCCGCGGAAGCCGGCCCACCACAAAGCGCTGCCGGTGTTGGGGCAACCGCGCGGCGCTGCCGCCCCGGCGTGCCCGGCCGAAGATGACCTGAGCTAGCGACTTCTGTTATCGTTCTCGATCGGTGCAGCCTCCTCCCGGCCAAGGTCGCGTCTACGGGTTTCGATGCATCCGTTGCGGCAACGGGCTCGAGCTACCGGCTGACATGCGCCTCATGCACATCGACTGCCCCTATTGCGGTCAAGACAACCTTTTGCCGCCCGAGATCGTGCAGGCGCGGCAGCGACAGTATCAGCTGGATCAACAGCACTACGCGCTTCAGCTGCAGGAGCAAGAGCGGCAGCGAGTCTTGCAAGAGCGCGAGCGGCTGCGCAAGCAAAGCACCCAGCGGCTGCTGATTGGGCTCGGCGCGGCGGCGTTCGTGGTGCTCGGCCTGTTCGGCAGTTGCATCGCCATCGGCATCTACGCCAACAACGAAGAAGCGGAGGCCAAGGCGCGCGCGCAAGATCCCAAGGTCAACGGCCAAACCGCTATCTTGGCGCGCCTGGACGAGCTACGCCAAAAGCACGGCTGCAGCCGCATCTTGGTGCAGCCGACCACGCACGTGAAAGAGACGAGCCGCATCTCGCTCGATATGATCAAGAACGACAGCTGCGTGCACATCTTGGGCACGACCGGCGCCAACACCTTGCTCAGCATGAAGTACGAGGACAAGGTCGCGCTCACCCAACCGCTGCCCGTTGCCGCCAAAACGCTCGACTATCGCTTGTGCGCCTCCGAGACCGCCACCCACGGTTTTACGATCGAAGCCGTGCCCGCGGAGCCCTTCGCGACCGCCGCCATCGAGTGCCCGCGCACGCCGGCCGAAGGCGGTCCGCGCTCGGGACCCGACGACGCGAAGAAGACGGGCAAGGAGCGGGTGCAGGCCATGCTCGACGAGCTGGTGAAAGCCGGCTGCAAGAGCGTCGTCAGCCAACCGGCGGTGGTCCGCCGCGACCAAACCTTCACCGTGACCTCGCCGAACGACGCTGCTTGCTACAACCTGCTGACCGCGAGCTTCTTCGGCGACGTTCGCATCACCGCCGAGCTGCGTGATCCCGCGGGCAAGCGCCTGGTGGTGCCGGACCCAGCCTCCGAGCTGCGGGTGGAGTACTGCGCGCCCAAGGCGGGCGAGTACAAGCTTTCGCTCAGCCCCAGCACGGGCGACTACTACGCGTTCGCCGGCGTGGACTGCAACCGTTTCGGGCCCGAGGGCCTCAAGCGCCTGGCCCGCCCCGCGAAATAGCCGGCCGCACGGCCATCGTCGTTAGCGTCTCAAGACTGGCTCGAGGTGGCCGTTCGGACACTCCAGGAGCCCTGCCTGTCCGGTTCGTCCAGCGCCGCCAAACGTTCTCTGCCTCCGAGCGATGACCGCTCCGACGGCGACGCGCGCGCGGCGCAAGAGGCCGAGGATGCGCGCGCCAGCTTCGATTCTACGGCCATCGTAGTGCCCGGTGCCGCCGGCACACCGCGCTATACCGAGGGCAGCGTCGTTGCGCAGAAGTACCGCCTGGTGCGCATCCTGGGTGAAGGCGGCATGGGCGCGGTGTGGGTCGCACAGAATCTCACTCTGGGTGTGCAAGTCGCACTCAAGCTCATCCGCTCCGAGATCGAAGGCAGAGTGGACGGCTTGTCGGAGCGCCTGCTGACCGAAGCGCGCGCGGCCGCCTCCATCGGCCACCCCGGCATCATCCAGGTCTTCGACTTCGGGCTCACCGAGCACGGCGAGCCGTTCATCGCCATGGAGCTCTTGCACGGCGAGAGCCTGGCGCAGGTGTTGAAGAAGCGCGGACGCATCGCGGCCGGGCGGGCGGTGCGCACGCTGTTGCCGGTGATCGAAGCGCTGGTCGTCGCCAACCACCGTGGCATCGTTCATCGAGACATCAAGCCCGACAACATCTTCCTGGCGCAGCAGGCCAATCGCGTACAGCCCAAGGTGCTCGACTTCGGCATCGCCAAGCTGAGCGAAGGCTTCTCCGCCAACCTCACCTGCGAGGGCACGGTGCTCGGCAGCCCCGCGTACATGTCGCCCGAGCAGGCGCGCGGCGAGAACAACGTCGACTTTCGCACCGATATTTGGGCGCTGTGCGTGGTGCTCTACGAAATGGTGGCGGGCGCGCAGCCGTTCACCGGCGCCAACTGGCACGGCTTGATGTGGTCGATCATGGAGGGCAAACCCAAAGCCCTCGCCGAGCACCAAATCGAAGAGCCGGCGCTGTGGTCGTTGCTGCAGCGCGGCCTCTCCAAAGAGCGCGAGCAGCGCTTCAGCTCGATGTTCGAGTTCGGACAGGCGCTGGCCATCTGGTTGGTCGATCAGGGCGTGACGCGTGACATCTGCAACTCGTCGTTGAAGTCCACCTGGCTCGAGCGCTCGCCGGACTCGTCGGCGGTATTGCATTCGTTCTTTCCGTCGGACGCGCCGGGCAGCAGCGAGGCCAAGCCGCCAATCATGGGCACGGCCCAAGCCGGCGCCGCGCCGGTGATCGTGGAAGCTCCGGCCGACGCCAAAGCGCCCGGTGTCGCGCACGGGGTCGTGCTCGAGTCGAAGAGCCGCATTCGGCGCTCGTTCAGCGTCCGTCGCTCCACGCCCGCCGCCGCTCAAAGCTCCAAGGCTTGGCTCGTGGTGACGGTGCTGGGGGCGCTGCTGTCGTTCACGGCCGCCGTCGCCTTCAGCCTGAGTAGCGCGCCCAAGAAACAAGCGGCGGTCGAGGACGATGAATCGTTGCCCAACATCACCGTGCGCCAACCGTCCAAAGACTTAGGCATCGCCACGCGCCGCGACTTGTTGCCGGGCACGCCCGCGCCGGCCATGCGCCTCACCGACGAGCTGGACGCTCTGCACGAAGCTCGCGAGGCCGCCCGCGTCACCGCGACCTCGAAAAAACCGGCCAAGCCCGCCGCCCGCGCGCCCGCTGCCGCTGCTGCAAAAAAGCCCGCCGCGGATCTGAAGGATCCCTTCGGCAAGGGCGGCGAGTAGGGGCTACCAGCCCGGTGGCGTCTCCAGCGCGGCGCCGGCGGCGTTCCAACACTGCACGTGACCGTCGCGCGTTGCCACAACCGCCTAGGAACGTGTAACCCGCACCGTTTCCTTTTTACCTCGCTTGCGTCCAGAAGCCCATGGTCGCAAAGTCCGCTGATGTTTGGCCTCAACCGCAACGCCTGGGCGCTAGCTCTCGTCTCGTGCTGTTTGGTGAGCTGCGGCGGCCAGAGCAGCCAACCCGCCAACCCCACCGCTGCCGCCAGTCAACGGCTGCAAGGTAATTGGCATTTGGTTGGCTTCGCACCCTCGCTCGAGCTCGAGGCTCCGCTGAAGAGCCTGCTCGACGCTCAGCTGCAAACCCTGAACATCAGTTTCGCCAACGGCGAGTTCACCGCTACCGGCCCGGGTGTCGACACCGCCGGTCGCTACGAGGTCCTTTCGGCCTCGGGAGATTCGCTGAACGGCCGGGTCTACGACCGCGCTGGCGCCGGCTACGGCATCTCGGGTCAGTTCGTCGGCACGCAATTTCGTTTCACCAGCACGGATTCTCCCTGGACTGGCAGCGGCGTGCTGGAGCGCGTGAAGTAATCAGCCTGCTCTCCAAACCCGCCCCGCGTGCGACAATGGCGGCAAAGCAGCGGGAAAACGTCCCCGGTGCACTACTCCGCTTCTCGTGTAAAACCGGTTCCACATTTTTTACTTTGAAATGTGGTACCGGTACCATGTCTCGATTTCTCAGCTACAATGGCCGAGCTTGGTGCGAGCGTGTGGGCATGCTGCGCGTCGAGAGTCTGAAATCGCGAGGTAATTCCGATGGTTGCGCGAAAATTCTTGGCCTGTCTGGCGCTCGGCGTTGTTGGGATGAGCTTCTCGGCTCCTGCGTCGGCGCAGGTGTTCCAAACGGACGCAGCCAAAACGCCCTTGCCCCAGCCCGTCGGCAAAGCCGAGCTGACCCTGATCACGGACTCCTGGGCTTTCAAGACCACGACGCAAGTGAACAAAGACGCCATGGGCGTCGACGTCAACCAGCAGAACAAGCACTACAGCGACTACTTCCCGACCTTCGTCGACGGCGACGCGGCCACCCTGCAGGGGCTTTTCAAGTTCCGCGGCGAGATGCTCGACCAGGTCAAAGATGCCAAGACGTCGCCCGGCTATTTTTCGCCGACCTGCGGCTTCTCGGGGCAGCTCTTGTTGCGCGGGGGCGACTGCGAAGTGACGTTCGGCTGGTACAACGTCGAAGATCCGAACAGCTCCACCGCGCCGGCAGCGAACGAAATCTACCCGTTCATCCCGACCGCGGGCTCGACTATCACCAAGGACCTGCAGTGCCAGGGGCCGCTCAACAACGGCTTTTGCCCGCTTGCCTGGGACGCGGGAGATCCGCGTGATCTGAGCCGCCGGCTCTGGGTGCCGAAGGCGTACGACTCGGGCAGCATCAAGCAAGACCCTCGTTACAAGGGCAAATACGTGGGCTTCGCCTTCATCGGCAACCCCAGCTCGGCTTGCAAGCAGACCAAGTATTCGCTGCTCGGCCAGAATCAGCGCAACGCTCAGGACCAACCCTGGGTCACGACTCTGATCTACCAATCCACGGTGGATCCCGAAGGCTTTTACATGGCCTTCGAAGACCTGGCCATGTCCAAAGAGGATTGGCATTCGACCGGCGTGCCTGGCAACAACGCCATGAACGACGGCGACTTCAACGACTTCGTCTTCTACGTCTCGGGCATCAGCTGTTCGGGTGGCGGTCAGCCGTGCGACACCGGCTTGCAGGGCGCGTGCTCGGTAGGCCGCACCGATTGCGCGGCCGAGGGCACGACCGGCATGTGTCGGCCGATCATCAACGCCGGCACCGAGGTTTGTGACAACGTCGACAACGACTGCAACGGCGTCGTCGACGACGGCGACGGCTTGTGCCCCGATACGCAGGTTTGCGACAAGGGGGTGTGCGTTGGCGCCTGCGGAACCGGCGAGTTCCGCTGCGATCCGGGCTTCACGTGCAAGACCGGTCACTGCATCGAAGACGCCTGCGCCGACAAGGTCTGCGCCGCCGGCCAGGCTTGTCGCGGCGGCGAATGCAAAGACGCCTGCGGCGCCGACGTCGTTTGCCCCGCCGGCCAGGAGTGCCAGCTCGGTCGTTGCGTGGATCCTTGCAAGGCCGTCACCTGCACGGGCGGCAAAGTGTGCGAACGCGGCTTGTGCGTCTCGGACTGCGCCTGTCGCGGCTGCAAAGACGGCCTGGAATGCGGGGCCGATGGTCGTTGCACCGACCCCAAGTGCGTGGGCAAGACCGAGATGTGCGCCGCGATGGGCTTCACTTGTGTGGCCGGCGACTGCGTCGATCCTTGCGCCGGCGTCATGTGCCCGGGCGGGGCCGAGTGCAAGAACGGCGCGTGTCAGGCGCCCGGCAACGGCGGTTCCTCCTCCTCCACTGGCGGCAGCCTCGGCGGCATCGATCCCATCCCCGGCGGCATCACCCTCGGTGGTACCAACGGCGTCGGCACGGGCGCCGACGGCTCGGTCATCCCCGGTGGTTCGGGTCGCGTCGGCAAAGATCCGGGCTGCGCCTGCGACGTCGTGGGTCGGAGCCCGGCCGGCGAAGCGGCCATGTTGTTGGGCGGCTTGGGCGCCGCCTTGGCGATGGCGCGTCGCCGTCGCCGTGACCAGAACGCCGCTCGGTAAACTTCGTTCACCCCGTAGGCCGTGGGGCGCTCTAGAGTGGCGCGCCATGGCCATGACCACGACCCCGAGCGGGCTCTCTTACGAAGATACTCAGACCGGTAACGGCGCAACGCCGGCCAAGGGCCAGACCTGTGTGATGCACTACACGGGCTGGCTCTGGGTCAACGACGCCAAAGGCGCCAAGTTCGACAGCTCGGTCGACCGCGGTCGCCCCTTCTCGTTTCCGCTCGGCCAAGGCCGCGTGATCAAGGGTTGGGACGAGGGCGTGGCTTCGATGCAGCCGGGCGGCAAGCGCACCTTGCTGATTCCGCCCGCTCTGGGCTACGGCGCGTCGGGTGCTGGCGGGGTCATCCCGCCCAACGCCACGCTGTTGTTCGAGGTCGAGCTGCTCGAGATCAAGTAGCCGAGCTGCGCTTTACTTCCAGCTCTTCCCAACGTTGGGTCAAGCGTTCCGCTTCGGCGCGAGCAAAGTCGAGCTCGCGCTGCACGGAAACGACGTCACTGCCGCCCCCCGCGTAGGTCGAAGGATCACCGAGCTTGCCGAGCAGGCTGGACACCAGCTGCTCGGCTTGGTCGATGCGATCGGGCAAGCCTTGAAGCTCGCGCTCTTCGCTGTTGCTGAGCGCCTTCTTCTTGTTGCCGCTGGGCCTTTGCGACGGCGCAGTCGGCTTGCCGGCGGCGGGGGCCGCGGGCGGAGCGGCTTTGGCCGCGGCCTTGCGGGCTTCGCGCGCTTCGGCGCGCAAGCGGCGGAACTGGTCGTAGTTGCCCGGGTAATGCACGACCGCGCCATCGCTCTCGAAGGCCAGGATGGAGCTTGCGACGCGATCGAGAAAATAACGATCGTGGGTGACGATCAGCGCCGTCACGCCAAAGTCGATCAGCATGCCCTCGACGGCGCCCAGCGTGGCCACGTCCAAGTCGTTCGTCGGCTCGTCGAACAGCACCAAGTTGGCGCTTTGACGGAGCAGGCGCGCCAGCGCCACCCGGGCGCGCTCGCCGCCCGAGAGCGAGCCGACCGGCTGGCGCTGCTTGTGACTGTCGAAGGCGAAGCGCTCGAGATACGAGCGCGGATCGATGACCTCGCCGCCTAGCTCGATGCGCGATTGATCGCCGGTGACGTTGTCCCAAATCGACTTCGAGTCGTCGAGGCCGCTGCGCTTCTGGTCGAAGTACGCCACCTTGGTGTTCTTGCCGACGTTGATGGTGCCCGCGGCCAACGGATGCTGACCCATGATCGCCTTCAGCAGCGTGGTCTTACCGGCGCCGTTGGGCCCCACGATGCCGATGCGGTCCCCCTGCACGACGAACAGCGTGAGCCCGCGCACCAGCGTGCGCTCGCCGATGGTCAGGGTGGCGTCGCGCAGCTCCAGCAAGGTCTTGCCGGCGCGCGCCACGTCCAGCTCCAGGCTGACCTTTTGCTCTTGTTTGAGCCGGGGCGCGTTGATGGCGGCCTCGGCGCGATCGATACGGGATTGCGACTTGGTGGTGCGAGCTTTGGGCATGCGCCGCAGCCACTCCAGCTCGCGCCGCAGGAAATTTTGGCGGTTTTGCTCCGCGCGCTGGGCGTGGGCCTGACGCTCGGCCTTTTGCTCCAAGTAACGCTCGTAGCCCCCGTCGTAGCTGAAAGCCTCGCCATCGGCGACCTCGACCGTGCGCATGGCGACGTTGTCGAGCAAGTAGCGATCGTGCGTGATCAAGAGCACGGCACCGGGAAACTCTTCGATCAGGTGCTGCTCCAGCCACTCGATGGTTTCGGCGTCGAGATGGTTGGTGGGCTCGTCCAAAATGGCGAGATCGGGGCGAGCCACCAGCAGCCGCGCCAGCGCCACCCGGCGTTGCTCCCCGCCGCTGAAGTCTTTGATCGGCACGTCGTGACGCGTGATGCCCAAATGACCGAGCACGGCGTGCACGCGGTGCAGCTGGTCCCAGCCGCCCAGGCGCTCGACCTCGTCCGCGGCACTGGCCTGCTGCTCCAGCAAGCGCTCGGTGTCGGCGCCAGGGTCACCGAGCGCGGTGCTGGCGGCCGTGTGGCGCGCGACCGCGTCGTTCCACGCGCTGAGGCCCTGCATCACCGCTTGCTCGGCCGTGAGCGCGCCGTCGAGCTTCGGCACCTGGTCGAGGTATTCGATGCGAGCGCCGCGGCGCCGCGCGATGTTGCCGGCGTCGGGCGCTTCGACACCGGCCAGCAGCTTACCGAGCGTGCTCTTGCCGGCGCCGTTGAGCCCGACGACGCCCACCCGCTCTCCCGGTTCGATCACTAGGTCAGCAGAGCGTAGAACTATATGATTTCCATAGCCTTTTTGTAGGCCGTGGGCGGCAACGATAGACAAGCGGCGGGAGCCTAGCGCGGTCCTGGCCGGCGCGCGAACGGATCCGAAACCGCGCCGCTGGCCTCAGGCCGGCGCGCGCGGCGCGAGCCATTGGTACTGCTCGCGCAGCCGCAGGCCGCGCTTGCCCAGATTGACGAGCATCGCGCTCGCCACGTAGTCGCGATATCCATACGACCTGACGATGGTTTGCAGGGGGCTCTGCTTCATGAAAGCCAGCGTGGGGGTGCCCACGCTGCTCGTAGCCGGTCCGACGCTGGCATCCAGCTCGCGACCCAGCTCTTGAAAGCGTTGCACCAACGCTCGGTCGTCGGAGCCCTGGCGAAACAGATCCACCGCGACCAAACGCTCTTCACCGTCGAACTGCAGCCGCAGGTGCGAAATGGGGGCGCTACCGGCGGCGGCGACGTTCTCGCATTCGAGCACCGACGCCACCAGTCCGGCCTTGCAGCTTGCTCCGTGCGCGGCGATCCACTTCTCGACGCCGCTGCGCCGAGTCTGTCCGAGCGTGAAGCCGAGAGCCGGATGTGCGCCCGCGGCGGCCACGCCCACCTCGCCTGCGAGCTTGGTGCGGCGTACCTTTTCGAACGCCACCGGCTCGATGCTGCCCACCGGGCAGCCTGCGTGCTGAGCCAATGCGCTCAGGAGCGGCAGCCGTAGCAGCGGCCGCCCCCAAGGCGTGTGGGCCACGCCGATAACGGCGGTGGCCAGGAGCGCGGCGGCGCCGATTCCCGCCGTCGCCTTCACCAGCATGGACTTCAGGCTCATGGTGCGCCGCCCGCGCCTGCAGCGGCCGCGCCGCCGGCACCACCGGCGCCTCCAGCCGCTTCACACATGCCGCCCGGTTGCGAGTAGGTGGTGGCTGGATCGCCGATGATGTCGGCTTTCAGCGCGTCCGAGGTGAGAGCGCCGGCGACGGCTTTGAACTGGTCCGACGTCGGCGAAACGCCGGCCGCGATCAGCGCGGTGGCCGCGTCGGTGATCAACGCCATGTAGTCCTGCTCGGTGATGCCGAGGCCGTTGTGCGCGGCGGCCATCGGTAGGCAGACCTTGCCGGCTTTGTCGCGCGCTCCGACGTAGCTGACAGCGCAGCCCGCGGTATTTTGCACGAACAGGCTGAGACACTCGGCCAAGTGCTCGAGCTCGTCGGCTTTTTCTGGCGCGAGCAGGTGCGCAAACTGCTGGCCGATGCAGGGATCAGTCGCGACGTTGAGCAGCACGGACGCCTGGCGGCCGTCCTTTTCGAACTTGAAGCCGTTGAACGGATCGGTCTTCGACGTCTTGCCGTCGCCGCGCACGACGGCGTCGATGTTGGCGGGGCCGCCCAGATCCGTGCATAGCTGTGAATCGACGGGGCCGGAGCCGCCATCGCCGCCGGCTGCCGTTTCGCCGGCCTTGCCAGGAGTGCCGGCCTTACTGGTGGTGCCGCCGGTCGTGCTTTTGCCGCCGGTGGCGCTCGTGCCGGCGGCGTTGCTGCTCGAATCGTCGTCGTCGTCGCCGCTGCAAGCGGCGGCGCAGCCTAAAGCCGTGATCAGCATGAACGAAAGGGGGCCGTATGAAGCAAATCGCATGAAAGTTCCTCCAAAAAGCTCGCCGCAGTGCGCGTCGAGGCGCCGCGGGTCGAGCCGCGGTCGGGTTCCGTGCCTTTGTACGAAGCCAACGCGGCAATGGATCGCCGCGCACGTCGATTGTCGGCGAGCCCACCGAAGGGCACAGCATAACGAGCGCTTCCGCCACACCGAGCCGCGCATGAGACGATTCCGACGATCCGATGCTCGTGCCCCCTCGTACTGGCCTGCAGGCTTCCCCGGCGTCGGGGTGGAACCTCCGATCGACTTCGACGCCGGGCCCCTTTAGAGCTCGATTATTTGCAGGTCGCGGTGACGCCGGTTCCGGTGACCGCGCAGGCGTGACCGACGAAGCAAGCTTTGACTTCGCCCACACACTCGCACGACGCCGTGCCCGCGCACGCTTCCGGCAGCGTCAAGCAGGCGTAGCGCCAGACTGAATCCCCGTCGGCGGCCTTGTCGACGCAATACTGGCCCTTCTCGCAACGATACGGACCACACGCGAATTGACCGGCCTCGTCACACGCGCCCTGGTGTTGTCGCGCCATGCCCGCACGGCGTGCTTCGCATTCGTTGGCGTAGGTCTTGCCATCGCAGCCGCACGTGGGTTGATCGAGGTCACCGCAGCTGCTGGGTTTGCGAATACAGCTGCCGACGGTGCCGCACGTGCTGTCGAACGAGCACAGCTTCTCGGCCGCGCACTCGCTGGCGTACGCGCCGCCGCACAGCACGGGGTCGCTGGCGCCGCCGCTCGCCTGGCCTGCGCTGCCGCTCATTGCTGCCGAGCCGCCGCCTCCGCGCCCGGCCCCGCCGCCATCGGCGCCATTGTTCACCGCGCCCCCGCTCGCCGTGGCCGCGCCCGCGGTCGGACCTTGAGGGTTGGACGTGGCTTCGCCGCAGGCGCAAACACCAAGCCCCAACGACACCAACCAACCCCCAACGCACCCTCGCCGCCACCGCCCGTCCATGATCGGAAACCTAGCGGGATGCCTGGGCGTGCGCAATGCGGCCGAGGACTCCCTCGTCTTGGGCTGCCAATCCGCAGATCCCTTGCAGAAACTTCTGTAGCGTCGTCCGGCCACCCCGCGCGACCTCTTCGGGCTGCTGGCGTTCTGACAGCCCGATTCAAGTGCCTGAGATCAACAGGGAGGACGGGAGGACGCAGGGAGGCGAGAACGCATTTTTGTTTTTGGAGGACCAAAACCAAAAATATTTCCCTTGAGGAAGCCGGAGGCCGCCGGCCGGGAAGGCGCCAGCAGGATTCGCAGGCGGCAGGCGCGACCCCCTAAAGTTTCTCGCCTCTGTCTCGTCCTCCCGTCCTCCCGTCCTCCCGTCCTCCCGTCCTCCCTGTGAAAAAATCTCGATCGTGCGAGGTGGCCTTGCGCCGCTACAGAAGCTTCTGCGATTCAAGCTGCATCTCGGCAGCCCCACATGTGATGAATCCTTTGGAAACGGCGGCGTGGCAGTCTCATCGATCAGCAGCCGGGGCGGGTCCAGACGTCGATTTGCCGAATCTCACCGCTGCGTGCGAACAGGGCGGCGGAGGCTTCAGCCGACAGGGTGTCACCGGAGATTTCTTCGCGGGCGGTGGTTTTGGTCAGCACGATGCGGAGCTTTTCATCCAGGTGCATGACGACGGGCACTTGGCAGTAGGTGAAGCCCAGTGTGCCTTCGGGAAGCGGTACCGTGAGCGGGGCGCCGTCGATGTCGAACGTCGAAAGCTCGGCTGGCTCGCGCAGGAATTCCGAACGGCGCAGGAGCAGGGGGCGGAAGCTGATGCGCCCGCCGTGCACGGTCACGCCCAGCTCGGCGAAGCGCGTCAGCACTTCTTCTTTCACTTGGCCGGTCATGCCCGGTTGGCGCGCGCCGCTGCCGCTGGGCGTGTGCGAGTACGGATCGAGCGGGAACGCGCCGTACACCGACGGCGTCTTGTTGAAGCCGCCCAGGCCGCGCCGAATCGCGTAGTAGCGCTCGGTCAACTGGCGGATGACCTCGGCCGGCGCGCCCTGCTCGGCGGCGGCGAAGGCGCGTTCACTCGCAGCCAACAACAGCTTGGCCACCATGTGCCAGTAGATGCTGCCCAGGCCTTCGTACGCGAACATGGTGCCGCTGCGACCCGTGAAGCTGTGGTGGTCGAAAGTGGCCTCGTAGGCGTCCAGCGCCGGGGCGATTTCTTCGGGCTTGGCGCCGCGGGCGACCAGCGCCGTCGCCAACCGTTCCGCGCTGGCAAAGCTTTCGTGAAAGCGCACGACTCCCTGCGCGTCGCTGAAAATCGTGCTGCGGTCGCCGGACGCCAACAGCGCGCGCAGCAAGGGTGACTTGGCCAAGGCGGCGGCGCTGACGCTATTTTTCTCGAGGAAGCGCGGCAGTCGCCGATCTGGATACAAGGTGTAGCTCTCTTGATCGGCGCGATACATCCGGCTGTGCGACAGCGCTTCCAGCACGCCGATGGCTTCGCCGGCCGGCATCGCGCGCGTGCTCAGCGCCGCGACTTGGCCCTCCAGCATCTCGTACAGGTGCTCGATGCGCACAGCGCCCTCGGCGTCGAAGCCCAGCAAATTGTAGGCGTGGTACAGGCCATCGGCGCGCTTGTTGGCGGCGATGGTGTGTGCGACCCAACGCCGCGCCAGATTGGCGACTTCCATCAGTCTTCCACCGGTCAACGTGCGTTTGCCCGGTAGGCCGACGTCGTACAGCTTGCCGCGGAAATCGGAGGCGGCTTCGCCCAGAGCGTCCATCACGCGGCGACGCGAGCGATCGTCGATGCTGGGCTTGGTCAGCAGCCTCTGGTGGGCCTCCAGTGCCGTCGCGCTGCGCTCGAGCCAGGTCGCCACGTCGGCGCTGAACGACAGCTCGCGAGCTGGCAGAGGCGCCATCAGCTCCACCAAGACCGCCAAATAGCGCTCCAAATAGTAGGTCGTCACCATCGACAGGCCGTAGCCGACGAGCGCATTGTTGGCGTCGTTCCACTCGGGGCGCCCGGTGTTGAGCCACAAGCCGCCGCCAGGCACCAAATTGCCCAACTTTCCCAGCGCGGTGACCCATAGCTTTTCGAGCAGAGTCACCTTGACGAGCTCGCCGCTGACAGCGTCGGCTAGCAGCTTGCCGTCCGAGCCCAGCTCGGCCACTCGCGCGTCGATGCGCTTCTGTTCCTCGTGGTCGAACACGATGGTGTCGCGCACGTTGGCCACGATGTCGCGGTACGGACGGATTCGGTAGGGCACGTTCGCGTAGGTGAACAGCTCGCGCTCGAGCAGGGCACGCAAACGGTCGGGGTGGTGGCTGCGCGATAGCTCGAGCAACTTCGTCAGGTAGATGACTTGATGGTCACCCCAGTAGCCGATGGCCGCCCACGGGTGATCCGGCTCTGGCATCTCCCAGTCGATACCGTCTTGGGTGATGCGGTACGGGTTGTAGCCGTCGGCGGTGGAGGCATTCACGAATTTCGCGATGATGCTCTCGACGAAGTCCGGGAACGGCACGCTGAGCGCCTCCCAGTTTTGGAAGATGTCGCGCCAGTTGCCTTGAAATCCCAACAGATTGTTGCCTTGCTGGTCGCGTACGCGGATCTCGAAGCGGTTCCAGGGGCGGCTCGGGTCGCCGTGGCGGCGGCTGAAAGTCAGGGGCAAATATTCGTACGCCAACCGGGTGAGATCGGCGTCGGCGTAGGGCTCTACCAACGCCGATAGCTGGCTGCGCGACAGCGATTCGGGCAGCTCGCCGAGCAAGGCTTCGAACTTGAGGTACGTAGTTCGATTCCACTTCTTCACGAAGCGAGCAAAATCGGCACCGGGAATGGCGTAACCCTGGGCGTAGACGCCGCCGCGCAAGTCGTTGAACAGCACGTTGGCCAGATGGTGAGCGCTGGTCAATCGATCGGCGGTGACTTGAAAACCGTCGGTGGCGGCCAAGATGCGGCGGAGGTTCTGGGTGCCGCGCTCCACGTCTTCTCGAACCTCGGCCTCGAGCGCGCTCGGATCGGCCAAGCGCCGCACCAGCTCGCTCACCTGGCCTTGGGACTGAGTGACGTCGAGCACCAGCAGCCACGCCAGCTTGGCGCCCGGGGCAAGCTCGAGGGTGGTGCTCAGCAAGTAGGCGCCGCGTTTACCCCGCACCTCGCTCTGTGCTTCCAGCTCTGCGCCGTGCGGAAAATGGCGATTTTGCTCGGCGGACAGCAAGATCTTGGCGTTCGGTAGGCCATGGCTCCATACCACCGCCGCGTGCAACGACTCGCGCGGCTCGGCCCGGTCGATGACCTGCGCCGTGAGCGTGTACACCCCGAGCGAGGTTCCGGCGATGACTTCGTTCTTCTTGTAGGCGTCGAGCAGGCAGCTGAAACCAACCTGCATCCGCTCGTCGATGTCGGCGGCTAGCAGGTTTTGCACGCCGTCCAGCAGGCGCACCGTCATCGGTGAAGTGCCGGTGTTCTCGAGCGTGCACTCGCGGACGAAGCCGAAGCGCGCGCTCGTCTTCCACTCGTAGGCGTAGCGCACGCCCAAGTCCTGGTTCAGCTCTTCGAAGCGCAGCTTGTTGCCGAGCACGCTCTTTTCGAGGCTGCGCGTCACGTCGTAAACGAAATCGGACAGGCCACCGAACGGTTGCCAAAGTCGTCGCGCGCCGCCACGTTCGACAATCAGCGCCGTGTACGGCCCCGAGACGTCCGCGCCGTCGAGCAGCTTGTCTTCGGTGGTGTAAGGGAAGAGCGCAAACTTGGCGCTCTGTCGGCCCGCCGTGAGCGCGCCATTGCTGCCCACGAACAGCCAATGGTCCGAGTCGCTGACCACCGTGGTCAAAAATGGCGCCAGCGCCTCGGCGTGCTCGATGCGGTAGAAGGTTTCGCCACCTCGCTCGACCAGCCGACCGTCGACCTGGGGCTCGCGCTTCGAAATCGGGTGATTGCCTAGAAAGACGCCGCTCTGGCCCATGCTGCTGCTGGGTGTCCGGAAGCAGGCACTTGGATCGGGAAAAGCCGGCCCCCGCCACCGGCTCTGGGCACTACGCGAACGGACGCCGCCGCCGCCGTCTCAGGGCGGCGGCTCGCAATCGAGCGGGTAGCTGCAGGTGCCGTCGGCGCCGCAGTGGATGCTCAGGCAGTCATGGTTTTGAGCGCACGCTTCGCCCAGGTGCTTGGCCATGGCGCAAACCCCGCTGGCGGTGTCGCAGTACTGTTCGGCGTCGCAGCCCGTGTACGTCGCGCCGGCGGCGCCGCAGGCCTCGCCTAGGCCCGGGGTTTTCGTGCAGAGCCCGGTGCGCGGTGACACGCCGGCTTCGCTCGTGATCTTGCAGTACTGGCCGGACGGACATTGCTCGGGCAAGGCAAGCTGGCAGGGCGCGTTCGCGGCGAGCGGCGGCTGACAGGTGCCAAGGCCGGCGGTCGTCTCGGCGAAGACGCAAGACAAGCCGGGCCGACACAACTGGCGTACGCCCGTCAGCGAGCAGGCTTCGTTCTCGCTCGCCGAGTAGATGGCGTCGCGGTTCTGGCAGGTCCCCATGCTCTGCGGGTCGTCGGTGTCCACACCAATGCAGTCGAGCAAACCGCCGCAGGGGGAGGCTGCGTTGCAGGCTTTACCGGCGCCGAGCGGCGCGACGCACTTGCCATCGCCGCTGGCCGGTTCCACGCACTCGAGCTCTTGCGCGCAGTGGTTGACGCTGTTGCACACCGCGCCGATGCCGCCGCGCTTCGCGCACTTGCCTGGGCACGCCGGCCCCGGCAAGCACTCCGAGTCGTAGCCGCATTCTTGGTCGATGCTGCAGTCTTCGCCGGTTTGCTTGGTGCCGACGAAGAGCTGCTCGCATGGCGGGAGCTGTGTCGCATCGCAGGCCGTCTGATCCAAGGCGGCCACGCAGCCTGCCAGTGCTTCCGGGTGGTACTCGACGGTGCCGGCCTCGATTGCGGCTTCGAGGTTGCCCAGCGCCTGCTCACGAAACAAGCGCTCGAGGTAGTTTTGGCAGTCTTCGTTCAGCGCGGCGACCAGCGTCTTCCAACAACGGCCGTAGACCCTGCAGATGGCCGTCGTGTAGACGCTCGCGAAGTCGCCGAGCACGGTGTCGTCGCCGCCGCTGCTGGAGCCAGCCACGGACGCCGACCCGGCGTGCGCCGAAGCGCCCGCGTGCGCCGGAGCGCCGGCGTGACTTGCCGCGCCGGCTTGCCCGTCCGCGCCGGAGCCACCGGCTCCTCCCATTGCGCCCGAATTGCTGTTCTTGCCCGAGCACGCGGCGACCAATCCCCACACGGCAAGCCCTAGGACCAAGTGTTTCTTCGGCATGGCACCACCGGCATTCCCGAAACGCCCGAGTCCAAGGGAAACACTCCTTGGCCTACCGCGCAAGGCGCGTCGGCTAACGCTTGGCGACGGCGGCGTCGCGACGGCTTTCCAGGGTGAGCTCGGCCAGGCGGTCTTCCAGCGCGACGCGCCGGGTGAGGCGCTGGCCCTCGACGCTGGCGGCGTCCAACGTCGACTTTTGCAGCTTGTCGGAAATTTCGTTCATCTTCTTGGCCAAGTTGCGGCTCAGCTCGGCGGCTTGCGGCACTTTGCGCAAGGTAACCAGCTGCGCATTCAGCTCGTCGACGCGCGCGCGGTACATGTCGATTTGCGTTCCGATGGTCGTGAGGCGCTCGTCCAGCTCGCTCAGCTCTCGGTGCATCGTCAAGACTTGTCCGAGCTTGTCTTTCAAGTCGTCGGGCAGGTTCTTGGCGGTTTTGAGGTACAGGCCCAGCTCGGCGACACCGCCCTCGGACCGTACGTCGACCGTCTTCTGAATCGGCGTCGACTCCTCGATGGTCAAGTCGAGCGAGCCGCCGGGCGGAACCGTCACCGGAAACAGGTAGGCGCCGCGCAGCTTCTCGAACCCGCTGCTGGGCGCGCTCAAGGTGTAGCCGGCGGCAGGCAGGTGCCGCACGTAAGTCAGGGCGGGCGCGTTGCCGCGGTTGACGAGCGTGAGCTTGGTCGATTTGACCGCGCGCGCTTCGGCGGTGACGACGCCGCGTTGAATGGTGATCAATCGTTCAATCTCTTCGCGACCGCCCAAGTGCGTGTCCACCACCAGCGTGCGGTCGAGCGCGAACGGAATGAAAGCGCGGCTCTTGGCCGGGATCGGATCGCTCAGGCCCTCGCCCAAAAATTGGCCGTCCGCGTAGACGGTGAACGGGCCGGCGTCGAGCGTGTCTTCCGACGGATTTTCCAGCAAAGCCGCCCGGAACGCGAACTTCTCCGAGCCGCGCGCCGAGATGGGGTCGAAGTAGTAAACGGGCTTGGCGCTGACGTCGTGGCTCAGCATGCTGACCAGGGCCGACTGACCCTTTTCGATGGTGAGCGGTGTGCCGGACAGGAAGAACGCGTTGCCCAGCGGCTCGTCGCTGGCCGGCTTGCCTGGCGCGGTCGCGGGCTGACCGGGTTGCTGCGGCTTCGTCTCGCCCTGCACGGCCATGATGTGCACGGCGTCGCCCTGCGCGGCGCGCCCGTTGGCCACGACCTCGATCTGATCGGCGGTCAGGCCGTTTTGCAACAAACGATCTCGGATTTGATTGGCGCGCTTCAACGACTCGCCCACGCGATCTTTGTCGGTGCCGAGCGCGAAGCCTTCGATGCGAATCTTTTCCTTGTTTTGCTGGGCGCGCTGCGCGACCCCCGCCAACGAGTCCGACAGCGAAGCGCGGCGTTTCATCGCCACGCTCGGCTTGGGCATGCGCGCGACCGAGGGCGCCCCCTGCGCGGCTCCGGCGCCGCGCCCGGCGCCGCTCATGGTCGGCGCCGGTTCCGCATCTTCCAGCATCGCTACCTCGTCGGGCTTGGCGTTCAAGTCGTCGAGCGTCACGTTGGCCAGCAGCTGCAGCTCTTTACCCGCCACCGTGTACGGTGAGCCCCCGGTGGGCGGCGCCAGCCCCAGCATTTGCCCGTCGCTCAAGGTCTCTCGCTCCACGAAGCGCACGCTGTGCAGATCGAAGCGAAACGACAGCGCCGACGTCGAGCCCACCCCGACCGACACGCGGTCCCAATCTTCCCCCGATACGTTGTCGACCACGGCCCACGCCTCCAAATGCGCCGGCTTGTTGCGGCTCAGGTTCAAGCGGTAGCTGGGCTTCCAAGCGGGGCTCTCGGTCACGTAAGAAATCTTCAAGTCGCTGGGCGCCGGCTTGGGCAGCTGAATCGCAATTTCCACCTGATCGCCGATGTGCTCGACGGTGGGAAACGACACCGGCACCGCCTTGCCCGAGTGCGCGTCGACGACGGTGAGCGACTTCAGCAGGTCGTCCAGACGCTCGCCCGGGACCCGCAGCTTGAGCTCGCCCCCGTGCAGGGCGGCATAGCGCTCGAAGTAGGCGACGCCGTTTCGATAGACGACCACCTTGCCGAGCGCGGCGTTGCTTTCGATGGGCCGGGGGAGGGTGGTGGCGCAACCGGAAAGCCCCCAAGCAAGCGGGAACACCACCAGGAAAGCGCTGAAAAGACTGGTTCGCATGTTTCGTCCTTCGAGAACGAGCAACCTTGCCCGCCCTTACAGGACGCCCCGCACGGTCGAACGATCTGCAGCCATGGCACACCGACCTCAACCCTGGCTGGCCACGATTTGCTGGCCGCGCGGCTGGTGCCCCAAGCGAACGTCGATGTTGGGGTGCCGCCGCACCAGGGCCTCCAAGTCTCCCAAGCTCTCGGCGCTCAGGGGCTGGTCTTTGGAGAACGTGCCGGGCTCGACGCCGTGATCCCAGCCCCACGCCGTGTGACAGGCGTCGCCGACCATCAACACCGGGCCGTGCGGCGTACGCGCCAAGTAGGCGGTGCTGCCGGGTGTGTGCCCCGGCACGTGCAGCGCCCACAGCGAGCCGTCGCCGAATACGTCCAACACGCCGCGGAAGCGCCGGTCCGGGTCGGCTTGGAATTGCCACTCGGCGATGGTGTTTTGACCTTCGAAGGCGCGGTCGGTGATGGGGCGGGTGAACAGGTTGAGGAAACCGTGCGAGCGCGTTTCACCGGGGCCGCTGAACACCGGCGTGCCGCGCGGCACGTCGGGCATGCCCATGATGTGGTCGAGGTGCAGGTGGGTGAGAAACACGCCCGCCAGGGGTTGCGGCTGCTGCCCGAGCCAGGTCTTGAGATCGATGTTCACGTGAACGGTGTCCATCTTGGCCAGCTTGGCGACCACGCCGTGCACGGCCGCGTGCTCGGGGTCGGCTTTCATGGCGTGCTCCACGCCGGTATCGACGATGAACAGGCCGCGCGTAGGGTGCCGGAGCGCGTGAAAGTAGATGACGACCGGCTGCTCCGAGCCCTGGAGGCCGGCGGCTTTCGCGGCCGGATGCTCGAGGTTCAGCATGCCGTCGAGTGGCACTTGCCAGGTGGCCGAGGCGACGCTCTCCACCTCGATCGGGCCGGGTTGATCGAGCTTGGCTTCGAGCTGGCTACTCGCGGCCGGCGCACCCCAAAGCGCCTCGGCCGCAGGGTGGCCGCTGACCACGCAGCCTTGGGCCAAGACGGCCGCGTTCAACGCCAAGCAAACGGATGAAATTGCATAGATTTTTCGATTGGTCATGGCTTCTCCAGGGCGCCGTCGGCAACCCATGACCAAACCCTAAGCAATTCAGAATCAGATGAGAACTGACTAATATTGGATGTTACCATCCAAAAATGGATGTCAGTTGGGACAATGTGCGGTTGTTCTTGGCGGTGGCGGATCACGGCAGCCTGACCGAAGCGGCGCGTCACCTACGCATGGGGCAACCCACGGTGAGCCGGCGCTTGGCCGAGCTAGAAGAGAGCCTGGGCTATCCGTTGTTCGATCGCGGCGTCGAGGGTGCCACTTTGACGAGCCAGGGCGAGCGCTGGCTCGAGCCGGCGCGGCGCATGGCCGAATGGGCGGGCGAGCTCAGCGCCACGGCCGAGCTGACCGACTCGGCGCCGGCCGGCGTCGTGCGCATCACGGCCCCGCCCGGCGTGGCCTTCGATTTCGTGGCGCCGTTCGCGCGCTTGGTGCGCGACAAGTATCCAAAGCTCTTGCTGCAGGTCCTGTCACGCGTGGAGTACGTCGATCTCGGGCGGCGTGAGGCCGACATTGCGCTGCGCGGGCGCGCGCCGACGCAGCGTGACCTCACGCTGGTGCACTCCTTCACCCACCTGAACGACGCCTTCGTCAGCAAGAGCTACGCCAAAAAGCTGCCCAAAGATCCGGGCCTGAGCGACATCGACTACATCGCCTGGGGGCCGCCTTTCGAGCAGTTTCCACCCAATCCGCAGCTGGCGGCCATGATCCCGAATTTTCGGCCGGTATTCGCGTCCGACGACTTCATCGTGCAGCTGCGGGCGGCCGAAGCCGGTGTCGGAGCGATGTTCATGCAAAAGGCGCGACACCGCTTCAACCGTGACAGCAACTTGGTACCGCTCGGTCTCGACTTGGGACCGCACGCGAAAAGCACCATGCACGTGGTGTGCGCCAAGTCCGCCCTGGGGGTAGCGCGCGTCCGCGCCGTGGCCGAGCTCTTGAAGGAGGAGCTGATCTACGCCGAACAGCTGTCGAAGGAAGCTTACGGCTGAGGGGTGCGAAGAGCCGGCGCTGCGGCTATGCTTTCAGATCCAGCATGGGCTCGAAGCTATCCATCGCGCTGCTCGAAGTGTTTTGTGCGCTGGGCTTCGTGGTGTGCGGCGTCGTGCTGGGCTTTTGCTTCGGCGGCTTGCTCGGCCCCCGGCTGTTTCACCACGGCGGGCAGGGGCTGGCCGAGATCGGCGCCATGTTGAACGGCGCCATCTTGGGCACCCTCCTGGGGGTCGCGGCGGCGGCGGCGGCATTTTTTCGGCTTTCTCGGGCACGTCGTCAGCGTTTTGCGACCAGCGCGCTGGCGCTGGCGGCGCTCACGGCGCTGTTTACGGCCGTGGCCGTTCAGCGCTTCGGCGCCTGGTGAGGGGTCCGCCTGGTGAGCGCTGCGCGTGGTGTTAGAGTCCGCCGCTCGCCCGCAGAACCGTCATGACCAAGCTGTCCGTCAACGTCAACAAAGTGGCCACGCTGCGCAACACGCGCGAGCTCGAGATCCCGAGCCTGGTGAAGCTGTCGCGCATCGCGCTCGACGCCGGCGCGCACGGCATCACCGTGCACCCTCGGCCCGACCAGCGTCACATTCGCCCTTCCGACGTGGTCGAGCTGGCTCAGCTGCTGAAGGCGTATCCATCCGCCGAATACAACATCGAAGGCAATCCGTTTCACGGGCTGCTCGAGCACTGTCAGCGGGTGAAGCCGCAGCAGGCGACGTTGGTGCCCGACGCGCGTGAAGCCCTCACCAGCAACCATGGCTGGAATCTGGTCGAGCTCGACGCCACCGCCCGCGCGGCGCTCGCTCGCAGCGTGGCCGAGCTGCAGGCGCTCGGCTGCCGAGTGAGCTTGTTCCTCGATCCCGTCGTGGAGATGATGCCCATCGCGCGGGAGCTGGGCGCCGATCGCGTGGAGCTCTACACCGAGCCGTACGCGGCGGCGGCCGCCGCCGGGCGCGGCGCCGAGTCGGCCGCGCAGTACGGCCGGGCCGCGGCGGCCGCGCGCGCGGCCGGGCTCGGGGTCAACGCCGGGCACGACCTGAGCCTGGAAAACCTGGCGGTTTTCGTGCAGGGCGCAGGCCCGATTGACGAAGTTTCGATCGGCCACGCGCTGATCGCAGACGCGCTGGAGCTGGGCATGGCCGAAACGGTGCGGCGCTACTTGGCGCTGTGCGGCACCGCCCGCGGCTGACGGCGGAGCCCGCCTTGGCGCTGCCGGCTCACGCCGCGCGAATCAAGACCTTGATTGGCTCGCGCACGGAGCCCGGACGAAAATTTCGGATGCGCTCCAGGAACGCGGGCGTGACCTCGTAGCCGCGCGCCACGAACAGCGTGCCGGTCGCCATCTTCACGTCCGCGGCCAGCACCATACCGCTGCGCAGCGCGGCCACGGAGATGTCGCGTATCTTGTCGCCCTCGCGGCGTTGCCCGTGCATGCCCAAGAACGCGGCCAACACCTGCGGCTCGTACTGGTCGGCGCGGCCCTTCAAGGTCGTGAGCGCGATGCCGCTGCTCAACCCTTGGGCCTCGAGCGTGTCGAAGTCGACCGCCACGCGCAAGATTTGGCTCAACCGCTGCAGCTTGGCTTGATCGTGCGTGAGCTCGACTTTGTCGGGCTTTTTGTAGGGTTTGGTGTAGTTCGCCAGAATCTCTCGCACTAGCTCTAGGCGGGGCACGTGGCTGAGCAGTTGCTCGGTCACGTCCGGCGAACGATCGAGCATGGCTTGCTCGTCTTGGCTCAGCACCGCGCCGTAGTAGACCTTTTCCAGCGTTTCGGGCGGCAGCGTGAAGGTTGCAAGCTGTGACAGCATGGCCGCCACCTCCACCTGCCAGCGTTCGCTGAGCTCCAACTTGTCGCACAGCGCGGTGACGTGTTGCTTGACCCGCTGCGCCCGTCCGAACGACACCGGGTTGGTGATCGACATCACCTCGGTCAGCATCTTGATGCTGCCGTGCAGCGTTTGCTCGAGCAGCGACTGCTCCGCGACCGTATGGCGATGCAGCTCGGCGCCGGCTTCCACGGCCGCCAACAACTCCGGCGGGGGGCAAGGCTTGACCAAGAAGCGGAAGACGTGGCCGTGGTTCACGGCGGCAATGGCGGCGTCGACCTCGGCGTGGCCCGTCAGCAGAATGCGGGTGGTGTGCGGATAGGTCAAACTGGCCTTGGCCAGCAACTCGGCGCCGTTCATGCCCGGCATGCGCATGTCCGAGATCAGCACCGCCGCCTGCGGCTGGCGCGCCAACAGCTCGAGCGCGGCGGGGCCGCTGGTCGCCGTCTCTACCTCGTAGCGACGACGCAAATGCAACGACAGACCGCTCAGAACTTGAGGCTCGTCATCCACGCACACGATGCGACAGCGCGCTTTAGCTTCCATGAGGCTTCCGTTTGGCCAAGATTCGTTGGGCGACCGCGACCAGCTGCTCCGGGCGGCACGGCTTCACCAGCCAGCCGACGGCGCCCGCGCTCTTGGCTTGCTCCAAGGTCGGCGCGCTCAGTTCGGTCGTCATGAACACGGCGGGAGGTAGGTGCGGCGAGGCGTCCTTACGCATCCAATCGAGCACTCCGAAGCCGCTCATGCCGGGCATGTTCAAATCGATGATCACCAGGCACAGGTCGCGCGTCTCTTTGAGGGCGGCGATGCCGCGGAAGCCGTCGTTGGCGGTGAGCACCGAAAATCCGGCTGGCTCCAGCGCGTCGACGACCGAGCGGCGCATGGCCTCGGCGTCGTCGATGATCAAGACTTTGGGGAGGCTCACGGCGGGGCTCCGCTCTTGCCGGCGTCGGTTTGCAAGGGCAAACGGATGACGAAGGTCGTGCCCTGGCCGAGCACGGTCTCGAAATCGATGGTGCCGCGGTGGCGTTTGACCACGCAGTTGTAGGCCATGGCCAGGCCTTGGCCGGTGCCCTTGCCGACCTCCTTGGTGGTGAAGAAGGGCTCGAAAACCTTGGCGCGCGCGTGCTCCGGGATGCCGGTGCCGCTGTCCTGCACGCGAATCACGGCGTGGGTCGAGTCGCAGCCGGTGCTGATCGAAATCTTCCCCTTGTCGCCGCTGTCGCCGACGACGTCGGCGATGGCGTGCGAAGCGTTCACGATCAAATTGAGCACCACCTGGTTCAGCTCGCCGCCCAGGCAAGGTACCGGCGGCAGCTCTTGGTCGAGCTGCAAGTCCACGTCAGCCACGTACTTCCACTCGTTGGTAGCGACCATCACCGTGCTTTCGATCAATCCCTTCAGGTCGGTCGGGGTCAGGCGGTCCGAATCCGGGTGCGCGAACGCCTTCATGGCGCGCACGATTTTGGTCACGCGCTCGACACCGGTCAGGGACCGCTCGATGGCGGTGGGCAACGCTTCGCGCGTGTAGGCAAAGTCCAAGTCCAGCTCGGCTTGCTGTAGCTCGCTCAGCCGCGCCTCGGACGGCGGGGCCTGGGTCGCGTCGTCGACGGTGCGGCGCAGCATGTCGAGCAGCGTGAACAAGTCGGCGATGCCGGCCTTGGCGAAATGCAAGTTGTCGCCGATGAACTGCATGGGGGTGTTGATTTCATGGGCCACGCCCGCCGCCAGCTGGCCGATGGCGCCCAGCTTTTGGCTCTGCAGCAGCCGGTCTTCCAAGCCGCGCTGATCGGTCACGTCGCGCACGATGCACACCAGCTCGTCCTCACCGCTCTGCACGATGCGGATCTCGTGGTGGATGGTCGCGCCGCCGGCGGCGATGGTGCTGACGCCCAGCGTCTGCGCTTCTTGGGAGATGCCGGCGGGCTGAGCCAGCACCGCCTCCAGGTGCGTGCGCAGCCGCGCGTCGGGGATGCTGTCGCCGAGCGTCATGCCCTCGCGCAGCGCCGCGAACGGCGAGCCTTCACGCTCGATGCCGCGCTTCAAGCTCAAGATGGTGCCGTCACTGCGTACGCGAAATAGCGTGTCGGGCAAGGCCGAAACCAGCGCGCGCTGGCGCTCTTCACCGCGGATGCGCTCGTCGATGTCGGAAAAGATCAGGACCATGCGCACCGCTTCGTCGCTCGCGTTGCGGCGCGCCATGCCGCGCACCAGGATGTGGCGATAGCCGCCATAGCGATGGCGCATGCGGACCGTCGTATACAGCGGCCAGTTCTGCTTCAGATGGTCGTCGATTAACTTGAGTGTGTGGGGCCGATCTTCGTGGTGCATGAGGTCGCGCCAGGCGTCGGGCTGGGCGCAGTACTCCGCGTGCTCGGCGCCGTCGAAGCCGAGCAAATGCTTCCAGCGCGCGTTGTAGGTGACCTCGCCGTTCTCCAAATTCCAGTCGACGATGCCGTCTTGCGTCGCGCTCAGCAAAAGCTCGAGTAGCTCCGCCTTGGCCCCCAGATCGTTGCCGTCCAAAGCGCGGCTCATGGCGCCAGCATCTCCCGAGCTTCTTGCAACACTTGGCCCGCCGTCACCTCGAGCTCGGTCAGCGCGCCCCGCGTCACGCCCAGCCGCTCGAAGCGCTCGGGGTCGATGATGGGCGGCTCTTGAAATGGCGAAGGTGAAAGCCGGCTGACCAGCGCATCGGCCAGATTCACCACGTCCACGACCTCCAGCCGGTCGTGCTCGACGCGCTCGGGATGCTCGTGGAACGCCACCGCCTCCAGCACCGAGTGCGGAATGCCCCAAAGTCCGAGCAAGTACGCGCTCAGGGCCGCGTGGGGGGCGCTCACGACGTCCGGCCCGGCGGGGCGCGTCGCCAGCACCAAATGCCCCATGTCGCGCAGCATGCCGGCCACGAAGGCGTCGTCGGCTTTGCGCCGATCTCCTGCGAAGAACCGGCGCCCCAACAGCCCGACGGCCAGGGCGTTGATCTGAAACGCGCTGTAGCTGGCTTGCGGCAGCGGGCGCTTGCCCTTCTGCAGCCCGGCCATGGTTTCCATCGCCAAAGAGAGATCGCGCAGCGCCAGCGTGCCCAAATACGTAGCGGCCTGGCTCACGTTGCTGACCGCGCGTGGCAACCCGAAGAACGCCGAGTTGACGACCTGCAGCACCTTGGCGCACAAAGTCGGCTCGCGCTCGACGATGCGGGCGACGTCGCTGATGCTCGAGCTCGGGTTGCCCAGCACTTTGGAGATGGCCAGGTAGGTGGCAGGGGCAGCCGGCAATACGCTCACGTCGGCGCACAGCGACTTGAGCTCGTCGGCGGCCAGCATTTCGTTGAGCTCGCAGCAGCGCTTGACGACGTTGCGCAGCTTTTCGGTGTCGCAGGGCTTGGCCAAGAATTGATGCGCGGTAAACACGCTCTTCAGGGCCGTTTGCGAGTCGGTCTGACCGGAGAGCACGAGCCGCACCGCGTGCGGTTGCAGCTCCTTCACGCGCGTGAGCAGCGCCGCCCCGTCGATGACCGGCATGCGCATGTCGGTGACGACCACGTCGAACTTGGAAGTTTCGATTTCGTGCAAGCCGGCGGGGCCGCCCAGCGCGAACACCATGTCCCACTCGCGCCGCTGAGGTCGCAGAACTCCCCTCAACGCCTCCAAGATCGCGGGCTCGTCGTCGACGAACAGCACTCGTTGCCGAGGCGCGCCGCTAGCGGTGGGGATCGTCCCGGAGCTAGGATGGGGATGGACGCTGCGCGCATGCATGTTCTTTTCAGAGACGTTTTGCCGCAGCCCGGCGCGACGCGGCGACCGCCTGGCCAAACGCCTCTGCCATGGACCAACGGCCAGGCGCGGCTTACCTGAAGGGCTGAGCGCGCCAGCCTTTTTCGCCCTAAGCCAGGTGCTTTAGCGGGCAGCTCCCCGCTTGCTGGCCCCAGGGGCCTCAGGTCTTTCTCAGGAGTAGCAACATGCGACTGGCGCGCGGGTCGTCGAGCGGCAGGTCTTCATCGAAACCGCCGAGCGTAGCCTCGAGCGCAAAGCCGGAGCGGTCGGCGAAGCGCGTTGCCTCTTCGAGCGTGAAGCCTCTCTGGCAGGCGTCGTCTTCCACACGTACGGGCGGCGCCCCGTCGCTCGGCTGGTAGACCAACGTCACGTGTGACTCCCACACCCCCGCCACGGGCTGGCCGCCCCAATCGATTTGCACCTCGCCGCGGGCGTCCGACATACGCCAGGTGTTTTTCGACTTGGTCGCGCCACCGAGCTCAGCGGGGTGCGTCAGCTCCAACAGGTACATTCCGTCCGGCGTGAGAGCCGCACGCACACTCGACAAGTGCGACAGCACCGCGGTGTCGCTCAGCAGATAGCTTGCCGAGCACGACAGGCACGCAGCCAGGTCGAACGTACCTGGAGGCTCGAAATGCGCCATATCCGCAACGAGGTATTGCAGGCGGGCGCCCGCGCGCGCCGCTTTCTCTTTGGTGTAAGCGGCCATCTCTGGCGACAAGTCGAGCGCCGTCACGGTTAGCCCGGCTGCCGCCGCAGCCAGCGAATGACGACCGGGGCCCGCGGCAAGCTCGAAAAACGTCTTCGCCGGGCGGCCGCGGCGACGCTGGTAGGCGTCCAATGCGAATCGGGTCTCCGCAGCGAAATCTCGGTAACCGAAGGCCAGGTCGTAGAGCGCCGCTGCCGCGTAAATACCGAGGTGCGATGCGATGGCTGGTCCCCGTTCTCGAGAGCCCACGGACCGTCACTATAACCCGAGCGCCGCGCTCCTACTGGCTCGAGTTACGCGCGCCGAACGGAAGCGGTACTTCGCCCTGGATTCGTACGGCGTGCCAGCCAGGCTCGGGATCGGGCACGAGCAGCAAGGCGCCGCCGAGGTGGTCCATGGGCGTCCGGTAGACGGTGACGCTGGCGATGACGTTGCCGTCCGCGTCGAGAACGTCGGCGAGCTCCGGGTCACCGCTCGGGTAGCGTGGTGCGGGGCGCTCCAGGCCCCAGCGCGGGCCCTTCACGTCGGTCAGCAAGAACAAGAAGTGCTGCATGCCGCCGGGCGGTGGCAGCTCGCGCTGATTGCCGTTCAGGAACGCGATGCGGTCGCCCAACAGGCGATACGTGTAGTCGCTGATCCACTGGTTCTTGCAGTAACCCATGATGTCGGTGTCAGTCATGGGGTTGTGCAGCTTTTCGGGCGCTTCGAAGCCCCACCAGCCGATCTTGGCGCCATCGTACGGGTAGTCCGGATCCGGTTGCGCGGCGCCACCGCAAGGCGAATGGGGACGCCCGTGGTTGTGACCGACCTCGTGCGCCATCGTCTGGGCCGAGGTGAGATCTCCGTACGACAAGCCGAGCGCCGCCCGCTGGTGCCGCGCGAAGCTTTGGGTGTTGGTCACGAAGCCGATGCCCGCCACGCACCCGCCGTTGCAATACTGGCCCAAGTTGTCCGTCGGCTGAAACAGGCCGAAGTAGTAGGTATCGGCGGGCGCGTTGTCGGCTTCGTGCAGCTGCGAGATTTGGTCGAGCGCTTCGCTCCAGCCGTCGCCCTGGGCGGAGACGGTCAGGTTGATCTTCAGCGGTGAGCCGATGGTGTATTCGACCCCGCTCGCCGGATACATCAGCGCCACGTAGGCCTTGTAGGCGTCGAGGCGGGTGGCGTCGCTGGCCGCGGTCTTGCCGTTGGCGTTGAGAGGGATGAAGCGAACCTTCACCACACCGGTCTTGCGCGTGACCAGCTCTTGACTGTCAGTGGCGGGGAAGCGTGGCTTGCCGGCGGTGCCGGCGGGTGTCCCGTCGCACTCGACGATTTCGACCGCGTAGCGGGTGGAGGCGGTGAAATCTTCGGCTTTGACGTCGAAGTTGAACGTGGTCGCGAAGCTGTTCTCGGCCGAGTCCGCGGTCACGTTGCGTTTCGAAAAGTAGTTCGTTTTGACGTCACCGTTGGTCAACAGCAGCCGCGCCGAGACCGTGCGGTTGGCCCAGCCGCTCTCCAGCTTGGTGAACACGCGGATGCGCCCCGCCTTGCCTTGGATGACGTCTGCCGGTTGGTCGGTGGCGGCGATGGCGCCCTTGGCGGCTTCCATCAGCGGGATTTTGCCCACCTGATAGAGCGAGATTTCGTCGATGCTGATACCGACGGCCAGGGTGCTGGTGCACGAATCACCGAACGCGCCCGAGCACTTGCCGGCCTGGCACGACTCGCCCACCGGGCAGGCCATGCCGCAGCCGCCGCAGTGCGCAGCGGTGGATTGGGTGCTGACACACATGCCGTCGCACACCGTTTCGCCCTCGGGACACGCGCACTTGCCGTTGGTGCACGGCAAGCCCCCGGTGCATTTGGTGGCGCAGTCGCCACAATGGTTGATGTCGGTCTTGGGATCGGTGCAAGCGTTGTCGCACACGACGTCGGTTGCGTCGGCGCACTTGCACTGACCGCCCTGGCACGATTGGCCGGCGGTGCAGGTGGTGCCGCAGGCTCCGCAATTGAGGGAGCTGGTGGTGAGATCCACGCAACCGCTGCCGCACGCCGTTTTTCCGCTGGGGCAGCCACATTTGCCGGCCGAGCAAGCTTGCGCGCCCGCGCACTTGGTATCGCAGGCGCCGCACGAGCCGGCGGTGGTTTGTAGATCGACGCAGGCGTCACCGCAGCGCGTGAGGCCGCTCGGGCAGGCTTGGGTGCTGGGGATGCAGCTGGTGACGGCGCAGATTTCGCCGGCGGCGCAGGTCTTGTCGCAGCTGCCGCAGTGCTTCGGCGAGTTCAAGTTCGAGCACTCGGTGCCGCACAGCTGCTCACCGGTCGCGCACGCGCATTTGCCGTCGATGCAGGCAGCGCCGCCGTTGCACGCCGTCTCGCACGAACCGCAGTGGGCCGCGTCCGACATCGGATCGAAGCACTGACCGGCGCAGAACAGCACGCTGTCGGGGCAGCCGCACACCCCACCGAAGCAGGGCACGCCCTGGGCGCACATCTTCCCGCAACCGCCGCAGTTGGCGGCATCGGTCGAGGTGTTGGCGCAGGTGGCGCCGCACTTCTGGAAGCCGGCGGCGCACGCGTTGTCGCACGAGCCGTTGGCGCACACCGCCGGCGCCGTGCAGGCCTTGCCGCAAACCCCGCAGTTGCTGCTTTCCGACTGCAGGTTGACGCAGGCGCCGTTACAGGCGGTGAGCCCGGCCTGACACATCAGCTTGTTGGCGTCGCTGTTGCTGGAAAGTCCGTTGCCTGGCCCTTGATGGGACGTGCCCTCGATATTGCCGGTGCACGCGGTACAGAGAAGAACGAGAGCCGCGAGTACGCTGAGCCACGTTCCCCACGCTCGACGGCACGTGCGTTGGTTCCAGAATTTTTGCATTTGGGCAGCCAGACAGGAACCCAAGGCACCCACCTCAGGCTCACATCTAAGGTGAAGGAAGTGCGCGAGTTCGGCTCATCACAACGCGCTTCGCGGCAGAAACCGGCTCATGGACGCACTGCCGCAGAATCTTTCCCGCGTGACGGTGCAATACGAGCTTCGGAGCGTGGCGCGAGATCGAAATAGAGCATCACGCCGCCGACCCCCGAAACCCCGAGTCCGCCACCCGCCAAGAAGGCGGTGGTTCGAGACATGCCCGGCTGGTCGCTGGCCGCTTCGGCGGCGATGGCGCTGCCCAACAGCACGAGCCCGGTGCCGAGCGTGATCAGCGTCTCGATGCCGACCCCGGGCGGTCTTGGTTTGAAGATGACGATGGGCGCCGGCGCAGCGAGCACTTTCGGCACCGGCACCAGCAACAGCGACACGTCGCGAGCTTCGTAGGCGTCCACCTCGACCACCTGCTCTTGGGGCGCGTGACCGTCGAGCGTGAGCGCCAGCCGGTGCTTGCCCGGGTACGTTTCGCCGGTCCAGGGCGTGATGCCCACTGGCCTGCCGTCGAGCAATACGGTGGCTGACTCGGGTTGCGAGAGCACCGTGAGCTGCTGCACGCCGCGTTGCGCGACCTGCTGCTGGAGCTTGCGCACGCGGTCTTGCACCTCTTCGCCGTCCGAAGGCCGGTCGGCTTGGCGCAGGTAGTCACGGTAGTAGCGCAGGGCCGCGCTGCCGTTGCCGAGGTTCTCGTAGGCTCGCGCGATGTTGAAGCAGAGCTGCGTATCGGGATAGATGCGTTGCGTTTGCAGGAAGATCGCGACCGCGTCGTAGAACTTGCCATCGCGGTAGGCGGCGACGCCTTGTTGAAACAGCACGCGCGCGCGTTCCTTGGCTTCGGCTTCCGGGCCCTCCAGATCGAGCTTGGGGGCAAGGTTGGGCGGCGCGCCGTCGGCGACAGGTGCGGCGCTCGTGGTCTTGCCCGTTGGCGCGGTCGGCGTCGCTTTGCCGGCAGCCCCCGGCGTCGATCTACTGGGCACCGGCGCTGGCGTTGGTTTGTCGGCGCGGCTCGGCTCCGCTTGGGTGAGCAAGCCGGCGAGGAGCAGTGCTCCCCCAATCCACACGCGCAGGCGAGCCATGAGAGCTTCCGAGGGTCCAACGGCCAGAACGGCCGCCCCCGGAGCGGGCTTAAGAGCTCCTACGCCTTGGCGGCAGTCTCGTGCTTTTCGCAGCGGGGGGTGAGCCGCGCGACCAGGAAATCACGCAGCAGGGTGACGCGCCGAGGTCGCTTCGGCCCGCTGGGCGTGACGACCGCGACTTCGGCGCCGCCCATGCTGAACTCGGGCAAAATGCGCTCGACTGGGTCGAGCGCCCCCACGCGCTTGCAGGTCGCGATCACGATTGCCGGAAGCAGTCCGATGCCGAGCCCCACGCCGATGGCTTGGCGGACGAACAACATGTCGTCGACGTTCACCCGCCCGCGCACCTCGACGCTGGAGACCTCGCCGCCCGGTCCGTCGAGTCGCCACAAAGCTTTGCCGTGCTTGCCGCGGAACAACACGCAATCGTGCTCGGCTAGCTCGGCCAGAGTTGCCGGGCGTCCGTGGGTCTTCAAATAGTCGGGCGACGCGTACAAGCCGAGCGAGGCGTTGCCGAGCCGCCGCGCCACCAACGACGAGTCGTGCGACTTGCCCGCGCGAATCCCGATGTCGAAGCCTTCCTCGACCAGGTCGACCACCTTCGAGCTCAGCGACAAGTCGACATGAATGTCCGGATACTCGCGCACGAACTCGGTCACCACGTCGGCCAGGCCCATCACGCCGATATCGACCGGCGCGGTCACGCGCACGATGCCCCGCGCTTCCGTATCCATGCCCGTGGCCGACTCGGCAGCGGCTTGCAGCTCGGTGAGCGCGCGCTCGGCCTGCTCGAAATACGAGCGGCCCGCTTCGGTCAGCGCCAGCTTGCGCGTGGTGCGATGCAGCAGCTGTACGCCCAGCTCCTCTTCCAGCTCGGTGACGCGACGGCTCACGGAGGACTTGGGCAGACCGAGCGCTTTGGCCGCGCTGGTGAAGCTCTGTTGTTCGACGACCCTCACGAAGGCGGTCACGAGGTTCAGGTCCATTGTTGTCAAGCTAGCAACGACGGGTTCGGCGGCAAGGGGCTAGTTACTGGCTCGGCAACAATTACGTTCTGGGCTCATCGGAGGTATCGACCTATGACCCGCAGCCAATTCAAAGCGAAAACCGCAGCGCGCCTGTTGCTAGGCGCCATTTTTACCGTCTTCGGCCTCAACGGCTTCCTGCACTTCATCCCCCAGCCTCCACCTTCCGGCTTGGCGGCCGTATTCGTCGGCGGCCTGGGCGCCACCGGGTACTTCTTCCCGCTGCTCAAAGGCACCGAGGTGGTTACCGGCCTTCTGTTGCTGAGCAACCGCTACGTGCCGCTCGCGCTCACGATCTTGGCGCCCATCGTCGTCAACATCGTCGCGTTCCACGCCTTCTTGGCCCCCAGCGGTATGGCGCTACCGATCGTGATCGTCGCGCTCGGCCTGTACCTCGCCTACACCGAACGCGCCGTGTTCGCCCCGTTGCTACAAGCCAAGTCGAACGAACCCGTCCCCGCCAGCAATCCGCGCGGTCACGCTTCAGCGGCCGCGTAACGGCCCTGCGTGGACCCAGATTTTTTCGCAAGAAGGACAGAAGGGCAGAAGGAAAGCACGAGCGTGAGTGGGCGCAGCCCCGTAGCGGCTCTTGCGTCGAACCGCGCGTCAACGTTGACGGGCTGGGCGACGCAAGGGCCGTTTCGCATTGGCGCCCCCAACTCTCGCCCTTCTGTTCTTTTGTCCTTCTTGTAAAAAAATCTGGGTCCTAACGACTCCGTTCAACCTTTTGCAGGGACGTAAGGCGGGCTCGCGTACGCTGTTGTCTCGGCCAGCTCTTCGGTGACTTTTTTGAGCCAGGCGCGTTGGCGGTCGGGGCGGTAGCCGAGCGAGGTGTCTTGGTCGAACTCGCGGTTGCGCTCGAGCAGCTCTTCTGTGGCTTTCACCAAGGCTTCGTTGAGGGCTTTTTCGGCGTGAGCCTGCACTTCTTGGGGGCTTTTGCCTTCGCTCACCATGTCGCGCTTGATGGCGTCGGCGTCGGCGTTGAGCTTCCGGGCGCCCAGCTCGTACAGCGCGAAGTGGATTTGTTCGTGCTGCAGCACGTAGCCGGGGGCGCGGGCGGCGGCTTTCTCGTTCCACCACGAACAATGGCGATCCATCAGCGCCATGAACGACAGCTTCTTCACCTCGACCCAGTGACGCTTCTCACTGGTCGGTGTGGCCTGACGCCAGTTGATCAAGAACGTGGTGTCGGCGGTCGTGCGCACCTGACCGCAGGTGGCGGCTCCCACGCGCGCCGCAACGGGAGCAAACTCCGGCGGCGCTTGCGTGCCGCGAAAGTCCTCGCGCGTGAGCTGGCGGTAGCCGATCACGTCGCTGGAATCGAGCTTGCCCGCGTCGACCACGCCGCCTTTGGGCGCGGCGTATTCGGGCAGGGTCGCGCAGCCGACCAGCAACAGGGCCAACCAGGATCGTTTCACGAAGCGCAGCGCCCTCAATCGTGCTTTCGCTCCAGCTGCGAGATGTCGCGCACCGCGCCCTTGGCGGCGCTGGTGGCCATCAAGGCGTAGGCCTGCAACGCTTGCGACACGTAGCGATCGCGATTGGGACGGAAGGCGTCCTTGCCTTTCGCGAGCATCTTGCGCCGACGCTCGGCCAGCTCCGCTTCGCTCAGCAAGACGTCGATTTTGCGGCCCGGAATGTCGATGCGAATCCGGTCACCCTCTTCGATGAGCGCGATGGCGCCACCCTCGGCGGCCTCCGGGGAAACGTGGCCGATGCTGAGCCCGCTGGTGCCACCACTGAAGCGGCCGTCGGTCACCAGCGCGCAGGCCTTGCCCAAGCCCTTGCCCTTCAAAAAAGACGTCGGGTACAGCATCTCTTGCATGCCGGGGCCGCCGCGCGGTCCCTCGTACACGATCACGACCACGTCACCGGCCACGATCTTGTCGGCCATGATGGCGTCGCAGGCCGCGTCTTGCGAGTTGAACACGCGCGCGGGGCCTTCGAACTTCCAGATCGATTCGTCCACGCCCGCCGTCTTCACGATGCAGCCTTCTTGAGCGAAGTTGCCGTACAGAACGGCCAGCCCGCCCTCTTTGCTGAAGGCGTGCTCCGCGTCGCGGATGCAGCCCTTGGCCAGGTCGGTGTCGGCTTTGTCGAAGTATTTGTCTTGAGAGAAAGCCACCTTGGTGGCCACCCCACCCGGCGCGGCCAGCGCGCGCGCTTTGGCGGCGGCGGACGCGGTGGGACGGTGAATGTCGTGCTCGTCTACCGCTTCACCCATGGTCTTGGCGTGCACGGTGCCAACGTCGCGGTGGAGCAGCCCCGCTTTGTCGAGCTGGCCCAAGATGGTGAAGATGCCGCCGGCGCGGTGGACGTCCTCCACGTGGTACGAGCTGGAGGGCGCGACCTTGCACAGGTTCGGCACCTTGCGGCTCATGCGGTCCATGTCCGCCATCGTGAAATTGACGCCGGCTTCCTTGGCGATGGCCAAAATGTGAAGCACCGTGTTGGTCGAGCCGCCCATGGCGATGTCCAGGGCCATGGCGTTCTCGAACGCGGCGAAGGTGGCAATGCTGCGCGGCAGCACGCTCTTGTCGCCGCCCACGTAGTGCTGCTTCGCCATTTCGACGATGCGCCGGCTGGCGGCCTCGAACAGCTCCCAGCGCCGAGCGTGGGTGGCCAGCAGGGTGCCGTTGCCGGGCAGCGCCAGACCCAAGGCTTCGTTCAAGCAGTTCATGCTGTTGGCGGTGAACATGCCAGAGCACGAGCCGCAGGTCGGGCACGCCGAGCGCTCCAGCTTGAGCAGCTCTTCGTCGCTGACCTTCGAGTCGCTGGAGGCGATCATCGAATCGATGAGGTCGAGCTTGCGGATGGTGGGCTTGCCGTCGCGATCGAGGGTGCCCACGATCTTGCCCGCTTCCATCGGGCCGCCAGAGACGAAGATGGTCGGAATGTTCAGGCGCATGGCCGCCATCAGCATGCCGGGCGTGATTTTGTCGCAGTTCGAGATGCAGACCAGCGCGTCGGCGCAGTGTGCGTTCACCATGTACTCGACCGAGTCGGCGATCAGGTCGCGGCTGGGCAGCGAATACAGCATGCCGCCGTGACCCATGGCGATACCGTCGTCCACCGCGATGGTGTTGAACTCCACGCCCCAACCGCCGGCCTCGTCGATGACCTTCTTCACCTTCTGGCCGACGTCCCACAGGTGAACGTGGCCGGGCACGAACTGGGTGAAGCTGTTGGCGATGGCGACGATCGGCTTCTCGAAGTCGGCGTCTTGCATGCCGGTGGCGCGCCACAGCGAGCGCGCCCCCGCCATGTTGCGACCGGCGGTGGAGGTGCGGCTTCGGTACCCGTTCATGGCAGTCATGCTCCGAAGCCTATCCGACCGGGTTCATTGCGCAATGCGCATCGATGGCAAGACCATGTTGCATTTTGAGCAATAGAAAAGTGGCCCCTATGGCGCGATTTCGTCGCCGAAGCTGGTTCTTCAGGCAAGGCCCTGTGGAGTGCACTCGGCGGGGGGCGCGTTTGACCCGACGCCGTGACCGCCTCGGCGCTTTTCGATCGCGGCCACTGCGCCGCGCATCTGTTGGTGGTGCAGGGTCGACAGCACCAATGCCCCGTCGCCCTGCGGTACGGCCTAGTTCCGCTTCGCAGGTCGGGAAGCGTTCACTTCGTTGCCGACATTTGCCATGTGAGCTTTGCCGAAGTCTTGCTCCGCGCGCAGGCGATTGTGCGCGTGACACAACAACTCCAAGTTCGCGCTGCCTTCGCGTCCGCCGCGGGCCCAAGGGTGCCGGTGGTGGAATTGCAAGAACGCGCGCGCCTCACAGCGTTGCCCATCGTCACCGACGAACGCGCAGCGCGCGCCGTCTCGCGCGACGACCTGACGACGGACCCAGTGAGTGATGTGTTGACGCTTGGGGACATCGGGTTCGGGTTCGGGCTCGGGTTCGGGTTCGGGTTCGGGTTCGGGTTCGGGTTCGGGTTCGGGTTCGGGTTCGGGTTCGGGCTCGGGTGGCGCCGGTACACCCGCGTTCTTCACCGCGTTGGAGGGCGCGCTTCTGATTGGACTTTCGTTGATGAGGGGCCCGCGCGGCGTTGCCTTCATCAGCGGCGGTTTTGGTGGATGGATGTGACCAAATCGTCGCTGCTCGAGGCGCGCGATCAGCACATCTAGCGCGCGTTCCACCACCACGGCCAGATCACCTTCGGGATTGGCGTGGCTCAATAGATCACGGGCTCGCTCCAACTTGTCCTTCTGCTCACGGCTGATCGTCAGCTGCAGGTGGTAGCGGCCGGGGGCGAGTGGCTCCAGCGCGGGCAGCTTCTGCACGCGGGCTGGTATGTCCGCCAGCGGAAAGCGAGCTCGCAAGACTTCGCGAGTTTGCAGCTTGGTTTTACCCGAAACTTCCTCGAGCAAGGCTCGATGATTTTCCGGCGTGAGAAAGTCCCGCACCTCGCACACGCCCGACAGATGAATCTCCCGCCGATCGAGCATGCCGAACACCAGCGGATACTTGCGAGCGACCCGCGCCGCAGCAATCCGCACGAACGCCTCGTAGTCGCTCAGTCCGAGCCTCTTGCGACAATAGTCGTACAATGACGAGCAGCCGACGAGTAAATGCAGTCGGCGTGCTTCGACCTCCGCCAAATGCGCGACCACCCTCGCTTCCAAGCGAGCGCCCGCACCCAATAGCTTTCCCAAGCTCGCCTCGAGCTCCTCGTTCGAAACGTGCCCCAATAACCAAAATTCCCGCCCAGTCATGCGCCAAACATAGCACGCGAATTTCCGTGCCTCCCAGTTGCGACCAGAGACCGCAACGCCTCCTCGAATGAGATCAAAGTCATCTCGTGTCGCGAAAGCGCAACCGCGCCTGTGTGGTGCGCAGCGAGCGACATCGGGAAGTCGAGCGCCGGTTGCACGCTCGGCAGCTCCGAAAGATCCGTCAAGCGAATTCGGGGGTTCAAACCGGGTACATGGGTGACAGATCGAACCGTGAACATGGGTGACACGTCGCGCTTCGGGATCAGCAGAAAACGAGGGGAATAAGTGGAAGGCACGATACGAGCGGGGCGGGGTCGAAGCGCTCGTAGATCGGTCCGTCATCGCGGACCTTGGCTAGCCAAGGTGACAGCGCAGGCGCGGCCCGAGAGCCGCGTGCTCGATTGCTCGTGCGTACTTCGACCAGCGGCCAGCCTATGCCGAGGCGGCAAGAGGTTAGAGTACGCAGAGAGCCCAGCGCGCTCCCAAGGTTGCGGCCTCGGACCATTTTAGACGGGACCCGCCTGGCGTTCGCGTCGCCGCTTGCGCTCGCGGCGAGCCCGGCGGTTGCGCTAACATCGGCGGCCATGGGTTACATGTTCGGTAAGGAGGAGAAGCTAAAGTGCATCGTCGACGTCCCGCTCAAGGGACCGAAAGACGAAGCCCTGTGCGTCGCCTACAAGACCACCATGTACGCGGTGTTCGCGCCCGCCTACTTTCACGACGACGGCTACGTGCTCGCGCTGAAAGGCGGCGGCAACGACTACTACCCCATGCCCGAAGGGCCCGAGGTCTCGGCGCTGCAAGCCAGCGGCAGCTTGCCCAGTCCCTTGCCGCCGTACCAAATTCCGCTGCTCGACTACGCTTTCGGCTACTTGCTGTGGGGCGCGCTCGCCGCCGGCTTGGCCCTGCAATACGTGAGTGAACGCTTCAAGGCGCGTCGGCACGCCTCACTGCAAAGCAACCTGCCGCCCAGTATCGGGCAGCCAGAGCTGCGCACCAAGACCGATCGCTGGCTGGGCCAAGAAGCGGCCAAGTTGCTGCAACCCGGCGAGCTGGTGCAGCAGCAAGCGTACGGGCTCGACCGCGAAGCGACCAGCACGCTCGGCGCGGCCTCGATCCGAGCGCTGTACTTGGTGCTGACCGACCGTCGCTTGCTGGTGATTCACGCTCGCGTCGGCGCTTTTGGCCCCCTGCGCGAAAACCGCGGCGTGGCGGAGCACGCTCGGACCGACATCGTGCAGGTCACGGGCCTGGAGCGTCACGTGCGCTTCTTGTTTCGCGACGGCAAGGTGCTCGATTTCTTCGCCGAGTGGGGCGAACGGCACTTGTCGAACCAGCGACGCTTCTTGCGCGACGTGCCGCGTTTGCGGGGCGTGCCGTCGCTGGCTGCAGGCGTGCAGTTGGCTCCGGGCTGACCCCCCCGGCGGCTGCCACGAAGCCGCTTCTTGCCCCTGTGCTATGCCTCACCCTGAATGCTGGTGTTCGACAATCGCGCGCTTCGTAGCTTGCCGGTGGATCCGAACGCGGAGAACCGCACGCGCCAGGTGCACGGCGCTTGCTTTTCGCGCGTGCAACCGACGCCGGTGCGAGGTCCACACACTTTGGCGGCGTCTCGCGAGGTTGCAGGCCTGTTGGGGCTAGCCGACGAGTTCGTGCAAAGTCAGGACTTTGCCGAGGTGTTCGCGGGTAACCGCCTGCTACCCGGCATGGATGCGGCAGCGGCTTGCTACGGCGGGCACCAATTCGGCAACTGGGCGGGACAGCTGGGCGACGGCCGCGCCATCTCGCTCGGCGAGCTCGTGGCGCCCAACGGCCGGCATTGGGAATTGCAGCTGAAGGGCGCAGGTCCAACCCCGTACTCGCGCCGGGCCGACGGCCGCGCAGTGATGCGCTCGTCGGTGCGCGAGTTCTTGTGCAGCGAAGCGATGCACTACCTGGGCATTCCGACCACGCGGGCGCTGTCGCTGGTCGGCACCGGTGAGAGCGTGCTGCGCGACATCTTGTACGACGGGCATCCGAAGGACGAGCCGGGAGCGGTGGTGTGCCGCGTGGCGCCGTCGTTCCTGCGCTTCGGCAATTTCGAAATCTTCGCCTCGCGCGACGACGTTTCGGTGTTGAAGACGCTGGCTGACTTCACCATTCGCACCTATTTCCCGGAGCTGGGCGAGCCTTCGCGTGACGTGTACGTGGCATGGCTCAAAGAGGTCGCGCGGCGCACGGCGGAAATGGTGGCCAAATGGATGGGCGTCGGCTTCGTCCACGGCGTCATGAACACCGACAACATGTCCATCTTGGGCCTGACCATCGACTACGGGCCCTACGGCTTTTTGGATGATTTTGCGCCTGATTGGACGCCCAACATCACCGACGCGCAGGGTCGACGCTACCGGTACGGGTCCCAGCCGCGAGTCGCGCTGTGGAACGTGGTGTGCCTGGCCAACGCCATCTACCCCCTCGTAGAAGACGTCGAAGCCTTGGAGGGCGTCATCCCTGCGTACACCGAGACGCTCGACGCCGCTCGCGCCCGCATCGTCGCCGCCAAGCTCGGCCTCGAGCGGTTGAACGACGACGAAGTGTCGCCCTCCGGCGGCGCGCGCGTACCGGACGCCACGCTGGTCGACGATTTGATCGAGCTGTTGGCGGCGGTCGAAACGGACATGACCTTGTTCTATCGACATTTGGCCGACGTGCCCGTGTCGCAGCCCGGCGTGCCGACCGACCCGCGCGCGCTGTTGGCGCCGCTCGAGGTCGCGTTCTACGACCCCGCCGCGGTGGGCGAAGAGCACCGCGCCCGCCTGGCCGCCTGGCTCGCTCGGTATGCGGCGCGCGTGCAAGAAGACGGCACCCCCGACGCCCAGCGCCGCGAGCGTATGAACCGCGTCAATCCCAAGTTCGTGCTGCGCAACTACGTAGCCCAGCTGGCCATCGACCGCGCGGAACAAGGCGACGGCAGCGTGGTGCAGGAGCTGTTGGCGGTCCTAGAGCGACCCTTCGACGAGCAGCCCGGCAAAGAGCGCTACGCCGAAAAACGCCCGGAATGGGCGCGGAATCGGCCTGGTTGCTCCATGCTGTCCTGCAGCTCCTAAAGGGCCCGCGAATGGCCATTGGCCATCGGCCATTCGCCGGCCCTAACTCGCCCCACGCGGGTCGTTCTGCCTCGCCGGCGTGGCGCTCGCGCGGAGATTCGAGCGGTAAAACCCCGATTCGCGCGCGCGCCGACCGCCGCGGCACGAGCCTTGCTGCGTTGCCCATCGCCATGGTCAGCCAAGCTCCCGCCAGCGACAAGAACCTCCTCCACTATCCGTGGCGCATCGCCGCTCTGGTCGTCGCGTTTGCCAACGTGACGTTCAACGTCATCAACAGCCGCCTTGGCACGCCGGGTCCCAGCGTGGCCGACGTCAGCGCCAAGTACCCGACGCTGTTTACGCCGGCGGGCTTCGCCTTCGCGATTTGGGGCCTCATCTACGGCTCGACGTTGTTGTACGCGGTCAGCGCGCTCTTGCCGCGTCAGCTCGACGTCCGCATGCACGATCGCATCGCGCCCTGGTTGCTGGCCAGTAGCGCGCTCAGCAGCTTGTGGATCGTCTGCTTTTCCACCGAGCACTTCATCCCCAGCCTGGTCATCATCGCTGCGATTTTGGCCTGCACGGTGGCCATGTACAGCATCGCCAGCGACCACCTGGTCAGCGAGCACCTGAGCCACTTTTGGCGCTTGCCGTTCGGCTTGTGGATGAGCTGGCTCGGCGTCGCGACGCTGGCGAACTTGTGCGTGACGCTCAGCGCCAACGATGTGCCGGCCTGGCCGGTCTCGGCCGCGGTGTGGACGGCCATTTTGCTCGGTTTTGCCGGCCTCGTGGCGGTGTCGATCGCCGCCGTGTTCCTCGATCCGGTCGTTTGCTTGGTGGTCAGCTGGGCCACGGCCGCGATTGCGGTCGCGCATTGGGAAGACTCGGCGCTGGTGGCAGTGGTGGCGGCGTTGGTTGCGCTCAAAACCTTGCTGCTCGGCGTGCGCCTGCTGGCGTTCAGCAACTTGCCCTTGCCGTCTCGCGAGCGCGAACGCTTGGAGCATGACCTTCGCGCCATGCCGCCGCACGGCAGGCACGACCGAGTCAGCGCAGGCGCCTGAAGAATCCTCGCAAAGACTCGAGCAACAGCTGCGGCTGCTCTACCCCGGGCATGCCACCACCGTGCTCGTGCTCGCGCCACTCCACCACGCGATAGCGGCGTTCGGCAAAGCGCCGAAGGCTGGGCGCGTCGAGCGGAAAGTCGTGCAGCGCAATCGGCACGTCGGAGCTGGGAGCGGCCGCCAGGCGGCCGGCGCGGTATTGCTCGTTGCGTTCACCCACGTCGGCGTCCGCGAGCGCCCAGGCCAGGCACCAACTGGTGAGCAGCGAGCTGCGCGCCGCCGTGTCCTGGTGGCAGTGAGGGCTGTCGGCCAGCTGAGCCAACGCGAACGCCAGCCCCTCCACGGGCGAGCGGGGCAGCGAAAAACACAGCTCTTGGTAGCGCTCGGTGGCGCACGCCAGCTGCGATTTTTCCCGCCTACTGAGCGTCGCGGCGTCCTCCGGCGTTTCGCTCGGGTACGCGGGCAAGGCCGTCACGTGCAGGCTGGCGACGTGCTCGCGAGCCAGCGCCGCCAGCTCGAGCGCGATGTTGGCGCCCCAATCGCTGCCGTGCACCGCGTAGCGCTGGTAGCCCAAGCCGCGCATCAACGCCGCGCAGGCTTCGGCCGCCTGCCGCGCGCCCGAGGCGCCATCCGAGCCGCCGAACCCCGGCAGACAAGGACAAACGACGTGGAAGGCATCGCTGGTGGCCGCGCCGTGGCGGCTGGGCTCGCTGAGCGGCCCGAGCAGCTGCTGAAACTCGGCGGGCGAGCCCGAGTAGCCGTGCAGCAGCAATAGCGGCATTGCGAAGCGTTCGCTCGATCGCAAGTGCACGAAGCTGAGGTTTTGCCCGCCCAGGCTCAGCTCGAAGCAGGGTAGGGAAAACAGCGGCTGCGCTTCGAGCTCGAACTCGTTCAACCAATGCTCGACCAGCTCGCGCAGGGCGTCGCCGTCTGCGCCGTACAGCAAGCTTGCCTGCCAGGCCTCGTCAGTCGCGGTGTCGCGACTTAGATGATGCCGCAGACGACGCAGGGCCGCTTCGGGCACCTGCCACCGTCGCGGCGCTACTTCGCTCGGGTCCGAAAAAACGCTGGCGTTCATGCCCGAGAGCTTCCCAAGTCGACCTGTCAGCGGTATGTCAGGGTTTGTCGAAATGCAGAGAACCGAACGGCTTTTCGCCCTGGCGGAGTACCTGCGCGGGCGTCGCACCGGCGTCACCGCCGAGGCCTTGGCCGAGCGCTTCGGCGTCACCGTCCGCACCATCTACCGTGATCTCGACACGCTGCGCGCGGCCGCATTGCCGGTGTCGGCGGAGTCCGGCCCCGGTGGCGGCTACGCGCTCGACCGCAGCTACAGCCTACCGCCCGTCAACTTCACGGCGCGCGAGGCGGCGCTATTGGTCGCCCTCGGCAAGTTTGCCATCGACATGCGCTTGTTGCCCTTCAGCGAAACCCTGCAGTCGGGTCTCGACAAGGTGCGCGCCGCGCTCTCCACCTCCGCGCAGCGCGAGCTACTCACGCGCCTGACCGAGCTGTCGTTCCACGGCGTACCCGCCCTGCCCAGCGATCAGAAAGTGCGCTCCGCCATCGAGCGCGCCTGGTTCGAGCAACAACCTGTGCGCATCGTCTACGTGGATGGCAACCACGTCGAAACCAAACGCGTCGTGCGCATCCAATCCGTCATGATGGACCGCCACGAAACTCGCGTCGAAGGTCTCGACACCGAAACCGGCGACCGCCGCCACTACCGCCTCGACCGCATCCTCCTCGCCGAAGTCCTGCGCATCGAAGCCTAGCCTTCGACGACGCCGAGCGCCGCCCGTCCGCTCCGAAAACCATTCCAGGAATGGGCTGCCAATCCGCAGCCTGAATCGCAGAAGCTTCCGTGGCGGCGCGAGGCCACCTCGCACGAACGAGATTTATTCACCGGGAGGACGGGAGGACTGGAGGATGAGACGGAGGCGAGAAAATGCCTTCTCGCCCTCCTCGCACTTGCCGTCGTCCCGCTCACCACTCATTGCATCGTTCGCTCGAGCGGCCCCCCGGGCCGCCTCTCGCCCCTTTGTCGTGTTGCAGTGCCTTCACGTTTTGTCCCTTGCAGCGTCTCGGAATGACTTCGCATGCGAAGTCATCGCGATGCTCTCGATCGTTAGTTGGTATTTGCTAGGGAATACGAACAGTTGAAGGTTTGCTGCCAGTGGAAGCGGAGCTGACTTCGCATGCGAAGTCATTCCGTCGCGAGCGAACGGTGCTGGCTCGCCTACCAGCGAGGGACAAGGCCCCAGTCACGCCGTTCTCTCCCACCGAACGAGCCGCTCAGCTCGCTCCAATCTGCAGCCAACTCGAAATGGAACCAATCATCAGCGGGAGGACGGGAGGTACGCCCCGCGGCGCCAGTCCGCGATGCGAGAATTAGCTGATATCACCTGATAATTAGGTGATATCACCTAATATCCGGATCGAGGACTGACCGCACGGGGCGGAGGGGCGTCTCGGAGCCGCTCGGGTTTTCAGCCGAGATGGAACCGGGGTTTGAGCTCTTTCGAGGCCGGGACGTCACGAGGCTGCCGCCGAGCGAGACCTCGCGACGCTACGGAAGTTTCTGCAAGAGATCTGCGGCGCGGCAGCCCTAGCGGGGATGAATCCGTCGCCGCGTTCGAGTGGCTCAGCGGTCTTTAGGTTGGGTGGTGCGGGCGATCAGCTCGCGGACGAGGCGCTCGGTTCTTTGACTGGGCGTTTCGGATTGGGTGTCCAGGCGCTCGAGCGCGCGGAGCTCGTCTTGCACGCTGCGGCGGCGCTGAGACGCTTCGTGAACGGCTGCTTTCTTGCGCCAGCGCGCGGCCAGCATGCCGACGAGCGGCCAGGCTTTGGCGCCGTCCAGCGGCTCGAACGGAATCAGGTTCAACGCCGCCACCCACAAGTTGACGTCGGTGAACACGTACGCCACCTGCGCCAGATGCTCGGACGTGGGTGGCCCGAGCAACACGAGCAGCAGCCTTGTCAGTGCGTAGAGCCCAAGCTGCGCCCACACCCCGCCCCAAGCCACCACTGCTTCTTGGAAGCGGGTGCCGGAGCTGTGGTGCCGGCAATAGCCGCCTGCGCCGTGGACCGCGATTTCCGAAAGGCCCAAGCCGTAGCGTAGAACCATCAGCGCGTGACCCAGCTCGTGGATCAAGATCAACAGCGCGAAGCCGAGCCAGAACGCCGGTGCAATCTGGAAGCGACTCCACACCAGCGCGCCGAGCAGCAACGTCCAGTGGACGCGGATTGGCGCGCCCCGGACTCTGCCCAGCGTCCACCAGCCGTGGCTCACGACGACTCAACCAATCTCGAGTAGCTCGATGCGTTCACGTCGGGGCGAGCGTATCACGGCTTGACGGCGACGACCCGTAGCCGCGTGTAGTCGAGCCACCACGAGCCGTCACGGTACAGCTGGGCCCGGCAGCGGCGCTCGACTCCCGCCACGACCTCGGCGCGCCGGTCGCCCAGCGCCTGCAACAGTGGCAAGCAAAACAGCTCGAGCCAGGTGGCCAAGCCGGCGCTACCCTCCAGCCGCGTCGGTCGCTCGAACCATAGCGCCGTGCGCACGAACAACCCCGCTTCGTCGAGGATGCGCGTGTACTGCGGCACGGTTGGAAAGAACCAGGGCGGTGAACCGTAGCCTTCGATGCCGCGTTCCAGCAGCTCGTCGCGCAGGGCGTGGCGGACGGTTTGCACGCAGCGCGCGCCGCCAAACTCGGCCACGAAGCGCCCGCCGGGGCGAAGCGCCCGGGCCACGCCTTCCGCCACCGCGTCCGCGCGCGGCATCCAGTGTAGAGCCGCGTTCGAGAACACGGCCGTGAACTCGCCGTCGAAGCGCAGCTCCTGCCCGTCGCCCAAGCTGAAGTCGAGACCGGGGTGCTTCCTCCGCGCCTCGCCCACCATCTCGCTGGAAGCGTCCACGCCCACGACCAGCGCGCCGCGGTCGGCAATCTGTCGCGTCAAATCGCCGGTGCCGCAGCCTAAGTCGAGCACCTGCTCGCCTGGTTGTGGCGCCAACAGCTCGAGCAAATCGGCGGCCAGCTTGGGCACGAAGGCGCCGGCGCGGTCGTAGTGGGAGGCGTTCCAAGACTGCTCGGTGATGCCGTTCATAGCGAGCAAGCTGCGCTCGCTCGCGCATTCTGTACAATGATACATTTTGATGGATATCATTCATCAGAGCAATCATATGGATCTGCGCGACTTGGAATACTTTCTGGCCGTGGTCGAAGCCAAGAGCGTCACCTTGGCCGCGCGCCGCGTGCACGCCGCTCAGCCCACCCTGTCGCACGCGCTGGCGCGGCTCGAAGGTGAGCTGGGCGAACGCTTGCTCGAGCGCAAGGCGCGCGCGCCCTTGCGCCTGACCGACGCCGGCGAGCTCACGGCCACCCGCGCTCGCCAGGCCTTGTCGGCCCTGACCGCGCTGAAGGACGACTTGGGCGCGCTGCGCGGGCACGTCGGCGGCAACCTGCGCATCGCCGCCATTCAAAGCCTGAGCGTGACGCTGCTGCCGACGGTACTTTCACGCTTGGCCAAAGAGTACCCGGGCATCAAGCCGAGCGTGCGCACGTTGGCCGCCGAAAGCATTGCGCGCGCGGTGGCTTCGGGTCGCGCCGACGTTGGGCTACTGGCCGGCGCGCCACGCGCGTCTTTGCGGGGCCTCGCCGTCAAAACCCTGTTCGAAGAGCCGCTGGTGGCGTTGATGCACAAGAGCGATCCGCTCGCCCGCGCCAAAAGCCTCCGCTTGTTTCGGCTGGCTCAGCGCGAGCTGGTGCTGGTGCCGGACGGCACCTTCTTGTCCGACATCATTCACGCCGCCTGCGAGCGCGCCGGTTTCGCGCCGCGGGTGCGGCTCACGCTGGCGTCGGCGGAGGCACTGCGAGAAACGGTGCGCGTGGGCCTCGGAATCACGATTCTACCCCGCGGCTACGCGACGCCTTCGGATCGCGATCTGCTGGCGGTGCCGTTGACGCACCCGACGCCGCGCCGCGAGGTCTTGCTGGTGGAGCGCGGGCCGAATCAACTGGCGACGCCGCGCGCGGTCGTGGCCGTCACCGGCATTTTGACGAGCTTGACGTAGGGTCGAGTCGCGAACAGGCGCCCGGCCGGCTGCGTGTGGCGGGCCCGGCTCGCGCTTGGCGCGGGGGCATGGCTGGGCTTTCGAGCGTATGCTGCCGGTATGAAGCGACCGCTGTTCTTGCTTTCTCTCTTGGCCACCGGGGCATGCTCGTTTCAGATGCGCGCGGGGGCCGGCGCCAACGGCGCCGCTGCGCCTGCGCCCGCGTCCGCTCCCGAGCCCAAGCACGAATCCAAGAACCGCTCCGGCAAAGGGAAGAGCGTTTCGGTCAGCTTTCACAAGTCCGGGTCCATCAGCGGCAAGATCAACTGGCAGGGGCGCAGTGGCCAGCTATGCCGCGCGAGCACGCCGTTCAAATTCGTGGGCTTGGCGAAGTTTCACGGCACCGCGCAGCTCACGCCGAGCGGCGTGCAAGCCAACGGAAGCGGCACGGCTTCGGGCAAGACGTCGGGCGGGACGGCACCCGGAGCTTGCGAGGCGCCGCGCACGCCCGTACCCACGCCGCCGCCTGCCGTCGCGGTCAAGCCGCACCCCGAGCCCAAGCCGGTGGCCAAGGTGGACGCCAAAGGCGAGCTGGAAAAGCACGCGCAGTCCGACTCCAAAGCACCCGAGACGCCCGCCAAGCCCGAGAAGAAACCGTCGGTAAAGCCGAACAGGATCGACAAGACCAAACCGAAAGAGGAGCCGGCGGCGACGCCGACCCCGACCCCGAGCCCCGCCGGGCCGACCCCGGAACAGCTCGAAACGCCGAAGTCCCCGCCGGCGGACCCGCCCGACAACGTGTTCGGTTACGAAGAGCCGGTGCTGGGTTGCTTCGAGGGTCAAGTGTTCCCGCTCGCGGTCAACGCGCCCAAGTTGCCAACCAGCTACGACGCCCTCACGCCCGTGAGCGTCCTGTATGCGTGCGAATGGAACATCGCGCCGCGCTCGTGGGACCAAGGGTTTCCGGGCGTGGCCGATCGCTTCGAGTGGTTTGCGATCCGCTATGCCGGTGCCTTCCGCACCGGCACGGCGGGCGAATACGAATTTCGCCTTTCGAGCGACGACGGGGCCAAGGTCACGATCGATGGCAAGCTCGTGGTCGACAACGACGGCCAGCACGCGCCCAGGGAAGCGCGCGGCAAGCTGCAGCTCGCCGCGGGCGACCACCAGATGGTGCTCGAATACTTCCAGGGCCCGCGTTACCAGATCAACCTGCAGCTGTGGGTCACGCCGCCCGGCAAGCCCGAAGAGCTGTTTACGGTTCGCTGAGCGGCGTCGCGGTGTCGGTCACCACGGGGGCGGGCCCATCACGCGTCCAGCCTCTCGCTCGTGCGGTTCCAGTCGTGCTGTTCTAGCCCGCGCTTCCAGCATCCTCCGCAAGGCGCGCGTCGCACGTGCATATTTGGCGGTAGGAACCGGTTCCAGGTGTGATACGTAACGGGTGTTGCCGCGCCGCATTCGTCCCCGGCGCCCGAGCACCTTTCTCATGACCAAGACCCGGCAGCTTCGCGCGTTCGCTCTCTATCTGACTCTCGGCGCGCCGCTCGCGGCCTCCTGCGCCAAGGAAGCCAACACCGTTGACGGCAACGGCTCGAACAACGATGCCGGCAGCACCAGCACCAGCGGCAAGGGTAGCGCCGGCACGCTCGGCAAAGCCGGTACGACCAGCTCCAACGCTTTTGGTGGCACCGCCACCAAGGGCGGCACTACCGGCAGCGTGGGCGGTGACGGCGCGACCGAGGGCGGCGAAAGCACCAGCACCGCCGGCAAGGGCGGCGCGGGCGGCAGCGGCTCGACCGTTCCGCCCGACGTGATCGCGAACGCGCGCGTCATCGTCGACTACAAGACGGAGCATGCGACGGCCAGCGACAAAACGATTCAGATGCTGCTGCACGTGATCAACCAGTCGGACAATCCGCTGCCGATGATGAACGTGAAGATTCGCTACTGGTTCACCGCCGAGGCCACGCCCACCCTTCACCAGTACTACACGGGTGACGACGTCCGGCCGCCCTTCGCCAAGTTCGTCGACGACGGCGAAAATACCCACGTGTTGATGACGTTCGGGGGCGGCGTGATCAAGAAGGGCGACGACATCAGCCGCAGCGAAATCCAGCTGGTAATCGAGAACAATACGACCGCTTTCAATCAGGCCGACGATTTTTCGTGGCAACCCACGTCCACCACCAGCACGCCCAACGGCAAGATCACGCTCTACCTGGACGACAACCTCGTCTGGGGTTGTGAGCCGAGCGGCACCTGCGCTGAAAACGGTACCGGAATGGGCGGAGCTGGCGCAGGCGGAGCCGGTCCGGGCGGAGCCGGAGCGGGCGGAGCCGGAGCGGGTGGGGTCGACTCGAGCGGAGCCGGGGTAGGCGGCCAAGGCGCCGGCGGCGCCCCGTAAAGGCGCGTTCGCCCTCGTTCAGGCGTATTTGCTGGCGAGCTTCTCGACCAGCGCCACGTAGCTCTGCATGGCGGCGTCTTTGCTGCCGCCGCGTTTGCTCGCCCAGGCGTCGTATTTGGCTCGACCCTTGAAGTCGAGCATGCCGGGCCGTTCACCCGAGACGTCGCCGACGGTGCCTTGCTTGAACAGCGCGTACAGCTCCAGCAGCTCGGAAGCATCCGGCGTCTTCGAGAGCTGTTTGACGCGCACCTGCGCTGCTGCGAAATCGTCGCTGAGAGCCATGCCCGGACGTTAGCACGACGTCCGGGGGCTCTCGGCTTTTGTCGTCTCGCTCAGACTTCCGCCGCGATGGCGGAAGCGTGAACGATGGCGGCGATGCGCACGCTGTCCCAAACGTGATCTTCGGTCAGACCCTGCTTCAGCACCGCGGCTTCGTGGGCCGCCATGCAATTTTGGCAGTTGTTGATGGCGCTGACGGCCAAGCAAAACAGCTCGAAGTCGGCCTTGTTGCTGGTCACCTGGGCCAGCCGCTGCATGCGCAGTCGCACCGGCTTCTTTTCGTAGTCTTCTTTGCCGATGACGTGCTTGAAGCGGTAGATGACGTTGTTCATGCCCATCAGCACGGCGGCGGCTTTGGCGTCGGCAATCACGCCGTCGCCGATGCCGGCGGCGCGGGCGTCCGCTTCAATCGCTTGCTTGAGCGCGGCGTTCCGAGAGGCGTGCGCGCAAGCAACGGCCGTGCCCCAAACCTGGTCCGCGTTCAGCGTGGCCGGGGTGAGCACGTTTTGAAGGTTGATCCGGATGTCTTTGGCGACATCCGGAAATCCCTCTGCCAGCTTGGCAGTTTGCTCCATCAGACGGCCTTTTTGAGCTGCGCCGACAGGGTCTCTTCACCCTTCTTCCAGTTGCAAGCGCACAGCTCGTCGGTCTGCAGACCGTCCAGCACGCGCAGCACCTCGTCGACGTTGCGGCCGACGCTCAGGTCGTTCGCGGTCGAGTAACGGACGATACCGTCCGGATCGACGATGATGGTGGCGCGCAGGGCGACGCCCGCCGAGGGGTGCAAGATGCCGAGCGCGGTGGCCAGCGCGGGGCTGAAGAACAGGAGCGGGTGCTTGAGGCCCTTCAGGTCAGCGTGGTCTTTGCGCCAAGCCAGGTGCGAGTGCTCGTTGTCGGTCGAGCCGCCGAGCACGACCGCGTCGCGGTCGGCGAAGGCGCCGAGCTTCTTGTCGAATTCGACGATCTCGGTAGGGCAAACGAAGGTGAAGTCCTTCGGGTACGTGTAGAGCACCAGCCATTTGCCGGGGTAGCTGGTCGACGAGATATCGGCGAACTCCTTGCCCTTCTCGATGCTGACGCAGGCGACGGTCTTGAAGTCGGGGAGTTTGCTGCCGGGGACGATCATAGTTCTAGATTCTCCAATGATTGAGTGTTGTTATCCGCCCGTAGGTCGGCGGGAGACGTAGTCTAAGTTTAGATATAGTCTAAGTGTGCGGCGCGTCAAGCGCTGGCCATCCGAGAGAGCTTAGCCGCGGCGTTTACTGACGCGGGCGCGTTGCCCGCCCCGACGCTGACCAGCGGAATGTCGCTTACCAGCCGAGCGTGCTCTTCACCGCCGTCGCGACCTCAGCCGCCATGCTGGCGTGCTGGGCGACGCCGGGGTGCGTGCCGCAGCCGGTGCCGATGACCTTGCTGACGTCGATCTCGTGGACGTTCGGGTCGCCCGCGTTCGCGAAATGCTCGACCATGGCCGCCAGCGCCGTCTTCAAGTCGGTGGCGGACGTGTCGGTGGCGTTCGGCCAGCCATCGCCCAACATCGGGCTCGACATGCCGAAGATGTGTGCGTCCGGGTAATAGCCGCGCAGCTTGTCGACGAAGGCGACGTAGGCGGCCGTGTACGTCTCGACGTCCATCTTGTCGCGCTCGCTGTCGCCGGGAGAAAAGTCGTTGGTGCCGAGCGCGATCACGATCGCGTCGGGCACGAATTGGCTCGTATCCCAAGCCTCCGACGTCATCTCTTCGTAGTACATCAGGTCGTACACCTCCGGCATCGGCCGGGCGTCGTACATGTTGCTGTAGTTGCGCACGAGCCCGATGCCCGAGACGGCCGTGACGTTGTATTCGGCGTCGAGCGAGCGCGCCATCACCGGGCCGTAAGCGAGGTAGCCGTTGTGATACGGCTGTCCCCAGCCGTCTTCCGTGCACTGGGGTGAGCCGTTCATGGCTTCGTCGCCGGAGCCACAGCTGATGGAATCGCCGATGATCTCGATGCGCCGAGTCGGTCGCGCCGGTGGCTCCACCAGCTCGCCGATGACGTCCAGGCCGAGGAACCGCGCAAAGCCGATGCCCGCTTCGGTGCGCTTGGCGACCACGAGCGTGTGCTCGGCGTTCGGCAAGTCTTGGGCGACCACGTAGTCGGTCTGCGACTTGAGCGCGGTGAGCTTCACCGCGGGCGCGCCGTCTACCATGACCTCGAAGTAGTTTTTGTAGTTGCCGTAGCGGTTCTCGTCCAAGATCTTGACCGTGGCGCCGGTGCCGACGAACTTGGCTTTGAGCTGCACCGCGGTCGAGGCGAAGCGCGGCGCGGTCGGGTCGCTCCAGTCGATGCGGCCCATGTACTGCAGCTTCGGATCGTCGGGGGCGTAGCTGTGTAGCTCGAGCGCCACGGAGGCTGTCGACCCGCCACTCGCGGTGCCGGCCGTCGAGTTGTTGCCGGCGGCCCCGCCGTTCGTGTCGTCGCCCTTCGAGCTGCAGGCCGCGAGCGCGCTCCAGCAAAGTGCCAAAACCGCTGTCTTCACGATGCCGAGTCGCGCCTGCATGCGCCCAGGTTACGGCCGCTAAATCGATTAAGCAAACCCTGCCGCCGGGCGCTCAGTGCTCGCCGGCCTCGAGCGTGAATTTCTTCGGCATCCGCGCATAAATGAAATACGAGTAACTAACTGCCAGGGCGAGGCCCGGCAGCCACCACCACAACATGCCCGCCAGCGTGTCCGGCGAAGCTGCGGCCGCCACCACCGTCAGCTCTCGGCCGGCAACGCGCGCGGTCAGCGCGTTCGGAAAAATCGCGAACGCGGCGCTCAAGATCAGAAAGACGATGAACGCACAGGACGCCAGGAACGCGCGACCCGGTGCGCGCCCCACGAACACACGGATTCCGACCAAGCCGGCCCCCGCCAGCAGCGGGAGCGCGGCGCCGAACGGAAAGCGTTGCAAGTTGTCGAGCAGGCGCGGCTGAACTGCGCCGCTGGCCAGCGTCGTCGCGAGCGCCAACACCGCCACGAACGGCCACGACTGACGCGCCAAGTCGTCGGCCCGACGTGCCAGCGCGCCGTCGGTCTTGAGGCCCAGCCAGAGCGCGCCGTGCAGCCCGAGCGACGCCGTGGCGGTGACGCCGACCAGGAGCGTGTACCAGTCGAGAATTCCGGTGACGTCGCCTACTTTGAAATTGGTCCACAGCGGCTCGAAGAACTCGCCGTTTTCTTGCAGGGGCAGGCCGCGCACCAGGTTGCCCAGCGCGGCGCCAAAGAAAAGCGCCAACAGCGCGCTCGCGGCGCTGAAGGCCACGTCCCAAAACTGATGCCACAAGGCGCTTTCGAGCTGATGGCGCAGCTCGATGCCGAGGGCTCGGAACAAAAGCAGCCACAGCACCAGCATCAGCGGCAGATAGAAGCCCGAAAATGCCGCCGCATACAGCGCCGGGAAGGCCCCGAACAGCGTGCCGCCCGCCGCCACCAGCCACACCTCGTTGCCGTCCCACACCGGGCCAATGCTGCGCAGCAACGTGTCGCGCTCGGCTTGGTTCTTCGCCAGCACGAAGTGCAACATGCCGACGCCGAAGTCGAAGCCGTCCAGCACGGCGTAGATGGCGAGCATGCCGGCGAGCAGCCAGAACCACAGCTCGGCCATCACGCTGGCTCCGCTGCGCCGGGCCCGCGCTGCAAGATGCGCGTGACCAGCAGGAAGAACAACAGCGACAGCATGGCGTACAAGCCCATGAAGCCCAGCAGCGAAAACAGCGTGCTGCCGGAGCCGACGTTGGAAGAAGAGCCCGCGCTGGTGCGCAGCACGCCGTGCACCAGCCACGGTTGTCGCCCCAGCTCGGCGGTGAGCCAGCCCATGGTGTTGGCCACGAACGGCAACGGAAACGTCAGCATCAACGCCCACAACACGCCTCGGTGCTCGAACAGCTTGCCCCGGTACAGCAGCAGGCTGGACAGCGCCATCAGGCCGATGAACAGCGAACCGAGGCCTGCCATCACGTGATAAGCGTAATAGAGCAGGGGAATGTTGTCGGGCCAGCGCTCGCGCGGAAACTCACTCAAACCCTTGATTTCGGTGTCCCAGCGCTGGTGGGTGAGGAAGCTGAGCATCAGCGGGATGCGAATGGGATTGTCGATGCGCAAGGCTTCGACGTTGGGTTGGCCGATCAGCGTCATGCCGGCGCCCACCTCGGTGTGAAAGTGCCCCTCCATGGCCGCGAACGTCTCGGGTTGATGAGAAAGCACTAGCTTGGCCTGCCGGTCGCCGGTCGGAAACGCGGCCGCCAGGGCCGCGACAGTGCCGACCACCACCGCGGCGCGCAGCATCTTTTGCGCGACCTGCACGTCGCGCTGCTGCAAAAGGTAGAAGGCGGCGGTGGCGGCGACCGTGAAGCTGCCGGTGATGGTGGCGCCGGTCATGGTGTGGGCGTACTGCGCCCACGCCCAAGGGTTGAGCAGCAGCTGCGAGAACGACGTGAGGTGGATGACGCCCTGCGCGTCGACCACGAAGCCTTGGGGATGTTGCATGAAGGCGTTCGTGCACACGATGAAGAAACCGGACAGCCAGCTGCCGACGCACAGGGCAATGGTCGCCGCGAGATGTCTTCGGGGCCCGAGCTTCTGCTCTTGGAACAAGACCAGGTACAAAACCGAGGACTCGAGGAAAAAGGCGAACATGCCCTCCATGGCTAGCGTTTGACCGATCACGCCGCCGGCCACGCGCGAAAAGCGCGCCCAGTTGGTGCCGAACTGGAACTCCATCGGGATGCCGGTGACAACTCCCATCACGAAGGTGATTCCCAGCAGCTTGGTCCAAAAGCGCGCAGCCAAGTCGTAGTCGGCATCGGCACGCCGTAGCGCCAGCACCTTCAACACCACCAGCACCAGCGCCAGCCCCATCGTCAGCTGGGGAAACAAGTAGTGATAGGTGATGGTGAAAGCGAACTGAAAGCGGTGAAGACCCAGCGGAGTCATCTCACGCAGAGCCTAGGACACCTGACCCGCCACCGCCCCTGCCTGATTGTCGCAGGCGCGGGCCGCACTCGCGTAGGGACACCCCTAGCCCACGTTGGCGAACGATTCGTCGTTTTGGCGCGTCGCTTCGAGCAAGAGCGAGCCAATCGAACGCGGCGGAAACGACGGCGCTTCGGCCGGTTGCTGTCGGAACCAAAACCGCCCCTGTTTCCAGCACAGCGCGGTGCGCAGTGTTTGCAGCGGATCCGCGTCGTTCTCGGACAAACGGCTGCTGACCACGCTGCCCTCGGCTAGCTCGAAGCTGGCGAGTTGCCCGTCGTCGGTCGCCACCTTCAGCCGCCCGCTGTGGCGCTCGATCTCGAGCATGGCCATGACCGTCGACAGTGACACTTCCGACAAGAAGCCGTTGATGCCGGCGCCTTCGTGCGGATCCACTTCGTCCACGTCCCCTCCTCGCGTCGACGATGGCCCGCGCTCGCGGGGGGCCAGCTGCGATTCCGGGTACTGGGACGGGGCGCGCGGCGGTTGCGACGGGGCCGCCGGAAAATGCGATTCGCGACGGCGTTCGCCCAGCGCGCGCTCCACCCGCGACAGACCGCCTTCGAGCCGCGCCATGCCGTGCTCGAGCCGCGCCACCGTGCCGAGCAAGCCTTCCAAAACCGTGGCCTGGCGTTCGCTGGCCAGCGCCACGTTGTCGATCATCTCGACGCTCTGCTGATCCGAGCGCCGTTCGAGCTTGTCGCGCTGGGCGGAGCGGCGGAGCAGCGTATCGAGACCGTCCTCGACGGCCAGCAAGCGGTCGGACAGCGCGTCGAAGCGCGCCTTCAGCTCGTTGCGTCGCGCGTCGCGCATCCGCGCCGAATCGGGTGGCTCGCTCTTGAGCTCCACGCAGCAGCTTTCTAGCTTGGCGCGCGCGGCGTCAGGCGCCGTGTTGACGAGCTCGACCGGTGGCGGCGCCGCCGTACGGTCTTTGCTGGCAACGCCTTCGGGCTTGGTCGGCTCGACCGGTGGCTCGAAGATGTTCGACAACCAATGCTTCCACACGGCGCGACTCCAGTCGTTGTCGAGTAGGTGACGCGCCGCTTTGCGTGCATGGCTCATGACGGCGCCGGAGTATTCTCGAGTGCGGGGCTGCTGAGAAGCGCCGCTGAGCTCCAGCGCGTGATTCTAGTAGCACTGCTTATGCAAGCCGCGCCTCTGTCGCAATCTGCTTCAGATTCCGTAGCGATCGGCGTCGCTGACGGGAACCGACTTGGGCTTGGGTGCCGGTGAAGGTGCAGCAGGAGGCGGGCTGGGCGGCGCCACGGGCGCCGGGGCGCTGGTTGGCGCGGGCTCGGGCGTGGGCGTGGGTCGGGCCGGCTCGCTGACTTGCGGCTCCAAGCTGTCGTGGATGACGACGTGCTCTTCGCGCGCGCCACCGTGGGCGCGCGGCGCACGCGCGCTGGGCATGGCGGGGGTCGAGGCGATGCCGACCACGACGCGCGGCGCGCTGCCCGACTCGGCGGGAGCGACGGCCCCGTTGCCGGCAGTCGAGGCGAGCGGCGCACTGGGCGCGGTGTCGAGCGGCGTGCCGGCGTTGTCCGGCAAGGCGCCGGTAGCGGCTGCGACCTGACGCGCCAGCCAGGGACGCGCGGCAAACGCGCCGATGGCCACGCCGGCACCCAGCAACAACCACAACGCGCCGCGGCGCCTGCGCGGACGCACCAGCTCGAAGCTGGGCTCGGGTACGGCGTTGGGCGCGGGCGCCGTAGGGGCGGCGACCAGTGGTGACAGCGAGGGCGCGCGACGTGACTCCGCAGGCACGGAGGCTGGCGCTGGCGCCGGTGCCGGTGCTGAGGACGCCGGCTGGTTCAGACGGGCCGGTGGGCCCCAGGGCGTGAGCGATGGCCCTGGCGCTGCCGTTGACGCTGACGCCGGAGGTCGAGAAGAAACGACCGGTTTCACCGGCAGTGGCGTGATCAGCACCGGTGTCGACGTCGGAATGCGCGCGAAGGGCTGGGTGATCGCGTCCGGCGACGATTCGCGATCGATGAAAGGCGGAGGCACGCCGAGCAGCGTGTTGACGTGCTTGGCTTGAGTGACGACCGGTACCGGCGCTGCCGTCGGCACCGGTGTCGCGACGCGCTCCTTGGTCGTCGTCTCCTCCTCTAAATCGATGGATGAGACGCTGGCCAGCGACATGCGGGCGCGGGCGGCCGCGAGCGCGGCTTCGTGCGCGCCCGCGGGTGGTGGCTGGGTCGGTACCGCGTCTGCCGGCGGCGGCAGCGGCGGCAGCGGCGGCACGGTCGCGCGCTGGCTTTCGGGCGGCATGGAGTCGCGCACGCGGCTGCGCGCGCGCCGTTCGGGCTTTTGAAACAGCTCGGCCATGCCGGGCGGGCTGGCCAGGTAGCGCGAGCAAGCGCTCTGCAGCGTGTTGCTCATCTCGGCCACGCTGGCAAAGCGCCGGCCGGGGTCGACGGCGATGGCGCGCTCGGCGATGGCGGCCAAGGGCTCGGTCCAGGCTTCGGCCTCGGGCGCGTGCGCGCGGGGAATGCCGCCGCCCATCAAGCGCGCAATGATGTCGTCGACGGTATGCGCTTCCAGCAGGCGCTGGCCAGCCAACGCCTCCCACAGCATGACGCCGAGGCTGAACACGTCCGAGCGCACGTCCACGCGGTCGCCCAGCAGCTTTTCGGGCGCTAAGTAATAGAGCCGCTCGGGCGCGCGCTCTTCTCCGCGCACCCAGTGGGCGCGAACGACGGGAATCAAGCGACCGACGCCGTCGTCCCCCAGCACCAGGTGCTCCGGCTGCACCTCACCGTGAACGAAGCTGAGCGTGCGATGCAGCACGCCCAGACCATCCATGGCGTCCATCAGCCAGCGCAGCGAGTACGGCAGCGACAGGCGCCCGGGGCCGCCCAGCAGGTCTTCGACCTCGGCCAGCGTCTTTTGATTCGCGCCGCTCGATTCGAAACCGAGACCGAGCCGGGCCGGACGCACCAAGGCCAAATGAGGGCTCTTGAGCGCCGCGATCGCGCGCAGGCTCGCTATCGACGGTAGCGGAAGCTCTTTCAACGACACGGGGCGGCCACTGAGCGGTCCCGGCCACGTCCCGGGCCGAGACCGCGTAGCTTGCCACGCCCGGGCGGCTCGTCGTCACTTCTTTTCGTGGTGGCCGCCGAACTCGAAACGCATGGCCGAAAGTAGCCGGTTCTGGAAATCGGCGGCGCCGCGCGAGCTGAAGCGCTGGAACAAGGCCGCCGACAGCACGTGCGCGGGGACGCCTTCCTCGACCGCGGCTTCCATGGTCCAACGGCCTTCGCCAGAGTCAGACACGTTGCCGGCGAAGCGACCGAGCTCCTCGTCCCGCGCGAACGCGTGAGCCGTCAAATCCAGCAGCCAAGACGAAATCACGCTGCCGCGCCGCCAAACCTCGGCAATCTCCGACAGATCGAAGTCGTACTGAAAATACTCAGCGTTGCGGAGAGGCGTCGTTTCGGCATCGGCCCCACCGGTGTGGCGTTTGCCGACGTTGGCGTGACGCAAGATATTGAAGCCCTCCGCGTACGCCGCCATCAGGCCGTACTCGATGCCGTTGTGAACCATCTTGACGAAGTGCCCAGCGCCGTTCGCACCGCAGTGCAGGTAGCCCTGGGGTGCGGTGCTCTCGGCGGCGGCCCCGGTCGTGGGCGCCACGTTACCGGCGCCGGGCGCCAGCGTCTTGAAGATGGGGTCGAGGTGACGCACCACGTCGGCCTCGCCGCCGATCATCAGGCAGTAGCCGCGCTCCAGGCCGAGCACTCCCCCGCTCGTGCCGCAGTCGACGTACTTGATGCCGCGTTCGTTGAGCTTCTTGGCGCGCTCGATGTCGTCGCGGTAATAAGAGTTGCCTCCGTCGATCACGATGTCGCCCGGCGCAAGCAGCCCCGACAGCTCCGTGATGGTCGAGTCGACGTTCGCGGCCGGCACCATCATCCACACCACCTTCGGGCTAGCCAGTTGGCCGACGAATTCGGCGAGCGACTTGGCTCCGCTGGCCCCCTCGGCGGCCAGCTTGTCGACCGATTCCGGAAACACGTCGTACGCGACGCACGTATGTCCAGCGCGCATCAAGCGACGCGCCATGTTGGCACCCATTCGACCGAGACCAATCATTCCAAACTGCATCGTGCTTCACGCTCCTAGCGGGCGTTTTCGGCCCACATTGCCGGCTTTGCCACGGCTCTGGCCTGTGTGCGAAGTATTGTTGGGTTTGCGCGGGCCAGCTGGCACATTGCCGCCGTCCGCTTCAGGTCACGCCTAATGTCCGCCGCCCGCATCATCGTGTTCGTTGTTTTCATGGTCGTCGTGTTGGGCGGCCTCAACGCGACGGTCTTCCGTTGGGCGCGGAACGCTTTTCGGCTCGGTGTGGGCGCCCAGCGCGCCCTGCAAGGGATACTCGTGGCGTCCGTGCTGGGCATGGTGCTCGGGCGCGTGGCCGGCCGGGTTTCCTCGGGCGCTTGGGTGGGCTCGCTGGTAGCCGTCACCTCCACGCTGGAGCTCGCGGTCATCATCAGCGCCATCCTGCTGCTCGTGGCTGACGGGGCGGGGTGGTTGCTCGGTCTTGCCAATCGGCTCGCGCGGCGGCCGATCCCGCTAGTCGGCGTCGCCGAGCCGGCTGCCGCGATCCCTGCCGTGGCCCGAGCCGTCGCGGTCGAACCGGCGCCGCTCGAGCTGCCGCGGCGCGCATTCTTGGCTCAAGCCACCGCCGGCTCGGCTTTCCTGATCGGCAGCAGCAGCTCTTTGTACGGAGCCTTGAAGGGCCGCTACGACTACTCGGTCGAAGAAGTCGTAGTCAAAATCCCCGGGCTGCCGCGCGCGCTCGACGGCTTCAGCATCGCGCAGCTGTCGGATGTGCACATCGGCGTGTTCGTCGGTGATGCCGAGCTGGCCATCGCCGAAGCGTTGCTGAAAAAAGCCAAGCCCGACCTGATCGTGCTGACCGGAGACTTGCTGGACAACGACGCGCGCCTCGCCGGCCAGCTTGGCCGCTTCGTCCGACGCTTGCCCGCGCTGGCGCGTGAAGGCGTCGTCGCCATCACCGGCAATCACGACTATTTTGCGGGCGTCGAAGACATGGCGGGCGCGGTCACGGCCGCCGGCGCGCGCATGCTGCGCAACCAGGCAATCGTCATCGGCGGCGCCGACGCAGGTTTCGCGTTGCTAGGTGTCGAAGACGTGTGGGCCCGCCGCGACGGTGGCGGCCCGGACTTGCAGCGGGCCGTGGCTTCGCTGCCGCGCCTGGGCGGCCGCGTGGCCCCTGCCGTCGACTTGCCGCGCGTCCTGCTTTGTCACAACCCGTCCTTCTTCGAAGAGTCCGCCGGTCAGGTGGCGCTGCAGCTTTCCGGCCACACCCACGGCGGCCAAGTGAATCTCGGCCTCCGCCCCGCCGACTACATCCTGCCCGGAGGCTGGGTCGCCGGCCGCTACGACCTTCGCGGCTCCGCGCTCTACGTCAACCGCGGCTTCGGCACCGTCGGTCCGCCCGCGCGCGTCGGCGCCCCGCCCGAGGTAACCCGCATCATCCTCACCTCGTAACCATCGCAGGGGCTGCCAACCCGCAGCCCGAATCGCAGAAGCTTCTGTAGCGAAGCCGGGTCGCGCTGGGCTGGCTCGAGATTTTTTCACAGGAAGATCGGAAGGGCGGAAGGGGAATGGGTTGTTCGCCGCGCCTGAGGCGCGCAGTTGGCGGCTGATTTCAGCCAAGTTGAGCGGTTCGCTGGGTTTGGAAAACAGCGGGGTGCCTTGGCCCTCGCCGGTGAGCGAGCCAGCGCCCCTCCCTCACGACGGAATGACTTCGCACGCGAAGTCATCTCCGCTTCCAGTGGCAGCAAACCTTCAACCGTTCGTATTCACTAGTAAACGCCGGCTAGCGATCAAGAGCATCGCGATGACTTCGCATGCGAAGTCATTGCGAGACGCTGCGAGGGCCAAAAGCCTGAAGGCGCTGCAGCACGACAAAGTGGCGAGAATGCCCGGGGGGGATGCTTGAGCGAACGATGCGATGAGTGGCGGAGGACGGGAGGTGCGGATCGAGCTTGCGGAGCGCTGGCGGCAGCGCGAGCCCCAAAAATCTCGTCTCTGCCTCGTCCTCCCGTCCTCCCTTCCTCCCTGTGAAAAATTCAGGAACTTGAGACGAGCGTGCAGCAAGCGAAAGCCCCACGACGTTTTCAGCCTGGCACTCGACGGATTAGCCCGCCTCCGACACGGAAGCTTCTGCGATTCGAGCTGCGTTTTGGCAGCCACGGATGTGTACCCAAGGCAGTTGCTCGGAGCGCCAGCTGCCTGGCGTGGGGGTGCCGTGTACACTACAGCTGAATGTGCGGCCGATTTTCGCAGGAAGCCGAGCTGAGCGAGATCAAGCTCGAGCTGAAGGTCGAGCAGCTGGAGCTGTTTCGCGAATTTCGGACCGCTTACAACATCGCGCCTTCGTACGGCGGCGGGTCGGAGCAGGCGTTCGTGGTGCGGACGCGCGAGGGCAAGCGCGCGCTGCGGCTCGGGCGCTGGTGGATGATTCCGCATTTTTGGAGCAAGCCGTTGAAGACGCTGCCCGCCGCGTTCAACGCCCGCGCCGAAGACCTGGCGAAGAAGCCGTTTTGGCGAGATGCATTTCGGCAATACCGTTGCTTGGTGCCGGCCACCGGTTGGCGCGAGTTCAAACCTGAAGGCAAGCACAAGCAGCCGTATCAGTTTCGCCTCGAGCGGCGGCTATTTGCGTTCGCCGGCTTGTGGTCGCGCTGGACTTCGCCTGATGGTGAGCTGGTCGAGTCGTTCGCCGTGATCACGACGGCGCCCAACGAGCAGGCGGCGGCGTTCCACGACCGCATGCCGCTGGTGTTGCCGCCCGAGCTCTACGACGGCTGGCTGGATCCCGAGGCCGACGCCGAGCAGCTGCTCGGCGATGCTCAGGCGCGCAGCACGAGCCTGCCCCTCGACATTTACCCGACCAACCCGCTCGGCAACAACGTGCGCTTCGAAGGGCCAGAGGTGGTCGAGCGCTTCGACGTGGCTGCAGCGCGCGCGGCGCTTGCGGAGCGCGCGAAAGCGCCGGTGCGCGCGCGTGGGCGGTCGCCCGCTGGCGAAGGTGCGGCCGCTGGCGGCAAGCACGGCGAGCCGGTGCAGCAAGATTTGTTCGGCGGGTCGACTCAGCAATCTGCTACCTCCAGAAAGACTGGTCGATGACGTTATTTTCAGTGCCGCGCTCGGGCTTCGGGCGCTCGTGCGCTTCGTTGCTGCTGAGCGCGCTCGCGGGCTGCGGTAGCGAGCAAGCGGCGGACCACGGCGCGCCGCCCGGTTCCACGAGCGGCAGCGGCGCCGGTGGCTCCACCAACGCTGCGGCCGGCAGCAACCCTGGCGGCAGCACCGCGATGGCGGGCTCGACGCAGACCGGAAGCGCCGGGGGTGGTGTTGGCGGAGCCAGCGCGGGTGCGGCGGGCGTGAGCAACGCCGTGTCTGGCGCAGCAGGGGTGGCGGGCGCAGCCGCGGCCGGCGCGGCCGGCACCGCCAGCAGCTGCCCCAACTCGTCGGCGGCGCTAGCGCCCTGGCCGGGCAAAAACGACGTCAAAACGCTCGACCTCGCGGCGCAATTCAAAAGCGACCTGAGCGGGCTCACCTACGAGCCGGCCGCGGCCGGCGCTACGGGCGCGCTGTGGGCGGTGAACAACCTTTCCGGCACGCTGTTTCGTTTGGTCCAAAGCGGCAGCGGCTACGTGCCCGACACCACGAACGGTTGGGCGGCGGGCAAGGTCTTGCACTACCCCACTGGCAAGGGTCAGCCCGACTCCGAGGGCGTCACCTTCGGGGCCAGCGTGGCCGACGGCGTATACGTCGGCACCGAGCACGACGGCGACGATGCTTCCACCAGCCGCCCGTCGGTGCTGCGCTACGACGTCGCGGGGGACGCCACGAGCTTGACCGCTACGCGCGAGTGGAACCTGACGGCGTTGTTGCCCAAGCTGGGCGCCAACACCGGTATCGAAGGCATCACCTGGGTGCCCGACAGCTACCTGACGACCCAAGGCTTCTTGGACGAAAGCAAAGCTCACGCCTACGCGCCGGCCGAGTACGCCAACCACGGCACCGGCCTGTTCTTCGTGGGCATCGAAGAGAGCGGCAAGCTGTACGGGTTCGCGCTCAACCACGCCGACGGCTCGGCCGCGCTCTTGGCCACGATTTCGGCGCCCACCAAGGGCGTGATGGGCCTCGAGTTCGACCGCGACACGGGCGACCTCTGGTTCAACTGCGACGACGGCTGCGACAACCAGTCCGGCATCTTACGGGTCGACACGCGGGCTGACTCCGCGTCACGCGGCAAATTCGTCCTGTACCGCCTGTTTCAACGTCCCAGCTCGCTACCTAACTCCAACAACGAGGGCATCGCCCTCGCGCCCAACTCCGAATGCAGCGGTGGCTTCAAACGCTTCTTCTGGACCGACGACGCCGACCAAGACGGCTTCTCGCTCAGCAGCGACCTCATCCCCTGCAACACCTGCTTTTAGCGACCGCGCTTACTAGGGAATACGAACGGTTGAAGGTTTGCGGTCGGTGAAAGTACAGATGACTTCGCATGCGAAGTCATTCTGGTGCGAGCGAAGGGCGCCGCGAACGCTTACCGCGACGACGAAGGTCCCAACGGGCGCGTCTCTCCCCCAAACATCTCGCCTCCCGTACCTCCTATCCTCCCTGTGAAAAAATCTCGCTCGTACGAGGTGGCGTTCTACGTGGTTCGGCGAAGGCCGAGCTGGAGCAGCAGCCACTCGAGCTTGCGGAAGAAGCCGATGCCGTCGAGCAGCGTGTTCATCCAACCGTTGGTGATGCAATAGTGGGTGAGGTGCGGGCCCGAGTGGTGGCGCGAATGGTGGCGTGGCGAGAGCACCAGGCGCAGGCGTTGAAATAGGCGCACCAGGCGGGGGCGCTCCGCCGAATGGGCCCACTTGTGCAACTGCGAATTGAAGTAGCTGCCGAAGAAGACGCCGAAAATACAGGCGAGCCCGAACGGATCTTCGACCACCAAGAGCAGCACGAAATGCACCGGGGAGCTGAAGATGCAAACGTCTCCGTTGGTTTCGATGAAGTCGTGGCGCGTGATGTCGATTTGGTCGGCGTGGTGCTCACGGAACGTGCGAACGAAGCCGCCGAATACGGGCGTGGTCGGGCTGCCATACGTATCGGCGCTCCAATGCACGAGCCCGCTCATGAAATCGGCGACGCACAGCCCGGCGAAGCAGGCCAGCACCGCCAACCACACGCCGCCTTCCGGCAGCGCGCGCAGCCCGAGCGCGGCCGTGGTCAACATCAACGCGGCGGCAACCCCGAGCCCGCACACTTCCAGCAGACGGTGCGAACGCGCGTACTTGTACGGAGGCTTGGACTCCGGGCGCAACGCAAGCTCGGTGGCTTCCCCGGACAAAGAACGAGACGATCCCAGCATCGTGGACGCATCCTATACGAGACAGCTCGTCCGGCGGATGTCGTGCCGGTTGCGATTTCTCGACGTGCCTCGGCCGCGCAGCCAAAAATGCGCGAAAACCGAGTCAATCGCGAGAAGGTGTGCCGGCGCTCACCCGCAGCTCGGCGCGCAGCTGGGCGGCGGTGAGGGTCGAGCCGTCGGGACTCCAGCCGGGGGGCGCCAGCAAGTAGCCGAGCGCGTGGTGTAGGGAGCTGGCGCGGCGCAGGTCCCGCGCGAGGGCGACCAGCTCGTGCACGGCGATGCGCAGCGGGTTGAACGTCGTGACGTCGTGGGTGATGCCGTAGCGCACGGGGTCTTGCTCGTTTTCGGCTGCGAAAGTACCGAACAGGCGGTCCCAAAGGATCAGCACGCCGGCGTGGTTGCGATCCAAGTAGGCGACGTTCTTGCCGTGGTGCACGCGGTGGTGAGACGGCGTGTTGAGCAGCCACTCCAGCGGTCGTGGCAGCCGCTTCACCGTTTCGGTGTGGATCCAGAATTGGTAGATGAGGCTGATGGCTTGGGCCGTCAGAATCATCGGCGGCGGATAGCCCAGAAACGCGAGCGGCAACCAAAACACGGGCCCGGTGACGGGCGTGAACCACGGTTGGCGCAGCGCGGTGGACAGATTGAAAAACTGGCTGGTGTGGTGGTTGACATGCGCCGCCCACAGCAGCCGTACACCGTGATGCGTGCGGTGAAACCAGTAGTAGCAAAGATCTTCGGCGAAGAAGAGCACGAGCCACGACCACCACGACGGCGGCCGACCCAAGTCTAGCAGCCGGTGCTGGTAGCCCCAGGCCCACAGCGCCACGGCTCCCAGCGTCGTGAAGGCACTGATGATCACGTTGCCGATGCCCATGGCCAGGCTGGCCAGGGTGTCCTTTTTTTCGTAGCCCAAGAGACGGCTCGCGCCCTCGCGGCGGAGGCGACGGGTCCACAGCACCTCCAAACCCAGGAGGGTGATAAAGCCCGGAATGGAGAAGAGCAGCAGGTTGGACACGGGGAGCGGCTACGCGCGGCCGAAACGAAGCGCGGAGCGCGCCTTGGCCTTCGTCGCTTCTTCTTCGCGATTCTTCGGCGCCGCCGTGGTCTCCAGCGAGTCGACCAAGCGACGCGTGACGGCCGCGATCTCTTCCACGGCTTGGTCGAACGTGATCAGGTTCTTACCGCTGGGCTTGCGCTGGTTGCTGACTTTGCGCACGAACTGCAGCGCGGCAGCGAACACTTCTTCGTCGGTGGCGGGCGGTTCGAAGTTGAACAGCGGGCGAATGTTCCGGCACATGGGCAAAAGCATAGCGCCTGGCGCCCGGCATGGTAACCGACAACCCCATGACGAGCTCGGGCGCGAAAGTAGCCGTGTTGGCGGGGGCAAGTGGGCTGGTAGGGCGCGAGCTTTTGCAGCTGCTCGGCGAAAGCTCTGCCTACTCGGCTGTGCACAGCCTGGTGCGGCGCCCCGGGGCGGGCGATGCCAAGCCGTCGAAGGTGAGTGAGCACGTCGTCAACTTCGACGACCTTCCGCCGTTGCCCGCGTGCGACGACGTGTACGTCGCGCTCGGCACCACCATCAAAGTGGCGGGCTCCGAGGCGGCGTTTCGGCGCGTGGATCACGACTACGTGGTGGCGGTGGCTCGCGCGGGGCGAGCCGCTGGTGCCACACGCTTGGGCATCGTCTCGGCGCTGGGCGCCGACGCCAAGTCGCGTGTCTTCTACAATCGCGTCAAGGGCGAGATGCAGGCGGCGGTGGTGACGCTCGGTTACACCAGCGTCGTCATTGTGCAGCCATCGTTGTTGGTCGGTGATCGCGAGCGGTTGGGGCAGCCGACGCGCATCGGCGAAGTTTGGGCGACTCGACTGCTCCGACCCATTGCTGGGCTCATTCCGGCGGGCATTCGCCCTGTGCAGGCGCGCGACGTGGCTCGCGTGCTGCTCGAAAAAACGCTTACGGCTGTTCCGGGCGTCACCATCGTTCCGTCGCGCGAGCTGCAGGGCTGACGCAGCGCGTGGCACGCGCCGCGCCGCGCCACGTACTTCTGCACACACGCTGATGGCCGAGAGCGCGCTCGCCCACGATGTGCGCAAGCGTGGGTGGACAATAATTTCCCACACGCACGCTGCGCACTGTTACGTTCGAAAGCGGCCGCGCCGTTCAGCGCGCCGACGGTAGCAACTGGGGCGCGATCTCCGCGCTCGAGGAGACAATTTTTGATGACGACACGGACTCAGCTCCATGGCTGGCTCTGCGCTAGCAGTCTCTGCGGCGTGTTGGCGTTTGCGCACACAGCTCACGCTACCGAGCCCGCGTCCCCTGAAGCTGACTCGTCCCCCCCAACACCTAAAACCGAGCGTGCACCCGTCAAGCGCTCCACCAAAGAAATTCCGCAGCTGGCCGTCGGCTCGGGGTTGCCGGGGCTACCGCCTGCGCCGCTCCGCCTGCAGCTGACCCCGCCCAAAGAGCTTCCTCCCTCGCGCAGCTTCCGCCACGAAATCGTGTGGCTGGGCATGCGCATTCCCACCCTGATCGCCTTCGGCCTCAGCAGCGTGAGCGCGGGCGGCGCTGTCGTCACCGGGTTCGCGGCCGCGCGTGGCAACGACCCCAGCACCTGTGACACCACTTGCGCCGAGCACGACGTTCGCCGCCGCGGTCTGCTGATCACCACCGGCATTCTCACCGGCGTGGCCGTGGCCGGGCTGGGCATCGGCGTCACTTTCATGCTGAAAGAGCCGCGCGACCCCAAGGCCGACGCCATTCGCCCGCGTCTCGATCTGCGCGTCTCGGGCCAAAACGCGGTCGCCAAAATTGGCTGGGTGTTCAGCAGCTTCTGAAAGCCGAGGCGCCCGTCGCCTGCGTTGCATATACAGAGGATAGACAGCGTGGCCACGCACGGTCAGCGGCTCCGGCGTCGCGCTGGACTCGAAGTCGTCCAGGTTCGCGTTGGGCCCGCCCGCCTGAATACCCTTCTTGGCGACGGCCAAATGGTTGGCCTTTCCGGACTGGTCGTAGAGGATCGCGATGGTGCAAACGGTGCCGGCGCAGGCTTCGTCCACCGTTGCCGTATCGGCGAAGCCATCTGGAGTCTGGCCGACGTCGCGCAGTTGCCCGCCCGCGCCCGTGTTCTCGGCCGAGCTGCCCTTTCGGATTTGGTACAGCGGCCCCGCGTACGTGCTCAGGCTAAGGATTCATCACATCTTGGGCTGCCGCGCCGCAGATCCCTTGCAGAAACTACCGTGGCGTCGAAAGGCCAAGCCTAGCGACCGCCTCGGGCCGCTAGCGTTCTGAAAAACCAAAAATATTTCCCTCGAGAGAAAGCTGGAGGGGCTGAGCCCGCGATGCAGCAGACTCGCTGGCGGCAGCGCGTACCCCAAAATTCTCGCCTCTGTCTCGTCCTCCCGTCCTCCCATCCTCCCTGTGAAAAAATCTCGCTCGTTCAGGGCGGCCTGGATCCGCTACAGAAGCTTCTGCGATCCAGGCTGCGGCTTGGCAGCCCAAGATGTGTGGAATCCTTAGACGTGCTCAGGATGCGCCGCGCCGTGCTGTACGCGGCGACACAGGGCTGCCCCGCATCGCGGTAAATGTCGCAGGGGCCGGTGCTGACGTACGTCGTCGTGGCAGACGGCGCGAAATCCGTCGCGAAATTGCAAAGAGCCCGGGGCGGAGGGGCCGCCCCGGCGATGCTAGAACGCGCCGTCCAACGTCACTTCGCCGGTCACGCCGACCTGGTACGAGGCCACCCGGCGCTCGAAGAAGTTGGTCAGCTCCTGCACGTCTTGCAGCTCCATGAAGGACAGCGGGTTCTTGGTCCCGTAGCGCTTGGGCATGCTGAGCTGCTGCAGGCGCTGGTCGGCCACGTACTCGAGGTAGCCGCGCACGTCGCGCAGCGACAACCCGGCCAGGCCATCGCCCAGTAGGTCTTCGGCGAACTGCGTCTCCGCCTCGACCGCTTCCTCCAGCATGGTCACGACGTCTTTTTGCATGTCGGCGTCGAACAGATCCGGCTCCTGCTCGCGCACCTGCTTCACCACCTCGAACGCGAACTGCATGTGCGCGCTCTCGTCGCGGAACACCCAGTTGGTGCCGGTGGCCAAGCCGTGCAAGAGACCGCGCGAGCGCAGGTAGTAAACGTAGGCAAACGCGGCGAAGAAGAACAAGCCTTCGACCGCCGCCGCGAACGTGATCAGGTTCATCAAGAACTGCCGGCGCTGCGCCCGCGTCTCGATGCGATTCATGTCTTGAATCGAGTCGATCCACTTGAAGCAGAACTCGCCCTTCTTGCGGATGGACGGGATGTTCTCGATGGCCGAGAACGCCTTGGCGCGCGAGTCGTGATCGGGAATGTAAGTGTCGAGCAGCGTGAGGTAGAACTGGACGTGCAGCGCCTCTTCGTACAGCTGGCGTGACAAGTACATGCGCGCCTCGGGCGCGTTGATGTGCTTGTACAGGTTCAACACCAGGTTGTTCGACACGATGCTGTCGCCGGTGGCGAAGAACGCCACCAAGCGCTCGATCAGGTGCCGTTCGCGCGGGCCGAGCTTCTTCCTAATGTCGTCGACGTCGCTGGCGAAGTCGACTTCGTCCACCGTCCAAGAGTTCTTGATCGCGCTCTTGTACATGTCGAAGAAGCCCGGGTACTGCATGGGGCGGAGCGACAGGCACAGCCCCGGATCGAGCAGCTTTTCCGGCCTGCGGTGCTGGTTCATCACTGGCAAGCCTCGCAGCTCTCGGGATTTTCGAGCGAGCAGACCACCTTCTCGGTGTCGGTGTACTCCTTCTTCGGCGCCGCGCTCGACGTGGGCGCCACGCTCGTCTTCTGGATGCGGGTCGCCGGGCGTGAACGCAGGTAGTACGTCGTCTTGATGCCCTTCTTCCAAGCGTAGAAGTACATGCTCGACAACTGACCGATGTTCGGGGCTTCACTGAACAGGTTCAACGACTGGCTCTGGTCGATGAAGGCGCCGCGATCGGCGGCCATATCGATCAGGCTGCGCATGGGCAGCTCCCAGGCGGTCCGGTAGAGGGTGCGCAGATTGTCCGGCAAATCGGTGAGGTTTTGCACGGAGCCTTCGGCGTGCTTCAGCTGGTTGCGCGTCTCGTCGTTCCACAAGCCCAGGCGCACCAGGTCGGCGACCAAGTAGCGATTCACCTGCAAGAACTCGCCCGACAGGGTCTCGCGCTTGAACAGGTTCGACACTTGCGGCTCGATGCACTCGTAGCAACCGGCGATGGCGGCGATGGTCGCGGTCGGCGCGATGGCGATCAACAGCGAGTTGCGCAGACCCACCTGCATGATGCGCTCGCGCAGATCACTGAAGCGCTGCTTGCCTTCGGGCTCGACACCCCAGGCGTGGAACTGCAGCTCGCCGCGCGAGGCGCGCGTCTCGAGGAACGCCGGGTGCGGTCCCTTCTCGGCCGCGAGATCGCAAGACGCCGACAGCGCGTGGTAGTAAATTTCCTCGGCGATCAGCTTGGACAGGTCGCGCGCTTCCTGCGAGTCGAAGGGCAGCTTCAGCTCGAAGAACACGTCCTGCAGGCCCATCACGCCCAGGCCGACCGGGCGCCAAGCGGAGTTGGACGTCTTGGTCTGCGCGATCGGGTAGTAGTTGAGGTCGATCACGCGATCGAGCTGTCGAACCGCGACGTGCACGGTGCGGGCGAGCTTCTCGAAATCGAAGCCTTCGGGCGTGACGTGGCGCGCCAGGTTGATCGAGCCCAGATTGCAGACGGCGGTCTCGGAGTCCGACGTCACTTCCAGGATTTCGGTGCACAGGTTGGACAGGTGCACGGTGCGGCCGGGCAGGGCGGTCTGGTTACAAGCCATGTTCGACTTGTCCTTGAAGGTGATCCAGCCGTTACCGGTCTCGGCCAGGGTGCGCATCATGCGCGCGTACAGATCGCGCGCGCGCACCTTCTTGACGGCCAGGCCGTCGGCCTCCGCCTTCTCGTAAGCGGCGTCGAACTCCGGACCGTACAGATCGGTGAGGGTGGGCACGGCCTTGGGATCGAACAGCGACCAGTCGCCGTCGCTCTCCACGCGACGCATGAACAAATCGCAGATCCAGTTGGCCAGGTTCAGGTTGTGGGTGCGGCGCTGAGCGTCGCCGCTGTTGTCGCGCAGCTCGAGGAACTCTTCCACGTCCGCGTGCCACGGCTCGAGATACACCGCGCAGGCGCCCTTGCGCTTGCCACCCTGGTTCACCGCCGCCACCGATGCGTCCAGCGTCTTCAACCACGGCACGATGCCGCTGGAGTAGCCGTTCGTCGACTCGATCAAAGAGCCGCGCGAGCGCACGCGCGAATACGACAGGCCGATGCCGCCCGAGAACTTCGAGAGCAGCGCGACGTCGGTGTACTTTTTGTAGATGTCTTCCAGGTGGTCGCCGGGCGAATCCAGCAAAAAGCAGCTGGAAAGCTGCTCGTGGCGCGTGCCCGAGTTGAACAGGGTGGGGGAGCTCGGAATGTACTCGAGCGACGAGAACAGCCGGTACATCTGCAGCGCTTCCATGACTGTTTCGGACAGCGCGCAAGCCACGCGCAGGAAGAATTGCTGGGGCGTCTCGATGACTTGGCGCGTCTTGGGGTTGCGCAGCAAATAGCGGTCGTAGACGGTGCGCAGGCCGAAGTACTCGAAGCGGTCGGTCTTGTCGTTCTCGAGCGCGTCGTTCAGCTTGCGCTGAGCGCGGGTTACGAAATCGAGCACGCGGTCGTTGACCAGGCCCAAGCGATGCCCGAGGCCGATCGACTGAGAGAAGGAGTGCACGTCTTGGTGCTGCACTTCTTTGTCGATGAACGTCGCCAGCAGGCGCGCCGCCAAGCGCGAATACTCGGGCTCTTCCGCGATCAGGCTGGCCGCGGTCTGAATGGAGAGCTGGTCGAGCGCCTGGGTGGTGGCGCCGTCGAACAAGCCGCCGATGGTCTTGAGCGCGACGCGCATGGAGTCGACGCGCGTGAGACCCTGAGCGCTGCGGCTCACGGCCTTGACGATCTTGTTGACGTCGACCGGCTCGGCCTCGCCGTTGCGCTTCTTGACGCGCATGGCGGTCGCGGGGGCCATGCCGCTTTGGCGGCCCGAGCTCGTCTCTTCTTCCGTCTGCGAAACCGGTCCGCCGACGTCAATTGCCTGCACCATGATGTCTCTCCCTCGCATGTGACGCGCGGTTCCAGCCCGCACGTCGGCCAGTCAGTCAGGCATGTGGGGGCCTGACCTACCTCGACTTAGTCTTCACTACGCCGCCGGGCTGTTGCCCCGCTGGCACGAAACTCAATGGAAACGGAATGCCCGGTGCTGGCGAAGGTCTGCCAGACCACCGAGCTAGCTGTGGTCACACGAATCCGATAAGGAGAGCCCGGGACTGCTGCCGAGCCCTCTACTGTTCACCTTCATAGCGCTGACCGGCTGGCCAGGGCTCGAAAGCAGAGGCGCAACATATTGTGGTTACGCCTGTTCAGTCAACCCATATCTAGGGGTCTACTAAACAAAAGACCGGGTAGGGAGATGTTCAGGGACCGTTGACAGCCGCAGAAATGCGGCTCTCAGCGCCAATATCGGAGGGGAGCGCGCGTTCAGCGTCAGAAGCTGCGATTCTCAGCGTGTTTATGTCGCTTTGGGGGGTCCAGAACGGACAGAACGGAGCCTGCGCCAGCGCTTCGTACAAAGGCAGTCGCGACAGCCCGGCCGGCACTTCGATCAGATGGATGAAGCGCAGCGTGCGCAGCGCGTCGAACCACGTGAGCAGCCGCCGCTCGCGCACGCGCGCGTCGGGGGAGGCGCCGAACATGGCCGGCAGCGCCTCGAAGGCTTGCAGCTCGTCGAGCGCGCTCGACACGGCGCCGATGGTGCCCGGATCCAGCTGCTCCTTCAGGAGCCGGGGCAACGCTTCGGCGTCGCGCGTCGCCACCGCGTCGCGCAGCCCCGCGAGCGTCACGCGCAGTAGCTCGAACACCCTGGGGTGATAAGTCGACAGCTTGCCGCCGTTTTCGACGATTTCTCCCACCTTGCGTCCGGTGCCGAACGGCACTCGATCGGAAATGCGACTGCGCAAACGGATGGGTTCGCACGCCGGGCGGTGCAGCACGCCGACCTTGGCCAGCTTGTCGAGCAGGTAGAAGTCCTCACCGGCGTTTCGCCGCGGGAAACCCCGCACTTCGGCGTAGGCATCGGCCGCGACGGCGAGCGAGCTGCCCATGCTCTGATAGGCGTAGGGCGAGCCTGCGGCCGCCAAGCCGAGCGTGTAGTAACGCAGCGAAAGCTCGTAGTCCGCGGTCGCGCGGTCGATGGCGGCGTCACCCGACGGGGTGTGCCAGAACGGCAATGTCACCGCGACGCGACGCGCGCCGCTCGGCGTCAGGGGTGCGACCGCGGCGAGAGTCGGAAAGTAACTTGCCGGTGGCTCGGCGTCCGCGTCGGTCGTGGCTAGCCAAGGCGAGTCGAGACCTCCGAGCTGATGGAGTTGCAGCAGCAGATCCATGCCGGTGCGGCGCGCCAGCCCAACCCCTTGACCGAGCGGCATGCGCTGGCCGGGCGAAGCGCGATCGAGCAGCAGCAGGTCGAACCCGCCCATCCGCCCCAAGAGGGCGCTGGCCGGCGAGCGCGCCAGCGGGGGCAGTTGCTGGCGCGGCATCAGCCGGTCGGTCAACCCCCGCAGCAAGCGCGCGTTGGCTTCGTGCGTCGCGGCGGGCGCTTCGTCGGTGGCGTTGACCACGGCGACGACCAGCACCCGACCCCCGGCTCCGCCCAAGGCGGGCGCCAGGTTGTCGAGAAAGGCGTCTCGTTCCCGCTGCAGCGGCATTACCAGCCCAGCGCTGTACTGCGTGCGTAGCTCGTGGGCCCAAGCTGCTTCCGGCTCGGCGTAGCGCTCGAGATACTGACGCCGGGCCAGCTCGGACATCTGGCTCAGTGCACGGCGGCGCGGTGTGGCAAACGGCTGACGAGCTCGGCTTCGAAGTCGAGCATTTGGCCGCCGCGCTCGCGCACCTCGGCTTCGCTGAAGTACAGGCGCGCCATGCGAAAGAAGAAGGCGTGGTGGCGCGATTCGGCGCGCGCCAGCTCCATGTAGGGCGCGTACAGCTCCGAACCGCGCTCTTTTAGCGCTTCGGCCACCATGAACAGGCGCTCGCATCCGCGCGCTTCGACCACGCCCGACACCAGTAGCCGATCCAAGAAGTGGATGTCGCCGCCGGCGCGGATTTGGGAGCGGAGCGCGTTGACGTAAGGATCTTTGTAGTCGTCGGCCAACGTGAGGCCCCGTTCGGCGCAGATGCGATACATGATGTGGAAGTGCTCGAGCTCTTCCTTGGCGAACTCGATCATCGGATCGAGTAGCTCGCGGCGGTCCGGATAGCGCGCAACGAAGGACATGCCGGTGGCAGAGGCCTTCCGCTCGCAGTTGGCGTGGTCGAGCAGGAAGGCGTCGAAGTCGCCGAAAACGGCTTCCAGCCACTCCGGTGGGGTCTTGACGCGCAGGTCCAGCATGGTCGGCGGCCGTTATACCCGTCCTCGGCCGATCTGCTAGTTTCCCCGGGCGTGGCTGGTTATTCGGGCACCCCGTTACCCCAAAAATTGGGCATCAAAGCCGGGACCAGGCTGGCGCTGGCGGGCGCCCCCGCGGATTTCGCGCGGACCCTGGGCGAGCTGCCGCCCGGCGTGAAAGCGGTGTCCTTCGGACGGGCCAAGGGCCCGTTCGACGTGCTGGTCGCGTTCTTCGACAGCGAGGCCGCCTTCGAGCGCCTGCTGCCCAAGTTGCACGCTGCGCTCCTGCCCAGCGGAGGGCTGTGGATCGCCTGGCCCAAGCGCGCATCGGGCGTCGAGACCGACATGACCGAGCACCTCGTGCGCCATCACGCGCTGCCGCGTGGCTTGGTCGACAACAAGGTCTGCGCGATTGACGCGACGTGGTCGGGGCTGCGGCTCGTGGTGCGCGTCGCGAATCGGCCGAAGGGCTAGCGGGGCCCTACGCTTCTTGATGCCAAGCGTGTCAATCCTTACGACATCTTGATCGTTGGCGTCGCAGACTGGGGTGATGGGAAAGCTCATCCCACTCACGCGGCCGCGTACCGAGCAACGGTTCAGGTACACGTCGAGGGCCAGCGAACGAATCGACGAGCCTGCCTCGTTGCCCGATCGGCGCGTGGCTCGGAGCGAGCACGAGCTGTGGCCGATTGCAGCGCTGTTGTTCGTGTTCAGCGCGGCGCGGGTCGCGCATGCCCTGCTGCGCCACGAGCCGTTCGACACCGAACCCACCTTGGCGCTGCTGTGCGTGCTGGGCCTGCTTGCGTGGGGCTGGCAACGAATTCGGAAAAGTTCTTGAAACACGTGCACTTGGCGGCGTGAGGCGCCCTTATGTTTTCCTTACGGGTTCGCGCCCCATCCTGATCCATTCCTGAGGTCGGGCGACGCACGTTTGTCGGCGTCACCATGACTGCCGTTCAACGCTTTCGTCGCGTGCTTTTTGGCGCGCCTCGCGACGTCAAAGATCCGCACGCCTTTCACAAGCTTTCGTTGGTCGCCCTTTTGGCCTGGGTCGGTTTGGGAGCCGACGGATTGTCGTCGAGCGCCTACGGCCCAGACGAAGCCTTTCGCCAGCTGGGCGAGCACCAGGGGCTGGCCGTGTTCTTGGCCCTGGCCATGGCGCTCACGGTGTTCGTGATCAGCTACGGCTACAGCCGCATCATCGAGCAGTTTCCGGCGGGTGGCGGCGGCTACGTCGTGGCCTCCAAGCTGCTGGGCCCGCGCGTGGGCGTGCTGTCCGGCGCGGCCTTGCTGGTCGACTACGTGCTCACCATCACCATCTCGATCGCTTCGGGCGCCGATCAGATCTTCAGCTTCTTGCCGGAGGGTTGGTTGGGGCTGAAGCTGGCCTTCGCGTTCGTGGGCTTGGCCGGGCTCACGTTGATGAACCTGCGCGGCGTCAAAGAGTCGGTGACGGCGATTGCGCCCGTTTTTGCGCTGTTCCTGCTCACGCACGCCATCGTGCTCGGCATCGCCATCGGCGGGCACTTGACGGATGCGGGAGCGGTGGCGGCCAGCGTTCACGGTAGCGTGTCGCACACCAAGGCCACGCTGGGGCTGGCCGGCACGCTGGCGCTGTTCGTGCGCGCGTACTCGCTGGGTGGCGGCACGTACACGGGCATCGAAGCGGTGTCGAACGGTGTCGGCATCATGCGCGAGCCGCGCGTCCGCACCGCCCAACGCACGATGGTGTTGATGGCGACCTCGCTGGCGCTCACCGCCGGCGGCATCTTGCTCGCCTACCTGTTGGTGGGCGTCACGCCACAGCCCGGCAAGACCATGAACTTCGTGTTGTTCGATCGCGTCGCGGGCGGCTGGCAGCTGCTAGGCTTGCCGCTGGGGCGCGTGTTCGTGGTGCTCTCGCTGTTGGCCGAAGGCGGCTTGCTGTTCGTCGCGGCCCAGGCTGGTTTTCTGGATGGGCCGCGCGTGATGGCTAACATGGCCACCGACTCCTGGTTGCCGCATCGCTTTTCGGCGCTGTCGGAGCGCTTGACCATGCGCAACGGCGTGATGCTGATGGCCGGCGCGGGCGCGCTGTCGTTGATCTACACGGGTGGCGACGTGTCGCGGCTGGTCGTGATGTATTCGATCAACGTCTTCTTGACGTTCACGTTGTCGAACGTGGCCATGACGCTGTTCTGGTGGCGGGCCCGGCGCGAAGACCCGCTGTGGTACAAGCACCTGCCCGCTCACGTGCTGGCGGCACTGCTGTGCGCCACCATCTTGGCCATCACGGTGTACGAAAAGCTGGCCGACGGCGGTTGGCTCACGGTGCTGATCACGGCCCTGCTCACGCTGGTTTGCTTCGCCATTCGCCGGCACTACGGCTTGGTGGTCAAAGCGTTGGAGAAGCTGGACGGTGAGCTGCCCGGCCACGAAGAGAGCCCGGAGCTGTACGGCCCGGCCGCGCTCGGCCCCGTCGGCGCACAACCCGCGTCGCTGGACGCGGACAAGCCGGTGGCAATCCTGTTCGTCGGTCGCTACAGCGGACTCGGGCGGCACGCGCTCTTGACGTTGATGCGCATGTTTCCCGGGCATTTTGCCGGCGTCGTGTTCGTCAGCATCGCCGTCGTCGACTCGGATAGCTTCAAAGGCGTCGGCGAGCTGGAGCAGCTGGAAGCGCGCACGCAAGCCCATCTGGAGCGCTATCGCGGTTTTGCCCGCGCGCTCGGGTTGCCTTCGCAAAGTTGCTATGCGGTCGGCACCGAGGTGGCGGTCGAAGCCGAAAAGCTCGGCAAGGAGCTGCTGGGCCAGTACCCGAAGGCGCTGGTCGTGGCCGGTCAGATCATCTTCGACGAAGACACGGCCTGGAACCGGCTCTTGCACAACGAGACGGCGTTCATCATTCAGCGGCGGCTGCAGCACGTGGGCGTGCCCATGGTGGTGCTGCCGGTGCAGCTGAACCTGAGCGCGGTCGGCACCGAACGCACGGTGCGACGCCAAGTCGTGAGCGAGCAGGCGGCGTAGCGCCGCTACGGGTCAGTCGCCCGAGACGTGAACGACCAGCCGCCGCGCGTGAGGCCGTTGGCGGTGCTCCCAAACGTACAGCCCCTGCCAGGTGCCGAGGGCCAAACGTCCGGCCGTTACCGGGATGGTTTCCGACGTCTTGGTCACGGCCGAGCGCGCGTGGGCCGGCATGTCGTCGGGCCCCTCGTCGTCGTGGATCCAGGGGCGAGATTCCGGGGCCAGCTCGGCGAGCCATTCGCCCAGATCGCGCAAGACGTTGGGGTCGGCGTTCTCTTGAATGACCAAGCTGGCCGAGGTGTGCTGGATGAACACCGTACACAGCGCCGTGTGTAGGCCGCTGCGCTGCACGACCTCTTGGATTTTGGCCGTGACGTTCGTGAAACCACGCCCGGGGGTGCGAATCTCGACGACTTCCTGATAGGCGCTCAACTTGCGGCGGACTATGCGATCATCCGCGCCCGCGTGCCAACTCCCGAAATCCGCACCAGCAGTTACCCGCCGAGCCGTCCGTCGCTTCGCGCCTTGGAGCTGGGCAGGTTCGAACGGCGTTTGGACGCGCTGAGCCGGCGGCATCGCGTGACGCACGTGGCCTTCATGTTGGGGCAGATCCTGGTGCGTCGCGACATTGCCGCCGCCACGAGCGCCATGGCTTTCGACTTGTTCTTGGCCGCCATTCCCATGCTGGCGTTGGCGGGCTGGCTGTTCGGCAAGCTCCTGCTCGGCAATCACGACTCGGTGTTGCAAACCACCGCGCTGTTGCTCAACCTGACGCCGAACGAAGTGCAGGCCATCACCTGGCAGCAGCTGGACCGTTTCGCGCTCGGCAGCGTGGCGCCGTTCGCGCTGCTCGGCGCATTGTGGATGGCGTCGGGCGCCTTTCACACGTCGATGAGCTTGCTGGAAGCGTCGGCGGGCACGGTGCGCCGCAGCTGGTGGCACAAACGGGTGCTGGCGTTGGTCAGCGTGCTGGTCAGCATCGTGCTGTTCGGCTCGTGCGCGTTGCTTGCGGTTTGGGCGTCGCTGGGACCGTCGCGGTTGTTCGTCGCCATTTCGGGTGGGGACCTGCAGTTGAACCCGGGTGTGACTCACTACTTGCTGCTCGGGCTACTGGCGTTGCTTGGCGTGTTGCTGGTGGCGTTTTTCTTCTACGTGGCGTCGCCGCGCCCGGGCGTGCCGCGGCGGGTGTTTCCCGGAGCGGTAGTGGCGGTGCTGGCGGGCGGCGGCGTTTCGGTCGCATTCGCGTTCTACGCCGGCCACCTCGCCCGCTTCGCCCTCTTCTACGGCAGCTTGGCCGCCGTCGCCGTCACTCTCGCCTGGCTCTGGTTCGTCTGCTTCTCCTTCCTAGTCGGCGCCGAGCTCAACCAACTCCTCGAAAACGGCGAATAGTTTGCTCGGTCTCGGCCTCTCGCTCTCGATCCGCCCAACACCGTAACAACGTGCGCTCGCGCACCGCCTCTCTCGCTCCCGAGCCACCCATCACCGCTCTCGCTCTCGATCCGCCCGACGCCGTAACAACGCGCGCTCGCGCACCGCCTCTTTCTGTCTCTCGATCCGCCCAACACCGTAACAACGCGCGCTCGCGCACCGCGCGAGCTGGGATGTCTTCACCCACACCTTGGCGAGAGCAGATCACGATCCGCCACAGAAGACCGGAGTGAACAAAACTCGGCGAGGCCGAGCGCCGATCCCGCTTCAGGGCGCGAGGATCGCGAGGCGTTCGGGCAAAGCCAAACCAAACGAGACCAAACCCGCTTAAGTAGCTTCGCTACTTAAGCGGCCCCACGCACACCCCGAAGTTTTGCGGCAATTCCGACGACGCTTGGCACTTTTGGGTACCGCAGTCCTGCTTGGTCGGGTCGGTGCGGCAGATCTTGATGCATTGGTGGGTGACGCTGGAGCAGACGTGGTTCCAGGCGCAGGGGCACGCGTCACCTTGCTGCCCCGTGCCGGGCTTCATGCACGTGGTGGTACCGTCGTCGCGCACCACCATGCAGGCGGTGTCGCCTTTACAGCGGCATTCGCTACCGCTGGGGCAGGGGAATTGATCTTCCAGGCTGCAGGCGTCGGCCGGTACGCACACCGGGACACGTGGCGGCTCGACGTTGCTCTGATCCGACTCACGCAGCGGCCGCTCCGCGCAATACGTCCCCGAGGTGCAGGAGCTGTTTTGGCCGCAGCAGTAGGGCAAGCAACGGCCCGCGTCGTTTTCGGTGACGCAAGCGTAGCTGGGCGCGCAATCGGCGGCGGAAAAGCACGGCGCGTTGACCTTGCCGGTGCCGGCCGGCACGCACTGCCGCGAAAGCTGTTGGCTCGGCCGCGTCACTTGGCAACCGTAGGCGGCGTTGGGCCTGCTTTCGCCGCTGCCACCTTCGCCGCCCGCCCCGGCGCCGCCCACGTTGGCGCCGCCTTCTCCACTTGCTCCGCCGGCGGGCACGCCGCCGCTGTTCACGCCGCCCTCCCCGCCACCGCCCGCCCCACCGTCGGAGGCGCCGCCCGCGTTGGCCCCCGCGCCACCGCCCGCGCTTTCACCCCCGTTGCCCCCCGCGCCGGGCGCCCGGGGCATGTACGTGCTGCAAGCGTTGGCGTCGTCAGGCAAGCAAGTGCCGGCGCCCATGCCGACGCCACACAGCGGATTCAAATCATCGACCGAGCCGCTGTCGATGGTCGAGGCGTCGGGGGTGACGATGGTGGGATCACCCTGGGTGCCGCCGGTGCCGTTGGTGCCGCTGGACGAGCCGGGTGGGCCGGCAGCGCCGCCCGCGCCCGACGAGGAGCAGCCACCCGCCAGCACCCAAGCGAAGCTCGCGAACAGCGCACTTACCGCAAATAGCCTCGACGTCCTCATGCCATGCCCTTCAAAGCGCTGCTGCCGTCACGCTTGCCAGGTAGACGGCGAGCGTTGCTACCCAAAGCGTGACACGTCCTCGCAGCTTCGCCTCGTACCCCCAGTAAGGAGCGAGCGGGGGCACCACCAACGCCACCAAGCCGTGCCACCACGGGTCCTTGCGCAGGAGCCCTATGACAAGCGTGACATGGGCCACCAGGTGTAGGCCGACCGCGACGCTGATGAGGGCGAGCAGGGCGAAGTCCAAGCGGCGGCCAACATAGCCGCTTTTTCGGAACATTCAGGCGGCTTCGGTGTTCGTCCATGCTGTGCCAGCCTCGACCGGGGTCCGTCAGTGAACCGCCCATTGGGGGCCTAGCCCTCAATGCCAACGAGACAGAGGGCTGGGGCCCCGAACGCCACTGGACAGAGCAAGAACCGGGCGTGGCCAAAATCCCGACAAAACCCGGCCTGCCACTATCCCGGCCTTCATTGTAGACTCCCACCCCTTGCGTCACATCTCCTCGCTCCTCGCGCTCACCGCGCTCGGTCTGCTGGCTTCCGTTCCGGGTCTCAAGTCGGCCCAGGCCGGCGCCGCCACGGCTCGCCCGGACACCATGCCGGTCAGCCAGATCCACCGCGGCATGAAGGGCTACGGCCTGACCGTCTTCGAGGGCACGCGCCCCGAGCGTTTCGACGTCGAGGTGATCGACGTTCTGAAAAACTTCAGACCACGCCAGGACTTGATCCTGATCAAGACCAAGCACCCGCGGCTCGAGGTCGCCAAGGTCGTCGCCGGTATGAGCGGCAGCCCCATCTACCTCGACAATAAAATGATCGGTGCCTACGCCTACGGTTGGAGCTTCGGCTCCGAGCCGGTCGCCGGCGTCACGCCCATCGACAACATGATCGAAGACCTGCAGCGCCCGCTGCCGGACAAGATCTTCGGCTGGCCGTTGAAGACGGGGGCCGCCCCGGCGAAAGACGGCGGCCCGCGCGCCGCAAACGACGCCGGCCGCTTCCGTGGCGCCCGCTACGATTTGCAAGAGCACGCCTCCGCGCTCGCGCAGCGGCACGCGCCGGCGGGGGCCGTCACCGCCACTCCCGTCGCCACGCCGCTCTTGGTCGGCGGCATGAGCAACGGCGCTATCGCGCTCGCGCGCGATCTGTTGTCGCCGCTCGGCATCGAGCCGCTGCAGGCCGGCGGCGGCGGTGCTCAAGATCCGGCCGCGCCCAAGCGCTACGAAGACGGTGGCGCCATCGGCGTGCAGCTGATCCGCGGCGACATGAGCGCGATGGGCCTCGGCACCGTGACGCGCGTCGAAGGCGACAAGCTGGTGGCGTTCGGTCATCCGATGATGGAGGCCGGTGTCACCTCGTTGCCGACTTGCATCGGCAAGGTGCTGTGGTTCTTGGCCAGCGACCAACGCAGCTTCAAAATCGGCATGGGCGTGCGCGACGTGGGCGCGTTGATCCAGGATCGCCAAGCCTCGATCACCATTTCGCACACGGCGCAGGCGCCGGTGGTGCCGCTGAAAGTCAGCATCAAGGGCATGCCCGGGTTGCCCAGCTCCAACTGGAGCTTCGAGATTGCGCACGAAAAGTTCATGACGCCGTCGTTCATGGCGGTGGCCATCGGCAGCGCCTTGCAAGCGGTCGCCAACGAACGCCAAGACGTGTCGTGGACGGCGGTCAGCAAGCTCAAGATCAAAGGCTACGGTGAGCTGAGGCTCGAAGACTACGGCGTGGCCATGGGCGGCACGCCCGAAGCCGGTGAGTTTGCACGCTCCAACTTGGTGCGCGCGGTAGGCGCGGTGCTGAACAACCCTTGGCAGCCGGCGTTCATCGAGGGCGCAGAGATCGAGGTCGAGCTGCATTACGCGCGCGACATCCTGCGGCTGCGCGGCGCCGAGCTATTGGAGCCCGAGATCGACGCCGGCAAGCCCGCCCGCATTCGCGTCACGCTGGTGCCGTACTCCGGCCCCGAGCAGACGCGCATCTTGAGCGTCGACCTGCCCGGCTACCTCGCCGGTCAAACCGTTTCGCTCGACATCACGCCCGGCTACGCCGAAGAGCGCGAGGTCGCCGCGCCCGACTCGCTGAAGGACATGATCAGCAACTTCGTGAGCCCCATCTACCCGCCCAAGTCTCTGGTCGTCAGCTACGACAGCGGCAGCGGGCTCGCGTTTCGCGGTCGCGTGGCCAAGAACCTGCCGCCGGGCGCGGTGGATGCCATTCGTCCGACCACCAGCTCCATCGGCCCCGACAGCGTCGAAAGCTCGGTGCGCGTAGTTACGTCCATCGGTCAATTCGTGGTCGGTCGCGACCGCGTTAGCGTCAACATTCGGCCCGCTCTGCGTTGAAATTCAGGATTCGGGGACAATCCTCGCCTTTGCCCAAGACCCGCATGCACAAGATCGCCCGCATCTCTCTGGTTTCGTTCCTGCTCTTGGCTGCCGCCCACGCGGCTGCCGTCGGCACGCGTCGCTTCGTGCTCGACGACACTTCCGAGCTCAAGGGTGGTGACCTCAAAGGCGTCGCGCTCGACTCGGACGGTCACGTCCGCGCCGGCTTCAGCTTGGGCGCCGTTCCCGCCACGCAGGTCACCAGCGTTTGGAGCGCCCTGCCCATGCCCGACGGCTCGCTTTTGCTCGGCACCGGCAACGAGGGCAAGCTGCTCAAGCTGCAGGGCGGCAACGTCACGGTGCTGGCCGAGACCAAGGCGTTGGTCGTGACCTCGCTCGCGCAAGCCTTCGGCGGCGCGGTCGTGGCCGGCACCTTGCCCGACGGCAAAGTGATGAAGTGGGAGAAGGGCAAGCTCAGCGACTTGGCGACGCTGAAGGGCGCCGAGCACGTGTGGAGCGTGGCCTACGACGCCAAGGCCAAGGCCGTGTACGCGGCGACCGGCCCCGAAGGTAAGCTGTTTCGCATCAGCCAAACCGGCGACGCGCAGGTGTATTTCGACGCGCCCGAGCAACACTTGATGAGCGTAGCCGTCGCGCCGGACGGCACCGTTTACACCGGCGCCAGCGACAAGGCCAAGCTGTACAAGGTGACGGCGCCGGGCCGCGCCAGCGTCCTGTTCGACTTCGGCCGCACCGAGGTGCGCGCCATCGCCGTCAACCAGAAGGGCGAGGTGTTCGCCATCGCCAACGACATCAAGTCGTCGTCCTCTGCGCCTTCACGCTCGCGCGGCGGTGACGCGCCGGCGCAACCGAGCGCCACCGGGGGCAAGACCAAGGGCAAGGGCACCCTCTACAGCTTCAGCGTCGACGGCAAGCCCGACCAGCTGCTGGACGACGGCGACGAGCACTACACCAGCCTGGCGCTCGGCGACGACGGTCGACCCTACGTGGGGACGGGCGTCGAAGGGCGCGTGTACACGGTGGACGCGGGGCACACGTCGGTGCTCGTGGCCGACGCCGAAGAGCGTCAAATCGGCGCGCTGGTGATGGCCGGCAAGGAGCGCTACGTCGTCTCGAGCGATCCGGCCGTCGTGCATGCCGTGAAGGGCAGCGGTGGCCCCGACGCGGTTTGGACCAGCAAGGTGTTGGACGCCGGCATCCGCGCGCGCTTCGGCCAGCTGTCATGGGACGCCACGGGGACGCTGGAGCTGTCGACTCGCACCGGCAACACCAAAGAGCCGGACGACACGTGGAGCGCTTGGAGCAGCCCCGTCACCGCACCCACGCTGGTGACGAGCCCCGTCGGGCGCTACTTGCAGGTGCGCGCGCGCTTCGCGAAAGACCCGAACGCGGTCCTGAACCAAGTCGAAATTGCGTTCTTGACCGACAACCTGCGGGCCGTGCTCACCAACGTGGACGCTCGCGGTGGCGACGGCGAATCGGGCGACGACTCGCCCAAGGCGTCGGGCGGCCCGGTCACGCGTCGCGCCGATTCGACCTTGAGCCTCACTTGGAAAATCGACAACCCGGACAAGGACGAGCTGCGTTACCGCCTGCAGTACCGCTTGCTGGGCACGAACGACTGGTTCGACCTGCTCAAGCCGGGTGAGAAGCTGACCAAAGAGACCTACAGCTGGGAAACCTCGGATTTGCCCGAGGGCCGTTACCGCGTTCGTGTCACCGCCAGCGACGAGATTTCGAACCCGCCCGATCGCGTCACCCGCGATACGCGCGAGAGCGGCATCGTGCTGGTCGACAACACTCCGCCCACCATCGACGCTCTGACCGCGACCGGCACGCACCTCAAAGGCATCGCCCAAGACGGGGTCGGCCCCATCGCGCGCATCGAGGTTTCGGTCGCGGGCAGCGACGAATGGCTGCCGTTCTTCCCCGCCGACGGCATCTTCGACGAGCAGCGCGAAGAGCTGGACGTCGACGTGAAGAACATGGCCAAGAGCTTGCCCGCCCTATTCAGCGTGCGCGTGTACGACAAGGCGAACAACTTCGTCGTGCGCTCCGTGCTGGTGAAGTAGACCCCGCCTGATCGGCGCTGAGGCGGCCGCCGTGGAGCTCGAAGCTCTCGGCGGCTTGCCTGCGTTCGCGCGTCCCCCAGGTGCTGCGCGCTATTTCTTCTGGCCGTCGGTCTTCTCTTTCTGCTGCTTCTCTTCTTTGGCCTTCTTCTCGGCCTCTTTCTGCTGCTTTTCTTTCTGCTGCTTCTCCTCTTTGGCCTTCTTTTCGGCCTCTTTCTGCTGCTTTTCTTTCTGCTGCTTCTCTTCTTTGGCCTTCTTCTCCGCTTCTTCTTTCTGCTTCTTCTCTTCGCGCTCCTTTTCCTTCTTGTCGTGCTCCTTTTCCTTCTTGTCGTGCTCCTCCCCTTCCTTGTGATCGTGGCGCCCCTTGTCCCCGTCGTGATGATCGTCGTGATGGCCGTCGTGGTGCCCGTCGTGGTCCTTGTGCCCCTCGTGCTTTTCCTCCAACGGCATGGCCCCGTGATCGTGGGGAGCGGCGAAAGCGCTACCCGCGCTCAGCAGCATCCCCGCGCTCAACAACCACCACGACTTTTTCGCCCTGATCTGCATGAACTCGTCCCTTCCGGTTTCCGGATTGGTTGAACTTCGAGCTACGTTCCCGGCCCGAGAAATCTTCCCTCCCCGGACCAAGAGGCTGACCTTAGAGCAAAAGGGGAACCGTTAGCCAGCGCCACTTGGGCTCGACCGGCGCCGCTTCAGCGCGTTCGGCGGCGTGTTTCTAGCGCGTTACTTGCGGACGGCGTGCACGCTCGTCTTCGGCTCGACCTGCGTGAAGGCTTCTTTGACCCAGCGATCGCGCACCTGCTTGGCCAACTCCGGGTGATCACGCCAGGGCACTGCGACGGCGTAGATCAAACAGCCGTCCGTGTACGCCGGGTAAGCCGCCCACGCGGCCGAGAACGACGTCGTGCTGAACGCTGCCGAAAACTCTCCGTCCACCGAGTGCACTTCCAGTCGCTGGTCACGCCAGCGCTGGTGATGCACGCCAAAAGGGCCGAACTTCACGTCGAAGGGCTTGGTCTGCGGCCGGCCCCACGCCTCGAAGCGGCGCATGCACACGTCGGAGGTCACGGGGGTACCGGCCGGCACCTCTTGCACGAAGCCGATGGCCAGCACGTGGTGCTCGTTGCCATAGCGAAAGCCGACGAAGTGCTCGGTGCCCCAATAGCGCACGCGCTTCCAGTGGTCGGCGTCGGGCAGGGGGACCAGCAGCTCGTCGTCCTTGTCCGAGCGTTGGCCCCACGCCTCGTCCAGCTGGCGGAACAGCGCGGCTTCGGCCGGATCGGCGGCGTCGCCGCCCGGCTCCTTCACGCTCACGCTGTCGGGCGAGGGCGGCTTCGGACGGGCTTTGACGGCGGGGGCGCCGGGGGTTTCGGACGCTGGCCCGCCGGTCTCGGGCGCGTTGCCGGCCGTCGCGGGATCTTGCGCCGGGCGCGAGCCGGGAGCGCAGCTGCACAGCACGCCGCTCACCAAGAACGCGCACCGCCGAGCTCGAGTCACGAAGGTTGGACGCGCCACCACCCCTCATTATGCACCACCGGTCCGGTGCCGCCCGGGGGCGTTGCAATGTCGCGGCAATCTAGCGGCTCCGCCCGGTTTTAGGCGTTGCCGGGGCGCGCCGCCACGTGCCCGCGGTCAACCCCGCTTGGCCAGCTCGGCCTCGAGCTCGCGCACGCGCGCTTCGGCTTGGCGCACGCGCGCTTCGGCTTGGCGCGCTTCCGCTTCGGCTTGATGGCGACGCGTTTGGGCGTCGCGCTGCGCTTCTTCCAGCGTCGGCAAGAGCTCGAGCCCGGCGCTGTCGCGCGAAAGGCGCAGCATCAAGCCCAGGACCGGATCGACCGTCAGGCACCAATAAAGCCCGAGCGCGTCGCACAGGTGGCCGGCGGGCGAGCTGACGTCACGTTCGACCAGATCGCCCTCGATGCGATCCCAAATGCGCAGGCGCCCCTTTTTGGCGACCGGGTCGAAGCGCACCACCTCGCGCACGCCGCATTGAACGTATTGCTCGAGCTTCTTTTTCCAGGGGCCCGGCGGGGCGTCGCTGGGGCTGACGATCTCCACCGCGACGTGCGGCGCGCCGCGTTCCCACACCTTCCAGGCGCCGAAGATTTCGTCGGGTGCGCCGACCCAGACCATGAGGTCGGGCGCCAAGCAGCGCTTCGGATTGCTCGCGTCGAAGTAGACGAACTGCTCGGTGCCCACAATCACGCGGTCGCCCAGCGCCAGCCGCACGAGCTGGTAGAGCGCGGTGCGCAGCTCCACGTGCAGCTTGTGCTCAGGCACTTCCTCGTCCGTGGGAAAGACCAACGGAATAGGCCGGCGCAAGTAGCGTCGCTCGCCGGGGCCAGGGGCGGCGGGATTCGAGCTCATGACCATGGGAATGTACCACGCAGGGCCTATCGGTCGGACCAGGCCTTCGGTTGTCGAGATTTGCTTCGCGGGCGGCGAGTGTCGTCGAAAAAATGAAGGTTTGGGCGGCGTGCGGGACATACGGGTATGAGCTGGAGCTTGCGGGGTCGGGTCGCGCTGATGGCCATGGGCTTGGCGAGCGTGGTCGGGGCTCTGTTCAGCGTGGGCTGTGAAGACGGTCCGTTCTTGCAGACCGAGCAGTTCGTCACCCGGGACGGGCAGCCCGAAGAACAGGTCGGTCGCGCCTGCATCCCGGTAAAAAAGGGCAGCGGCATGGGTGGGGGACGCGCACCGGGGGTGCCTGGGGCCGCGGGTGACGGCGACACGGCGGCGTCAGCGAACGGCTATTCGTTCAGCTACGAGGGTACCGGAAGCGGCGTGCTACTCACGGTCGCGGACAACCGCGGGAAAACGCTGGCCGAGCGCAACTACGACGCCGCGTTCATCGAGGCGGGCCGCAAGGACGAGCTCGAGGTCGTGACGCCCGGGGAAACGCTGCGCTTCGTCGGCCGAGGCGTTGCCGCTTGCGACTGATTGAACGCCTGCCGCGCCGTCAGATTTCGAAGCTCTGCATGCGGATCTGATTCAGATCGTGCACGCCGAGGCCGAATTCGCCGCCGGTTTGGATGTAGCGCGGCTCGCGCCCGGCGTCTTTGAGCGACGGCAGGTTGCGGGCCTTGCGCTCGTCGTTGACGATCTTCACGCCCATGGTGTCCATGGCGATGGGATCGGTGCAGACGTACAGCGCGCCGTGCGGGATGCGCGTCTTCGGATCCTTGTCGAGCGGGCCCTTGTCGTACATCACCTTGAAGGCGTCGGTGATGTGCAGGCGCACCCGGCTGGTCACGATCGGGTGATTGTAGAGCATCGCGATCTGCGGGCTGGCTTGGTTTGCGTGATGCTCGTGAGGGTTGTTGACGTTGCCGTGAGTGATGTTCTTCATCGTGCCGGTGTAGCCGGCGATCGAGTGGTCCTTGATCATCGTGATGTTGATGACCGCCGTCGAATCGGTGAAGAAGCGCGAGTACTTGGTCTTGATGCCCTGGTAGATCTTGATCTCGGGCATCTTGTGGTCGGCGTTGTTGTGGGTGCCGGTCGCGACGCCGGCCGGCAGCGTCCACTTGCGCACGTTGACGCGCGTGCCCGCCAAAAAGTCGGGGAACTGCTCGTAGACGGTGATCTTGTTGGCCGGCACGCCCAGCGCCAGCACCGCTTCCACCACCGGCAAGATCACCTCGTAGTTGGTGGCCATGGTGTAGGTGCCCTTTTGGCCAGCGATGCCATTGACCTTGATGGCCACCACGTCGTCTTTGGAGATGAAGCGGCCCATGGCGGCGTTCAGGTTGTTGCCGCCCGTGAACTCCATCATCGCTTTTTCGAGCAGGCTCTTGGCGATCTCTGGCTTGGGCCACAGCTGGTTGGGCTGCATGAACGAGGCGAAGTCGCCCTTGGCCGTGACCTTCGTGATCTTGCCCGGCGTGGTCAGCGGGCTGAAGCCGGCGGGCGGCTTGGCGATGTACGAGTCGATGCTGGGGGCGGCTTCGCCTTCGCGTGGGGCGAGCGTGATGGCACCCGCTGCGGCGGCGGCAGCTCCTGAAACGAAACCGCGGCGAGTGGCGAGTGGCATGCGTTGTGTCATCACGACCTCCGGGGCGGAACCTAACACGCTGGCCGCCGGCTGGCCACCGGTCGGCCAGGCCCGGCTGGCCCGTTCCTGCGGGATTTTGGCGCTGCGGTGCGCTGGCACGCGCCTCGCAATGTCCCTCGTGTCACCCGCAGTTGGGTGACGCATCAAGGAAGAACATCATGGATCAATCGAGGCTCAAGGTTTGTTACGTCATCACTCAGCGCGGCGAAAAGAAGTACTGGAACCGCGTCGGCGTCGCGTTTCTGAATAGCGACGGCTCAATCAACGTGAAGCTGGAGTCCCTGCCGGTGGCGGGTGACTTCCAGATTCGCGATTACGTGCCGCGCGAAGAGAACGCGGGCACCACGTTGCGTGGTCGAAATGGCCAGAGCGACGACGAGGCCTTCGCGGCCTGAGTCGTCGGCGTCACGAACAAGGGGGAGGAGCGATCCGTTTCGGATCGCTCCCACCGTCTATTTTTTCGTTTGGGGGAAACATGGCAATCGAAGATTTCGAGTGGGGTGGGGACGTGGAGGCTACGCGCCCGTCGCAGGCGCGTTTGGCGGCGGCGGCGGAAGCGGCGGCAGCCGACGATGCAGGCGCGTTGGCGGGAGGCAAGCGCTGGCTCGAAAGCTTGCGCAAGAGCGTGTGGTTGGAGCCCGCGTTGCGGCTCGGCGGCATGGCGCTGCTCCTCGCGGTGCTGGCCGGCATTGGCGTGGTTGCGACCACGTATGCCAAACCGGGACTGAAGCTGCCCGAAGGGTCGCGGCTCTTGACCGACGCGCTCGGCACGAGCTGGCTCAAAGCGAGCCCAACGCCCGAGCCGTCGCCGAAACCGGCCGCCAGCAGCCAGCCCGCAAGCGGAGCATCGCCGACCGCGCCGGTGCTGGCGGCCGAGGCCGCGCCCGGCGCCGCTGCAACCCTCGCCGCCGAGCCAGCGCCTTCCGGCGCTCCCGCGCCCAGCGGCGGCGCGCCAGCTGGCATCACCGCAGACGGCAAGGTCATTCTCAATCTGGCTTCGGCCGATGAGCTGACCAAGTTGCCGGGCGTGGGCATGAAGCGCGCGACGGCCATCGTGGCGCTGCGCATCAAGCTCAAACGCTTCAAGCACCCGAGCGATTTGCTGCGCGTGAAGGGCATTGGACCGCGCGGTCTCCAGCGTATGCTGCCGCACCTTGTCCTGGATCCGCCGCCCGCCTCGTAGCGCAGCCAGCTACTGCGCCTGCCTGATGGCGCTGGCCTGCTCCGCCGACCCAGCGCCACCACGGCTCGCGTCACCCACTCCCACTCCCACTCCCGCGCCCGTAAACGTGCCCGTGCCCGTAAACGTGCCCGACCCCCCCGCTCCCGCTCCCGCGCCCACTCCCGCTCCCTGCCCCTCCGGCATGCAGCACGTCAAAACCTCGTACTGCCCCGAAATGAAGCGCGAGTGCGTCGACAAAGAATACGACAAGCCGAATCGCATCACGATCTGCCATCACTTTCGTGAAGGCAAAAACGACTGCCAGGCTCCGCGCGAGCCGCTCGATTACTGCATCGACGAGTTCGAGTATCCGAACAAAGCCGGCGAGAAGCCGCCCGTCATGGTCAGCTTCTTCGACGCCGAAAAGAGCTGCGCCGCGGCCGGCAAACGCGTTTGCCGCGAGAGCGAATGGGTGGCCGCCTGCGAGGGGCCCGAAGAGACGCCATTTCCGTATGGCTGGCGGCGCGAGCCCGACAAATGCAACTTCGACAACAAGTGGATCAATCCGATTTTGGATCGCGTCTACTCCAAGGATCCGGAAATTCAAAAAGCCGAGCTGCTACGGCTCGACCGCAGCTTGCCGAGCGGCGCCCGCCCCGAGTGCAAGAGCGGCTTCGGCGTCTTCGACCTGACCGGCAACGTCGATGAGTGGGTGCGCGCCGACCAGGAGCGCAAAAATCGCCGCTCGCGCTTCGCAGGCTTGAAGGGCGGCGCCTGGGGCCACGTGCGCAACGCTTGCCGCCCCGTCACGACCAGCCATCCGCCTGACTTCACCTACTACTTCATCAGCTTCCGCTGCTGTGCCGACGCGGCGGCGGAGTCGAGCGCGGCAGCCAACGACTGAGCCTGCGTCGAGCATCTTGTTCCGAGTCGGCGTGGCGCCAACGTCCGGCGGTTCGAACGTCGGCGCCAAGTGCCCGAAACGCTATCGCATCAATCCGCGGGCGGCGGCGCGAGGTCGAAGCGGTCGAGGTTCATCACCTTCGTCCAAGCCGCGACGAAGTCCTGGACGAATTGCCGTTGGCCATCGGCCGCGCCGTAGACCTCGGCCCAGGCGCGTAGCTGCGCGTTCGAGCCGAAGACGAGGTCGACCCGGGTGGCCGTCCACTTCAGCTCGCCCGTCTTGCGATCGCGCCCTTCGAACGGACCCTGGGCGTCCGAAGTCGCTTTCCACTCCACGTTGGTGTCGAGCAGGTTCGTGAAAAAGTCGTTGGTCAGCGCGTCGGCGCGCCTCGTCAACACGCCGTGCTTCGAAGCCCCGGCGTTGGCGCCGAGGACGCGCAGGCCCCCGACCAATACGGTCATTTCCGGTCCGCTCAGGGTGAGGAGCTGTGCCTTGTCGACCAGCAACGCCTCGGCCGGAATACGGCTCTGGGCGGATTGATAGTTGCGGAACCCGTCGGCGACGGGCTCGAGGACCGCGAAGGAGGCAACGTCGGTCTGCTCTTGCACCGCATCCATGCGCCCCGGCGTGAACGGCACCGTGAAGGGGTGCCCGGCGTTCTTCGCCGCTTGCTCGACGGCGGCGCAGCCTCCGAGCACGATCAGATCGGCTAGCGAGATCTTCTTGCCGCTCGTCCAAGAGCCGTTGAGCTCCTGCTGCAGACGCTCGAGCACCGCCAACACCTTCGCTAGCTCGGCGGGCTGATTCACCGGCCAATTTCGTTGCGGCAACAGGCGAATCCGCGCGCCGTTCGCGCCGCCGCGCTTGTCCGAGCCGCGAAACGTCGACGCCGACGCCCACGCGGTCGATACGAGCTGGGACAGCGACAAACCCGACGCCAGCAGCCGCTGCTTGATCGCGGCGACGTCTTCGTCGTCGACCAGGGCATGGTCGACTTTCGGGATCGGATCCTGCCAAACGAGCGCCTCCGTTGGCACCTCGGGCCCCAAGTAGCGAGCCTTTGGCCCCATGTCGCGGTGGGTGAGCTTGAACCAGGCGCGAGCGAACGCTTGCGCGAATTCCGCGGGGTGCTCGAGGAAGCGGCGCGAGATCGCCTCGTACGCGGGGTCGAAGCGAAGCGCCAAGTCCGTCGTCAGCATCGTCGGTTTGCGTTTCTTGGTCGGATCATGCGCATCCGGGATGGTCGCCGCGGCGTTCTTGGCGACCCACTGCTGGGCGCCGGCCGGGCTCTTTTCCAGCTCCCACTCGAAGCCAAACAGGTTCTCGAAGAAGTGATTGCTCCAGCGCGTGGGCGTCTGGGTCCAGGTGACCTCCAACCCGCTGGTGATGGCGTCGACGCCCACGCCCGAGTTGAAGCCGCTCTTCCAGCCGAGCCCTTGGGCTTCCAGGTCGCCCGCTTCGGGGTCGGAGCCGACGTGTGACGCGGGCCCGGCACCGTGCGTCTTGCCGAAGGTGTGGCCGCCGGCGATCAAGGCCACCGTTTCTTCGTCGTTCATGGCCATGCGCGCGAAGGTCTCGCGAATGTCCCGCGCGGCCGCGACCGGATCGGGGTTGCCGTTCGGGCCCTCGGGATTCACGTAGATCAGGCCCATTTGCACGGCGCCCAGGGGCTGCTCGAGATCCCGCGCGCCCGAGTAGCGCAGGTCACCGGCCAGCCAGGTCTTCTCGGCGCCCCAGTACACGTCGTGATCGGGCTCCCACACGTCCTCCCGCCCGCCCGCGAAGCCGAAAGTCTTGAAGCCCATCGTCTCGAGCGCGACGTTGCCGGTGAGGATGAAGAGGTCCGCCCAAGAAATTTTCCGGCCGTATTTCTGCTTGATCGGCCAGAGCAAGCGGCGCGCTTTGTCCAAATTGGCGTTGTCTGGCCAGGCATTCAGCGGCGCGAAGCGCTGCTGCCCACGCCCGCCGCCACCCCGGCCGTCTCCGACCCGGTAGGTACCGGCGCTGTGCCAGGCCATGCGAATGAACAGCGGCCCGTAGTGGCCGAAATCGGCGGGCCACCAAGGCTCCGAGGCGGTCATCAGCGCCGCCAAGTCTTGTTTGAGCGCGGCGTAGTCGAGGCTCTGGAATTCGCTTCGGTAATCGAAGCTCTCGCCCATCGGGTTCGATTTCGAGGAATGCTGGTGAAGCAGGTCCAGCCGTAGTTGGTTGGGCCACCAGTCGCGGTTCGAGGTTCCCCGGCCCGTCGCGTGATGAAAGGGGCACTTGGCTGCTGATTTTTCGTCGCTCATGGCTCGCTCCTTCGGCGGCGTTTGCTTGCCGATATGGCTAGAAGCTACGCCCTCGCTGCGAATCGCTCCAATCGATTGATTGGATGAAGTTGATAGCTACAAGCTATCGTAGTCCCCGTGACCTACGCGCCCCACCCCTTCACCCTGCGTCAGCTCCAGTACATCGTCGCGGTCGCCGAGGAGCTTTCGTTTCGACGGGCGGCTTCGCGTTGCAACGTTTCTCAACCTTCGCTGAGCGCGCAGCTCGCGCAGGTCGAAGACGCCCTCGGCGTCCAGTTGTTCGAACGCGCCCAGAAGCGCGTGCTCGTCACGCGCGTGGGTCAAGAGCTGGTGCAGCGGGCGAGGGCCGTCCTACGTGAGGCTGACGAGACCGTTTCAATGGCGCGGCGCTCGAGCGATCCGTTGTCGGGCACGCTCCGGGTCGGAATCATTCCGACCATTTCGCCCTACCTGCTGCCCGGGGTGGCTCCGCGCCTCCGCTCGCGCCTGCCGCGCCTCCGCATCGCCTGGCGCGAGGAGAAGACGGACACGTTGATGAGCGAGCTTTCGGATGGGCAAATCGACGCCGCCGTCGTCGCGCTCGAAGCCAACATCGGCGATGTCGTAGAGGACGTGATCGCGACCGATCCGTTCTTCGTCGTGACGCTCCCCGAGCATCCGCTCGCCAAGAAAAAAGCGCCGCTGCGGGAAGCCGACCTGCGCGCTTACGACCTGCTCTTGCTCGACGACGGTCATTGCTTTCGCGACCAGGCGCTCGAAGCCTGCAGCTACGCCAGCGTGCGAGAGAACGAGTTTCGGGCGACCAGCCTGACGACGCTCGTGCAAATGGTCTCCAGCGGCGCCGGCATCACGCTGATCCCCGCTCTGGCCGTCCCGGCCGAAGCCAAGCGCGCTCGCCTTCACGCGCGGCCGCTTCAAGCCGGCTCCGCCCGCCGCACCATCGCGCTGGTTTGGCGGAAGGGCACCTCCGCAGAGCCGGCCCTTCGCGCGCTGGCGGCCGGGTTGCGCGAGGCATATCCCAGGGCTCCGGTTTGAGCGCTGGGGGCAGATCAGCGCCCCCCGACCACGCGCCGTCCGGTTAATGCGTGTCCCTGATTGCTGCGGTCTCGGCGTGCCCGTGCCCGTGCCCGTGCCCGTGCCCGACGGTCCGTAAGCTACCGCCGGCGGCATGGGGGCTGGTAGGCCCGGGTTTGTGGCGCGGGCCTAGCCCGCGCGCGCCCCGGGCTAGGCCCGCGCAACCAGCCAGTCGCGTGACCGATGGGGAGTGATGCGACTCGAGTCGCTGGGAAGAGCTCGCCACGGCGCGCCCATTCGCCTCCACCACGGTACCGCTTCATAGAAGTTGCGATCGTCACGCCCAGGGCGCCCGGCGCGTTTCCCCATGCCCAGCGCCGCTTTGATCCTCTGCCACTGCCGCTCATCCAACTGCAAGCGCACCATCGTGGACACCCCACGGAGCACACCCGCGACTCAATGGAAAGCACGCTCTTCTGAGCGCCCTACGAAGGTCAGCTCGCCCTGCGCGCCCAGCTGGGCGCGGCGCGCGCGGGCCAGGCCCGCGCCACAAACCTTGGCCCACCAAACAAACGGGCCCAACGACTCCTCACGGACCGTCGGGCACGGGCACGGGCACGTTTACGGGCACGCGCGAGCGATCCCAATTTAGGGACACGCCCTACAGCTCGGCGTATTTCTTCACGCCGAAGGTGTCACACTGCCGCGCGTCCCCGCTGTCGAAGCCGCGACGGAACCAGCGCATGCGCTGGGCGCTGCTGCCGTGGGTGTAGTCACTCGCGTTGCCATTGCCGAGGGTGTCATCGCCGATTTGGTGCGCGGCCTTGAGGGCTTCGGCCAAGTCCTCGTCGGTGATTTGCAAGGACGCGCGCGCGGAATGGCCCCAAACGCCGGCGAAGCAATCGGCCTGCAGCTCCAGACGCACCGAGCCTTGGTTCTTGGTCTCGCCCGAGATTGCAAGCTTGTTGGCGCCGATCAGATTCTGAACGTGATGCCCGACTTCGTGAGCGATCACATAAGCTTGAGCGAAGTCGCCGGGCGCCTTTAGTCGCTTTTCCATCAAGTCGTAGAAGCTCGGGTCGATGTACAGCTTGCTGTCCCCGGGGCAGTAAAAAGGCCCTACGTCGGAGGTTGCGTTGCCGCAGCCGCCCGTCGAGACCGCATTGGCGAAGATCACCAGAACCGGATCGGGGTACTGGCTGGGGGGCGCGCCTCCGTATTGCGGTAGAGCTCCGCTCTGAAACTGCTGCTTCCACACGTCTTCGGTGGATGCCAAAACGACGCTCGAAAAATCGCAGGCTTTGCCGTTCTCGGGCGACGACTTGCACACGCTGCCGGCGCCCTGCCCAGTCGCCTGCCCACCACCGGGCAGCGCGCCGAACAACTGCTGCTTCAAGCTGGCGGGCAGCACGAAGTAGCCCACCGCCGCGATCGCGCCGACGACCAACGTGCCCTTGATGCCAAGCATTCGAACGACCGACGACAGCGCCTGAATCGGCAAACCGCCGCCGCCGCCACCTCCACCGGTACCGCGATCTTCGATGTTGTCGGAGCGACGTTGGCCCTCTGTGCGCATGCCCCCGTGTGGCATGGCTGGCAGCGGCGGTCGAGCGCACACCGTGGGCGCCCATGAAACGCGCTCGTCGAAACTTTCGGATATGGCTCAGTGGTGCCACTGCTGCGGCAAATTTGCTCGTGCCGGAGCTGCGGCGTCACGCGCTCAAGGCGTGACCCAGCGCTGCCACACCTGACCTTCGTGGCGAGGGGCGAAGACGTGCGGATGCAGCATCTCCGCCAAGATCTCCGGGGTTTCGAACATGCTGGGCCCGGAGCGATTGAAATAGACGTTTCCATCCGCGACGAACACGCGGCCATTTCGCACCGCCGCGAGCTCGTTCCAGCCCGGCTCCGCGGCGAGCAAGTGCATCTCCTGTAGCGCCCGCTCCAGCCCGAATCCGCAAGGCGCAACCACGAGCACGTCCGGATTTGCCTCGACCACGGCCGACCACGGTGTGGTCGTCGAATGCGCACCAGGAGTGCCGAGCAGGCTCGCGCCGCCAGCTAGCTCGACCAGCTCGGGACCCCAATTTCCCATCGCGAAGGCGGGCGCGATCCACTCCAGACAAACGATGGTCGGGCGCGGCAGAGCGCGCGTCTTTTCGGCGAGGGAGGCGAGCCTGGTGCGAATGGCTTCGACCAATGCCAGGCCCTCGGATGGCTTGCCCAGCACGGACGCGACGTCGACGAACCCCTGCAGAATGGCGGCGAGGGTGCCGGTGCTGAGGGCGACGACCTGTCGACGTTGCAGCTTGGCCGAGACCTTGTGAGCAAAGTCGGCGGGGCTCACCGCGCACACCTCACAGTGCGTCTGCGTGATCAGCACATCAGGGGCAAGCTCCGTCAGCAGCTCTTCTTCGACCTCGTACAGAGGCTGACCGGCGTGCAAACGTTGACGCACGCGCTCGTCGATGTCTCGACTCGAGCCACCGATGTCGAACGTCGGATGGCTGACCTCGGGCAGGCGCTTGACCCACGCGGGATGGTCGCATTCATGGGAGCGACCGACCAAGCTGTCGCCGAGCCCGAGCGCGCAAACCAATTCGGTTCCGCTGGCCAGCAGCGACACGATGCGCGGGGCTGACGCGCTCATGGCAACACCTGTGCTTTTGCCGCAAGCCGTGGTCCGACCGGCAGCAGATCGGCGAAGCAGAAGCCGTCGCGCTCGACGATCGCGCCGCCCTGAACGTTGACCCGATGGCGAAACATCGGGCCGTCGTAAGTGAACGTGTGAAATTCGCCGCGCTCGCCGCAAGGATCCACCGTGGCCGGCAGGTCCGCCAACAGCTGCGCGTCGAACTCTCGCCCGACGAAGCTGCCGGCCAGCTGCTTCGGATCCACGCAGGTGAGCCGCGCGCGCAGGCCGCCCGCGATCATTTGCCGGGCCAAGTCGCTGGTCGGAATACCCCACACGGGAAAGAGCGGGCTGATGCCGGTGTTCGCCAATTTCTGGATGCGATAGCTGCGGACGTCTTCCAAGAACAAATCTCCAAATGCCATCACGGTGATGCCGTCGGCCCTGGCGCGCTCGACGGCGGTGGCCATGGCGGCTTCGTATTGCTCGTTCGAGCACGGCCATGGCAAGCCGACCGTACGCAAGGGTAGCCCGACGGCTTCGGCTTGAGCTTGCAAGAGCTCGGAGCGGACGGCGTGCATGGCGACTCGATCGGCCACCTCGTTGAGGGTGGTCAGTAAGCCCACGACTTCGACCTCGCCTTGCTGGCGCAAGAGGTGGAGCGCCCAGGCGCTGTCTTTTCCGCTACTCCACGACAACAGAGCTCGCGCGCGCATGGTGTCAGCCTAGGCTTTCTGCGGCTCGGGGCGGAGCGGCGGGCTTGATGCAGAGGGTCGTGCCCAGAACGGCCAGATGAACCTCGTCCGCCGCGCGGGCGAAACGCTGGTGGGAAAAACCGCAGATCTCGACGAAGGCGCGCCCGAGAGGGGTGGGCGGATGAACGCTCATGCCGACTTCGTTGGTCACCAAGAGCGCGTGGAAACGGCGTTTTTGCAAAGTCGCCACCACTTCGTCCACCTGCCTCAAGATTTCGTCGAGCGACGACTTGCGCAGGAGAAGGTTCGAGAACCAATGCGTCAGGCAGTCGACGACCACGACCTGGTACTCGGCGAGCGCGCCGAGCGCGTCGGCCAACGCCAGCGGCTCTTCGACGGTATGGAAAGCGTCGTTGCGGTCGGCCTGGTGGCGATCGATGCGCAGGTTCATTTCGTCGTCGGAGCGGGTGGCGGTGGCGATGAAGGCGCGCCGGTCTCCCAGCGCCAGGGCCTGCTGGACGGCGAACGAGCTTTTGCCGGAGCGGACGCCGCCGCCGATCAGCACGATTTTATTGGGGGTCATGGCAGTGTTCCTCGCGGGGCGAGCGTGGTTGGCGTTGGCGAACGGCTCTGCATCACGACGGCGCGCCGACCATCGGCGGCCTCGACGACTTCGAGCGCGGTCTCGTAGATGTCACTCAACAAATCGGCGCGCAGCACGCGCTCGGGCGCGCCTTCTGCGATCAAGGCGCCGTCGCGCAGCAGGACGCAGCGGTCCGCCGCTCCCGCCAGCGTGAGGTCGTGCATCACGACCACGCTGCCGATACCGCTCGCGGCCTCTGCTCGCAGCGTGCTCATGAGCTCGGCTTGATGGCGCAAATCGAGGTGGGTGGTGGGCTCGTCGAGCAGCAACAGAGCCGGCTGCTGCGCGAGCGCTCGAGCCAACGCCACGCGTTGCCGCTCACCGCCCGACAGCGTTCTCAGCCGTCGGTCGCTCAGGGGCAAAGTGGCGGTTCGAAGCATAGCCCTCCGCACCGCCTGCGCGTCGGCGGCGCGCGGTGCGCTCCACCAGCCGAGGTAGGGTAAGCGCCCCAGCTCGACCACTTCTCGCGCTGACCAATCGAGCGGGAGCTCTTCGGCTTGGGCGAGGTAACCGACGCTCGCGCCGGCGCTTCCCTGCACCGTTCCCCGGCGCGGTGCCAGCAAGCCGGCCAGTGTCTTGAGCAACGTGGTCTTGCCGGCGCCGTTGGGACCAATCAGCGCCACGAGCTCGCCGGCCGCGACGCTGAAACTCACGCCCGACAGCACGCGCCGCGCGCCGTAGTCGACGTGCAGGTCCTTGGCTACTAGAAGCTCGGCCATGCTTTCCTCCGCAGCAGCCACAAGAAAAACGGGCCCCCGATCAGCGTCGTGACGATACCGACGGGCAGCTCGGCCGGTCGGATGAGGGTGCGAGCGCCCAGGTCCGAGAGCACGAGCAAGGTTCCGCCGGCCAACGCCGAGGTGAGGAGCAACCCCCGATGGGTGGCGGCTCCGAGTCGTCGAACGACGTGCGGGGCCGCCAGCCCGACGAAACCGATGATACCGACGAACGAGACCGCGGCTGCCGTCGACAGGCTCGCGCCGAGAATCACGCCTAGCCGAACGCGCCGCGTGTCGACGCCCAACGTGCGCGCGGTGTCGTCACCGAGCTGCAGCGCGTCGAGACCCCGCGCCAGCGCATACAAAAGAGCCATGCCGGCTCCGGCGTAGGGCGTGATTCCGAGGACGGTACCCCAGCTTGCGACCGCCAGGTTGCCGAGGCCCCAAGAAAACGCGGCGCGCAAGCGGTCGGCGTCGCGCATCATCAGGTAGGTGGTGAGTGATGTGAGCACGCTGCCGACCACGATGCCGGCGAGCAAGATGGTAGGTGCTTTGGCACGGCCGTGACCTCCGGTAAGGGCCAGCGTCGCAACGACGGCCGCTACCGCTCCCGCGAACGCAAACAACGGCACCAAGCTTTGACCCGGGCTCGATAGAAACGGCAGCTCCGCGAATGCCGACCCGAGCTGACCTCGGAACGTCATGCCCAGCGTGGCGCCAAAAGAGGCACCGCTGGCGACGCCCAGCAGGTAGGGATCGGCGAGCGGATTGCGGAATAACCCCTGCATGGCCGCGCCCGAGCAAGCGAGGCTGGCACCCACCAAGGCCGCCATGAAAACCCGCGGCAAGCGCAGATTCCACAGGATGGCATGGACGGCGTCGAAGCCCTCGGTTTGGCCGCGGATGCCGCCCCACAGCGCTTCCATCGTGGTTCGGAGTGAAACCGGCATGGCGCCCGAGCCCGCGGACAACGCCATGGACGCCAGCAGTAAGACGCCGAAGCCTAGCAAGAGCGGGGCGACACGCGCGCGTCGTACCGTTGGTGCGGCGGCAAAGCCTTCGACGCTGCCGACGGTCATGGGCGTGGGTGAAGCTGCTGCGCCAACGCGCGGAGCCCCTCGGCGAGACGCGGGCCTGGGCGCGACAGCAAATGTGCCTCCGCCGAGCTCCAGGCGTAGACCTGCCGTGTCTTGACGGCCGATAGATCGCCCCAACCAGGCCGCCGCGCGACGTCGTCCAGCGAAGCGCCGATGATCACCTCGGGGTTGCTCGATACCACCAGCTCGGGGTTGATCTTGGGAAAGTCTCCCAGCGTCTTGGGCACGATGTTCCGGCCGCCCGCTTTCGTGAGCAGCACGCCCATGAAGGAATTGGGGCCGACAGTGTAAAGAGCGGGGTCGAGCTCGTAGTAGACGCTCACGGGCGGCAACGAGCGCACGCTGGCTTCGACTGCCGCGATCTCGGCGCCCAATCGGGTCACCAGCTCCGCTGCTTCATGGGTTCGACCCAGCAGCTTGCCGGTCAGCTCGATGACCCGATAGACGTCCTCGAAACGGTGCGGGCTGCCGGCCCACACCGCCGCGCCTCCGCTCGCGAGGGACGCCACCGCGCCATGGGCTTCCGAGATCAGCACCAGATCTGGCTCTAGCGCGAGCGCGCGCTCGATTTGCGTGTCGTACAGTCCGCCCAACTTGGGCAGACGCTGGGTCGCCGGCGGGTAGTCGCTGTAGTCGTCGACGCCGACGACTTGGTCGCCAGCGCCGAGCGCGAACACGGTTTCGGTAAACGACGGCAGCAGGCAAACGATGCGTCGCGGACGGGCCGGTACAACGACGGACCGCCCCAGATCATCGCGAACCTGAACTGGGAAGTCGTGCGTCGCGTCGGCGTCGCTCGTGGTCAGGGAGCTGGGCGAGGGCTCGCCTCGACAGCCGCTCCCGGCCAGGGCGAGCGCCAGCGACCACGCGGTAGCCGATCGAGCAAGGACGCGACGCATCGCCGAGCTCAGAGAGCGCCGATGGCGCGCGGTGGGAGTCCGACGCTGCTGTCAGCCGGGACGGGATCTTGCTCGAGCAGGCTTTCGTCCTTTACCTGCCACACGTGCAGCTCGTTGGCCTGCGCATCGGCGAGGAAGCACAGGTCGGTGCAGCCCGGGGCGCAGCGCACGTCGCCGAGCGCGAAAGCCGCGCCGGCGTCGAGCAGAGGCTGCGCCGTGCCGACGGAGGTGTCGAGGGTAAACGCGAGGTCGTCGAGGTTGGCGCCCGCGTCGCCCAAGGCCACGCCGACCAGTAACGTTTCGCTGGCGAACGCGATCGTCGAACCGAGTTGCGCCCCCAGCTGGGCCGCGACGTCGAAGCGCTGGAGCTCGCGCGGTGGTTGCAGGGTGGCGTCGAGCAGCACGACCGCGCTTCTCGACGTTGGCGCGGGGGCTCCGCTCGAGTCGACGTCGCTGGCGACGCCCGAGCAGACGACGGCCACGAGCTTGCCCGACGGCGAGCGGGTGAGGCCGCCGCAGCTGGCGACGCCGGGCAGGTCGAGGGTCCACGTCGTCGTATCGTGGCTCGGGTCGACTCCGACCAGTCGCGCGTCTCCGGCCGTGCCGAAGTCGGCGTCGAAGCGCTGCAGCGACACCCACACCTCGCCTTCCACCGGCAGCAGCTGGTCAGGGCGCGGCAAGAAGGCGCCGTCGGGCTCGCTGGCCAGCTCCACGCGGCCGGTGATTTCGTTGGCGTGCGGGTCGATGACGAGCAGATCGCCGCCTGCATCGAAACGCATTTGACCAGGCGCCGCGTTCGACTCGTAGCGGCTCACATAGGCTTTGTCCTCGGCTACCTCGAGGTAGTCGTGCGGATTTGCCGCGAAGCCGGTGCCGACGGGCAGCTGCTGGAGCACGGAACCGGTCGACGGCTCGACCCAGGTCAGCACCGAGTTCGGGTAGCGATCGATGAGCAGCAATTTTCCCGAAGCTGGCGCGGACGACGGAAAAATCACGTCGCCCGAGAGCGCCGTGGTCAGCCCCGGAGGCGCCGAGCCACTGGAGATGACGGTGGGCGAAAGCATGGCGCCCGAGGGCGAGATCGCGCTGATGCTGGTCGACGCGTAGTCGGTGTTGGCGATCGCATAGCCGGCCGGGCACTCGCCGTGGCTCGGATCGAGCTGAAAGCCACCCGTGTCTTCCGGCACTTTCGCGCCGCACCCCAGCAGCGCCAAGCAAGCGCCGAGACCGAGCCAATTCATCACTGCCATTCTGTCTCCATTGCCAAATAGGCTGCTCTTCCGGGCAGCGGATATCCGATCAGGTCGAAGCGGGTTTGGTCGAGCAGGTTCACGAGCCGCGCGCTCACCCCGAGGTGTGCTGGCTTGACGTGAAGGTCCGCTGAAACGTCGAGCGAGCCCTGCTCCGGAATCACCAGCAACCCGGCGCGGTCCGCGTAGTGAGCGGCTTCGTAGAAGTACGCGACACTGGCCTTGGCCGAGTCGAGCCAGGCGTGCGGAGAGCGGGCTCGCAGCTCGATGCGCGGCACGAGCGTGACCCGCGGCTGGTAGGCGAGGAGATTGTTTTTCGGATGAACCGCTGACGTGTCTCGCGGATCGAGCAACGTGGCCGCCAGCTCCAGCAGCAGAAAAGGAGCGGGATTGTAGCTGCCTTGTAGCTCCAGTCCCGCCACGCGCGCCCCACCGATGTTGAATGGGCGGACGTAGCCGAGCGCGGAGCGCTGGTAGCTGATGAGGTCGCTCGACCAACGCAGGAAGGCGAACACGTCGAGGGAAAGGCCACCCAGCGCATCGGTCGCCGCACGCGTGGTGCGACCGCCCGCTTCGAACGAAATGCCGCGCTCGGGGCGCAAAGCGGTGTTCCCGCGCACCACTCCCGAGACGCCGTACAGCTCGCCCAACGTGGGCACGCGCGCGTACCTGCCGGCAGTGGCAAGCCAAGTCACTGGCGCGGAGTCGACCTGCAACCCGGCTCGGGCTGCGGGCTGGAATTGGCCGCAAGCGGCGGTGCCGTCGGGTCCGATGGCGTCACCCGGAGCGGACCAGGGCAGGGGACCCGCGCGTGAAGTGCCGTGGCACTCGGCGCTGCCTAGCGCTCGCAGCGTCACCTGGTTTGCGGCTCGCCATTCGCCTTGCAACGCAGCGCGCGAGAATACCCGCCGCGCGCGGGCCGGGGCCCCACCATGACCGTCGATGGTCAAGCGGTCGACGGCCACGCGCAGTCCGGGCGACACCGAGAGCCGAGGCGCTGGCGCCCAACGCAGCGCCAAGCCGTTTTCGACGCGCACCGCGTCGACGTCCAGCCGGTTCGTTCCCAGTCCGACCTCACGCAACGGATCGTCGTAGCGAGCATGGCTTGCGACGACCGACGCAGTGCTGGTCAGCGTGCAGTCGGCGGACGCGCACGGCACCTGCGTCGACAGGGCCGTCAAGCGGCGCTGCAAGCTCGAGCGAGCCGCCGTCGTGGGAAAGAGCGCGAAGGTCTGCAGGCCCTGCTCGCGCTCGAAGTCGTTGACGACCAGATCGGCGCGGCCCCGGCTCGCCAGGCGTACGGATCCGACCGCCCAGAAGTCGGCACGGGTCACGTCGGCGTTCGAGAACACCGAGGTGTGCTCGTTGCGGCGATCGAAGCGGGTGCCGCCGTCGTTCAGGTAGGAATAGTCGTTGCGGGCGCCGTCCAGTCGCAGGCCCACGAGGGCTGAAGCGCTCGGATTCCCGATACCAGCGCGCGCCCAAACCGCACGCGCGCCGAAGCTACCCATCAACCCGCCCGCGACCAGCTCGGGGCCGGCTGGGCGCCGGGGCTCGAAGAAGATGGCTCCCCCGATGCCCAGCTGATCGCCGGCCAAGGGCGCATTGGAACGGTAAATTTCTATGCGGTTCAAGAACCACAGCGGCAGCGCGGAGAGATCGGCGGCGCCGCCGACGTCGTCGTTCAAGCGAAGCCCCGCCAAGTAGACGGGGGTTTGCGCAGCGGTGGCGCCGCGAATGCTGGCGCTCGCAGGCGAGCCATAGCCGCCGGTGTCGAAGACCGCGACCCCGGGTTGGGTGCGCAGTGCGTCGCCGGCTTCCAGCCCCGGCGAGCTCAAGCGCTCACGTCGGATGACGCTGCCTGCGACCGATGGCTCCTTCGGCGGCACGCCGATGGCGTCGCCTCGCACTTCGATTTGGATCGCTTCTTCGGCGCGGCTGCGACGCGCCACCGCCAGCGCCACGAGCACGGCTCCGCGAGTCCATGCTGGGTAGCGCGCTTTGAGCGCGGGTGTTCGAGCGCGTCGTGATGGGTGGCGGGGGGGAGCGGCAGACGAACGATCGCCTGCGGCCCAATGACTGGCCATGCCGTCCTGCCTCTTTCCTGCGGAGGAGAACTGGACCGCGGGCTTGGTGCACGCGGGCAACTGGCAGGTCTTCGGACTTACAGACTTTTTCGGCCATTTCTGGCCGGTTTCCTACTTGCCGTCGCTTCCCGGTCTTGCCGACCAGTGCTCGTTGACGACGTTCGTTTCTGCTCACCGCTGCGGGACAGTCCTGGATTTTCACCAGGTTCCCTTTTGCACCCCCGACCCCAGTTGGGATCGAGAGACCAATCGCAAGACCTCCGTTAGCGAAGACGCGCCCCGAACGCAAGCGGGATCCGATCACGTTGACACGATCGCGATCTCGCCTCTATGGCGGTTCCGTCGGTGCGCGGTGAACGCCTCGGCGTCGCGGGGACCAGGCTCATGTCATTTTCGAACACTCTCCTCGATCCAGAAATTGGCGCTGGCTTCTCGGAAGAAGCACGGCGCGCGGTGTACGAGTGCATCGCGCAGCGGCGCGACATCCGGCATTTTCGGCCGGGCGTGCCGGTCGATGCCGCCGTCGTGACTCGCATCTTGGGCGCCGCCCATCAGGCCCCGAGCGTTGGCCTCTCGCAACCTTGGGGCTTCGTAGTGATTCGCGACTTGGAGCGGCGCTCGCGCGTCCGCGACAGCTTTCTCCGCTGCCGTGAGGCCGAGGCCAGCCGGTTTTCCAGTGCGCGCCGTGACGCTTACCTGGCGCACAAGCTGGAGGGAATTTGCGAATCTGCCCTGAATTTGTGCGTTGCGGTCGATCTTCGCGATCGCGACGAAGCCATCTTGGGCACCACCGCCCAACCGGAGGCGGTGCGGGCGAGCGCCTGCTGTGCGGTTCAAAATCTATGGCTGGCGGCTCGCGCCGAAGGCGTCGGCGTGGGCTGGGTCAGCATTGTCGAGCCGAGCGTGCTCCGTCGCGAGCTCGGTTTGCCGCCGGGCGTCGAGCCCATCGCTTACCTGTGTCTCGGATACCCGACCGAGTTTCGTCGTCGGCCCATGCTCGAAGAGAGCGGTTGGCGAGCGTCCGCCTCACTCGACGACGTCATCCATTGGGACGGGCGCTGGCGCGATGCTCGACCCAGGCCCGCTTCGCTCCTGCCGTCACCGCGCAACGCTTCCGAGCGGGCGGCCATCGCGCCGCCGAGTGACCAAGCTCGTGACGCCGCCGTCGCGCATCTGACGACGCTGACGAAGCCCGTCGGCAGTCTCGGGCGTTTGGAGGAGCTGGCGGCTTTCTACGCGGCTGCCCACGGTGTGTTTCCGCCGCCCCCGCTGGCTCGTGCCACCCTGGCCTTGTTCCTCGCCGATCACGGGGTCGCGGTCGAAGGCGTGAGCGCTTTCAGCTCGCAAATCACGGCGGCAATGGCGGCCAACGTGATGTCCGGAGGCGCCGCCATCAGCGCGATTGCCGCGGATTGTCGGGTCGATATCGCGCTTCTCGACGTGGGAATTGCGGGGGATTTGAGCGCGCTTCCCACCGCCCCGGTCGTGCCGTTGCAGCGAGCTCGCGTGAGGGCCGGCACCGCCAACCTGGCGCAGGAGCCAGCCATGACGCGCGCCGAGGCCGAGTCGGCGATGGCGGTGGGCGCGAAGACCGCCCAGGCCGCGCTCGCGTCGGGCAGCGCCGCCATCGCGCTCGGCGAGATCGGCATTGCCAACACCACGTCCGCCGCGGCGCTGGTGTGCGTCTTTGCCGGTGTCACGCCAGCGCTGGCCGTCGGCCGCGGAACGGGCATCGGTGACGCGGCGCTGGCGCGGAAGGTCGCCGTCGTCGAGACGGCCCTCGCTCTGCACCGCCCCGACGTTTCCGATCCGGTCGGCGTGCTCGCCGCCATGGGCGGGCTCGAGATCGCGGCGCTGGTCGGCTGCATATTGGAAGCGGCGCGCTGCCGCTTGCCGGTCGTGCTCGACGGCTTGGTCTCGAACGCGGCGGCGTTGGTGGCGGCGGCGCTCGAGCCAAACGTCGTCGGTTACCTCTTGGCGTCTCACGAATCGACAGAACCGAGCGCGCGTTTCGCCCTCGAGCGGCTGAAGCTACGGCCGCTGCTCAGCCTCGACATGCGCTTGGGGGAGGGTACCGGCGCTTGTCTCGGGGTGGCGTTGCTGCGTACGGCGGTGCTCACCCAGTCGTCCATGGCAACCTTCGCGACGGCCGGAATCGTGGGGCGCGCCGGAATTGCCAGAAGCTCGAGCGATGACCGCACTACCTGACCCACGCTGGCATCCGCCGCCGCCGGTGCGCGCGGTGAGGGCCGCGTTCATCTTTTTCACGCGCGTGCCGCTGGGAGGCTTTCCTTACCGCCAAGCCGACTGGAAGTGGGCGGCGGCCCACGCGCCGTTCGTCGGGCTCGTGCTGGGGGCGGCACTGGGGCTGATGGAGCGAGCGCTGTTGCCGTTGGGTGCGTTGCCGGCCGCGCTCTTGACCGTCGGCGTCTCGCTGCTGCTCACCGGCGCGTTCCACGAAGACGGTTTGGCCGACACCAGCGACGCGCTCGGCGGTGGCCGAGACGTCCCACAGGTGCTCGCGATTTTGAAGGACAGTCGCATCGGCTCGTTCGGTGGCGCGGCGCTGGTAGTCTCCATCGTCGGGCGGGCGGTGCTGTTGGCGCAGCTCGGCGACGCCGTCATGTGGGCCTTTCCGCTTGCCTGGTGCGGCGCGCGCGTCGGCGCGGTTTGGCTGATGGCGGCCTTGCCCTACGTGACGGCGAACGACGGCGCCAAGAGCCGGGACCTGACTCGCGCCGGGGTGGCTCAGGCGCTGGTGGCAAGCGCCTGGTTTGCGCTGATCTCCGCGGCGCTGCTGCTCGGCGGCTACTTCGCGCCCGTCCGCCTGCTCGCGCTCGCGGTGGCGCTCGTGGTCGTGACCGCGCTCACGGGATGGCGCTACTTCGTGCGCGTGCGCGGCATCACGGGCGACTTTTTGGGCGCGACCGAGCAACTGTGTGAGCTGGCCGCGTTCGCGGTGCTGGCCTGGAGGGGTTGAAATGAGCGCGATCTGGCTCGTTCGTCACGCTCCGACCCTCGGCCAGGGCGTCTGCTACGGCCAAAGCGACGTCGCGGTGACGCTGGGCCCGGTCGAGGCTGCGCGCGCAATTGGCGAAAGTTGGACGGAGCTGGTGCGGGGCGACCCGCCGGAAATCTGGACGTCGCCCTGGGCGCGAACGCAGCCCGTGGCCGAGGAATTGGCGCGCCGCTTTGGCGTTGCCTGCCACGTCGACGCACGCCTGTCGGAGTTGTCTTTCGGCGCGTGGGAGGGGCGCGCATTCAGCGAAATCGAACGCCACGATTCGGCGCAGTTCCAACGCTGGATGAAGGCTTACGAGGTGGAAGCGCCGCCCTTGGGCGAGACGGCGGCACAACTGCGCGCGCGCGTTAGCCAGTGGTTGGAAGAACGCCGAGCCGCGAGCAAAACCGTGTTGGCCGTGAGCCATGCCGGGGTGATCCGGATGGGCTGGGCCATCGCCGACGGTCTTGCGTACTCGGACGTCGCGGGCCGGCCGGTGCCGCACCTGCTACCGCAGCGCATTGGCTGAACCGGCTTTTTCCGACTGATCTCAGGCGGTTTTGGGGGTCAGCGTCGGCCAGCGACGACCGGTTTTGGGGTCGAACAGCGTGGTGTGAGTTTCGTAGACGCGCGCGGTGCGGTGCAGGGCGCGGAGCGCGCTCAGCAGCGGCTGCGATTGGTAGCTGTCGGGCCAGCGGGCGACCAAGATGTCGCGCAGCTTGGGGGCGTGGCGCGCGCTCATGGCGGGGAACAAATGGTGCTCGACGTGGTAGCCGAAGCCGAGCGTCACCCATTCGAACCAGCGCGGGCCGGTGACGCTGAGCGAGTTGATCAGCGGATCGTTCTCCTCGGTGTGAGGGCTGAGGCTGTGGTTCGTGAGGATGAAGCCCATCACGATGCTGTTGGCGACCAAGAGCGGCAGCGCGTAGGCGAACAGGAAGGCAAACGGCCCGATCAAGACGGCGACGGTCGCCCAGAAGGCGACACCGAGCAGCGTCTCGGCGATGGCGCGCCGGTGCTCGGCGGGTGTGAGCCATTTTCGGCGGCGCGCGTCGACCAGCATGTGCGCGCTCTGGATGGTGAAGCCGACGAGCAAGCTGAGCACTCCGCGCAGCCGCTTGCGGCCCGGCGCCCATTCGGTGACGGCGCGCACCACGGGGCTGTTTCGATACTCTTCCAACGTGGGGTAAGCGTCCGGGTCTTGCCCGGGCCGATTGGTGTTCTGATGGTGAACGCGGTTGTGCCAGGCCTCCCACAGGCGCGGAGAAACCACGAACGGCAGGAAGCCGAGCCAGCCGATCGTCCGCCGCAATTTTTTGCCCCGCACGACCGCGCCATGCAGAGTTTCGTGGCCCAGGAACGTGAGCCCCGCGAAGCTGCAGCCCATCACCAGTGAGATCAGCGGCAGTAGGAACCAGGGTAGCTGAAAGACCGACAGCACAAGGGCGCCGCCTACCAGCACCGACAAATGCACGGGTATCCAGAGCAGTCGAATCCGCGCCGGCGCAAAGTCCTCGCACGAAAGCAGCGGTCGAATCTCATGCGTGTAGGTCGAGGCGGAGCGCGTTTGCACGGTGTTCAACCTGACCACTCTAGGCACCTCCGACCATCACTAGCTCGTCATCTCACGTCACAATCTGTCACGCGCGTTGGCAGCGCGGGCGTAGGTGAACAGCGCAGGTGAGCGACAGCGTGCGCGGTTTCAGCCGTTGACGCGTGCCGTCACGCGCTCGTACTTTTGCACGATGAGGCAGTCTTCGGTTTGGGTGAGTGGCTTCGCTTTGGCGCTCGGCATCTTGGTGAGCTGCGGTGAGTCGGACAGCAACCCCAGGAGTGATGCCACAGGCGGAGACGCCGAGGGCGGCACTAGCAGCGACACCAGTGGGTCGAGCCATTCGGGCGAGGGGGGTACCGGCAAAGGAGGAAGCGCCGTCTCGAGCGCTGGTGAGGCCGCTAGCGGCGGTGAGAGCCCGAACGGTGCCGCCGGCGCTGCGGGTGGCTCGCCGCCGGACAGCTTGGCGGGGGCGAGTGGCGCCGACTCGGCTGGAGGCGCCAACGGCGGAGAGGGCGGGCAGACGGAAGGTGGCTCCGGTCCACTGGGGCAGGGTGGCGAGCTGGCTGGAGCTGGCGGCGCCGGCGCACAAACTCCCAGCTGCGATGACGGCAAGCCGCAAACCGAGGATGTTTTCAGTCAGCTGTACGGCTGCGCCCACCGTACCGACGACGTTCCTGGCGGCGGCGACGGCTGGCTCTACTACGACGCGGGCTTTTACGTCGACGAGCGGACGGGCAGCGCGTGGACGCCGGTGACGCAAGGCGGGTCGCTCGAATTCGACGAGACTTATTGCGCCACTCTGCAGATTGGCAGCTTGGTCGAGTGGCGCGTCCCGACGATCGACGAGGTGCGCGCGTCGTTTGCCGCGGGGTGCCCGGCGACGGCGCCGACCGGTGGCTGCCCGATCCACGATCCGACGCACCTGTCTTCGGCGGAGATCTACAGTGCTGCCTGCGAGTCTTGCCTCGGCAGCGGAACCTCGGCTTATTGCCCCACGAACGCTCCATTTTGCGCCTGGCTCAAGACGTCGTCGCTCTGCAGCGACTGCGCGGGCAGCAAGTCTTGGGCATATGGTCCCGGCAACGGCAACTTCACGGCGCTCGACGTGAGCTCCGCATTCACCATGAGCTGCACCATTGCCAGCTTGCCGGGCGGCGTGCCCTGAGCTCTAGTCTGGTATTTGTCAGACGACGCGGGGCTTCCGGAATGCTTGGCGTGTGGCACGTGTTGCTTCTCGCGGCTGCCTCACTTCGTGCGCGTCACGGGGGACGACCATGCGCGCTTGGGCGAGCAGGCGGAGCGGCTGGTGTGGTTCGACGGCATCCGCGCGTTCATGCGCATGGTGGACGGGCACTGCGCGGCCCTCCAAATCGACCACGCCTCGGGGCGCTTCGTGTGCAGCGTGTACGCTGACCGGCCGCAGGTTTGTCGCGACCTAGCGCGCGGCTCGGGGGCGTGTCGGGGGGAGCGGGAGGCGAAGGCGGAGCGACCTTTGCTTGCTTTGCGGCGCCTCGTTCCGCGTGCGACGGACCCGTGATATCAGGTTTTTCGTGGGTTACCTGGGTTACTACTTTGCGTGGATGGCGTTCTCGTACCTGATTCGAGAGCCGCGGTTGTTGGTGGGGCTGCTCGTGCTGTGGTTCTTGCGCGGCCTGTTGCCGCCACCGGGCGCCATCTTCGGGGCGCTGGGCCGAGCGGGGCGGCTGCGCGAGCAAGTGCGGGTCAATCGCGCCAACATCACCGCTCGGCGCGATCTTGCGACGATCTACCTGAGCTTGCTCCGGCCGCGGCGCGCTATTCCGCTGCTCGAAGAAGGGCTCACGCTGGCGCCCGACGACGCCGAGCTGATGTACCTGCACGGTGTGGCCCTGCACCGCGCGGGCCGACACGACGAAGCATTGGCGCGCTTGCTGGCCGCCATCGAGAAGGACGCGCGGCTGCGTCACGGCCATCCGTACTTCGTCGCGGGCGAGACGTTGCTGGCGCTGAAACGTTGGGACGACGCCGCTGACGCTTTCGAGCGCTACCTGGACTTCAACAGCTCGGACGTGGCCGCGCACACGTTGCTTTCGCGCGCCTACGCCGGCGGCAACGACGCTGCGGCCGCGCGCAAATGGCTGCTGGCCGGCATTGCCACTTGGCACGGGCTGCCCGGCGCAATGAAGCGCCGCCAACTCGGGGCCTACCTGCGCGCGCAATGGGCGCGCATCACCGTGCTGAAAGACGTGGGGGCGATGGCCGTGGCGCTGCTGTTGCTCGGTCTTCTTCTGGGCGGTGCGCGTGCTGCCTACCCGCTGGTGGCCAAGCTGTGGCAGCCCGACGCCGACGAGCAACTGTTCGAAAAGCTTCAGAAAAGCGAAGCGCTGTGCGGCACCGTGCAAACGGGCGATTTTGCGGGTGCCTATGACGCGCTGCCCGAGCTGCCGGAGGACAACCCCACCTCGGCCGGCTTGCCGCAGCGGATGGATCCGGCACTGAAGCTTCAAGTGCAGCAAACCATGGCCGCCGAGTACGTCGATTTCCGCATCGAGAAAGACCGCATCGTCGCCGGTCGCGATCTGATTCAGGAGTATTGCCTGACCCGAGTCATCGAGCGCACGCCACGCTCACTCCACGCCGAAGCCGTGCTGCGCTTTCGACCGGGCGTGACGAGCCCCACCGGCGAGGGCGAGCAGGGCGCAGACGGTCTTGCTCAGGAGGCACGAGGCGAGGGTGAGCACGCCGGCCTGGCTCCCCAGCTCATCGACGCCCGTGCCGCCGCGCTGTTCGACATTCGCTTGGATCGCGGCGCAGAAGCGACGCGCTTCCGTTTCGCCCTCGTCGGCAAGCCGCTCACGGCCACCGCTCTCACGTTACGACGGCGGCCGTAACCCGGGCGCCAAGACCCGGCGGCCACAAAAGCGTTTGCCCCTCAGGCGGCGTGGGCAGCGCGAGGGGCAAACGACTGTGCGGGGGGCGACAACGTGTCACCCCTTCGCCGAAGCGCGGCTACTTGTTGACGACGGCTTTGAACTCGTCGACGCCCAGGTTGCCGCCCGAGCCGCCCGACCAGATCTCGAACCCGCCGAACACGTCGGTCAGGTACATGGTGGACGGGATGCCATAAGTCGCGGCCGCCGTGAAGAACGCCTTCAAGTCGACGTCCTTGAACGATTGAGCGCGGCTGTCGTTGTCTTCCGTCGGGTTCACGAACGAGACCACCGGGGCGTTGTTCGGGCCGGCAGGGCCGTCGCCGCGCGGACCGACCCACACGTTCCACGGCATGCCCGCGACCATGACGTTGGAAGCCTGGACGGAGCCGATGGGCTGCTTGCCGCCCGGATCACGCAGCCAAATCATCACGAAGCCGTTGATGCCGTCTTTGTACTCGGTCGTGGGCGGGCTGTTGGCAAACCAAATGTCGTAAGTGGCGTTGAACGAGCCGGTCGAGCCGCTGTAACGCAGCGTCGAAGGCAGGCTCTTGATGGCCGAGATCTGCACCGGCAAGCCGTCGGTCGACTTCGTGCTGTACACGCCGTTGGCGGTGTTGCCGTTGTTACCGATGTAAATCGACGGGAACGACGCCGGTGCGCTGGCGCCGGTGCCGCTGCCACTCGTGATCTTGAAGCTGTTGTTGCTGTAGTTGAGGATCAGATCCGTCCCGGTCGGGTCGCCCCAGTTGTTGTTCTGGATGATGTAGCTCTTGCCGTCGACGACGACCTTGGCGCGCGCGAAGTCGCCGTCGGGGTTCTTGTTCGCGATGCCGACCGTACCCTTCTGATCACCAGCGACCGCGGGACCGTCGGGCGCGTCGCTCGCTTGCGTTCCGTATGCAAAGCCGTTGACGCAAAAATTGTACGGCGTGTCCGTCAACTTGCCGGGAACGGTGAACACAACGGCCGAGATCGGCTGCTTCGCGTACGGGGTGCCCTGCGCTCCCGCCGCCGCCCAGCACTGAGGCGTGAAGGCGCTATACGGCACGAAGATCTTGCCTTGCACTTCCGTGATGGTCGCACACCAGCGATCCGCGTCGCCGACGGCGCCCTCCTTATGTCCGTTGGGTCCCTGAATCTGCACGCGCAGGGTGAACGAGGTGTCTGTGCCCTTCTTGACGAAGTTCACTGCAATGCCATCACCCATCGGCACCACCGAGGGGGGGCCAGCGGCGTTGGGGTCTGCCGCTTTGTAGACGCAGCTTTCGGTGGGCGGCTGGTTCACGTTGAACCCGAGCAATGCCACGCTCTTGTACATGGGCTCGGCGCCGACGGTACCGCTGACACAAAACGCATCTGCGGGCGGCTTCGCCACGAAATCCATCGGCGTAATGGTCGTGGTTCCATCCTTGCCTACGCCCGTCCAGGCGCAGCCGTGCCAGTCCTTCTCGGTCAGGTAGCCGGGCCCGCCCTCTCCGGGGTTGACGACGACGCTGCCGCCCGCGCCCGTGGTGCCGGCGCCGGGAGAGGTACCGCCGGTCGTGCTCGCGCCACCCGTCGTGCCGGCGCCGCCCGTCGTCCCTGCGCCGCCCGTGCCGCTGCCAGCGCCCGGTAGCCCGGTGCTGCCAGCGCCCGGTAGCCCGGTGCTGCCAGCGCCCGGTAGCCCGGTGCTGCCAGCGCCCGGCAGCCCGGTACCGTTGCCGCTGCTGCCGTTATTGTTGGGCAGAGGGTCGTTGGCGGTCACGCTGCAGGCGCTGGCGAGCGCCACGGAGCCCATCAGAATGAAGAGGGAGGCGAGTGACTTGCTCATGCGCCCCTAGCTTTGCATACGAAACTGGAAGCGGTTCCAGGTTGGAGCGTTTTGGGTCCACTTTTTTGGGTGCGAGGCTGAAAACATTTCGCCATAGCGGACCCGCGGTCGCGCCCGAGCAAAGACAGGAGTCTTTGCCAAAGTTCCTTTTCAGGTGGCGATGGGGCGAATCAGCCCTTGACCGCGAGCCGCAGCTTCTCGACCAGGGGCTGAATTTCGGCGTGGCGCAGCTTGAACAGCGAACGGTTGGCCACCAGCACGCTCGACACGTCGAAAATGGTCTCGACCTCGACCAGGCCGTTTTCGCGCAGGGTGGCGCCGGACTCGACCAAGTCGACGATGGCGTCCGACAGGCCGACGATGGGCGAGAGCTCGACGGAGCCACCCACGTAGATGATTTCGGCCTGGATGCCGCGCGAGGCGTAGTGCTCGCTGGCAATGCGCGGAAACTTGGTGGCGATGCGCGGCACGTCGGGCAAAACGGCGCCGGCGGGAGCCGCCACCACCATGCGGCACTTGCCGATGCCCAAATCCAGCGGCTGGTAGAGGTCGCAGCGGCGCTCGCGTAAGACGTCACGGCCGCTTACGCCCAGATCGGCCGCCCCGTACTCGACGTACGTGGGCACGTCGTCGGGTTTCAGCAGCAAAAAGCGCAATTTGCCGTCGGCGCTCTCGCGCACCAGGCGCCGGTCGTCGTCTTCCAGCGCGGAGGTGTCGAGGCCGGCGGCCTTGAACATCGGCGCCAGCACCTTCATCACGCGACCCTTGGGGATCGCGATCGTCAACGGACCGTGGCTCACGGTTCCTCACTCTCGAGGGTGATGCGCTCGATGTCGGCGCCGGCCCCGGCCAGCTTGTGCTCGATGTGCTCGTAGCCGCGATCGAGGTGATACACGCGCCGCACGATGGTCTCGCCGTCCGCGACCAAGCCCGCCATCACCAACGAGGCGCTGGCGCGCAAATCGGTCGCCATCACGCTGGCGCCGGACAGCCCGCCGACGCCGCGCACGATGGCCACGTTGCCGCGCGTTTCGATGTGCGCGCCCATGCGGATCAGCTCCGGCACGTGCATGAAGCGGTTTTCGAACACATTTTCGGTCAGCACGCTCTCACCCTTGGCCAAGCAGCACAGGGCCATGAACTGCGCTTGCATGTCGGTCGGAAAGCCCGGGTGCGGCGCGGTGCTCACGTCCACGCCCTTCAGCGGCCCGACCCGGCGCACGCGCACGTGCTCGCCCTCGCGCTCGATTTCCAGGCCTGCGCGGCGCAATTTCACCACCACCGGCTCCAGGTCTTCGAGCGGCGCGTTCTCCAGCAGCACGTTGCCGCCGGCCAGACCCACCGCGGCCATGAACGTGCCGGCCTCGATGCGGTCGGCGATCACGGCGTGGTCGAACGGCTGCAGCTCGTCTTTGCCTTCGATGTGGATGGTGGAGGTGCCGGCCCCGTCGACCTTGGCGCCCATCTTGTTCAGCACGCGGCCCAGCTCTTCGATTTCGGGCTCGCACGCGGAGTTGACCAGCGTGGTCCGGCCTTTGGCCAGCGCCGCCGCCATCATCAAATTTTCGGTGCCGCCGACGGTTTGCATGTCGAACACCACCTCCGCCCCGCGCAGCCCCTTGGGCGCGTGCGCGATGATGAAGCCGTGCTCGACCTCGATCTTGGCGCCCAGCGCCTCCAGCCCTTGCAGGTGCTGGTCGACCGGGCGCGCGCCGATGGCGCAACCGCCCGGCAACGAAACCTTGGCCGAGCCGTAGCGCGCCAGCAGCGGCCCCAGCACCAGCACGCTGGCGCGCATCTGCCGCACCAAGTCGTACGGCGCTTCCGGCTTCACGCTGCCGGTCGGTGCTTTGACTCGCACCTCGGGCATGGCCACGTCGACCGGACGGCCCAAGTAGCGCAGCAGCGCCGCCGTCGTCTCGATGTCACGCAGAGCCGGCACGTTGCGCAGCCGGCTCTCGCCGTCGGACAGCAGGGTGGCACACAAGATGGGGAGGGCGGCATTCTTGGCGCCACTCACACGGATGGTGCCGCTGAGTGCACGGCTGCCACGGATCCTGATCGCGTCCATGTGACGCCCTCGATATGCCGAACCGCCCCGCCGCGCAACCTTCCGGCCGGGCCGGGCTGCCAAATCGCAGCCCAAATTGCAGAAGCTATCGTTGCGGTCCCGGGCAGCTCCGGCCGGCTCGAGATTTTTTCACAGGGAGGACGGGAGGGTCCGCGAGGCGAGAATTTGGGGGTTTCTAACAGCGAAACGGCGTGGCAAGCCTGCGCAGTTTCCGTGCGGTACCGAACGACTCGAACCGCAAAAACCTCCCGTCCTCCCGTCCTCCCTGTGAAATCTCGAGACTCCTACCAAACCGCGCGGAGACGTGGCTAACCTCGCGCCGATGGGTGGTCGCGCTTCCGGTCTGCTGTTCTTCCTCGCAAGCGCGTTGGTCGCGGGCTCGGCAGGCGCCGAGGTTCCGTCGCTGAACTTGCGCCGGCTCGAGCTGCCGACGGACGAAGCGGGCGGCCTGTACACGGAGCCGGCCCGGGCGCCCGGCCCCCTCAACTGGAACGCGGCCATCGTGGCCTCGTACGCCAACCGCTTGGTGGTGCTGCAAGACGGCTCGGGCGCGGAGGTCGCGGTGCCGGTCCGGCATCAGCTGTCGCTCGACTACTTGTTCGGCATCGGCCTGGGCGACCGCATCGCGCTCGGTCTGTCGCTGCCGAGCGTGATGTACCAAACCGGCAGTGACGTTTCGGACCGGGTGAGCGGCGCGGTGGTGCTGCCCAAGAGCGCCATCGGTGACGTCGGGCTTTCGGCCAAGGCAGTGCTGTTGCCGGCGGGCGACTTGGGCGGTTTTGCCGTCGCGGCGTTGGCGCGCGTCACTCTGCCGACCGGCGATCCCACGTCCTACGTTTCCGACGGCAAGGCTACCGGAGAGCTGCGACTGCTCTCGGAGCTCAGCTTGGTGGCACTCACGCTGCGCGCCACCGTCGGGGCCAAGGTGCGGGGTCAAGAGACGACGTACGTGGGGCAGGGGTTTGGCCACGAATTGCCGTGGGGCGCCGCCATCGTGCTGCGCCCGCAAGCCTTCGGTTGGGATCAGCAAGGGCGTTGGTCGTGGTCGTTGGAGACGCACGGCGCGGTCGCGCTCACCCCCAGCTTTGCCGCCGCCGCCGCCAGCCCGGCCGTGATTGGCGCGGTTGCGCGTTACACGCCGTCCGAATTTTCGATTTTAGGCGGCGTGGAAGCGCCGCTCGGCTCGGCCGTGGGCGTGCCCTCGGTGCGCGGCGTGCTCGGCTTGGGGTGGGCGCCGCGCTTTTACGACGCCGATGGCGACGGCATCGAAGACGCCAAAGACGAATGCGCGGAGCTTGCCGAAGACCGCGACGGCTTCCAAGACGGCGACGGCTGCCCCGACTTCGACAACGACGACGACGGCGTGGCCGACGAAGACGATAAGTGTCCGACCGAAAAAGAGGACGCCGACGGCTTCGAAGATCAAGACGGCTGCCTCGATCCGGACGACGACCACGACGGCATCGTCGACACCAAGGACGCCTGCCCCCGCGAAGCCGGCCCCGACTCGCCCGATCCGAAGCTGCGCGGCTGCCCGCCGCGTGATCGCGATATGGACGGCGTGTACGACGCCGACGACAAGTGCCCGAAGCGCGCCGAAGACCGCGACGGGTTTGCCGACAGCGACGGTTGCCCCGATCCGGACAACGACGAAGACGGCATTCCCGACACCGACGACGCTTGCCCGCTCGTGGCCGGCATGGCGCGCGAAGACGCGAAGCTGAACGGCTGCCCCAGTCCGGACAAAGACGGCGACACCTTCGACGACGCCGACGACAAGTGCCCGGACGCGGCCGAGACGTTCGACGGCTTCGAAGACGCCGACGGCTGCCCCGACGCCGACCCGAAGAAGCCGCGCCCGCCGCTGGCGCGCTTCGACGAAAAGACGGGCAGCGTGCGCGTGTCGGTGCCCATCACCTTCGAGGCCATGCCGCGCGCGCTCGAGCTCACCGAAAAATCACGCGCTCCTTTGCGCGCGGTGGCGCAGCTGCTCCACGACAAGCCCGGGTTGACGCTGCTGGTCGGCGTGCGCCCGCAGAACGCGACCCCGGCTTCGGCCCAAGAGGCGCTCAGCCGCAGCACCAGCATCGTGCTCGCGCTGCGCGCTCTGTCGCACCGCGACGACGTGGCCGAAGGCGTCAGCTTCTCGGTCGTGGCCAAGCTGCCGGGCGCCGCACAGAGCGGCGTCGGCTTCGGCACCACCCCGGCCGCTGCCGCCAAGCAACCGAAACCGAGCGCCAAGCCATGACCCGGCCGCGCGTGCGGCGCGCCGCGCAGGCGCTGTTGGCATGCTGCGCGCTCGCCCTGGTCGGTCCGGCGCAGGCGCGCGAGCCCGAACGCGGCCAGAAATCGCCGTCGTTGCTGAGCGAGCTGGGCGCGCCGGCGGCCGAGCGTCTACTGAGCAGCGACAACCCGCGCGATCGCCTGCGTGGCTTGCAACGGCTATCGGCGCTCGGTACGCCACGCGCGGTCGAGCTGCTGGCGCGCGCGCTCGATCCGGGGGGCGCGGCGCGGGGTGCCGAGGAGCACCTGGCGGCGGTGCGCGCGCTCGCTCCTCACGCCAAGCTGCCCGACGCGCGCGACGCGCTGGTGCGCGCGCTGTCGTCTCCGCCGGTAGAAGCCGACGCGGGGCCGCTCTCGGAATGGGTGCAGAGCGCGGCCGCGTTGGCGCTGGCGCGAACGCAAGATCCGTCGGCGCTGTCGGCGCTGGGCCGGGCGTTGCGCAAGCCGGGCCACGCCGCCGAGCTGACCCGTGACGCGCTGTTGGCCAATCCTCCGCGCGACCTCACGCCGCTGTTGCGCGCCCCCGGCGCCCCTACCAAAGAGCTGTGTGAGACGCTCGGCGTGCTCGGAGATCTGCGCGCCGAAAGCTTCTTGCGCGACGTCGTGCGGCGCGGGGCGCCCGACGCGCGCGCCGCCGCCGCCCTGGCTTTGCTGCGCTTCGGCTCGACCGAGGTGGTCGAGCTGGCGCGCCACTGGCTGCGCTCCGAGCGGCAGCCGGTGTTGGTAGCGGCGGCGGCGGAAATCTTGGCGCGCCGCGCGACTTCGGACGCGGCCGCCGCGCTCTCGGGCCTGGCGGGTAGCGAGGCAACGCGCGAGCTGTCGCTGCGCCTGCTGCTGCAAACCGGCGGCGCGGTCGAAGCCCCGGCCGCGTTGGGACCCGAGACGGCTGCGGACCGGGCGCCGGCCCTGCTCGAGCTGTTCGCTCGCGCCACCGCGTGGGGGCAGCCACGCATCGAGCGAGCGCTGCAGGACCCGGAGCGCGCCGGCCTGGCCAGCTACGCGCTGTCGCGTGCGCCCGGTGCGGCGGCGCGAGCGCGACTGGAGCGGGCACTGGGGGAGCCACGCCTCCGAGCGTTCGCGCTGCGCGGTTTGGCACTGCGCTACGCGCGCCTGGGCGAAAGCTCGACCGCGCTTCGGCAAGCCTCGACGGCGTCGTTGCGCGCTACCAGCGCGAGCGAACGCGCGGCGGCCACCTTCGCGCAGGGGCTGCTGGATCCGACCAGCTTGAGCAATAGCTTGCGCTCCAACGATCCGGTCGTGGTCAGGGCCGCCGCGCGCCTGGCGTCTTCCGGTGATGCGGCGCGCGTAGCGGTGGGCCGCCTGCTCGGCGAACGCGACCCGGTGTTGCGCGTTGCGCTGGCGCTAGGCCTGGCCGATGCCGACGCGGCCGAGCTGGCGCCAACGCCGCTCTTGCTCGAGCTGTCGCACGGAGCCGGGCCGGCGTCGCTGTTGGCTACGCGAGCCCTTGCCGCGCGCAAAGACGCGGATCTGTTGCCTTTGGTGCGCGAGCTCTTGACCTCCGGCGACCCGTGGTTACGCGCCCACACCCTGCTCGGCCTCGGGCGCGCGACCGATCCGGACGCGCTCGGCTTGATCGAGAACGCCTACCGCTTCGAGCCCGACCCGAGCGTGCGCCACGCGGCCGTGGTGGCGCTCAGTCAGCGCCCCGAGCCGGTCAAGCAGCGCACGCTCTCGTTGGCGGCCGAGCTCGACGCCTCCCGCGATGTGCGCGACGCCGCGCAGCTCGCGCTCTCCGGTCAGCGCCTGAGCGACGGCGTGGTCGGCCCCGAGACGTTGTGGATGGAGCTCGCGAAAAATCCTGGCGTGGCCGCCGAGGCGGTGCCGGCCGTGCAGGTGCGCATGGGCGCGGGCCTGGCGCTGCCTGCCGTCGCCGATCCGGACGGCGTGGTGGTGCTGGCGGGCGTGGATCCAGCCACCCCCGAGGTTCGACTTGCGCTTCTGGGCGAACGGGTGAACGTTCCGGGAGCCAGCCCATGAAGAAAGCTGCTGCCGAAAAAGCCGCGCCCGCGCAGCCCGAAACGCTGGGTTTCGAAGACGCGCTCAAGCGCCTCACCGCCATCGTCGAACGGCTGGAGAGCGGCGAGCTTTCGCTCGAGCAGTCGCTGTCGTTGTTCGAGGAAGGCACGCGCCTGTCGCGCACCTCGCAAGCGCAGCTGGACGCCGCCGAAAAGCGCGTCGAAGAGCTGTTGGCCATCGACGGCAACGGTCAGCCTGTCGTGCGCGAGCTCGACCCGGAGTAAAGCTTGAGCACCTTGGTCGAGACCGCCGCATTTCTCGCCATTGGCAACGAGCTATTGAGCGGCAAGGTGGTCGAGGCCAACCTGGCGCCGCTGGCCGTCACGCTGCGCGCGCTCGGTATCCAGCTGTCGACGGCCGAAATTCTGCTCGATGACGTACCCACGTTGGCGCGGGCGATCGCGCGGCTGAGCGCAGCCCACGGCGTCTTGATCACGAGCGGCGGCGTTGGACCAACCCACGACGACGTGACCATGGAAGCCGTGGCCCAGGCGTTCGGGCGCAAGGTGGTGCGCGAGCCCACCCTGGTCGAGCTGGTGCGCCAAACCTTCGGCGACAAAACCAGCGACGCCCACCTGCGCTTTGCCGACGTTCCCGAGGGCGCCGAGCTGCGCCGCGCCCCGGACGTCTCGTGGCCGACACCGGTGGTCGAAAACGTGTGGATCTTGCCGGGCGTACCGGAGGTGTTCCGCATGAAGCTTGCCACCCTGCGCGCGTGGGTTCGCGGCCCGCGCGCCTTCGTCACCCGCGCGCTGGTGCTCCGCAGCGACGAGGTGGAGTTGAAGGACATGCTCGACGCCGTGGTGGCCGCGCACCCCGCGGTCAGCGTCGGCTCCTACCCGGCGCTGTTCAACCCGCGCTACCGCACCCGCATCACCTTCGACGGCACCGACGAGCTGGCGGTTCTGGCCGCGCTCGAAGATCTGCGGGCGCGGGTGGATCCGAGCGCCATCGTCGACGTCGAATAGCGGCGGGCAACGGCTCAGCCCACGCCTTTGTAGCGCGACGCCAGCAAGCCCGTGGCAAGAGTCAGGTCGAGGTCGGCGACCAGCAGTCCTTCCACCCCGTAAGGCTGGTAACAGAGCAGCACCCCGTCGGGGCGCACGACGGCCGAGGTCGTGGGTGAGCCGGGGCTGGCCACGTTGACCGTCGCAAAGTACGCGGTGTTTTCGGCGGCGCGGCAGAGCGCCGACTTTTCGTGAAAGCTGTTGGCCGGGTCGCCAAACGTCGTCGGTTGGTAGGCACCTGGCTCCCCTTCGTGCACCTGCGGGTGAAACACGACTTGGGCTCCGTGCTGCACGGGCCAGCGCACCGTCTCGGGGTAGCGAAAGCCTTCGTGACAGATGGAGACGCCGAATTTGAGGCCCGCCGTTTCGAACACCCGGCGCCCCGTGCCGGGCACGTAGATGCTCTCTTCCGAAGGATCGATCTGGACCTTGTCTTGAAAGCCCAGCCGCTCGCCCTGGGGGTCGATGACCAGCACGCAGGCTGTGACTCCGCCGGCAACTACGCGCTCGGTACCCAGCACAACGGCCACCCGCGCCGCGCGGGCCGCTTGCGCAACGGCTTGCCACGCGCGCTCTAGAAACGCGGCGTCGCCGGGCGGCGGGTTGGTGCCGGGGCGGCGGTACCCGGGTACGTAGCACTCGGGGAAGCACACGACGCGGGCCCCAGCCTCACCAGCGGCGGCCACGCCGCGCACCGCCAGCTGCACCGATTCCTCGGCGTTGGCGGGAAAGCGTAGGTTGGCGAGAGCGATTCGAAACGGCTCCATGCGCGGCCATGTTGCCATGACTGGCGGCCGTTTGGACTGCTGGCGGCCAGCTGAAATGGAGTGTCAGCGGCCATTTTTTCGCGGCTCCCGACTTGGCATGCACGGTGCTTCTGGGCACGCGAGAGCGAGGTAGGTTTGCTGGCCATCAGAGAACGAGCGTTGGAGTCGGGAGTGCAGGAGCTGGGCGACGCGGAGCTGCTGACGCTGCTGCTGGGCACGGGCAGCACCGGTCATTCGGTGGAGCGCGTGGCGTTGTCGCTCCTGGAGGCGTCAGGTGGCATCGAGGGTATCGCTCGTTTGGGGCCGCACGCCTTTGCGGTGCAGCCCGGGGTCGGACCGGTGAAGGCGGCGCGCTTGGCCGCGGCCATGGAGCTCGGCCGCCGGGTCGTGATTCGTTCGCTGGCTGAACGGCGCCAGGTCATCGACTGCTTCGAAGCCGCGGCGGAGTGGGCTCGCCCGCGGCTGGCGGCGTTGGACCACGAGGAAGTATGGCTGCTTTGTCTCGACGGCCGCAGCGGGCTGAAGTCCAGCGTGCGCGTCGCTCAAGGCGGCCTGCACGGCTGTGCGCTCACCGCCCGGGACGTGCTGGCGCCCGCCGTCAAGAACGGCGCGGCGGCCATCTTGCTCGTGCACAATCACCCGAGCGGCGACCCGCAACCAAGTCCGGACGACGTGGAAATGACCAAACACGTCGCCAAATGCGCCGAGCTCATCGGCATACCGCTCCTGGATCACGTGGTCGTGGCGCGGGGCGGTGCTCGTTCGGTGTTGGACGAGCACGTCTAGGATCGCTGGTTCTTGTTCTCCTCCGCGCCTTGCCCCGAGCGTCTTGCGACTTAGCTGACCTGTAGCGCGACCGGCGCTCGGCCTCGCCGAGTTTTCGCAGGTCTGGTCTCGATCGCGGATCGCGATCTGCTGGTGCCAAGGTCGGGTGGGGTGATTCTGGCTCGCGCTTTGCGCGAGCTGGCATTTTTCAGGGCGCTCCGCTTTGCAGTCTTCTGAGAAGGACGGACGCGCTCGGCTTGAACGGACTGGCTCCTACATGTGGGCCTTCCGACCTTCCGATCTTGGTGTGAAAAAATCTGGGTCCCTAAAAGCCGCGGGTTATTGGCTGCGAACCCCCTCTTTCCGAGCGTGGAGGCGCTGGGCTATCCTGCGTGGTCGAATGAGCAGCCCGGAGATCCATTTCGGCGCGTTGACGGACGTTGGACGAACGCGCGAGCACAACGAGGACAACTTCCTCGTCGACAAGAAGCTCGGGCTGTTCGTCGTCTGTGACGGCATGGGCGGGCACGCCGCGGGGGAGGTCGCGAGCGCTCTGGCCGTGCGCACCATCCACGAGGAGATCAAAAAAGAGGCCGACCTGTTGCGCGACTACGCCGAGGGTGCGTCGGGCGGTGCCAAGGTCAGCAAGCGCGACGTCCTGAACATGCTCGAGTTCGCGGTGAACCGCGCCTCGCACAAGGTGCACTCCGAGGCGGCCAAGGACGTCAAGAAGCGCGGCATGGGCACGACGCTGGTGGCGCTTTTGATCGTCGGCAACCAGGCCTTCATCATCTACGTCGGTGACAGCCGCATCTACCTGTTGCGCGACGGCTTGCTCGAGCAAATCACCGAAGATCATACGGTCTACAACGAGCTCATCAAGCGCAAGAAGATGCCGAAGGAGCAGGTCGAGCAGCTGGCGCAAAAGCACGCCATCACTCGCGCTGTCGGCGTCTACGAGCACGTCGAGCCGGATACGTTGGTGGTCGACCTACTGCAAGGCGACCGCTTCCTGCTCTGTTCGGACGGCCTTTCCGGCTACTTCGAAGACGAGCCGGAGCAGCTCGGCAAGTTCCTGGGCAAGCCCGACGCCGACGTGGTCGTCAAGGAGCTAATCGACTGGGCCAACGAGCACGGCGGCAAAGACAACATCACGTCCGTGATCGTGACCGTCGGAGACGCCTCGGACCGCGACGAAAACCGCGCCAAGAAGCTTCAGCTCAAGCGCGACATCCTGGCGCGCATGCCGCTGTTCCGACCCCTGAACGATCGCGAGATTTTGCGCGTGCTGCAGGTCACCGACGTGCTCACCTACAAGCCGGGCGAGGTCGTCATCACCGAGGGTGAGAAGGGCGAAGAGCTGTACATCGTGCTGTCGGGGCAGCTGAAGGTGACGCGCAACGGCGCTGACGTCGCCACCCTGCCGCAGGGCGCGCACGTCGGCGAAATGGCGCTGGTGCGCAGCCAGCCGCGCTCGGCCACCGTCACCTCCGACGGCATCAGCGAGCTGATGGTGATCCGTCGCCAAGAGTTCTTCGAGATCCTGCGCAAGGAACACCAGCTGGCGGTGAAGCTGCTGTGGCAGTTCACGGGCGTGCTGGCCGATCGCTTGGCGGAAACCACGCGAGAGCTGGGTGCAGCCAAAGAAGAGCTGGCGGCCGAGGACATCACCAACGAGATCTTTGCCGAAGACGAAGACGAAGATCGGAAGACGCTGGTCATTCCGCCTCCGCCGCCCTCCCGCGGCCCGGAATGACGCGCAAAACCTGCTTTTGGCTCGGACTGGTCGGGGGCAGCGCTCTGCTCGTGCTGGCTTGCGGCAAAGCCTCCGACAACCACGCGGCGGGCGCTGCCGGCGGCCGCTCGGTCGCCAGCGCCGAGCCCAGCGTCGAGGCTCCGCCCGCCAGCGGCACACCCAGCGTTGTCCCGCCTCCACCGGCGAGAGATCCGACCTGCCGCGCGCTGCGCGTCGAGGGCGAAGCCAAGCTCGGCGAGGTTCCGCTGGCCTCAGGCACCGAGCTCGACGGCTCCGACTGGGTGACGCTCGGCAAGGGGGCAAGCCTGACCCTGAAGCATGCGGCGTCGGGGCGTGAGCTGGCGTTGGCGGGTCCGGCGCGCTTCCGCGCCTGTCGTCGCGGCCGCGAGCAACTGCTGCTAGCCGAAGGCCAGGTGACGGTTGGCAGCGGCATGGGCGCGCGTCCCGGCGCAGAGGTAACGATCGCGACGCCGGTCGGGGCCGTGCGCTACGCCGACGCCGAGCTGTCGCTGAAGCTCGACGACAAGCGGCTCAGCGTCGAGGTGCGCGCGGGCAGCGTCGAGATCGACTCGGCGACGCCGGGCGCGACGCCGGGCAAAGGACCGAAGAGCCCGCTGCACGCCAAAGACAAGCTGGTGGTTCCGCTGGGCAAGCCGGACGTCGCGCTCTTGCTGTCGCGCTGCCAAGCCGCGGCCGAAGCGGCAGCGGACTCGGCGCGCAAGGTGGCTGACAAGAGTGCCGCCGAGCCACTGGGCGAACGGGCTCAAGCCCACGTGCGTGCCCGCAAGGCGGCGCGAGCCGCCTGCACCATCGCCGCCGCCGCTACCGGGCTCGTGGCCGACCCCACCGCCGCTGCCGGGTTTTGGGCCGAGGCGGCGCGTTGGGAGGGTTTGTGGGAGACCATCCCCCGTCCCGGTCGCGCTCAAGCCCCGGAAAAGTGACCGATCCGTTGACAGTTTGCAGGCCGCGCCGCTAGCGTCCGCTGAAACGGGCGCGTGTGTTCGCCCGAGGTCCCAGGATGAGGCGCTTGACCTTGAAAACGTGCTCTGCCCTGCCTCTGGCGGGGCTGCTTTTGACCTCGCTTTCGCACGCCGAGGAACCCCGGAAAGTCAGCGAGCCTTCGGTGCTGCGCGAGCCGTCCGAGGTGGTCCAGGTCGTCGACGCCTTCGATGACGATGACCTGTTCGACCTTCACTTGTCGCTCGGTTATCAAAGCACCTGGAAGAGCGCCAAGATCATGCGTGAGTCGGCGCTGACCGACGCGGGCTTCAGCGACGGCGGTTATTCGCGCGCCAACCTCAACGTGGCCGAATATTCGTCGCGCGTCAGCCGCCTCAATACCCGCGCCGACATCGGTCTGTACAAGGATCTCGCGTTGGTGATCCGCCTGCCCATCGTCTTGTCCGACGATCGCGAGCTGAAGGGCCTTTCGGGCAGCGACAAGAATCAGAGTTTCTCGCTGGCGGGCGCGCCGGGCGAGCAGCTGTTTCAGCTGCCGTTCAAGTCGCCGACCCGCAGCGGCGTCGAGTACCTGGCCATCGGCATCGATGCTTCGCCCATGAATCAGGCGCGGGACAGCACCAAGCCCACGTGGTTGATCGGCATCGAAGGGCGCTTCGACGTGAGCGAGCCGATGCACGCCTGCAACAAGAACCCCAAGACGCTCAATACCAACTCGGGGTTGCCGGCAGGCGCGTCGCAGATCGATTGCGCCAACTACTCGGATATCAACCGCAACGGCACGGGCGGTGAATACCCGGCTGCCGTCGACGGCAATTCGTTGGAAGGCACCTTCAAAGGCGGTCGCAAGCCCGGCATCAGCCGCGGCGTCACCGCGCTCGAAGGCCACACCATCGTCTCGCGCCGGGTGAAGTACATCGAGCCCTACGGCGGCTTCCGCGCGTTGTTCGAGTTCCAGAACGACGGCAGCGACTACGGCGCGACGGATCTCAAAGGCTCGCTCGTCAACCACCCGCCCCTCCGCGGCACGATGATCTTCGGCCTGAACGTCATCCCGTACGAAATTCGCGAAGCCTACCAGCGGCTCGCTTTCGACTTTCGCTTCACCGGCACCTACGTGTCGGAAGGTCGCGACTACTCCGAGCTGTTCGACGCGCTCGGCACCTCCGACGCCGCCACTCTGCGCTACCCGAACTATGCCGAGTTCCAAGGCGGTACTGGGTCGGCCGCCGGCAACTCGGTCGTCAACCCCAACTCGCAGAAGGTCTACTTCACCGGCCTGACCGACGTGCAGCAACACGGCGTTTACACGCTTTCCGGCAGCGTGAACTGGCAGGTGGGTGAGTACGTGAAGTTCAACCTCGGCGCCGCCTACACCCTGACCCAGGCGCACTTTCTCACCTTCGATCAGGCGTGCAACCCGGATTTCGCCAAGGACCTGAGCAAGGCCGGCCCTTGTCATGGCTCGAAGACGGACGCGAGCGGCGCCCCGAAGGACACTCCGAGCGGTATTCCGAACCCCAACTACCGCAAAGCCATCAACGATCCGGGTCATCGCTTCAAGGTCAGCGGCTCCAGCGACATCGACGCTTGGATCAACGCGACCGTGATGTTCTGAGGATCATGGCCTGCCGCGCGGCTCGTGCGGTCCTGGCGGCGCTGACGGTCTCGGCCGTAGCCCACGCGGGGCCGAATGACGTGGTGGCGTTGCCGGCTGCGCCCGCTCACGAAGGCGAGGCGCCGGACGCTGGCATCGACGTGCTGTTGCCGCACCTCGATCAGCTCGTCACCGAGGCCGTTCAAGACTTGGGCCTGACGTTGGCGCTGGAGCCGCGCTCGGCGCGCGAGCTGCCGACCGACGAAGACTTGATCAAACGCGCCCACGACTCGTGGGTCGTGCTGCCGACGCTCGAGCGCGAGGGCCGCGGACTCCGGCTGCGCATCGTGGCCATCCGGCCCGGCTCGCGCGTCATGCTCACCCGCAGCGAACGCTCGTCCGCCGACGATCTGGACGTGCGCGTCGCGGTCATGATGCGCGATCTGCTGCAGTCGCGGGCCGCGGCCGAGCAGGCGCCCAGCGCCGCGCCCTCCGCCTTCGAAGAGCTGGAGGCGCGCGAGCCGCGCTCCAACGGCCGGGCCGTGTTGGCGCTGAACGCGGCCGTGTTCGGCGGGTTCGTCGGCTATTCGATTCAAGCCGCCAGCGGCTCGTCCGACGAGCGCTTGGTCTACCCGCTGGTCGCCCTCGGCACCGGCGTCGGCCTCGGCGCATCGATGCTGATCGCCGACGAGTGGGACATCAGCGTCGGCGAAGCTTGGTTCTTGTCGGCGGGGCTGTGGTGGCCGACGAGCTCGGGCTTGCTGTTGGCCGGGCACCACGACGTCCGCAAAGAAGATCGCTATGTCTACGGCGTGGTTTCCGGCACCGCAGGCGTGGCGCTCGCGGTCGCAGCCGTGAGCTCGACCAATATCACCGACGGCGACGCCGCGCTGGCGCACAGCGGCGGCGTGCTCGGCTTGGGGCTGGGCGGTTTGAGCCAGCTGTTCATCGAAGGCCGCACCAGCAAGACGCCGATTGGCGGCATGGGCTACGGCGCCGCCATCGGCACGTTGGGTGCGGGCGTGCTGGCCACGCAGGTGAACCTCAAGGCGCCTCGCGTCCTGCTCGTCGACCTGGGCGCGACGCTCGGCGCCCTGACGGGCGCGGCCGCGGGCAGCCCCCTTTTGTTGGTCGACCAAGAAGAGAGCAAGTCGCGCACGCGCGCCTGGCTCGGCAGTATCTTTGCGGGCACGGTGTTGGGCGCCGGCATCGGCTGGTGGAGCACGCGCAAGTCCGACGCTCACGCCCCCAGCTCGCAGGCGTCTCTGCCCGCGCTGCCTTACGCCGTCGCGACGCCGGACGCGCGCGGGGCCCGCTTCGAAGCCGGCCTGCTCGGGCGGTTCTGAGATGAGTCGCCCGCCCGACGACGCCGAAACCCTCCGTGTCGTCCTCGGTGAAGCCTGGTCCGGGCGCCGCGCCGACGACGCCGTGCTCCGTACGTTTCCCGGCTTCTCCCGCAAAGAGGTCAAAGAGTTGTTCGAAGCCGGGCGCGTGCGCGGCTCCGGTCGCCGCCTGAAAAAGGGCGACCGCGTCGAGCGCGGCATGGAGCTTTCGGTGGAAGCGCCCAGCGTGCCGATCGCGCCGGACGCCTCCATCCCGCTCGCGGTGCTGTTCGAATCCGAAGATTTCGTGATCGTCGACAAGCCGGCAGGCTTGCCCACCGCCCCCCTCGTCCGCACCGAGACGCGCTCGCTAGCCGCGGCGCTGTTGGCTCGCTACCCCGAGATGGCGGGCGTGGGGTTTCGAGAGCGCGAGCCCGGTCTGGTGCACCGGCTCGACAACGAAACCTCCGGCGTCGTGCTGGCGGCGCGCAGCCAACCGGCTTTCCAGACCGCGCGCTCGTTGTTCGAGTCCTCGCTGCTCGAAAAACGCTACCTGGCGGTGGTCGCGGCGGCCGCCCCCGAAGCGGGCGAGCTCGAGACCTGGCTCGGACCCGACACCAGCGATCCGCGGCGCGTGCGCGTCTACGCTGAGCCCGCCGCCGACGGCTACGCCAAGCTCAGCCGCACGCGTTACCGAGTGCTGGGTCGCGGCTCGCGTTTCGCGCTGGTCGAGCTTTCGGTCGAGCGCGCGTTTCGTCATCAAATTCGCGCGCACTTGGCGCACTTGGGCTTCCCCATCGCAGGCGACGCCGTGTACGGCGGCGCTGCCGTGCCGGAGCTGGGCGAGCGCCACGCCCTCCACGCCAGCTACATTGCGTGGGCCGGCGATGCGGCGCGCGCCGGCTTCCGCGCCGAGGCGGGCCTGCCCGCGGAGCTCGAGGCGCTGATCGGCGGCGCGGGCGCGGCCGGGCGCTGAGTCAAGACTTCCAGCAACTCCGCCACCAAGGCCAGCGTTTCGGCGACCGTCGGCAGTTTGGGCCGCAAGACGGCCACGCGCTCTTCGGCCTTCCTGCCGCGTTGAAACGACGTTTGCGCCGGCAAAGCCTGGGCGCAGGGCGAGCCTTCACGCACGCGCAACAGTACGTACGGCTCGGCTACCACGCCGCCCAAACCGAGAGCGTGATCGGTCCCCACCTCCACCGCCATCAGCCCGGTCAACGCACCGCGCGGCTGCAGCAGCAGGCGCAGCTCGTCGGCGTTGCGGCTGCCCTGCGGCAAGCGCGCCAGCGGCACCGCTCGCACTCCGCTCCGACGCAGCCCCGTCAGCACCCGCTGCAGCATCCGGCGCGGATCGCCACCCGGCACCGCGGGCAGCTCTTGCGCGCGCCCCGTCAAGAACACCGGCAAGAGCACGGTCGCTCCCAGCAAGAGCTCGACGGCTCGGTAGGGCGAATGGCGGCGCTCCAAGAAGTGGAGCACCACCACGCCCACCACCAGCGCCGTGAACACCAACCCGCCGACGAGCGTGCTGCCGTCCAGCCAGCGCCCCGGCAGCGGCGTCGCCTGGCGAGCGAACGCATCGGCCTCCGACAGGGGCAGCCATTGGCCCGGGCCGCGCGGCGCCGCTCGTCCCGGCGTTGCGAACAGCGTGGCGCAGGCCATCACGCCGAGCAGCAGCAGGCCGACCCACGTAGGCTCGTCCCAACGCCCGCCCGCGATCACGGCCAGGCCGAGCAACACCCCGGAAAGCGCGGCGCGCAGGCCTGGCGCCAACGGCAAGAGGGCGCGCGCTTCGGCGTTGCGCAGCGCGGCCGCGGCTTGGAAGCCCCGCCACTTGGCGAACACCAGCGAACCGAACGCCAAGCCCGCGATCACCGCTCCAATCAACCAGCCCAGTCGCTCGCGCGGCGACTCACCGAGCTCGTGCGACGCCAGCAGCGTCGGCGATTGCGGCGCGGCCACGGCGGTGAAGGCATCGAACGCCGAGTCAGCGACCCAAACGCGCCACAGCGCCGGCTCGCCGCGGGCTACGTGCGGCCGCAAGATCTCCAGCTCGTCTTTGCCCGGAGCGCGGCGCAAGTTGCCGACGAACACGCCGCCCAGCTCGTCCAGCTCGTTCACGGCCGCGCCGCTCGAGCCCGGGCTCGGCAGCATGGGCGCCACGTTGGCCTCGGGGATGCGGAACGTCACGCGCGCCGAGTCGAGCCCGTCGTCGAAGCGCGGTCCCACCCAGCGCAGCTCCACGTGACTGCCGACGCGGCGAATCAAGTCGCGCTTGGCTAGCTGCGTGCGGTAGCTGAAGCGGAACACGTACGAGCCGGTCCGCAGCCCGCGCTCGCGCTCGACGGTGAGCTTGAGCGACCCGTCCGGCTCGCGCGCCACCGACAGCGGCACGGTGCCGAACTTCTGGTCGTCGGTGCAGATCACGGTCGCGTCGGGCAGGGGCTCGGCATCGCTATCGACACCTGCCACCGGCAGCTCCGCGAGCGGCCCGCCGCGCAGCCGGACGCCGAGCTCTTGGGTCACGGTGGCGGTGCCGTTGCGCTCGACATCCACGGTCGCCGCGTGCGCGGTCACCCGCGTCTCGACCCAGCCAGGGACGGCTTGGGCAGGAATTGCGGCCAAAAGCAGGGCTGCGGCGGCCAGGGCAGCAAGATGTCGTCTCAAGACATACATCAGACCACCTGTGCATACCTTGGCCGACACGGCAGGCCAAAGTTTCGGGTACTTCCGGACCCGCGTCCGTCTGGAACGCCGGGCTCGACGATGTGGCGGCCCGTCGTCTTATTGAAGCGCACGCCCTCTCAGCGTTTGTCGAGCGCGTCTTTGAAGGCGGGCCCGGCGCTGACCACCGCCGCGCTAGTGTCGCTGAACACCGCCGCGGGGATTTCCAAGTCGAAGCGGGCGCTGCCCGGCCCGACCGTCGTGGAAAACGGGATGGGCGTCTGCCCGTGGTGCGGCGAGCTGGCCACGGCCTTGCCGACCTCCGGCTCTTTGCTGCCGCGCTCCAAGGTGCGTGCCACATAGGCCAAGGTGAAGAAGCCGGCGGCTAGGATCTTATCGCTGTGCGCGGGCTTGGCAAACGAAGCGCCGGGCTCGTTCTTGCGATGCTCGGCCATCACGCGCGCCATCTCTTGCGTGTCGTCGCCGGTGAGCACGTAGGTAAAATCGCCGTCCGGCTGCACGACGATGCTCATGTGGCTGAGCTGCTTGGCGTCGGGTGGTGGCAGCATGTTCTCGGCGATCTTGGCGAGCTTGTTGCCAGACTCGGTCCACGCCTTCATGTCGACCGTGAGCTCGAACATTGTGGCCGGTGTCTTGAAGCCGGCCAGCTTGAGCGACTTTTTGCTGACCTTCGGCCAGATCTTCTCCTCGACATGGTTGTCTTTGCGCCAGCGCTTGAGCGCCGGGTCGGCCAGCAGCGCGAAAGCGTCGGTGTACAGGCCGAGCGGGCGCGCCGAAGGCTCGGAAAGCCTGGTGATCATCGTGTCGGCGTGTTGGTAGCCAATCGCGTCTTTTTGGCCCGGGCTAACCGCAAAGCCAAAGCTTTCCGGTAGCTTGGAAAGCCAAGCGTCCACTACTCGGCGCGCGCGCTTGCGCGTCGTGACGGGCAGCTTCTCGTGCTCCAACAAGCCTTCGGCCAGCTCGCCCGCAATGCGCCCAAACGCTGCATAGCGCTCGGCCGGCAGCGCGGTGTTGTAGCCGGCGAGCGTGGCGTCCGGCGGCAGGCGCGGCAACGTTACTGGCACCGATACGGGCTTCATGGCCGCAATCGTGCCGGCCAGCCACGAGCTGTCGCCCTTCAAGCGCAGCTCCGCCGAGCCGGCCAGTACGCTGCGCGCCGTATCCAAGCGCGCTTCCAGCCGCAGCTGATCCAGGTCGTTGAACACGTTGATGACTTCGTCGACCCCGCCATAGATGGCGTCCTGCAACGCGCGGTCGAACTCGGGCGAATCGAGGGCAATTTGCCGTTGCGCGATGCCGGCGAACAGCCGCAGCGAGGTGACGTCGTGCCCGTAGTGCGCTTGAATCGGCTTGGCTTCGAGGGTGAGCTCGAAGTCGGCTCCGGTCTGGGGCTCGCTCGGCAGGCCGCGTGTGGCGTACGGCAACAGCGCGTCCACGTCTTTCGTCCCGCGCCCGCAGATCAAGCGTGCTGGCGCCGCACCCAGGCTCACCGCGACCGCGCAGCTGACGTCGGGGAAGTCGCCCACCCGAAAGACACCGGGCGCCAACTTGCGCGTCGGCAGCTGGAGCGACTCCGCGGCGCTCAGTGCCTCGTCCAGGGACTTGAGCCCGACCGAGCCGATGATCAAAGGCGGCGGCACTTTGCCCTCACCGAAGGCGTCGAGCGCGACCAGCATCTCCACCGGCGCTTCCCACAGCACCGCCTTCGACAGAGAGCGGGCTTGGGGCGGCATCATGTCCTCGACTCGGACCGGCAGCGAGCTCCACTGGGTCAGGGTCTCGGCCAGCACGCGCGGCCGAGCGATGCGACCGACCACCACGATTTCCGCGGGCTTGGCCACGGGTGACAGGTCCGGCGCCTCGGGCGCCACCGCGACCGGAACGGCCTCGACTGGCTTGGGGGGTGGAGCTTTTGCCTCCTGTTTTGGACCGCAAGCAACCAGCGAACAAGCGACGACGGCACTGACCCAAGAGCGCATTGTCCCCACGCTAGTGCCGCGTCTCGAGCGGAGCAATCGTTCCGATGGCGTTCCCCGAGGCTCGCGTAGCGATTGTCGCTTTGAGACGCGGCTCCAGCATGGGGTAAGCTGGGCTCGCGATGGCCGTCAAAGTTTACCAGTATTCCAAGTGCTCCACGTGTCGGAAGGCCCTCAAATGGTTGGATGGGCGCGGAGTGGACTACGAGCCCGTGGACATCGTCACGGCGCCTCCGAAAAAGTCGGAGCTGCAGCGCGCGCTCAAGAGCGGGGTGCCGCTCAAGAAACTATTCAACACCTCCGGCCTGTCGTACCGCGAGGGGGGGTGGGGTCAGAAGCTCGCTGCGGGAAGCGTCACGGAAGCTCAGGCGCTCGACGCCCTGGCCAGCGACGGCAAGCTGATCAAGCGTCCGTTCGCCCTCGCCGGCGAACGTGCGCTCGTTGGCTTCGACGAAGCGGCGTACAAGGCCGCCTTCGCGTCGGTCAAAAGCTGACGTCGGCGCCGCGTCGCCGCTCGCTTCGCTCCAATCGTCAGATTTCCGCGGCCTCCAGCCATTTCGGATGCTTGGCGGTTCCGTCGTACTTCTGCGCGGTCTTGAACAGCTCGTGCTCGCCCTTGGCGGCCGCGGCTTTGGTGCGCGCCAACAGACTGGCCCGCTCCGTCGCCGAAAGCGGCACGAACTCGCGCGCCAGCTTCAAGTCTTGCTCCAAGACCTGCCGGCTGTCGATGCCAGTGATCACCACCGACGTAGGCAGACTGAGTGAGTAGCGCAGGCACTCTTCCGCCGTCACCACGCCGCTCTTCAAAATGTCGCCCGAGCCCATCGACTTCATCCCCAAGACGCCGATGCCGCGCTGCTCCAGCACCGGCAGCACGTTGGCTTCGAAGCTCTTGAAGTGCGCGTCCATCACGTTGAGCGGCATCTGCACCGTGTCGAACTCGAAGCCGGCGTGCTTGGCGGTGTCGAGCATGTGCAGGTGAATGGCGGGGTCTTTGTGGCCCGTGAAACCGATGAAACGCAGCTTGCCCGCCTTCTTGGCCGCCTGCAGCGCGCCGATGATGCCGTCGGGCGCAAACGAGCGTTCCGGGTCGTTCATGCGAATGACCTCGTGCACTTGAACCAAATCGATGACGTCGGTCTGTAGTCGCTTCAGCGATTGCTCCAGCTGCGCGGTAGCCGCCTTCGCGGTGCGACCGTCCAGCTTGGTCATCAAGAAGACTCGCTGGCGGTAGCCGTCTCGCAGCGCCTTGCCCATGCGCTCCTCGCTCTTGCCATCGTTGTAGTCCCAACAATTGTCGAAGAACGTGATGCCGCCTTCGATGGCGTCGCGCATCAACGCGATGGCTTCGTCGTCGCTCAGCTTGTCTTTGTCACCGATGTGCGCGCCACCGAGACCCAGCATCGAAACTTCTACGCCGGTGTTACCCAGCTTGCGCTTGGGCACGCCGCTCGACTTCGTGGTGGCGGCGGTGCTAGCCGCGGGGGCGGGTGGCGGAGGGGGGGCTGATGCTTCGACGTGGCGCTCCGGGCGTGGCGTTTGGCCGCGGGAGCAAGCGGCTGGCCCGAGCAGCCCCGCCAGCGACCAACGGCAAAAGTCAGCACGGCTGAGCACGTTCGACATGCGCGCCGGCGTGCAACGCACGTGCCGCCTCGTCATGATGATCGGTTGGGCGCGGCATAGGCGTTGCTGGCCGATTGTTTGGGGCCACCGCAACTGCGAAAAGTGCCACTTCGCGCGAGGCGATACACCTCGCCAGAGGCTTTTCTGCCGATCCCATCTGAAAGGAACCACCATCATGCAAGCCGTCGTTCTCACGGGTTACGGAGACGTAGAGAAGCTCGAGGTGCGAGAAGTCGAGGAGCCCAATCCCGGCGCGCGTCAGATAAAAGTCAAGGTCGCGGGCGCGAGCATCAACCCCATCGATTGGAAGATTCGACGCGGCGACTTGCGCGGGATGCTGCCGCTACACTTGCCGGTCATCCTGGGGCGTGACATTTCCGGGACGGTCGTCGCGGTAGGCCACGATGTGAAGGAGTTCGCGGTGGGCGACCGCGTCATGGGTCTGGTGGAGCACGGCTACGCCGAGCTCGTGGTGGCACCGGTGGAAGCCTTCGCCAAGCTGCCTCCGGAAATCGAGCTGGAGCGCGCGGCCGCGTTGCCGCTGGTCGGTCTGACGGGTACGCAGCTGATCGAGGAAGGCGCCGAAGTGAAGGGCGGGCAACGCGTGCTGGTCACCGGCGCTTTGGGCAGCGTCGGCCGCGTTGCGGTTTTTGCCGCAAAAAAGCGGGGTGCGCAGGTGGTGGCGGGCGTGCGGGCGCGGCAACGTCAAGAGGCGCGCAAGCTCGAGGTCGACGAAATCGTAGCCCTCGACGACCAAGACGAGATCGCGCGGATGAAGCCGGTCGACGCCATCGCCGACACCGTGAACGGCAAGGCGGTCCAAGCCGTGCTCGACAAGGTCAACCCCGGCGGCATCGTTGGCACGGTGCTGGGTCCACCGCTCGGGGCGAAAGAGCAAGGCCTACGCGTGCATCCGATCTTGGCTCACCCCGACCCTGAACGCTTGGCGGCGCTCGGCGAAGCCGTCGTGCGAGGCGAGCTCGTGTTGCCCATCGACAAGCGCTACCCGCTTTCCGACGTCCAGACCGCACAGCACGTCGCCGAAGCGGGCGGGGTCGGTAAAGTATTGTTGCTTCCTTCGCACTAGCGGCGCTGGTCCGCTCGGAGCGCCGGTCCGCTCCTGGTTGCCGGCATGCCTCTTGCTACCTCTTTGAAACACAGGAGACACCATGAGTAACGCAAGCAAACGAAGCGAAGGCGCCGCCGAAAAGCTCGGCGGCAAGATCAAAGGCGCCGTCGGCAAGCTGATCGACAACGAGCAGATGGAAGCCGAAGGTCGCGCCAAGGAAGCCAAAGGTCGCGCCAAAGAAGAAGCGGCCAAAGCCGCCGAGCGCACTCGCGGCAAGGTCGAAGAAGCGACCGGCGCGCTCAAGAACCGCGTCGGCGCGGTGATCGACAACGAGCAGATGCAGGCCGAAGGCAAAGTGCGCGAGCTGAAGGGCCAAGCGCGCCAGAAAGCCAACCGCTAGCTTCGAACGCCGGCGCGTGACAGGGCGTTGGTGGTCAGGTTCGCGCCGTTGCGACCTGAACCACCAAGCGCCGGCTCGTCTTGAAGACGATGAAATTGCGCACCGGGTAGTAGTACGTCACGAACAGGGCAAAGTTGGCGACCAGGCTCAGTAGCTCCGGCGCGATTGCCGGCAGCAGCCAAAGCAACAGCTTGAACGCCAGCATGTTGAGCGGAAACCCGATCAGCTCCGAAACCACGAAGCGCGTGGCTTGTGGCCCCGGCTGCTCCGCGTTGGCGCGAAAAGCGAACGACCGGCTGCCGAAGAACAACAGCACCGCGCCCGCGCACAGACCGACCAAGCGAGCCCACGCCGGGTCGGCGTGAAACAGCCGTAGGCTCAGGGTGAGCGCCGCGAAGTCCAGCGCGGTGCCGCCGCTGCCCACGATGAGCGACCGCCCGAAACGCAACGCCGATTCCCGAAACGCGGGCGGGCTCGGCGTTTCGGCTGGCGGCGTGGTCACACCTCAAGTCTAGGACCCGCGCCCTGATGTGCCAGCGGGCGACGTGACGTTTGGCGACGCAAACGAAAACGCCCGAAGCCTTGGAGGCTCCGGGCGTCTCGTCATCCGACTGGCTCGGGCGATGGGGCCGTGGCCCCAAGCCCGCGGATCAGTTGGATTCTTCGAACTCGGCGTCGATGACGTCGCCGCTCTTCTTCTTCTTGCCGCCGTCGTCGGCAGGGCCCGCATCGGGACCAGCACCGGGAGCGCCGCCCGGAGCACCGCCGACGCCCTCGTACAGCTTGGCTGCCATGGCGTGGGCTTCCTTCTCTAGCGCTTCCAGGGTGGATTGCACCTTGGCGTCGTCCTGCTTCTCGACGGCCTCGCGGCCTTCCTTGATCAGCTTCTCGATCCCGGCGATGTCCACGCCGCCCAGCTTCTCCTTGTTCTCGGAGATTTGCTTTTCGAGCGTGTAACACATGTTGTCGAGCTTGTTCCGGCGCTCGATCTCTTCACGGCGACGCTTGTCTTCTTCCTCGTGCGCGGCCGCTTCCTTCACCATGCGGTCGATGTCGTCCTTGTTGATGCCGGACGAGGCGGTGATGGTGATGCGCTGATCCTTGCCCGTGGCCAGATCCTTGGCGCCAACCGACAGGATGCCGTTGGCATCGATGTCGAACGTGACCTCGATCTTCGGCATGCCGCGCGGGGCCGCCGGCAGACCTTCCAGGTGGAACTTGCCGAGGGTGCGGTTGAACTTGGACTCGGCGCGCTCGCCCTGCAGCACGTGGATTTCGACGGAGGTCTGGTTGTCGCTCGCGGTCGAGTAGATCTCCTTCTTCTGGGTCGGGATGGTGGTGTTGCGCGGAATCATCACCGTCATCACGCCGCCCAGCGTTTCCACGCCCAGCGAAAGCGGGGTCACGTCCAGCAGCACCACGTCCTGCACGTCACCGCTCAAGACGCCGCCCTGCACGGCCGCGCCGATGGCCACGACCTCGTCCGGGTTCACGCCGCGGTGCGGCTCTTTGCCGAAGAACTTGGTGACCGTCTCCTGCACCAGCGGAATGCGCGTGGAGCCACCGACGAGCACGACCTCGTTGATGTCGCTCGGCTTCTTCTTGGCATCGTCCAGCGCGCGCTTCACGGGCTCCATCGAGCGCTCCACCAGCGGGCGGATCATCTGCTCGAGCTTGCTGCGCGTCAGCTGCTTCTGCAGGTGCTTCGGACCCGAAGCGTCGGCGGTGAGGTACGGCAGGTTGATGGTCGTCTCTTGCTTGTTGGACAGCTCGATCTTCGCCTGCTCGGCCGCGTCCTTCAGGCGCTGAATCACCATCTTGTCCTTGGACACGTCCAGGCCCGTGTCCTTCTTGAACTCGGCGACCAGCCAATCCATCAGCAGATGGTCGACGTCGTCACCGCCCAAGTGGGTGTCGCCGTTGGTCGAGATGACTTGCACGACGTTGTCACCCACCTCGAGGATCGAGATGTCGAAGGTGCCGCCGCCGAAGTCGTAAACGGCAATGATTTCGTTGTTCTTCTTGTCGAGGCCGTAGGCCAACGCAGCCGCGGTCGGCTCGTTGATGATGCGCTTGACGTCGAGGCCGGCAATACGGCCCGCGTCCTTGGTTGCCTGACGTTGCGCGTCGTTGAAATACGCCGGCACAGTGATGACGGCTTCCGTCACCTTCTCGCCCAGGTAGTCTTCGGCGGCCTTCTTCAGCTTCTGCAGCACTTTGGCCGCAACCTCGGGCGGCGCCATGGCCTTGCCGCGCGTCTCGATCCAGGCGTCCCCGTTGGGGCCTTTCACGACCTTGTACGGCACGCGCGAGGCTTCTTGCGAACCCTCCTCGAAGCGGCGGCCGATGAAGCGCTTGGACGAGTACACCGTGTTCTCGGGATTCGTCACCGCTTGGCGCTTGGCAATTTGACCGACCAGCACCTCGCCCTTGTCATCCCAGGCAACGATCGACGGCGTGGTGCGCGCGCCTTCTTCGTTGACGATGACCTTGGCTTCTTTGCCTTCCATGACGGAGACGACGCTGTTGGTCGTTCCGAGGTCGATTCCGATAATTTTGCCCATGGCGGTTACTCCTCAACTCCTGCCGGTACTTCCGGCTTGGCCCCGGCCGCGCTCCTCAACGGAGTGGCGCCTCGGAAACCTTGAATCTATGCGGCTCGGGCTATTCCCGATTCACCGACGGCCGGCAACATAATCATGTCGATCCGGTGGTCAAGACTCGTGCCAGAAGGAAATATTCCGTCAGGTTTTCGCCTTTTTGCTTGACCATTTGGCGCCCGCGGTTAGTGTCCCGGCCTCCTTTCTCCCCGGGGCTGTAGCTCAGCTGGGAGAGCGCTGCGTTCGCAATGCAGAGGTCAGGGGTTCGATCCCCCTCAGCTCCACCAAGACGGCGGTTCCCAACGGAACCGCCGTTTTAGTTTTGGGGGATGCCCACCCCCAGCGTGCTCGGCTTCGCCTGCGCGCGCTGCCCCTCCCAAACGCGAGCGGAGCGCTCGCGTGGGAGGGGAGAGATGGCGAGCAGCAGAGACCGGGACCGGGACCGGCGACCGGCGACCGGCGACCGGCGACCGGCGACCGGCGACCGGAAACCGGGGACCGGATACCGGACCCGGATACCGGACCCGGATACCGGACCCGGATACCGGACTCGGATACCGGACCCGGATACCGGACCCGGATACCGAACGGGATTCGGGATCCGGATCGGATGGGGTTCTGCTCGCTTTTTGATGATGCCGGCGTGCTCGCCTGCGTCTAGGGGCTTCGCTCGTGCTGCGCACGACGCTCGCTATGCTCGCGCCCTAGACTCAGGCTGCGACTCGCCGGCGATGGGGAGGTGCGCTCGCTGGGTGCGGGCGGAAGGA